>Ga0308169_10005238_pt1 | contig 11895 bp, 8 predicted proteins | sample PhyBR1_2_FD_202139 | JGI IMG/M metagenome (GOLD analysis project Ga0308169, IMG submission 202139) | Phyllosphere microbial communities from UC Gill Tract Community Farm, Albany, California, United States - DLSLSB.R1 | ecosystem: Host-associated > Plants > Phyllosphere > Unclassified | place... | reverse complement strand
AAGGACAGCGAGACGATCATGAACTTCAGGATCGGGTCGGTGCGCAGCTTGTGCCAGGCGCCCGACAGGGTCATGATGCCGTTGATCATGCCGCCCCAGCTTGGCGCCAGCAGCACCAAGGAAAACACCATGCCGATCGATTGCGTCCAGTCAGGCAGTGCCGTGTAGTGCAGGTGATGCGGGCCGGCCCACATGTAGGTGAAGATCAGTGCCCAGAAGTGGACGATCGACAAACGATACGAGTACACAGGGCGCTCGGCCTGTTTCGGAATGAAGTAGTAGACCATGCCCAGGTAGCCGGCGGTCAGGATGAAGCCCACCGCGTTATGGCCGTACCACCATTGAATCATCGCGTCCTGCACGCCGGTGTAGGCTGAGTACGATTTGGTAAACGAGGCCGGCATCACGGCGCCCTGCACCACGTGCAGGATCGTCACGGCCAGGATATAGCCACCGAAGAACCAGTTGGCCACGTAGATATGCTTGACCTTGCGCTTGACGATGGTGCCGAAGAACACGATCGCGTAGGAAATCCAGACCACGGCGATCAGAATGCTGATCGGCCACTCCAGTTCGGCGTATTCCTTGCCGCGGGTGAAACCCATGGGCAGCGAAACGACGGCGCACAGAATGACTGCCTGCCAGCCCCAGAAGGTGAAGGCGGCCAGCTTGTCGGAAAACAGGCGTACCTGGCAGGTGCGTTGCACCACGTAGTACGAGGTGGCGAACAGGCCGCAGATGCCGAAGGCAAAAATGACGGCATTGGTATGCAATGGCCGCAGGCGGCCATAGGTCAGCCATGGTATGTCTAGATTGAGGGCAGGCCAGGCCAGCTGGGCGGCGATAATCACGCCGACCAGCATGCCGATGACGCCCCATACTACAGTGGCGACCGCGAATTGCTTCACGATCTTGTAGTTATAGTTCAGCGATTGATCCACAAAGACTCTCCCTGGAATTACTATTTATGATGGTGGCCAGAGAGTAAGTGTTTGATCGCTAAAAAACTTTGATGTGGATCAAAATTCCCCGGATGAAACAGGGGTAGCGAACTGGCATCAAAATAATTGATGATCCAGGCAAAAAAAAGCGCGCAGGAACCCTGTCGCAATGCGGTTGATTGCGTGGGAAAAGCTGAGTGATGGGAGACATGCCTGCGCCCGATTCGCAGGCTGGTTTGTTGTCTTAGTCGGGTTCGGTGGCAGCCGGTTTTTCCGGCGTGGTGTCGTCATCCTGCAGTACGCGCAGGCCGGGGCCGACCAGGTCGTCGAACTGGCCGCCGTCGGAGGCGTTGAAGAACAGCCACAGGGCGCCAAACACCACCACCACGCTCAAGGGTATCAACAGGTACAGCGATTCCATCAGTTTCTCCGCAGGCGCAAGGCGTTGGCAATGACCACCGCCGAACTGGCCGCCATGCCCACGCCGGACAACCAGGGGTTGAGAAAACCCAGCGCGGCGGCCGGGATGGCGGTCAGATTGTATAGCGTGGCCCAGCCCAGGTTTTCACGGATGATGCGCATGCTGCGCGCGGCCGTGCTGGCGGTATCGCGCACCGACTGCAACTGCGACGACAGCAGCACTGTGTCGGCGTGCGCCTGCGCCAGTGCGGCGCCGGAACCCATGGCAAACGACACGTCGGCCGCGCTCAGCACGGCGGCGTCATTGATGCCGTCGCCGACCATGGCCACGACCGCACCGGTGGCCTGCAATTGCTGCACGAAGTCGAGCTTTTCATCGGGCAGGCATTCGCCGCAGGCGGTGGCGATGCCCAGTTGCTGCGCCACGCTTTGCGTCAGCGCTTCCTGGTCGCCGCTCAGCAGCACCACCTGCTTGCCGCGCTGGTGGAAATAATCGATGACGGCGCGCGCTTCCGGGCGCAAGGCGTCGCTGAGCAGAAAGCGCGTCAGCCAGCGCCCCTGCATGCCCAGGTACAGCGGCGTCATGCCCTGTATGCCGACGGCCGTGTCGCCCAGCGGCGCACCGGCCAGCGCGGCCACGAAGGCAGCGTTGCCGAGCCGGTAGCGCACGCCGTCCACCACCCCTTCCAGACCCTGGCCTTGCACTTCCTGTACCTGCTGCGCATGGGCTGTAGCGGTACTGCCGGCCGCTTCCAGGATGGCGTGCGCCAGCGGATGGGCGCTGTTTGCTTCCAGGGCAGCAGCCAGGCGCAGGCAAGCTTTTTCATCGAGGCTGCCCAGCATGTCGGTCTGCTGCAGCACCGGGCGGCCCAGCGTCAGCGTGCCGGTCTTGTCGAACACGATATGGGTGGCGCGGTGCAGCGTTTCGAGCACATGCGGCTGCACGATCAGCACGCCGCGCCGCAGCAGGCTGTCGGTGGCGGCGGCCAGTGCGGTCGGCGTGGCCAGCGACAGCGCGCACGGGCACGACACCACCAGCACGGCAATGGCCACCGGCCAGGCCTGCGCCGGGTCATGCCAGCTCCAGAAGGCAAATACAGCGACGGCAAACAGCAGCAGGCCCAGCACAAACCAGGCGGCCACCTTGTCGGCCCACTGCGCAATCTGCGGCTTGCCGCTGCCGGCGCGCTCGATCAGTTTCAGCAGGTCCGACAGGGTGCTGTCGCGCGCAGGTTTGAGCACGCGCAGGATCAATGCGGCGCTGGCGTTGATGGCGCCGCCGGGCACGCGCTCGCCCACACGGCGCCGTTGCGCCGCGCTTTCGCCGGTCAGCAGCGACAGGTCGAGCGCGCTCTCGCCCTCGACGATCACGCTGTCGGCGGCGATTGCCTCGCCCGGCTTGACCAGGATATGGTCATCCACCGCCAGCGCGCCGGCCGGCACCAACATGGTGGCGCGGTTGTCCGGGAAACCGGCCATCAGCGTGGCCGAAGCCGGCAAGGCATGCTGCAGCCGCTCCAGCGCCGAGGCCGCCTTGCGGCGCGCCTGCAACTCGAAATAGCGGCTGCACAGCAGCAGGAAAATGAACATGGTGGCCGAGTCGAAATACACCTCGCCGCGGCCGGTAAAGGTGGCGACCAAGCTGCCAAAGAAAGCGGCCAGGATGCCCAGCGTGACGGGTACGTCCATGCCCAGCGTGCGTGCGCGCAGGCTGGACCAGGCACCCTGGAAGAACGGCAGCGCCGAGTAGCAAATGGCAGGCAAGGTCAGCAGCAGGCTGGCCCAGCGCATCAGGCTGGCCATATTATTGTCCAGCGTGCCGTCTTCGGCCGCCAGGTAAGACGGCGCCACGTACATCATCACCTGCATCATCGACAGGCCGGCCACGAACAGCTGGCGACCCAGCGTCTTGCTGGCTTGTTGCAGGCGTTCGCCGTGGCGCACCGCATCGTAAGGATAGGCCGTGTAGCCGACCTGGCGCACCGCCTGTAGGATATCGCCGGGCTCGCATTGGGCGCGGTTCCAGCGCACGTACAGGCGCTCGGTGGCCACGTTCAGGCTGGCTACCTGCACGCCGGGCAGGCGACCCAGCTGGCGCTCGATCAGCCAGACGCAGGCGGCGCAGCGTATGCCCTCGACCGACAGCGTGGCTTCGCAGCTGCTGGCGTCGCGCGCGAACTGCGCATCGTCATTGCTGTACAGGCGCAGTTCGGGCGGCACCAGGCTGGCGTCGGCGGCGTTGGCGGCATAGGCGTCGCGCTCGCGGTAATAGGTGCTCTGGCCGATTTCAACAATGGTTTGCGCCACCGCTTCGCAGCCGGGGCAGCACATGGCGCGCGCGACGTCGTCGATGGTGACAACCCAGTTTGAATCGGACGGCACCGGCAGGCCGCAGTGAAAGCAGGCGGTATCAAGCTCGGGTGAAAGTACAGCGTTCATGGAATTCTTTTCAAGGATGGGGCGTGACGCACAGGGCGTCGAGCCAGCCCAGCGAGACGCCGTTGGCGGCGCGCAGCAGCCCCAGCAGGCCAAAGCCGAGCACCAGCAGGCCGCCGGCAATGCGCACGGGCCGGCGCTGCAATTGCTGGCGCAGGCGCGCGCCCAACAGGCCCATGCCGAGCAGGGTCGGCAGCGTGCCCAGGCCAAAGGCAGCCATGGCGGCCGCGCCGCCGATGGCCGAACCCTGCATCATGGCTGTGAGCAGGGCGCTGTAGACCATGCCGCACGGCACCCAGCCCCACAGGCCGCCGACGGCCAGCGCCTTTAACGGCGTATCCATCGGCAGCAGTGGTTTCAACAGCGGTCGCAGATGGCGCCACAGGCCGTTGCCGGCCGCCTCCAGGCGCGCCAGGCCGCGCCAGGCGTCCATCAGGTACAGGCCCAGCGCCACCAGCATCAGGTTGGCCAGCCAGTAGCCGGCCACCTGCAGGCTGGCCAGGCGCAGCATGCCGGCGCCGGCCAGGCCGCCGGCGACGCCGCCAGCGAGCATATAGCTGCCGATGCGCCCGCCGTTATAGGCCAGCACGCGCAGCAGGTTGCTCTGCTGCCGCACCACGGCAATCGCAATTACCGGGCCTGTCGGCCTGGCGCCGCCGCCGATCGACAGCGCGCCGACGATGCCGCCGCACATGCCGATGCAGTGCACGCTGCCGGCCAGGCCGACCAGCAGCAGCGGCAAGAGACTGGACACGTCCATGGCGCCGCTTACACGGTTTTCGAGTAGCGCAGCGGTTGCGGGGCGTCGAGGCTGGCGTTGGCGCGCGCCAGCGTCAGGTGGCGGTCGAACACCATGCAGATATTGCGGATCAGCAAGCGGCCCTTGGGCGTGACCGTCAGCCAGTCTTCTTCGATCACCAAGAGGCCGTCGCGTGCAAATTCGCGCAGCTTGTCCAGCTCGGTGGCGAAGTAGCTGCGGAACTTGACCGGATGCGCCTGCTCGATGGTGGCGATCGACAGTTCGAAATTGCACATCAGCATCTGGATAATGATACGGCGCAGCAGATCGTCGGTATCGAGCTTGAGTCCGCGCGCGATCGGCAGCACGCCGCCGTCGAGCTTTTCATAGTAGGCGTCAAGCGTCTTCTCGTTCTGGCTGTAGACCGCGCCAACCGAGCTGATGGCCGACACGCCGCAGGCGATCAGGTCGGCCTCGGCACGTGTCGAATAGCCCTGGAAATTGCGGTGCAAACGGCCTTGGCGCTGCGCGACGGCCAGGTCGTCGGTCGGCTTGGCAAAGTGGTCCATGCCGATATAGACATAGCCGGCTGCCGTCAGGCGCGCGATGCACAGGCCCAGCATGGCCAGCTTGGTATTGCTGTCGGGCATGTCTTCATCAAGGATGCGGCGCTGCGGCTTGAACAGATGCGGCATATGCGCGTAGTGATACAGCGCGATGCGGTCGGGGCTGGCCGAAATCACCTTGCGCAGTGTCTCGGTCATGGTTTCCAGGCTCTGCTTGGGCAGGCCGTAGATCAGGTCAATGCTGATCGAGCGAAAACCGGCGTCGCGCGCCGCCTGCATCACGGCCAGCGTTTCGGCTTCGGGCTGGATGCGGTTGACGGCTTTCTGCACGTTGTCGTCGAAGTCCTGCACGCCCAGGCTGATGCGGTTGAAGCCCTGCTTGCGCAGCGAAAACACGCGCTCGCGCGAGACCGTGCGCGGATCGATCTCGATCGAATATTCGCCATCGGCGTCGGAGGCAAATTCGAAATGCTGGCGCAGATGGGCCATCAGCTCATCCATCTGTTTTTCGCTCAGATAGGTGGGCGTGCCGCCGCCGAAGTGCAGCTGTTCGATCTGGTTCATGCCGGCAAACAGCTTGCCCTGCATGGCGATTTCCTGCTTCAGGTAGCTCAGGTAGGTGGCGGCCTTGCTGCGGTCCTTGGTAATGATCTTGTTGCAGGCGCAGTAGTAGCACAGCGTGTCGCAGAACGGCACGTGCACGTACAGCGACAGCGGACGGCGCCCGCCGCGCATGCGCAGTGCAGCCAGCGCTTCGAGGAAATTACCGTAGCCAAATTCGCCGTTGAAGCGGTCGGCGGTCGGATAGGAAGTGTAGCGGGGGCCGGACTGGCTCATCTTGCCGATAATGGCGGGATCGAATTCAACCACCGCGTCCAGTTCGGCCGGAGCGTTGCTCAGTAGTGTAGGCATGATGTGTCTTGTTTCTTGGTTCGTGGTGGTTCTTGAATGGTCAGGCGGCCAGGCGTTTCAGGCCGGCCGATTTGCCGGTATTGGCTGCGCCAGGCTGCTTGCCAGCCTGCACCACGCGGCGCGGTACAGGCATCTTGCCAAAGTTAAACAGGCTGACCGCTTGCGACAGGCTGGCCGCTTCTTCCGACAGGCGCGTCGCGGCGGCAGCGGCTTCCTCGACCAGCGCCGCGTTTTGCTGTGTGACCTGATCCATATGCGCAATCGCCTGGTTGACCTGGTCGACACCGATGCTTTGTTCGCGCGAGGCAATCGAGATTTCCTGCATGATGGCCGTGACCTGCTGCACCGAACTGACGACCTGTTCCATGGTGGTGCCGGCGCGGTTGACCTGCACCATGCCGGCACCCACCTTGCCGACTGAAATTTCAATCAGCTGCTTGATGTCCTTGGCGGCCAGCGAAGAGCGCTGCGCCAGGTTGCGCACTTCACCGGCTACCACGGCAAAACCCTTGCCCTGCTCGCCGGCGCGCGCCGCTTCCACGGCCGCGTTCAGCGCCAGGATATTGGTCTGGAAGGCAATGCCTTCGATCAGGCCGATAATGTCGACGATTTTCTTCGACGAGGTATTGATGTCGTCCATGGTGGTGATCACATCGGCCACGATCTCGCCGCCCTGCACCGCCACTTTCGAGGCCGCCAGCGCCAGCTCGTTGGCCTGCACCGAGTTGTCGGCATTCTGCTTCACGGTGGACGAGAATTCTTCGATGCTCGAGGCGGTTTCTTCCAGGCTGGCCGCCTGCGATTCGGTGCGGCCAGACAGGTCCATATTGCCCACTGCAATCTGCTTGGTAGCCACGGCCATGGTTTCCACATTGATGCGCACATCGCGGATGGTGGCGATCAGGTTGCTGTTCATCTGCTGCAGCGCGCGCAGCAGCTGGCCCATTTCATCGGTACTGTCGGTTTCGAAGCTGCCCGACAGGTCGCCGGCGGCAATCGCGCGCGCGCCGTTGAGTGCCTTGCCCAGCGGCTGCAGCACCGACATGCGCAGCGTGTACCACAGGAACACATTGATCAGCAGGCCGAACAGGGTGGCGCCAAAGATGGCGTAGCTGGTGGCGTGGCCGCCGTTGGCAAACAGGCTGATCGCGCACACCAGCACCTGCAGGCAATTGACGATCGAGGTGGCAGCCCAGATGCGCAGGCCCAGCGACATATGCGTGAGCTTGTGCAGCAGATGGGCCGCACCGGGGCGGATAATCTGGCCGTTCTTGATGCGGATATTGCCGCCTTCCTGGTTGCGGATGGCGGCGTAGGCTTCTTCGGCAGCCTTGACCTGGTCGCGGTCGGGCTTCACGCGCACCGACATATAGCCGACCGTCTTGCCCGCTTCGCGGATTGGCGTGACATTGGCGCGCACCCAGTAAAAGTCGCCGTTCTTGCAGCGGTTTTTCACCAGGCCGGTCCATGGCGTGCCGGCCTGCACCGAGGCCCACAAGTCGGCAAAGGCTTCGGCCGGCATGTCGGGATGGCGTACGATATTTTGCGGCGAACCCAGCAATTCTGCTTCGCTGAAACCGGAAACCTGGCTGAAGTAGGGATTCACATAAACGATATTGCCGTTCATGTCGGTCTTCGATACGATGGCCTGGTCATCCAGCACTAGGACTTCGCGGTTGGTAACTGGCAGATTCTGGCGCATGGGGTTCCCGGGCAATGGATCGATAAACTGAAAGGAACTTGCAAGATTGCAAGAACGTGGATCAGTGTAAGGATTCAGCGCATCAAATTTATTGATGTAGATCAAAATCATCGAACTTGGTTCAGGTATTTGACGTGCAGTCACAGGCCTCAGTCGAGGCCGGCAATCAGCGGACGCACATTGCCCACGGCGTAGCCCTGCGCATAATCGACGCCCAGTTCGCGGATGACGGTCAGCGTGACGTCGTTTTCCACATATTCGGCCACCGTCTTGATACCCATCACATGGCCTACCTCATTGATGGCCTTGACCATGGCGCGGTTGATGGCGTTGCTGGCGATGTCGCGCACGAACAGGCCGTCGATTTTCAGGTAGTCGACCGGCAAGGCCTTCAGGTAGCCGAAAGAAGAAAAGCCGCTGCCGAAGTCATCGAGCGAAAAGCGGCAGCCCAGCATCTTGAGCTGGTGCATAAAGGCTTGCGCCTTGGGCAGGTTGGCAATCACCGCCGTTTCCGTGATCTCAAAGCAGATCTGTTCCGGCGCAATCTCGAATTGCACGAACTGGCCGGTAATATATTGTTGCAAGCTGGTGTCAGCCAGCGACATGCCCGACAGGTTGATCGAGTACAGCGCTGGCGCGCGGCGGCAGCTTTCGGCCAGCGCGTCGAGTGGCGGCAGGCTGTCGCGCACGCTCATGATGTGCCTGCAGACGGCGCGGATCACCCAGCGGTCGATTGAGCCCATCATGTCGTAGCGCTCGGCCGCCGGAATAAAGGCGCCCGGCAGTATCAGCTCGCCACGGCTGTTGCGGATGCGGATCAGCACCTCATCATGGCTTTCCTGCCCGGCGTGCAGGTGCACGATGGGCATTGCATACAGGCGAAAGTAATCGCGCTCGAACGCTTCGTTCAAACGCGATATCCACAGCATTTCACCATGGCGCTGGGTCAGCATGACGTCCGACTCCTGATACACGTGGATGCGGTTGCGGCCCTGCTCCTTGGCAAGGTAGCAGGCCTGGTCGGCCGCGATCAGCAGTTCGCTGGTCGATTTGCTGTCCTGGGTGATTTCCACCATGCCGATACTGACGCCGAGCTCGAAAGTACGGTTGTCCCAGGCAAAACGGAAGTCGCGGATCGACTGGCGCAGCTGTTCGCCGATCAGGCGTGCATGCTCGAGCGGGCAATGCGGCAGCAGCACGCCCAGCTCATCGCCGCCCAGACGCGCCAGAATGTCGCTGTCGCGCATCTGCGCCTGCAACAGCTTGGCCAGCAACTGCAGCAGCACGTCGCCGGCGCCGTGGCCGCAGGTGTCGTTGATGACCTTGAACTGGTCGAGGTCCAGGTACAGCAGCGCATGGGTGTGGCCTTCCTCCTTGGCGGTGTGCAAGGCGCTGGCCACCAGGTGCTCGAACTCGCGCCGGTTGAACAGGCCGGTCAGAGTATCGTGGGTGGCCTGCCAGGACAATTGCTGGCTCAGTTTGCGCTGGTGGCTGACGTCGCGAAACACCACCACCGCGCCGAGGATCTGGCCGTCGCGCGACCAGATCGGCGCGGCCGAATCGTCTATCGCAATGCGCCGTCCGTCGCGCGTGAGCAGTTGCGTGTGGCTTGATACGCCAACGGCCTGACGCTGGTGCAGGCATTTGACGGCCACGTGCTCCAGCGGCAGGCCGCTATTTTCATCGACCAGTTGCAAGGTTTCCCGGATATCGCGGCCGTGCGCCAGCGTATTGCTCCAGCCGGTCAGTTGTTCGGCCACCCGGTTCAGGTAGCGGGTTTTGCCCTGCGGATCGGTGGTCATCACGCCATCGCCGATCGAGTTGAGCGTTACTTCGGCCAGTTCCTGGCTTTCGGCATGCAGCAATTCCTGCTGCCGGCGCTCGGTGATATCCCAGATGATGCCCAGCGTACGTACGGGCGCCTGTGCTTTGTCGCTGAAGACCTGGGCCTGGGCGGCCAGCCAGTGTTCGCTGCCGTCGGCCCACAGCACGCGGTATTGCAGCGCATATTTGCCACGCTGGTCGACGGCATCTTGCATGATGGCCAGCACGCTTTCACGGTCGTCGGTGTGGACGTAGCCGAGAAAATCGCGGAAGGACTGGTCCAGCGCGCGTGCCGGCAAGCCCAGCAGCGCTGCACCGCTGGCCGACCAGTACACCGTGCCGTCGATGACCTGGCCGTTGACGATGCGCGAATCCCAGGTTGCCATCTTTGCGGCGTTCAGCGCCATTTGCAGGCGCCGTTGCACATCGTCCATTGCGTTCCCCCACGTTGCCCACCTTATTCAATAGATTGGCTGGCGCTGCTTTGGTTCCCGCTCACTGTTAGGACTCAGCTGTACTGCCTGGCGTATTTTCCGAGCCAATCAGCTCGGCCTGGGCAAGGTCGCGCACGTTTTTTTGCACCGCTACGGCAGCAAACAGGCTCAGCAAAAATGCCATGGCATAAAAACCCTTTTCGCTGTTGCTCAGGCTGGCATTGAACAGGCCGATAGTCAGCAACAGCAATGCCAATAGCACGGAGACCCAGCACAGGCCGAAATAGATGCCGCTCACGGCAATGCCCTCGCTGCGGTCGCGTACTGATTTTTGCAACGATACTGCGGCAAACAGGCCATACATCAGCAAGGTGAAGTAATAGCCTTTTTCATTGAGTGCCATACTGGCGTTCCACAGGCCGCTCAAATAGGTGATGGCACCAATCAGCAGGGCAGCCCAGGAAGCCCCGATAAAGGCGGCGCTGGGGCGTTGAGGCGGGAGTTTGTGCATGGTAGCTCCTGGCACGAAGTTGACGCCGCCAGGCATGCAGGCGGCGGCAGGCGCGGTTGCGCTTGCCGCCGTATCACAACACGTGGCTTATTTGCCAGGTTTGACAATGCGCAACAAAGCTTGCGCACCCTTGACCACTGCCAGCACCACGGCGCCGGCAATCACGCCAACCACGGCGTTGATCACGCTGGGCAGCACCGCCGCCAGTACCGGGCCGATGCCGGCCACGCCAGACACCGCATGCTCGACCTGGTGCAGCAGCTCGCTGGCCCATGGCCAGCCGTGCGTCAGGATGCCGCCGCCGACCATGAACATGGCCAGCGTGCCGACGATCGACAGGAACTTCATCAGCTTCGGTGCCGCCGACACCAGCATGCGGCCCAGCGCGCGCACGCCGTCCATCAGCTTGCCCGTGCCACGGCGCGCCGCCAGGTAAAAGCCGGCGTCGTCGAGCTTGACGATGCCCGCTACCAAGCCATATACGCCGACGGTCATGATGACGGCAATGCCGGCCACTACCGCTACCTGCTCGGCAAAGGTGGCGCTAGCCACCGTGCCCAGGGCAATCACGATGATTTCCGCCGACAGGATAAAGTCGGTGCGGATGGCGCCCTTGATCTTGTCTTTTTCCAGCGCCACCAGGTCGACCTGCGGATTGCGCAGCGCTTCAGCCAGCTCGGCCTTGTGACTGTCGTCCGGGTGCAGCAAGGGATGGGCGATCTTTTCAAAGCCCTCGAAGCACAGGTAGGCGCCGCCCACCATCAGCAGCGGCGTAATGGCCCACGGCGCAAAGGCGCTGATGGCCAGCGCGGCCGGCACCAGGATGGCTTTGTTCTTCAGCGAACCGACGGCCACCGCCCACACCACCGGCAGTTCGCGTTCGGCGCGCACGCCCGACACCTGCTGGGCGTTCAGGGCCAGGTCGTCGCCAAGCACCCCGGCCGTTTTCTTGGCCGCTACCTTGGTCATCAGCGAAACGTCATCGAGGATGCTGGCGATATCGTCGAGCAGGGCAAACAGACTGGAGCCGGCCATCTCAATATCCTCCTGCAGTGGACGGTAACAGCGGGAAAGGCAGTGTATTTTTCATCATGTTCTTATTGGCAGGGTAGCAAGGTGAGTTGAGCATGATCTTACCCCAGCGCGCCGGGCAGCGCCGCACGCGGCGCGGTAAAATGGTGCTTTTAGCCATTTCCGGAACCGCCATGAGTTTTGCCACCTGGATCACGTTTGTGATTGCTGCCTCGATTATTGCCGTTTCGCCCGGTTCCGGCGCCGTACTGTCGATGTCGCACGGCCTGTCGTATGGCGTGAAAAAGACCAGCGCCACCATTCTGGGACTGCAGCTGGGCCTGCTGGTGGTGCTGTTTATAGCCGGCGCCGGCGTCGGCTCGCTGCTGCTGGCCTCCG
>Ga0308169_10005237_pt1 | contig 11896 bp, 17 predicted proteins | sample PhyBR1_2_FD_202139 | JGI IMG/M metagenome (GOLD analysis project Ga0308169, IMG submission 202139) | Phyllosphere microbial communities from UC Gill Tract Community Farm, Albany, California, United States - DLSLSB.R1 | ecosystem: Host-associated > Plants > Phyllosphere > Unclassified | place... | reverse complement strand
ATAGAGACTGTAAGGAGGGCCTGACCCGTACTACAATGTACAACGGAGCATGGGTGCCCTGTCACCCAGAGCCAGGGCTTCCTTGAGACCGATGCCCGTCGTATCCATCGGGCTCCTGCGTTTATTCCCTCGTTTGGCCATAATCATGTAAGTGACGATCGTACTGATCGCGGGTCCCATTGCGCCCTGCACGACCGATAGCCAGGTCTGGGCGGGGTAGCTGAGCACTCACCCACGGACACCACACCCGCCCTGGCATTTGGGCACCCAGTTCTCCAGGTAGGTGCCTGTGCCGATGATGGGGAGGAGAGTGCCGGTGGACCATACAAGCGAGACCGCCATGTCCGGTTGCTAGGACCATCAGTGTGTTGTTGCATCGTATCGTATCACACCGCGCCCGCCCACTTTGCGCGAACGAAAAGAATCGCAAGCGGGATCGGCGGCCGCTCGAGGCAGTAGGAAGCCCCTGGGCGGGGAATGCATGACCAAAGCTGCGATCCCTTCGGCTACTTAGGAGGACCGCGATGGATTCAGGGCGGACAAGGGTCGGATAATTGTTTCCCGTTGCACGTGACTTGACTTTCGCCAGCTCGCAAAGAATGCATCCCCGCCGGCATGATGCACCTTACTACTGGGCCTTGCCAACTTTGGGTTACCGTCTCCAACAATAATGTTTGCACCAAACGTCCAACGCAGTCTGCGGGCGGTTCGATCGGTCCCACGACCATCATCATCATGCACCCGCCGCTTCTCCGCAACACCTCTCTCGTTGGGTCCCGAAAACTCGAATCGCGAGCTAGACGACTCTTCCGACTTTTCCAGCCAGCTGCGGAATGAACATGCCTCCTCGTCGTCTACTTCAAAACTGCCTGGGAAGGCGGTCAGCATCGACGACGAGGATGACGACGCTTGGTGTGCCCAGATTGGGGTGTGTCATCTATGATCGCTGTTGCGCATGCAAACGCTAATAGCAGCTCGGATCGAGCCCGGTCGGCCATCGACAACCCGTTCTCCATTCTCTCGGATGCCGACCGTACAGACGAGACGTGAGTGATTGACACCAATCTCCTGAGCGCCTGCGTAGGAACCCTTGGGTCGGGTCGTTCGCAGCTGACCAGCGTCAGGTATGAGCGCCTTGCCGCTGCTCAGCCCGCCAAGTGGACCGGCCCCAGCCTACGCGCCTTCGCAACCCCCTCATCCGAACCCACACGGATGATGCGTGGTGTGCACCGGCCACGCGAGCGTGCACTCGGTAATACTCCCGCCGAATCCGCCAGCTTTCACGCCGCCATCCGCAAGATCTTCGACGATCTGTCCCGCTCGTCAGGGTCTTCGTCTACGGCAATGTCAGCGCCCACATCCGATCCGTACGCATCGCAATTCGCGCTGGGTCTTGGAGCCCGCCCTGGGCGAGGGTTACTGGGGATGCGACATGCGTTGGGTGGAGCGGGATATGGACACGGCCAAGGCGGGCGAGGCAACGCGGCCATGGACGCCGAAACGCTCGTGCGCTTCGACGAGCTCAAAGACGAGCTCGGCCTCCTCGCTACGGACGTGGAGGTGCTGGACTGGGCGAAAGAATGTGTGTTCCGCAAAGAAGTGGGCAAGGACGGCGTGGAGGAATACCCCGCCGTGTATCCGCACATCCTCGCTTTGACGATCCGAACCCTCCGGACCAACTTCGGTAACCCACACCTCGCTCTCGCGCTATTCAACCACGCCCAGACGCTCTCGCTAGAGAGCTACATGTCGGGGTGTCTGACCGCCGCGTACAACGAGGTGATCATCATCCGGTGGGACTACTTCCGCGACCTCGAGGGCGTCGAGCAGGCCATACGGGAGATGGACGTCATTGGCGTAGGATGGGACAAGACGACGAGGAGGACGGTACAGAGCGTGTGTGAGGAAGTCGGGCGGAGCCTGCGCAGATCGGCACCCATCGACGAGCTCGCGAAAGCGACCGAGGTGCGATGGAAGGCGCTGGAGAAGCGGCTACAGGCGGATATGCGACGGGAACAGGTGATTGACTCGGCCAAGAAGAAGGATTCGGCGTCGGCGGCAAGGAGGGGAGATCGAATCACGCTGCGCAACCGGGTCAAGTGGATCGATGATACGCGGACGGTGGATCGTGAGCAGACCTTCTTGACGGCGGGTGAGGAGACCGGACAGCATCGGACCAGCAGCTCGTATGGCCTTCAGTAGGTCGTTGAGCGGCGTGCGGCGCCGAGCTCGAGTTTGGCCAGAGCACAGTGCGACAGACACCGCTGGATCACTTCCAAACGCGGTGGTGCCGTTCGGGGTCATCTAGATCACATGTATTCGTACGATGTATGGGTACAACAGCGGTATGGGGTCTACCCGAAGAGGTATGCCATGTTGGGGTATTTCGCGAGGTCATGCAGCAGTCAGACATTTACTCGGCGGGGCCGTCCCCCAATCGATTCCGCGAATCGCTGAACAGCCTCTCTTGCAGCTCGAGCAGCTGCTCCTGCGTCATGCCCTTCGTGTCCGGCACCGCGCGTGCCCGCTCCTGCCCGTCAGCGCAAGTACTGGGTGTCTCCAGTCGAGAATGACGGTACGAGGTGAATACCTACCTTCTGTGATTGCTTGAAGTCCTTGTTGGACTCCTCGACCTGGGGAATGAAGCGCTCGTAGCTGAGTTTCTGACTGTCAACGGGTGCAGTTCAAGCACAAGAGCCGGGCATGACTTGCCTGCAGAGCGGCCGTGACGTGTTCCGGGGAGATCGTCTTCTTTGCGCTGTTATCGCACGCCTCGTTCGCTTCCGTCGACAAGAGCTTGACCCATTCTGGTCTCAGTAACAGTCACAGCGCGGAGCCGCTCGTACAGAGACTGCCGGGTGACATGGAAGGCGCGCGACGCAGATGTTGAGACGGAATCAAGCGCGAGGGGGCGACGACTCACCGACGCAAGCTTCAACAATGACCTCCTTTGCTTCTTTAGAGCATCCGAACTCGTCTTTCAGTTTCTCTGCAGGTCAGATGTCGTATATCGAAGAGCCTCAGGTGCTGCAGAGACGTCTGGACGAATCCGTAGTGCGCTCGAACAGCAGTGTCGCCCGCCCAACAGGCGAGAACGACTCACCGGCAATGAGCTTGTACACCGTCGCCTTGGGCAGTCCGACATCGTCCTCTCCTCCTTCTCGATCTGACATGATGGTGCACGGCCTAATGTATTTATAGGATGATAATTTAGTGCCGAGACGAGCTCGTAGGCAAGCTGTGGTTCCGCTTGATAGGTTAGTCGACGATGTCGAGTGTGAAGTACGGTGAAACGAAAGTCGAGAACCGAATTGTTGTTGCTTTTCAACCGTCATATCCGTCGACCGTTACTTGTACTCTATCCAGCAGCCAAACGTCGTTCGTCTTAGCTTCAGATTCAGCAATCGTCACAAGAGGACAGCACAGACCATGGCCAACTCGACAACGCGAGGCGCGCAGTCCATACATGGCAGCAACCCGCAAGTGAGTCATCTAGCGACCTCCCGACGTACAGCTTGGTTGACACCCAGTACCTCATCGAGAAGGTCATTCGGGCGAGAATATACGACTCGCTGTATTGGAAAGAGCACTGTTTCGCCCTGAATGGTGAGATCCAGTCCTCACATTGATCTGTCGCTGCGACTCGCAGATCTGCACGCGAGCCAACGCTGATGTCCAGCTGAATCGCTCATCGACCAAGCGATAGCGCTCAAGGCGATAGGAGGAGTACACGACCGGCAGACGCCTACGGAATTCATGTGCCTCACGCTCAAGTTGCTACAGCTTCAACCGGAGCGGGAGATCTTGATCGAGTATCTATTAGCAGAGGAGTTCAAGTGGGTCTGCGTCCTTCAACCCACTCAGACTGCTCGTCGCCTCCCGGCCTCTTGACCGGCATTGTTCCGACTCGACGTAATGCCGGTATGCTATGACAGACACTGACCCGCAGATACCTTCGTGCCCTGGCAGCGTTCTATATCCGCCTCACGTTCCGCTCGTACGACGTGTACGAGATCCTCGAACCGCTCATGAAGGACTTCCGGAAGATTCGGGTCCGCCAAGTCGGTAAGTGATGCCTCTCCTTCCAGTGTTATCTGCCTCGAGGGGCGTCCTGGGGTATCTTGGACGCGTCGTGAGGTCGTGTGTATCCGCTGACAGCAGGCGGCTACTCCCTGACGTACTTTGACGAGTTCATAGACGACCTCTTGACGCAAGAACGAGTCTGCGACATCATTCTCCCCCGTCTGACACAACGCTCCGTCCTAGAAGAGACGGAAGGCCTGCCGCCGCGCAAATCTCTGCTGGTGCGCCCATCTCTGTCTCGATGCCCTCACTGAGCTGACAAGCAGGAAGAAGAAGACGAGCGGCCCTCAAGGGCACTGTCGCGCACGCCGTCCCGCACCCCGCCGTCTTCGCGCGGCTCGTCGCCCGACCTGCGCCGTCGGAGAAGATCATCATCCGCTTCTTCGGTCAACTCGGAGGGCCGATTCGTCTCCCGGTCACCGTCTCGGTCGGTCAGTCCGGACGGCGAGGAGGGCGATACGCGGGGCAGGTACATCTCCCGGTCGCCTAGTATATCGCCCGATCGGGCCATGGACGTTGACGACGAGAAGCTCGAAGGAGATGTGTAGGCAAAAGGGGTCGTGGATGGGCGTGGTCATTGTACATGCATCATACATCATGCGCTCGTCACCGTTCCCGCCTTTGCTCTACAGCGTGATTATCCCCGCACCAATTAGCCATCATCCTCCAAAGTCCTGCGCTCGGGCTACCGCCGACCAGGTACGCCGTACCGCCCCCTCTCGAGGCTCAACTTCCTCTCCACCTCGTCCACTTTATCTTCCAGCCTACCCGCCCCTCCATCAAGCGTCTGCAGCGCCCGCAAGTGCGCACCCAAGATCGCCGAGAGCTGTCCCACCGGATCATCACCGTCGCTGCCGGTGGGCTGCGAGCTCGCCGAGAGGTGGTTCACCGAATCAATCATGCCCGCCAAGTTCCGCGACAGGTCGTTGAGCTGCGTGTCGAGGTGCCGCGCGTTGTTGTACCTGTCATCAGTGATCTGGGCAACCAGACGATTCCGTGCCACTTACGCCTTCTCGCGCTCGGCATCTGCGCTCGTTTTCTGCGTGAAGCCCCGTGTGGGATCCGATTGGATCTTCTCCACTTCATTCTCGAAGCTGCTGAGGATCTTCTCCAGGCTATCTTGCTCGTCTTCGAGCCGTTTCAGCTGAGCATCTACCGCCGCCTGGTCCACCTCTGCCCGAAGGACATTCTGGTACACGCTTTCGATCTGCCGTCAGCCACAGCCCCTCATACTGGCTGTCCGTAGAGGAGACACTTCACTCACCTGCGAGCCGTTCTGCACGAGAATCCGGTCCCACTCCCTCACTTCGTTTGCCTGTTTCTCAAAGTCCTTGACTTCGGTGTTCAACTCCGTCGTCCACGTCTCGAAGATCTCCTCGAGCGTCTTCCCGCGCAGCAGGTTGGGCGCGGGCTCGGTCGTCGTGCTTGTCGTTGCGGGAGCCGTCGTTGATCCGCTCGCGCCGGCAGTGGTAGTCGCAGTAGTCGCAGGAGCAGCAGGAGCAGCAGCAGTGGTCGTGCTCACGGCAGGCACTGGCGTGGGCGTTGACGCAGCTGGGGTCGTCGTAGCCGGCTTTGCCCCGAACAAGCTGGTACCAGTGGTGGCGGTTGGTGCCGCCGCAGGCGCCCCCGCCTTATCACCTTCCTTCGACTTGTCCGCCGCGGGTGCAGCCCCGAACCCGGAGAACAAACCGCCGGCAGCGGGCGCAGCCGGGGCTTTGGGAGCACCCGTGCTAGTCGCGGTGCTGGTCGAGGCCGGTGCCGCAGGAGCCAGCGAGCCGAAAAGACCGCCGGTAGAAGGCGCTTTCGGCGCCTCCTTGTCCCCTGTCTTCGTCGCGTCTGCCGTGGTCGTAGTGCTGGGTGCGCTCCCGAAGCCGGCAAACAGTCCTCCCGTCTTCGGCGCCTCTGTCGTTGAAGAAGTGGCGGGCGCAGCTGGCGCAGCAGGCTTCGTCGCTCCGCCTAGACCGCCAAAGCTGAACCCGCCGGCGGCTGGTGCTGGCGCAGCAGGAGCGGCGGGTGCTGCCGGCTTGGCCGCGTCCGTCTTGGGGGCGCCGAACGAGAATCCTCCAGAGGCAGGAGCTGCAGGAGCGCCAGGGGCAGCGGGCGTGCTCGACCTGCTGGCGTCAGCGGGAGCGTCGGCCGGCTTTGCGCCGAACAAGCTGCTTCCACCACCTCCAAACAGGCTTCCGGTCGCGGGGGCTGCGGGCGTTGACGTCTTGTTAGCGTCGCCGGTAGCAGCAGGGGCGGGTGCGCCGAAGAGCGACGGCGTAGCTGGCTTGGACGCATCCGTGCTGGTCGTGCCTGATACAGGAGCGGCGGGCTTGCCGAATCCGCCGAACAGGCTTCCGGTCGAAGCAGCGGGTGCCGCGGCAGGAGTAGTCGTTCCCGACGCAGCCGGTGTGGCCGCACTGCTTCCGAAAAGACTGCCCGATGGAACGGCAGGCTTGGCAGCGCCGAACAGTCCGCCGCCTGTAGATGGCGCCGGCGTCGTGCCGGTCGAAGGTGTGTTTCCCGCAGCTGGGGCTGAAGCGGTCTCAGCGGGTTTGGCGCCAAACAGTCCTCCAGCAGGCGCCGGCGCAGACGAGGAGGTTGTGGACGACCCCGTGTTTCCGAACAGGCCCCCCGTTGTTCCGCCCGTAGTACCAGTGTTCCCACCGAAAAGACTGCCGGCCGCTGGGGGCGGCCCGGCAGGGGTAGTGGAGCCGGACGCAGCGGCCCCGAAGAGCGGCTTGGCGGGGGTAGTGGAGCCGGAGTTTGACGCAGCGCCGCCAAACGAGAACCCGCCGGCTGGCGCGGCTGGTGCAGTTGATGCGGCCGGGGTGGTGGACGAAGGAGTGGTGGAAGTGGTGTTCGCAGCATTGCCGAAGGAGAATCCACCGGGTTTGGCGGCAGTGCTGGTCGCGGTGTTACCGCCACCAAAGAGACTCGTCCCGGTCGTGTTGCTCGCTCCTCCTCCAAACAGACTTCCGCCTGCGGCTGGCGCTGCGCCTGAAGCCGGTGTTGTAGTGGATGCTGATGTGTTGTTCTGCCCAAACAAGCTGCCTCCGCTTGGACCACCAGCACCGCCCGCTGCAGCCCCGCCGAACAGGCTCGTCCCCCCTCCGGCAGCTCCCCCGCCGAACATCGATCCCCCTGTCCCACTCGACGCCCCACCGCCGAATATGCTGCTTGGTACTGCGGCCCCTGCTGCTGGAGCGCTGCCTGAAGCGGGTTGGCCGAAGATGCTGCCCGTTGCTGGTTGGTTCTGCTGGCTTTGCTGAGCAGGCTGTCCGAACGGCGATGGTGTGGAAGAGGAGTCTCATCGTGAGCTTGACAGCACAGGAGCGTGCGAGAGACCTCACTGTTTTGTTGATTCTGTTGACCACCAAACGAGAATGAGGCTGAGGAGTGTGAGCAAAATCACGAGCTAGGTAGACAACGCCTGAGCTCACTGTTACCACTGCCGAAGCCTGAGAAGCCGGCTGCGAATTCAGCGACGGTCTCTGGGGGCTACAGCGATGACTTACACATGCTGCTCGTGTGTGATGGAGTTGTCCGTCCTGTGCACTCGCGAAGACAACATCTAGCTCGCTGCTGTAGCTCGTCTTTGACGACGGTCGGTGATCGCCGCGAGGTGGTCCTGAGTAGGCGTGCGGCACCCGCTGGACTAATGGCAGACCTATTTTGACTACACGCAGAAACAGTCTACCTGCGTTCGCAACTGTTTCGACTTCTATCACCTCTACCCAAACCAACAACAATGTCGGCAGTCCAAGTGAGCTGATCCGGACATGACATTGAGTGAAGCTAACGCAAAGCCCGTCAACCCAAAACCGTTCCTGCAAAGTCTGACGGGAAAGACGGTCAACGTCAAGCTAAAGTGGGGTCTGGAGTACCGCGGCTTCCTGGTGTCCACGGATGGGTACATGAACTTGCAGGTGAGTTCGGGTGCCCTTCGACAAAATCGTCGCCCGCTGTTCTGGTATCGCGGGGTGGCCTTGGGTCATACAGGCTCGCTACGAGGAAGGTGAGCTAACGCTGCAGCTGGGTAACGCCGAGGAGATCGAGAACGGAAAGTCGAACGGCGCTCTCGGGGAGATCTTCATTCGGTGCAACAACGTTCTCTACATCAGGTCAGCTGATGAAGATCCGGATCTTGGAGGAAGCTGACGTGTAGGGAACACAAGGAGGCGGGCAGCAAGGAGAGGATGGAGGAGGATTAGGCGAATGATCACGAGGCGAATGCGGAACCGGCACTCGGGCGGGGGACCATGATTGAGCGGGAGGAGGCCAGCTGTGTGCCGCGGCGTACGTGTACCAGCAGCAAATAATCGACAGCAATGCGATTTATACCCATGTTACAAGCAGCAGGCGCTCTCTCCCAATGGAAGAAAGGGTCTCGAGGCTACAGAACCTGCAGGCGCAATGATGTCCCCGTCAAGCCCGGCAGCGTGGAGGCGGATAGTCGGGCTGGCGGCTTTCGCCCGCGCACATACCCACATAAAACGCAACGGTATCACATGCGAGGAATGCCAAGAGCGTAACAATATAATTCTAGACCTTAGAACGCATCCCTTCCTCCTCCCGCTCGTGATCTTCTCGCTCCGACACACCGCCTTTCCCCCTTCTATCGACCGTCCCGATTCTTCAATGTTCTAGACGTTCAGCCTGTGTCCGAAGTCTAGGTCTACAGCCAATTAAAGAAGTCCGGTTCTACTTGCTGATGCTGGCACCTGCGAGCATGTCGGCGAGGCTGGTCATAAGCTTTCCGCACCTTCGGGTTCTGAGGGTCTCGCTCACTCATCGGCATCTTTGTCAGTCGCCTCTGGCAGTTCCTTCGCGCCATCCTCGCCCTTGGCAACGCCGTCGTCCTCGTCCTCGTCCTCATCCTCATCCTCGTCGCTCTCCTCTTCCTCCTCGTCCTCGTCGACCTCCTCCATGTCGTCCACTGCCCGTCAGCTTCGGCACCAACTCGCGCACCAGCCTCAGCCGCATCACACTTACGCTCGTCCAGCGCATCCTCATGCCCATGCACCGCCAGCGCCTTCTTCAGCTCCTCCACGCACTCGTCGTCCTCCGCAAACTTGTTCCCGTTCAGCTCCAGCACCGTCAACTCGCTCAGGTGCTGCGTGATCGCCGTGGCGAGCAGCTCCACCGTGCGCTTGTCAAACTCGCCGTACTGCAGCTGCAGCTTCTCGAGCTTGGTGTTCGACCCGTTCGCCAGAGCCGTAGCCAGGGCAATACCGCCCGCGCTGCCCACGAGGCAATCCGACAGGTTGAGCTCCTTCAGCTCCGGCCAATTCGGCAGCTGCCGCACGATGCTCCGCGTGCCGACCTTGGTCGCCGTGTTGTCCTGCAGGTCGAGCACCTCGAGCGTTTTGTTGGCAGCAAGGCCCTCCACGATCGCCTTGATCCCCTCCATCCGGATTCCATTCTGAATCATCCGCACGCTGCGCAGGCCCTTGTGCTTTGCGAACGCCTCGCCCCATGCCGGTGCCGAGCCGTTCTCCAGCCGGTTCCGCCCGCACACGAGCACACGGAGCGAGCTCTCCTTGCCCTCGTTGGCGCACTTCTCGGCGTTGGCAGAGAGCGCCTGCGCGACGATGGCGCCCCCGGCAGGTCCCATGCCGTTGTTGTTCAGCTTGAAGACGGAGAACCAAGTGTTGGTCTTGATAAAGTCGGTGATGTACTCTGCGCACCGCCCGCCAAACGCATTGTCCGACAGGTCGAGCTCGACGAGGTTCTCGTGGGTGGAGAGGGCGGAGGTGAGGGCGTAGATCGCTTGCGGGATCTCAGAGATGAGCCGCCCGGTGAAGATGTCCGCAAAGTCGGCGACCTGGCGTCAGCGCTGTTGACCACTAGCAGTGTGCAGTTATGGCCGAAAAACAAAGTTCAGAGCTCACCTTGAGCGACTTCTTGGTCTTGAGCACCTCAGCAATGGCTTCGCAAGCCTCCACACCCAGACTGTTCCCTCCAAGATGCACCTCCTCGACCCCCTCGAGCTCTTTCAACTCGCCCAGGAACGGCTCGAGCTCGGCAGCCGTGTTCGCTTTAAGGTTCTTGCCGAGAATGGACCAGATCTTGGCCGAGGGCGCAGTCGTCGACGCTGACATGGTGTCAAGTATGTAAAATGTTGATGGGTGCAAGAAGTGTAGCGTACAGAAAAGTCAAAGGCACCTGCAGCGCAAGGTTGTCGTCCTGGCCCAAAGTCAAAATCGCGTCTTTGGGTGGCAAACGTCGATCTTTTCGTGGCGCATCTGGCTAGGCCTCTGGCAGCCTCGAGCAGGAGCTACATTCGAGGCGGTCATGCATGACACCCGTGTGCATACGGGGAAAGGTTCATTGACATATGCGGTCTGCGTGCGCCGAATGCTCTGGAGCCTCAGCAAGTAAGACCGATGCGAGAGCCCGCTATCCAAAGCCCAACAGTCAGCCAAATCGCAGGACAGCGCCGAGCCCTAGGCAGACGGGGTCATGTACTTCTGGTCCTGCTCGTTAGCCCGCACGTCCCCCTGGATGTTATCAGCTCTCACCCATGGCTCATCATCGTCGCTATAAGGCCTGGGCGGCCTGACGTGCGGAGCAACCGCGTCGGCAGCTGCATTCGCACCATGACGAGCTGTTGTCAGCCAAATGCCCATCGCGAACATTGTGGTTCACGGCAACTCACGCAGAGGGAAGATGACGCCAATCTCGTAGTTCCTTACATTCAGCTCCGGCACCGTCTTCTTGACATTCGGCGTGCCCTGTCATCAATACTGGCCCAAGGGAAGGTGGTTCAGCTTACCCAAGCTGCCCCTGAGAAATTATGGCTGCCCATGTACATCCAGCCACCCACGCCCTCATTCTCATCCTCCATCTCATCCGCTTTGCGCTTGCCGTTGGAGCTGTTGCTGCTCGAGACGCCGAGGGTATCCGGCCTTGGCTCAAATAACGCAATGAGGACCTAGCGTGAGACTGCGATGATCCGGTACCATTCGGACAGCTCACCTTTGCATGCATCAGGACCCCTCCGCGTTTCGAGTTTGAATCGTGGAATAGCTTCTTCGTGACTGCATTGAATGCCTTGCCGCAGAACATCGTTCCTCCGCCCTGTCATTAGTCACAAGCTGCCAAGCGGTCTGTGCCACACATGCCACACACCTCGCGGCCCAGCTCGCTCTTGTCTACCGTTGCCAGACTCGGAAAGACGACCTTGATCGGCGGAAATCCAGCCGGCTTCGTGCGGCGCAAAAGCGATCGCGTCGTCTTGCCGCAGCAGTACTGGTAGAACAGGTCCATCCAGTCAATGGTATAGCTACCAAGAGACGAGCTCTGGCATGAGCTTGACTCGGCCCTCAGGTCTACCAACCTCACCTGGAACTCGACCTTAACCACCTCGCCTGCTTTCGGCCGCCACCCCTTCGATGCGAGCGCACTGCCTAACCGACACAGCCCCACCTCGTCCATTTTGTCTATGCCCTCGTATTTGCCGGGAATGGACATGACGAGCTGTACCCTCACCCTGCTCCAGTCCCAGTGCGCCAGGTTGTCCAGAGCTGGGCTGAGCTTCATCTGTCCGCCCCCTGGATGATTGTCGCGCAGGAACCGTAGGGCTTTGTGTACCTTGAGGTGGACGAAGAGGCCGCGAAACTGTAACGCAAAGTCGTGCTGGGCGTGACTGAGCTCTGGTAAAGGAGTGGGCGGGTTGGGGACGGGTAGAAAGTCTTGCACGAATGCAGTCTACTCATCAGCTCCACTCCGGCTCGTGGACACGCTGCACACACGTTTTCGATGAAATCCCAGTCATACCTGACCATGTTGGCCGTTATGATAGCCACGCGCAGTCTGCCGGTCT
>Ga0308169_10005234_pt1 | contig 11897 bp, 20 predicted proteins | sample PhyBR1_2_FD_202139 | JGI IMG/M metagenome (GOLD analysis project Ga0308169, IMG submission 202139) | Phyllosphere microbial communities from UC Gill Tract Community Farm, Albany, California, United States - DLSLSB.R1 | ecosystem: Host-associated > Plants > Phyllosphere > Unclassified | place... | reverse complement strand
CATGCCTGCCCGCTCAAAACGCAGGGTCCTACCGATGTAGCCCGCGAGGAGATCCTGAAGATCGACAGGAGTCCTTTCGGCGATGGCTGAGTGAGTGCTGTCAAGTTCGATCATGCTGTGAGCTCCTTAGTCTTGAGCTCCTCGGGAGTCTGCGGGAGTCCCGCTCCATCTTTCTGAAGATTCAAGATCATCTGTGGTCAGAGCTCCAGGTTGTCTTCGTGGCCGGGATTGAGCACCTTCCAGGCTCCGTCAAGTCGAACCTCAACCCGGTGAAGCCGGTTCAGCGTAAAGGCTTCCTCCTGACCGAAGCTTCCGGAAACGCGAGGATATCTCGTCTCAGCTTCACGGTTGTAGCTCAGGTGCTGAAGCACGCCGGCGCGCTCGATCACAGCCCGGCGGATCAGCACGAGCTTGCCGATGTGCTCCCGAAGAGCCTCGTAGAGCTCCTTGTCGGTCTCAAAGTTCTTCGCAGGCGTGTCCTCGTCCATGTGGATCATGCGATCTCCTTGGGCTTGTAGTCTGGCGTTCGATCATCCCAGTCTTTACCCACATGGATGATGGACCACTGATTGATGTCCTCCTGGAGCACCGACACTCTGCTCTGATTCGGCCAGATCCAGAGGACCTCGCTTCGACCAGCGATGCCGATGTCCAAGAGCGAATTCGCCTTCAGGCCCTTTGTGGCTTCGGAGCCTTCGTGGTGGAGATACTCGATGCGACCGATGGCTCGATCTGAAGTCAGGCGGCCGTCCTTCCGGTAGAGCCGCTCAACACGAAGCACTCGACCGTAGTAGCCCTCGATGAGGTTGGCGAGCTCTCGCTGATGATTGGTGAGAACGGCTGAGCCCACGACCTCGCTCTTCTCTGTCACATCGATCATGCGCCAGGCTCCGAACGGTCCTCAAACCAGAGCTGCAGGATCGAGCCCGCCTTCGGCGAGGGGAAGAGCATGCCCATGCCGAGGAGCTTCGAGGCCTCATCGCCGCCGAGACCCAGGGCGCTCGGAGTGATGACATCCCAGAGGCCCAGGTTACCGCCCAGGGCGATGAGCTTGATGGCCCGACCCTGGTCGCCGATCCAGGCTCCCAGCTGGATGTAGGAAGGACCTCCCTGGAAGGCCTCCCAGGAGAGGTCGATGAACTCACCATGAGTGAATTCCAGGGCGAGGCCAACGGACTCAGCGAGCTCTCGGGGCGTCACGAGCTCCCGGCCGGTCTCCGGCTCCACGGCGCTGACCTGGAAAAAGCCTCCATCGGTGAAGCCAGGAGTCACACGGCCGGCGGGATCCGACGGGCGCACGACTGCGGTCTCATCGATGAGCCTTGCGAGCTGACGAACGGGGTTGGGCTGACGGCTCTCTTCCGAGGCTGCAGCATCCTGCTTGAGCTGCGTCCAGATGCTCTCGGGCCGAACCTCTGCGGTGTCCATGGAGTTCCTTCCTGTGGTGATCGGATCCATTCGAGTTCAACCATACACGAAGAAGGGTCCGACCGCAACCGAAGCTGCAGCCGGACCCTCCAAGTCAGATCGAGCTCAGTCGAGCTCTGCCACCTTGTTCTCGTAGAGCACATCGGTGGACCAGCTCTCTCCAGGAGCCGAGATCTTGACACCCGAGATAGAACTCTCGAGGTTGATCGAGTCCAGAACCACTCCAGAGATTCGAAGCTCCAATGTCCGGGCGCTCACATCGATGAGCGAGTACTCGAGGATCCCGGTTCGAAGAGCTCCGTAGCTCCTCAGCTCGGGAATCCAACCGGTCTCGACGCTCAGAACCTTGCCCACCCGGCGGGTGAGCTTCATCTGAAGCTTTGTGATCTCATCTGTCAGCGTACTGTCCATGGGAGCTCCTTTCGAGGAATACCGTCGAAGTGACTATCACGAGCAGCGATCAGCGCTGGAGCTCCGAGCGCAGATCCTTGATGCTGGAGTTGATGACCGCGAACACCGCCAGGGACTTGAGCTTCCCCATGGTGTCGAGCTCCCGATCCAGGGTGTCGAGGACCAGATGCTCCTCGGGCGTCACGGAGGCCCCCAGGGCACGGGTCGAGGCCAGGGCCGGACGCAGGTTGTCCTTGGTGAGCCTCACGCCCTCGGGAACGAAGCTGATGCCCTTGGCCAGGGCAGAGCGAACGACCTGGCTCGAAACTCCAGCCTTCTCTGCGGTCTCTTCCACCATGATGTCCAGTGCGGCCATGGCTATCTCTTTTCTACTCGTTGGTTTCGGTTGGGGTCTAATCTATGGTCAAGATCAGAGGGTCAGAGCTTCGCTGACAGCGTTCAAGGAATCCCCGACCGCTCGGTTGAGCGCCGCGTCGGTCGCCGTGGCGCTATCCACGGAGCCCGTGCGAGCCTTCAGCTCTTCCGTCACAGCGTCAAGCTCAGCGGTCTGCTTATCCATGAGGAGCGCGTTGGAACCCGCAGCAGTGAGCCCGTTCTGAGCAGCCACGATGCGGGCCTGAAAGGATTCGATGGGAACGCTTCCAGCGGCGAGTTGAAGCTGTTCTTTGGCTGCCTCCAGGCTGCTGTCAAACCTCCCCCGGGCCTCGACGGCCTTGGTGAGAACCCGCGCTCGAACCTCTGTCTCCTTGAGATCCTTCCTCGCGCTGGAAGCCGTGTCGGTCCAGCCCTGGAAGTCATTGCGGGCAGATTCGACTGCCTGTCGAGCATCGCTGAGCTTCGAATCGGCCTGCCAGACGCTGTACCCTGCGTAGGCTGGGAAGCCCAGAGCTAGAGCGAGGATCAGAGAGACAGCGATCTTCAGTGAGCGGTTCATCGGAGGAATCCATCCCGGTTCTTGAGACGCTCTTCCTGAAGCTCGATGTGGGCCTCGAGGAGCATGCGGCGAGCATCTGCCTCCTGAAGCTCTTGGAGCTGGTGCTCCCTGAGAGCCTCTCGAGCGCTCTCCTCGCTCTGGAACGCATTGAGCTCCCGCTCCTGCTCGGCATGGATAGATTCGAGCTTCACACCAGCGATCAAACCGGCGACCGCGATGAGGAGGATAGCGGCGAGAAGGACGATGGTTCGACGGCTGAGGGGACGCTTCTGCGAAGCCGAAGGCTTCGGAGCGAGGGCGATGGCCATGACGATGCTTTCTGGATGGAGAGCTGTGGTGTTGGGTACCACTATACTCCCAAGGAGCGATCTGCGCAACTCTTGCTGAAAATCGATCTCCCAGGGATCGGGAATCGCGCTACTGAGGTCGCCGCCAGGGGCTCAAAAGGCAGTCTCAGCTCGCAGGCTAGAGCATCGACAGCTGTTGACCTCTAGGCTGCATTTTCGGTGACTCTGCGGCACCCAATGCAGAAAGCGGTACTTTCGCAACACGATGCGAAAGTACCGCTTCTGGGGAAGAAGTCAAAACTTCAGCGACGGGCCTGGAGGGCCTCCAGCCGAGCGTTGGCCTCGTCGCGCTGGCGCTCGAGATCGGCGATCTCCAGCTCAGTACGGATCTTCTCTGCCTCGAGCCGGCGACCCTCGACGCCATCGAGGAACTTCTTGGCGTCCCGGTAGTCGATGCGAACGGTGATCTGCAGGAGCAGGTCATCGGTGTCTCGGCCGCGGAAAGTGTTGCGAGCCGTGGTTCCGATGGGGTTCACATCGAGCACGGCCTTACGCGAGAAGGCCTGCCCGGCACCGAAGGCGACGGGAGCGCCATTCTCCACCGCGCTGGTGAAGAGCTCGACGACCTCACGGGCGATCTCCGAAGTCTCGACCTGAAACTCGGGGATATCCTGGCGGATTCCGTCGTAGTGGTACTCCGGATCAAGGTTGCCGTGATCCGTGAAGCCGACGGGGTTGAGCTTGCTGAGATCCATGTCCATGGAGAAACCCTGCTTTCAGTGTGGTGAAGAAGTGGTGTGAGATGATCCTATGCCCGGAGGCACAGGTTGTCAACCAAGCCGAAGAGGCTGCTTCGAGCTAGCGGTTCTTCTTGCTGCTGCTGTCGTCGCTCTTGGCGTCCTCGACCTCAGAGGCGATCACGGCGAGCCAGAGCGCGTCCACAGCATCCACGGAGCGATCCTTACTCTGCGCATCGATGGTGACCTTGGAACCCATGGAGAAAGCGGCCTTGGAAATCTTGTACTCGGAGTCACCGTGCTTACCCTCGATGTCGAAGTTCATGGTGATGCTGAACTTCTGCTTCGCGGTGCCCAGGGTCTTGTCCTCGGCGTCCTTGATCTTGTACTCAGCGAGGAACATGGAGAACTGCTCCTGGATCTCGCCGCGCTTCTTGTTGTTGTAGTCGTAGAGACCGGCCCGGTGGTTGACGATCCGGTAGCCCTCCGCCTCGCTGGCGACGAGGTTACCCGCGGGAGAGAACAGGGAGTAAGTGTCACCGATGGAGTAGATCGTCTGACCCTTGATCTCACCGACCTCTTCGCCGTCGGCGGTGACCTTCCAGCTGTCTCCAAAGCTGAAGACAGCCTTCTTGGCCTCGATGGTGTCGGCATCCTCGAGCTTCTGAAGCACCGATTCCGAATCGGCCACATCACTGGTGGCGGCGGACTTGGCGTCTCCACCGTTCTCCATGGAACAGCCACTGAGCACGAGGCCAACTGCCATGATCGAGGCGAAGGCAACGCTGAGCTTGTCGACGGGTCGCTTGGTCTTGCGGATGAGCTTCTTGGTCATGGGATGATCTTACATCGGCCAAGCACGAAAGCGCAACCCCTCCGAAGGAAGAGCTACGCTTGCGCTAGAGTCAGAGCTCGAAGTCCCTACTCTTGACCCGACTGAGGATCGAAGCCCAGGGTCTCCAGTGCGATCTCCACCAGGGAATCCATGGTTTCCTGATCCTCCCGAGCAAGGCTGAAATCCTCGAGGCTCATGGTGCCGTAGGCCCAGGCTTCCTCGCTGCGGTAGCAGTTGTAGACCTCGTGGCCGAGGTAATCGAAGAGAGCCTTCTCCAGGCGCTCTCGGATTTCCTTGGAGACGGGACGAAGTTCGACGGGCGCAGCGACCGAGGTCACTTCGGTGGGGACGGCGGCTTCAGCCATAATCGTGGTGTTCTCTCTGCTAGCGAGTGGTGGTCAGAAGAGTGCTGGCATCCTTGGGGACGCCGTGGACATCGCCTGCGGCCTCGAAGGCCAGGGTGATGTGGAGATCATGGGCGGGAAGCTCCAGGCGCTTCCGATAGGCAGCTACAGCCTCGGAGTGAACGACTGCGAACCAGGTCTGCGACTCATCGCTGATTGCGGTGCCGATACCGAGAATCTCGAGCTCGAGTTCCTTCGAGGGGATCTCCACTCGACCACCGGATGCGCTCTTCTTGAGCTTTCGGAACTCCCTGGGGAGCACGATGGTGGCGTGGAAGTCAGCGCCGCCATCTCGAAGTCGCCGGTTGCGAGTGAGGGCTTCGTAGTCCTCGCCAAGGATGGATTCCAGGGCAGTGAGCTCAGGAGCGAGCTCGGAGGCCTCGATGGCGAGGGCAACATAGGAGAACTTGAGCAGCTCGGCTCGACCTGCCACGGAAGCGGGGTGCTGGAAGCTGTTCATGGGTTTCACCCTACACGGATCAGCGGAGCTTCGCAACCGCGCGGCCGGCCTTCCGAGCTGCCTTGCGAGCGTAGCGCCGGAGGAGTCGGGGTCGCAGGAAGAAGAGGTACCAGGGCGTACCGAGGATCACGCCGGCCCAGAGTCCGAGGCTCACATAGGCGCTCAGGGCAGTGAGGATGTTGAGCGCCACCGGAGTGACAGCACCGATCACGATGAGCCAGATGATCTTGCCGGGCTCAAATTTCGGTCGGTGCATCATCTTTCCGAAGATGTAGGCAGGCACCGCGAAGATGGCGAGCTTCGAGATCAGCGCCAGGGCAGCGGTAACCGAGAGAGCCACCGTTGCGGCGATCTCGATGCCCGAAACCGCGCTGAGCGGCCCGAGGATGCCCTTGAGGAATGCTTCGATCTGTTCCATGGGATCGATGTTACACGGAAGCTCGAAGTTCGCAACCGGAGCCTCAAGCTCGAGCTGTCAACTTTCGCTCAACTCGCCGGCGAGCAATGCGCTTCAGGATGGGATAGCTCCCAGCGAGCAAGCCTACTCCACACCAGAGGCCCAGGGAAGTGAGTCCACCAGCAAGAAGCACGCCGTAGAGCGGCCACCCGACGAGCTGAGGGGCCAAAACCATCAGCAGGAGCTTCTTCTCCCGCGTGAAGGCAAAGGCCCCAGCAGCGCCGATGCTGAGTACCCCACCGACAAGAACGATCAGGGAGACGACGAGTAGGGTGAGCATCGTTGCGAAGCTTCCAGCAATTTCGAGAAAGCTGTAGTGGAGGTCAGGCGCGCTGTTGACGAAGTCCCCGAAGATCTGGTTTCGCATGTCCATCAGTAGAACAGTCCGTAGCCCACATGCCGGTTGCCAGTGAGCACCGAGCCTGCGTTGCCGAAGAGCGACCGGGCAGGCTTGACGAGCTTCCAGCTCACGGCGGAAAGGCCGCTGAGAACCAGGAGCATGGCCAGCCTCAAATTGTCCTCAGTATCTTCGATTTCGAGAGCGAGCTCATTGCTGTCGTAGCCGGTGATGATGTAGAAAGCGTTTGCGGGAAGCTCGCCGTCTCCATAGACATCGAGATCATCAGCGGACAGGATGTCGATGTCACTGCGGGCTCCGACGAGATCACTTTCGCCGTAGTAGACAACGCCGAGCTCGCGCTGAATTGCGATGAGCTGCTTCTCACTGGGGCTGAACTGTTCGTAGTTCTCCCAGAGAGCCGGAAGACCAAAGCCGAGCTTGGCCACATTGGCTTCGTAGTTGGCCTTGAGCATGTCTTCCGTCAGCTTGGAGCCATCGGTCGAGTAGACCTCGATCTGGTGAACATCGGTCTTACCGTGACCATCATCGGACCAGTCGCCGAAGGTGACAGAGAATGGGATCGAGGACTGGACCATTGGATCTGCTTTCTGAAGGTTGAGTGGGGTGTAGCATGGAAATCCGGCCGGCAGCGTGAGATCAGCTGCCGGCCGGATCGGGCTCAGAGGAGCTCGAGGAGAGCATCCCGGTCCACGGGCTCCTGGAGCGTCTCGATACCGTGAGCGGATGCCCAGAGTCCGGCGAGGTGACCCATGGAGAGCTTCGGTCGGCCGACCTCGTCGTAGACGATGGAGCCCACGGTGCCGTCGTTGCTGGCAGAGTTGCCAGCCCCAGTAGCACCACTGGAGGAGTCGAGCCAGAGGATCTTCCCCGTCTCCAGGTTCACGGCGAAGGGTACCGACTGCGTGGCCTTCGTGGTGGGCTTAAAAGCGGTGGTCACGGTGCGAGCGTCGAAGACCTCGCCCTTCTGCTTGCCGGCCTTCTGGCGGAGCATGGCTCCAGCGATGAAGTCCACATCCGCAGTGGGCCAGCCTGCCCAGGACTGCACGGTCATGACTACCCAGCGAGCGCCTGGAATGGAGCGCTTGAGCTCAGCGAGCTTCACATCGATGAACTCTGCGGCCGAGTCACCCGGCTTGACGAACTTGTCGCCGGAGTAGGTGCTCCAGCTTCGAGCGCTCTGCCAGGAGTTCCAGGTGCTCACGGCGATCTCCTTGAAGTCCTCGTCGAGAACCACGGCACCGATGTCCATGTAGCTGCCCGTGCCCATGTTGTTGTTCCAGTGGCCGAAGATCCGGAGCACATCGCCATCACCCACAAGGCCGAGCTCAGCACCACGGTCGAGGACCCGGTCGGTGCTTGCGGCATCCCGGCGAACCAGGGGCACCGGAGCATCGCCGACGACGGCCACGGGAGCAACCGGAGCTGCCTTGCTCTTGAGCACGATCTCGATGGCCTCGTCCAGTGCGCCGAGGATCTCAGCCTGGAAGTTCGCGTCGATCTTCTCGACCTCACCCCGGTCCAGCATGGTGTTGTTGAGACCAGCGACCCGGTTCACGCGAGCGTGCTCGTCGTTGGCGCCGAGAACACCGTTGTAGGAGGAGATCAGCGTGGAGAGCGCAGCCCTCGAGCCGACCTCTGCCACGCGCTTCGCGAGGACCTTGGCGTCAGCCTTCTTCTTTGTGAGCCGGAGGATGGCCACGAGGCGCCGGAGGAGGTTGCCCGGCTGGTGCTCGGCGAGGAGCTCCACGGCCTCGGAGATCTTGCGGTTCTCCAGGGCCTGCTCGATGACCGAGTTCAGGGTCCGGTAGTCGATGTTGCTGTGGACGATGTCCAGGGCACGCTTCGACTCAGCAGTGAGCTTGAGATCGTAGGGGTGGATGCCCTTGAAGACACGACGCCAGAGGTTCTGACGGGCAACGAGCCGGTCGGCCTTGTAGCCGTCGGCGAGCTTGCCAAGAGCGTCCACGATGCGCTGACGCTGGTGGCGCGGAACGCTCGAGAAGCGCACTGCCCGGAAGTGCCGGTCAGCCAGGGTGCCAACGGCGAGCTCGTAGTTCTCGACCCAGCGATCTGCGGCCGGAGCGCCGTAGAAGGACAGGATCACTCGGAGGAGGTGATCGCTGTTGCGGATACCGAAGCTCACCGCAGTGAAGTAAGCATCCCGATCGTGAACAGCCTTGGAGGCATGATCCCGGAGCGCCTCGGCGAAGACCTGGATGTTCTCGCCGTTGGTGGAGCTGCGCACCAGATCGGCAGTGGTGATGGTCCGGTGGAAGTCCTCGCCGTATACGATCTTTGTGAGCTCGGTGAGGAGCTCCCGGTCATCCGAGGAGAGAGCGACGGGAGCCTTGACGAGCTCGCTGAGGAGCTGCTCCAGGGCCACATTTGCCGACAGGAGTCGCAGCTGTCGAGCGCTGCGCAGCATGTCCTCCAGGGGAAGACCCTCGCGGACCTCGTCCGGATGGTTCGGGAGGAAGGCTCCGGCGGTCCAGTAGTGGAGGACCTGCTCCATGAAGAGCTGAAGCGTGGAGAGCTCCTCGACCTGCTCCGGGAAGCCCGGGTAGATCGGCTTCATGTTTCGATCAGCACCGATGACCTTGCGGGCGCTGTCGATGGCGGAGCTCAGAGCGCCAGCCGAGAAGCCGTTGAGGTCACCGGGCTGCACGAGGAAGCCCAAGTTGGCGAGCTCGAGGACGGCGGCGTAGCGCACGGCCTCACTGGCGGGACTCCCGGAGAAGTTCTCGATGAGGATGCCGCGACGGAGAGCGGACTGACGGAGGGCGGCTGAAATGGTAGCCATGTGGTGTTTCCCTTCGGGTGAAAAAGCTAAGGTCAGGAAAGGCGAGACGGCGGATTCAATAAGGAGTGAGTAGCCACCTCAATGAGCCTGACAGTGTCCACCCTAACACGGGATGCTGGCAACTGTCAATGGGGATCGCCGGAATCGAGGAGTCTGATCAATGCTAGAGCGTTGATCTCGCACTATCAACCCAGGAGGGTTGATTCCGACCAAATCAACCCTCCTGGGTTGATGGGTTCGCACGCTGTGGCCGAAAAAGGAGAAGCCCCGGACTCGATGTGCTGAGTCCGGGGCATTCAGGTGCAGGGAAGGCGAGACGGCGATCATTTTCCATATAAAAGTAGCCACCTCAAGGTGCCTGCAAGAACACTCTATCACAGCTCTCCGCTGGAGCGCAACTGCACCTCTCCCTCGGCGTGTCGCGGCGAGTTACTTACCCAGGTACTCGTACTTCTGAATGGCGGGTGACACTCTGAAGATCCTATAGGCAGGCGCCAGAGTCCATTCGGACTGGCCCACCGTGATCTCATAGCGACCGGGCTTCAGGGACTTCGTGAGCTCATCCACATTGTCCCAGTAGACACCTTTCTCCAGGAGAAGATGACCCCGACAATTCTCGGTGGCGAAGACGATGTGGCGACCTGAGGCTCCCACGCCCTTTCCGGATCTCGTGGAAGTGGATTCGGAGTAGATCTTCTTGACCTGGCATTCCATGGTGATGTGGTGGGTCCGATCGTAGACTCCCATGGAGAAGGGGACGATGGCGAAGATCGAGATCGGGAGCACGAAGACTAGGAAGAGAATCCCGAACGCCTGAAGCCTATTTCGAAGCACCCTCTTTCGCTTCACAGCCCTAGCTTCACTGCGCTCGTTGCTGAGACTCTCCCTGCGGGTGAGCTCTTCGGGCTGTTCCTCGCTCATCTACAGTTCCTCTCCTCCATGGGCTTCCGATAGGCTAGATCAATCCTAACACGGGTGGTTGCGAAGTCTTCGAAGGCCATGTAGGTTGAACCCATGACGAACCTCAAGGACCTCTGGAACAACGCAGAGAGCGACCTCTGGACCCACGACGAGCCGGCGCTGCCCGCCGACATCTTCACCGCTACAGTGAAGGTCCTGGGAATCACCACCATCTACATCCTTCGAGGTGAGCAGGGCAACGACCTTGCTGAGGTCATCGGTCGCATCGAGCTCCCCCTCCTCACGCGAGGTGAAGAGGGCCCGGTGCTTGGCTACCGGGGCAACGGCCTCAAGGGTGGCTACTTCATGGGCCCGGCGGCCGAGGGCCTGGAAGCCAAGATGCTGGAGATCGTCGGCTGACCCCAGAAGCTGCGATCAGGCTGTGGACATTGCGTCCGCGGCCTTTTCGCCGTAGAAGAAAGTGCGCTGAAGCGAGTCTATGGTGTATGATTGTGCTACACCACCGAACACCACTCCGGAGCACTCCCATGACTGACATCCTCGCGCCCTTCAAGTCGTCCAACACCCTGGCCGACCTCAAGCGCTTCGCGGAGGGTCCCATCAGCTACAGCAATGTGACCGAATTCGGCCCGGGTGTTGTAGGCGCTACGGTGAAGGTCTTCGGCACCAAGGCTGTTTACTTCCTCCGCGGTGACGCTTCCATCGACTCCTCCATGATCGTTGGCCGCATCGAGCTCCCCCACGATGGCGATGTGCGAGGCGTCGATGTGGAGGACTTCCACGCCGTCGTCTTCCGGGGCTCCGGAATCATGGGTGGCGAGCGAGTGGGCACCATCTGATCCCGTCAGACCGGCAACAGCAAAGCGGCGGCGAACCTCTTGATTCGCCGCCGCTCTGTTCTACCGGAGGCCCAGCCTCATCTACGCGACAAGATGGGGATAGACCGGGTCGGATAGTCCCTAGCTACCCTGCTCACAGGCCCTTGGAGCTACTGTGGGCAGTCCCGTGGGACACGGTGGAGCCCGGGGCTGAGGATGTCAGCCTCCGGAGCTCTCAGCTGTCGCCGCGCTGGCGACGAGTGGGCTGGGTGTCGGTGCCACCGGCGCCGTAGCTTCGACGGGCAGGACCGGTGCCGCTGCCTGCAGCGGGATTGCGAGGAGCTGCGACGGGAGCGGCAGCCCTACGGGGAGCAGCAACAGCCTTGTTCTTCGGCTTGTAGTTCCGCTTCACGAGTATGATGATGCCGCCGACTGCGACGATGGCGCAGATGACTACGATGATGATCTGAGAGGGTTCCAAGGTGTCTCCTTAAGACAGTGGTTTCGTCGGGAAACCTATCGATTTGACCGCCCTTCGGGCGACTTCGGTTGCTCATCGGCGTGTCGCACCGCCGTGAGCCCACCGGACTCTACCGAAGGCCTTGCACGATGGGTCTCCTCGACTCGTCGTGCTGCGGCTTCCCTGTACCACCAGAGTACCACAGCTCCGGCGATGATCAGCAGAATGACGAGATTGGTGATCTCCCAGGTTTCCATGAACCTACCTCTTCCTCGAGTGGAAGGAGCTGTTCTAGTAACTCTTAGCCGCGGGCCGGCTCTGGCTGATCGGCGGGCTCAGAGACGAGCTCCCGGCCGAAGGGCTCCAGGGGCCAGGCCTTGGCCTCATCGGGGTCAGCCAGGGGAGTGCGGTTCAACTTCTGCTCCAGCAACGGCTCCAGGCTGGGCTCGTTGCGGCGAGCAAGGTTGCGAGCCTCGGCGCGTGCTATGGCCTTTCGCTGCCCTCTAGCTTCCAGGCTTCCCCTGATGCCACGAATCAGGAAGAAGAGGATGGTGGCCAGGACAATGAGCACGAGGAGTGCAGTT
>Ga0308169_10005233_pt1 | contig 11900 bp, 9 predicted proteins | sample PhyBR1_2_FD_202139 | JGI IMG/M metagenome (GOLD analysis project Ga0308169, IMG submission 202139) | Phyllosphere microbial communities from UC Gill Tract Community Farm, Albany, California, United States - DLSLSB.R1 | ecosystem: Host-associated > Plants > Phyllosphere > Unclassified | place... | reverse complement strand
GCCGATGTGGTGTTCCTGCAGGAAGTGCAGGGCAAGCATGACCGCAAGGCGGCCCGCTTCGGCGCCGAAAGCCATGGCCACAAGCATTGGCCGGAAACCTCGCAGCACGAGTTTTTTGCTGGCGCCGATCACCATAGCGCCTATGGCATGAACGCCGTGTATGACCATGGCCACCATGGCAACGCCTTGCTCAGCCGTTATCCGATCAGCTCGCAAATCAACCACGATGTGTCCGACCATGCTTACGAGCAGCGCGGCATCCTGCATTGCGTGCTCAAGACGCCCAAGGCCGACGTGCATTGCTATGTGGTGCACCTGGGCCTTTTTGAAGCCGGGCGCGGACGCCAGACGCAGGCGCTGATCGATGCGGTACTGGAATCGGCGCCCAATGGCGAACCGGTCATCATTGCCGGCGATTTCAACGACTGGCGCAATACCCTCAGCGACAAGCTGCGCAATGCGCTGGGCGTGGTCGAGGTATTCGACCAGCGCGCGTCGAACTCGGCGCTGGGCGACCTGGTGCGCACGCTGGCGCGGCGCCAGAGCCGCCCGCCGGCGCCGGTACCGGCGCGCACCTTCCCGGCTGCCTTGCCGTGGTTCCGGCTGGACCGCATCTACGTGCGCGGTTTTCATGTGGAAGGCGCGCAGGTGATGCATGGTTCATTGTGGGCAAAACTATCCGACCATGCGCCTATCGTCGCGGCCCTGAAACTGGCGTAGACTGCCTGCATGCGCTCAGTCAACTACATCGCCCACAACGACGTCCAGCTGCTCCATTGCGGTACCGATTATTTTCCGGCCTTGATCGGGGCAATTGACGGCGCCCGACGAGAAGTCTATTTCGAGACCTATATCTTTGCCGATGACGCCACCGGCACGCTGGTGATCGAGGCGTTGATGCGCGCGGCCCAGCGTGGCGTGCTGGTGTGCATGATTACCGACTGGTTCGGCACCGGCCGGCGCCGTATCAACGCCATGCATGCGCAGCTTGAAGCGGCCGGCGTGCACCACCGCGTCTTCAATCCCTGGTTCCTGGGCGGCATTGCCCGCACGCACCGCAAGATCTGCGTGGTCGACAGCGACGTGGCGCTGGTGGGTGGCATCAATATCAACGACGACATGTTCTGCGACTACGACCACAATATCAGCCTGGCTGCGCCGCGCTGGGATTTTGCGGTACAGGTCAGGGGGCCGCTGGTTGAAGCGATCCATACCGAAGCGCAGGCGCAATGGGCGCGCCTGGGCAAGATGAACCTGGTGCGCCGCATCAAGCTGTACAACAAGATGCGCGGCGTGAGCAAGGAGCTGGCGCAAAATCCGGTGGTGGCCGGTTTTGTGGTGCGCGACAATCTGCGCAACCGCCGCACCATCCAGCGCGCCTATCTGCAGGCGCTGGGCCGGGCCAGGAAAAGTGTGTTGCTGGCCAACCCGTATTTTGCGCCCGGCCACAAGCTGCGCCGCGCCTTGCGCAACGCCGCCCAGCGCGGTGTCGAGGTGGTGCTGCTGATCGGCGTGGGCGAGTTTCATCTGCAGGATGCCGTGGCGCATTCCTTTTATCCCAAGCTGCTCGATGCCGGCGTCAAGATCGTCGAGTACCGCAAGACTCAGTTGCACGCCAAGGTGGCGGTGGTCGATGACGACTGGGCCACGGTGGGGTCGAGCAATATCGATGCCCTGAGCCTGTTTTTGAACCAGGAAGCCAATGTGGTGATCAAGGATGCGGCGTTTGCGCATGCCTTGCGCAAGCATATCGAACAGGGCATTGCCGACGGCACGGTGATCCACCAGGACGACTTCAAGCATATCGGCCGCGTGCGCCGCTTCGGTTATGGCGTGGCGTTCTGGATGTACCGGCTGGTGATGCGCATTTTTTCCGTAGGCAGGTATGCATGAGTAAAGAAACAAGCAATCAGGCCGGCGACATGAACGCCATGCGCCTCGACAAATGGTTGTGGGCGGCGCGCTTTTTCAAGACGCGCACGCTGGCCAGCGAAGCGGTCGAGACCGGCAAGGTCAAGCTCGGGGGCGAGCACGTCAAGCCGGCGCGCAACTTGCGCGTGGGCGACAAGCTGGCGATCGATAACGGTTCCGACAGCTGGGAAGTGGGTGTATTGGGCCTGTCCGACAAGCGCGGCGCGGCCCCGGTGGCGCGCCTGCTGTACGCGGAAACGCCAGCCAGCATGGCGCGGCGCGAGCAGACGCTTGAAGAACGCAAGCTGTTTCGCGAGCCTGGCAGTACCATCAAGGGGCGGCCGACCAAGCGCGACCGCCGTCAACTGAGCAAGGCTGGCGGCCTTTCCTGAGGCCACGCCGATCATGCGCTGCTGATGCAGTGCAGCAATAGAAGAGCAACTCTAAAGTTCCCATTTGACTTTTAAGTCACAGTGGATAATAGTACGAGCGTTCGGATTTTTTCATGGCGTGCTTTTTTTTGCCTGAAAGATCCGCAGATCGGCTTTATCAATATGGAATGGACCTCTTGAACACTTCAGTCAAATTCATGCGCAAGGGCGAACTGACCCGCGCCGCCATTCTCGACGTGGCGCTGGACCTGTCCAGCCGTGACGGCCTGGAAGGCCTGACGATAGGCTTGCTGGCAGACAAAATGAATATGAGCAAGTCGGGCGTGTTTGCCCATTTCGGCTCGCGCGAAGACTTGCAGATGGAAGTGTTGAAGCTGTATCACTACCGTTTCGAGCAGGAAGTTTTTTTTCCGGCCATGAAAGAGCCGCGCGGCATTGCGCGGCTCGAATCGATGTTTGCCCGCTGGGTCAAGCGGGTCAGCGTGGAAATCGCCTCGGGCTGCATCTATATCAGCGGCGCCGTCGAATACGACGACCGTCCGGGACCGATCCGCGAGGCGCTGGTGGCGATGGTGCAGGCATGGCAGGGCGCATTGCTGCGCAGCGTCCAGCAGTCGATCGACAGCGGTGACCTGAAAGCAGGCACCGATGCCCAGCAAATGGTCTACGAGATGTATGGCCTGATTTTGGCCTTGCACCACGACGCGCGCTTCCTGCGCGTGCCAGGCAGCATCGAACGGGCGCAAGCAGGTTTTGCGCGCCTGATCGAGTCCTACCAGAATCATCCGCAATAGTCGCCGGCCTAGCGCCAGCGCACCACACACCAAGTACAACACTTCAGCTAACGCTTTCAGGAGATACATTATGGGTCAATACGTCGCGCCAATCCGGGATATGCAATTCGTGCTGCACGAGTTCCTGAACGTTGGAGAAGAACTCAAGGCCATGCCGGACTACGCCGATGTCGACGCCGACATCATCAACCAGGTACTGGAAGAGGGCGCCAAATTTACCTCCGAAGTGCTGTTCCCGCTGAACCACTCGGGCGACCGCGAAGGCTGCAAGCACGACGCCGCGACCCATACCGTGACCACCCCGAAAGGCTTCAAGGAAGCCTACAAGCAGTACGTCGATGGCGGCTGGGCGGCGCTGGCCTGTGATCCTGAATACGGCGGCCAGGGCCTGCCGGTGGTGCTGAACAATTCCTTCTACGAGATGCTGAACTCGTCGAACCAGGCCTGGTCGATGTACCCGGGCCTGTCGCATGGCGCCTACGAGTGCCTGAAAGAACACGGCACGCCGGAACAGAAAGCCACCTATCTGCCAAAACTGGTATCGGGCGAGTGGACCGGCACCATGTGCCTGACCGAACCGCACTGCGGTACCGACCTGGGCCTGCTGCGCTCGAAAGCGCTGCCGCAGGAAGACGGCTCGTGGCTGATCACCGGCAACAAGATCTTTATCTCGGCCGGCGAACACGACATGGCTGAGAACATCCTGCACTTGGTGCTGGCGCGCGTGCCCGATGCACCGGAAGGCTCGAAAGGCATTTCGCTGTTCCTGGTGCCGAAGTTCCTGCCGAAAGAAGACGGCACGGTCGGCGAGCGCAACCCGATCACCTGCGGCGCGATCGAAGAAAAAATGGGCATCCACGGCAATTCGACCTGCCAGATGAACCTGGACGGCGCAAAAGGCTGGATTATCGGCCAGCCGAACAAGGGCCTGAACGCCATGTTCGTGTTCATGAATGCGGCCCGCTTGGGCGTGGGCATGCAGTCGCTGGGCCTGACCGAGATCGCGTTCCAGAACGCGCTGATCTACGCCAAGGACCGCACGCAAATGCGTTCGCTGACCGGCATCAAGAATCCGGAACTGCCAGCCGACCGCATTATCGTGCACCCGGACGTGCGCCGCATGCTGTTGACAGGCAAGGCCTACGCCGAAGGCGCGCGCGCTTTCACGTCCTACGTGGCGCTGCAGATCGACCGCGAACTGCACCACCCTGACGCCGACGTGCGCAAGGAAGCGGCCGACGAAGTGGCGCTGCTGACGCCCGTGATCAAGGCCTTTATTACCGATAACGCCTGGATCGCCACTTCGGATGCGATGCAAGTGTTCGGCGGCCACGGCTATATTGCCGAATGGGGCATGGAACAGTATGTGCGCGACGCGCGCATCAACATGATCTACGAAGGCACCAACACCATCCAGTCGCTCGATCTGCTGGGCCGCAAAATCCTCGGTGACAACGGCGCCAAGCTGCGCAAGTTCGGCGAGAAGATCAAGGCTTTTGTGGAAGACAACGGCACCGACGAAGCGATGAGCGAATTTGTCACGCCGCTGGGCGACCTGGGCGACAAGGTCACCAAGCTGACCATGGAAATCGGCATGAAGGCGTTCCAGAACGCCGACGAAGTGGGCGCAGCCTGCGTGCCTTACCTGCGCGTGGTCGGCCACCTGATCTACAGCTACCTGTTTGCGCAGATGGCCAAGATCGCCCTGGAAAAAGAATCGTCCGGCGACAAGTTCTACACCGCCAAGCTGGCCACCGCGCGCTTCTACTTTGCACGCCTGCAGCCAGAAACGGCAACCCTGATCCGCCAGGCGCGTTCCGGCTCGGCCAACCTGATGGCACTCGACGCAGACCTGTTCTAAGACCTGAGGAAAATATGACCAATTTCATCGTTAAAAAAGTTGCCGTACTCGGCGCCGGCGTGATGGGCGCGCAGATCGCCGCCCATTGCATCAACGCGAAAGTACCGGTCGTGCTGTTCGACCTGCCAGCCAAGGAAGGCCCGAAAAACGGCATCGTGCTGCGCGCCATCGAGAACCTGAAAAAGCTCTCGCCTGCGCCGCTGGGCAACAAGGACGACGCTGCGCTGATCGAGGTGGCCAACTATGAAGACAACCTGGACCTCCTGGCCGGTTGCGACCTGATTATCGAAGCCATCGCCGAGCGCATGGACTGGAAACACGACCTGTACCAGAAGGTCGCGCCGCATATCGGCCCGAACGCCATTTTTGCGTCGAACACTTCCGGCCTGTCGATTACCAAGCTGGCCGAAGGCTTTGATGCGGACCTGAAATCGCGCTACTGCGGCGTGCACTTCTTCAACCCGCCGCGCTATATGCACCTGGTGGAAATCATCCCGACCGAATTTACCAAGCCGGAAATTGCCGACCAGCTCGAAGGCTTTTTGACTACCACGCTGGGCAAGGGCGTCGTGCGCGCCAAGGATACGCCAAACTTTATCGCCAACCGCGTCGGCGTGTTCGGCATCCTGGCCATCATCCACGAAGCTGAAAAATTCGGCCTGTCGGTCGATGTGGTCGATGACCTGACTGGCGCCAAGCTGGGCCGCGCCAAGTCCGGCACGTTCCGTACCGCCGACGTGGTGGGCCTCGACACCATGGGCCATGTGATCAAGACCATGCAGGACTACCTGCCGAACGATCCGTTCGCCGCCGTCTACAAGACGCCGGAAGTGCTGGCCAAGCTGGTGGAAAAAGGCGCGCTGGGCCAGAAGAGCGGCGCAGGCTTCTACAAGAAAGTTGGCAAGGAGATTCAACGCCTCGATTTCGCCACCGGTGAATACGTGGCCGGCGGCGCCAAGGCGGCCGACATCATTGCCCGCATCCTGAAAGAAAAGGATCCGGTCAAGAAAATGAAGGCGCTGCACGACTCGACCAATCCGCAGGGCCAGTTCCTGTGGGCGATCTTCCGTGACGCCTTCCATTACATCGCCATCCACCTCGACACCGTCGCCGACAACGCGCGCGATATCGACTTTGCGATGCGCTGGGGCTTCGGCTGGAACGTCGGTCCGTTTGAAACCTGGCAGGCCTCGAACTGGCTGCAGGTAGCGAACTGGGTCAAGGAAGATATCGACGCCGGCAAGGCGCTGTGCAATGCACCGTTGCCTGCCTGGGTATTTGAAGGTCCGGTCGCGGACAAAGGCGGCGTGCATACGCCGGAAGGCTCGTACTCGGCGGTCTCGAACAGCTTTGTGCCGCGCTCGACTCTGGCCGTCTACGACCGCCAGCCGTTCCGCGCGCCGGTACTGGGCAGCGGCGCCATCGACGGCAAGACCGCCGGCACCACCTTCTTTGAAGACGAATCGGTACGCGTCTGGCACAGTGGCGACGAAGTGCTGGTGATCTCGTTCAAGACCAAGATGCATGTGATCGGCGAAGGCGTGATCAATGGCTTGAAACTGGCGCTGGCCGAAGCCGAGAAGAACTTCAAGGGCCTGGTGATCTGGCACGCTGACGCAGCCGAAGGCGGCGCCTTCTCGGCCGGCGCCGACCTGCAGTCGGCCCTGCCGGCCTTTATGCAGGGCGGCGTGAAAGCGGTCGATCCGATTATCGCCGAACTGCAGAAAACCTTTATGTCGCTGAAATACGCGAACGTGCCTGTGATCGCTGCGGTAGCGGGCCTGGCGCTGGGCGGCGGCTGCGAGCTGGCGCTGCACGCCTCGAAACGCGTGGCCTCGATCGAGTCCTATATCGGCCTGGTGGAAGTGGGCGTGGGCCTGATTCCGGCCGGCGGCGGCCTGAAGGAAGCGGCGCAGCGCGCCTACAAGGAAGCCAAGGGTGGCGACATTCTGCAGTTCCTGAAAACCGGCTTTACCAACGCGGCTACCGCCAATGTGTCGAAGTCGGCGCTGGAAGCGAAAAAAATGGGCTACCTGAAGGAAGACGACGTCATCGTCTTCAACGCCTACGAGCTGCTGCATGTGGCGAAAGTCGAAGCGCGCGCCATGTTCGACGCCGGTTTCCGTCCGGCCTTGCCGTCGCTGATCCAGGTCACCGGTCGTTATGGCTGGGGCACCATCAAGGCGCAGCTGGTCAATATGCGTGACGGCGGCTTTATCTCCGCACATGATTTCAAGCTGGGCGAAATGATTGCCGAGATCGTCTCTGGCGGCAATGTCGACCAGGGCAGCTTTGTCAGCGAACAGTGGTTGCTCGATATGGAACGCAAGGCCTTCCTGGAATTGCTGAACCATCCGAAGACGCAGGAACGCATCATGGGCATGATGCAGACCGGCAAGCCAGTGCGCAACTAATCGAATAGCGAACACGAAAGAAGACTATGAGCAAACAACTTCAAGACGCCTATATCGTCTCCGCCACCCGCACGCCGATCGGCAAGGCGCCGCGCGGCATGTTCAAGAACACCCGCCCGGACGACCTGCTGGTGCGCGTACTGCAATCTGCGCTGGCGCAAGCGCCTGGCCTGGACCCGGCGTTGATCACCGACGCCATTATCGGCTGCTCGTTCCCGGAAGCGGAGCAGGGCTTCAATATTGCGCGCCAGTCGGTGCTGCTGGCCGGCCTGCCGAAAACCGTGGGCGGCGTCACCATTAACCGTTACTGCGCTTCGGGTATTACTGCCATTGCGATGGCCGCTGACCGCATCCGCGTCGGCGAAGTCGATGCGATGATCGCCGGCGGCGTGGAATCGATGTCGATGGTGCCGATGATGGGCCATCACCCATCGATGAACCTCGACATGTTTACCGACGAGAATATCGGCATGGCCTACGGCATGGGCCTGACGGCCGAGAAAGTGGCGCAGCAATGGAAAGTGTCGCGCGAAGCGCAGGACGCCTTTGCCGTTGAATCGCACCGCCGCGCCATCGCCGCGCAGCAGGCCGGTTTCTTCAAGGATGAAACCACGCCGGTCGAGATCATCACGCGCACGCCGAACCTGGCCACCGGCCAGGTCGATGAAAAGCGCCGCACGGTCGACACCGACGAAGGCGCGCGCGCCGATTCGACCATGGAATCGCTGGCCAAGTTGAAACCCGTGTTTGCCGCCAAGGGCAGCGTCACCGCCGCCAACAGCTCGCAGATGTCGGACGGCGCCGGTGCGCTCCTGATCGTGTCGGAAAAATTCCTGCGCGAGCACAACCTGACCCCGCTGGCGAAATTCTCGTCGTTTGCCGTGCGCGGCGTGCCGCCGGAAATCATGGGCATCGGTCCGAAGTTCGCCATTCCTGACGCCTGCAAAGCGGCCGGCATCACCCAGGACCAGCTGGACTGGATCGAGCTGAACGAAGCGTTTGCCGCACAGGCGCTGGCCGTGATCGGCGACCTGGGTCTGGACACCGCCAAGGTCAACCCGATGGGCGGTGCAATTGCCCTGGGCCACCCGCTGGGCGCAACCGGCGCCATCCGCGCCGCCACCGTGATCCACGCGCTGCGCCGCAATAACCTCAAGTACGGCATGGTGACCATGTGCGTCGGCGCCGGCATGGGTGCAGCAGGTATCTTTGAACGCGTATAAGACCACGGCAGCATGATCAGACAGGGCGCTTCGGGTTATTCCGGCGCCCTTATTTTTTTGGAGACATAATGGATATTTTGTGCAGCAAGAGTGACGGCATCCTGACGCTGGAATTTAACCGCCTGGAACGCAAGAACGCCATTACCGGCGCCATGTACCAGACCCTGGCCGATGCCTTGCTGGCCGCCGACAGCGACGACAGCGTGCGCGCGATTGTTTTGTGCGGCAAGCGCGAGATTTTCACCGCCGGCAATGACTTGGACGATTTCATGAAAACGGCGCGTCCGAAAGACGGTTCGGTCGACGAGCAGCGCCCCGTGTTCCAGTTTATGCGCGCATTGTCCGGCTGCAGCAAGCCCATCGTGGCGGCCGTGTCGGGCGCAGCCATCGGTATCGGCACCACCATGCTGATGCACTGCGACCTGGTTTACGCTGCCGACAACGCCAGCTTCTCGATGCCGTTTGCCCAGCTGGGCCTGTGCCCGGAATTTGCTTCCAGCTACCTGCTGACGCAGCTGGCCGGCTACCCGCGCGCAGCAGAAAAACTGATGCTGGGCGAAGCGTTCCCGGCCCAGGAAGCGCTGGAAATGGGACTGGTGTCGAAAGTGCTGCCGCTGTACGAACTGATGCCGTACGCGCAGGCGCAGGCGGCCAAGCTGGTAGCGCTGCCAGCGGCCTCGATCCGCGCCACCAAGCGCCTGATGAAGCAGAGCCGCATCGAACCGGTCAAGGCCGCCATTGCCGCGGAAAACCAGCTGTTCAGCAATATGCTGGGCGGCGCCGAGGCGAAGGAAGCGTTCACCGCGTTCTTTGAAAAGCGCAAGCCGGATTTTTCAAAATTTGCCTGATGCAGATGGCTGCCTGTGGAATGCCGAGTGGGGCGATCCGTGTGGGTTACAGCAACGATGAAAAGTACTGGGTCGGCGATTTCCCCAAGGCCTTCTTGAACATGGTGATAAAGGCGTTGACGGAGTCGTAGCCCAGGTTTCCTGCCACATTTTGTACGGCGTGGCCTTCTGCCAGCTGGCTCAGGGCGATCATCAGGTGCAGTTGCTGGCGCCATCGGCCGAACGTCAATCCTGTCGCGTTTTCGACCAGTCGCGCCAATGACCGCTCACTCATGGCAAGAATATCAGCCCATTGGCGCAGTGTGGTGCGATCACCGGGATCGGCGATAAGGGTATGGGAAATGCGCCTGATTTTTGGATGGCTGGACATCGGCAAGTGCAACTGTTCGATGGGCGCATCGGACAACTGCTCGAGCAATACCGCGATCAGCCTGCCAGTTGCTCCATCCGTGGGCGCAGCAGGATCCTGCCCGGCCATATGGCGGATCATCTCCCGCACCAGCGGCGTGATGGCGACGGTACAGCATTTGTCCGGCATCTCGGCCGCACCAGGCTCGATAAACAGAAAGAAGATGCGGGCGTTTCCCGTTGCACGGCAGTTGTGGGCGATACCGCCCGGTATCCAGACTGCATGCTGCGGCGGCACCAGCCACAACGCTTCAGCCACCTCGCACGTGACGGCGCCGCGCAAGGCCAGGATCAGTTGCCCCTTGCGGTGCTGATGCGCACGGTGCTCCACGCCGTTCTCCTGTGGCGCAAGTTCGAGCGCGACGGCAGTCTGGTCGAACAGGTCGGAATCAAAATCGTCCGGGGATCTGGCCAATAAGCGCGGTGATGGCATAATTTAAGTATATTCTGTCAGTTCATCTATATTACACAAATCCCTTATTCTTTAAAGTCATATTTTTTCTACCTGAAGATATATGAATACACTGACAAAGAATAATAGATGGGCATCTGTATCACTGATAGCGGCAATCCTGCTCGTTGCAATGAACCTGCGGGTGCCTTTTACTGGTGTCGCACCCGTGCTGCCCTGGATTCAGCACGATTTCGGCCTCAATACCACCGCGGTCGGATTGCTGACCTCCTTGCCGCTGTTCGCCTTTGCGGCATTTTCTCCGTTCGGCGCCTCGATCGCCGTTCGCTTCGGCCTGGAGCGCACCGTTTTCGGCGCATTGGCCCTGATTGCCGCCGGCGTGCTGATACGTTCCGGTGGAAACACATTGTTGCTGTATGGGGGCACGGTACTGATAGGCGCTGGTATTGCCTTGGGTAACGTCCTGCTGCCCAGTCTGATCAAACGCGATTTTTCGGCAAATGTGGTTTCCATGACAGGGGCGTATTCCATCACCATGGGCGCTGCCGGCGCCATCGGCTCCGCCGCAGTCATTCCAATGACGCAGGCGTGGGGCTGGCGTGTTGCGCTTGCGATGTTCATCATCGTGCCGCTGGTGGCGTTGTTGGCATGGCTGCCGCAATGGAAGAAGCATGGCAAGGCTGGCAGTTCCATTCGGCACCAGGGGGCAGGCGTTGCTGTCTGGCGCTCGCCGCTGGCCTGGCAAGTCACCCTGTTCATGGGACTCAATGCAATGCCCTTTTATATCGCGGTCAGCTGGCTGCCGACGATACTGATGGAACATGGCACATCGGCAGCGGCGGCGGGCTCGCTGCACGGGACGCTGCAGCTGGCCACCGCAGTGCCAGGGCTGCTGATGGCAGCAGTATTGCGCCGGATGAAAGATCAACGCGCTGCGGCCGTGATTGCCAGCTTGATGTCGGCTGTTTCAATGCTCGGTCTGATGCTGGCGCCATCGCTGGCGCTGCTGTGGTCGGTCGTGCTGGGATTTGGCTGTGGCGCCAGCATGATACTGGGCCTGACCTTTATCGGCCTTCGTACCAGCAATGCGAAAGACGCCGCTGCGCTGTCAGGCATGTCGCAGTGCGTAGGCTATCTGATGGCTGCTGCAGGACCGATGCTGCTCGGCGCGGTACACGATGTCACCAAGGGCTGGTCCATGCCATTGCTGCTCGCAGCCATTATTGGCGTTCTCGGCGCATGGAGCGGATTGCTGGCTGGCCGGAACAGGCATCTTGAGTCTGAGGCGTGATGGCATAGATGATGGCAGGCTCAGGGCGGCATCCACCTTTCTGATCTGTCATTTGACCCGCGCAAGGCGCCGCGCTAGTATCAGCTGCATGAGGGGGGACTGATTGATGACTATTTTTCTGAGGCTGGCCGGCGCCACGCTGTGCAGCATGCTCGTGTGTACAGCCCATGCTGCAGAGTGCCTGAAGTACGAGCCGGCCGTGGTGACCGTGTCCGGGGAGCTGCACCGCGCCATCTTTCCCGGCAGGCCCAATTTTGAAAGCATTGCCAGTGGCGACGAGCCGGAAACCGGCTTCTATCTGACGCTCAAAGAGCCGCTCTGCACGCAGGCCGATGCGGCCGGCGAA
>Ga0308169_10005232_pt1 | contig 11901 bp, 8 predicted proteins | sample PhyBR1_2_FD_202139 | JGI IMG/M metagenome (GOLD analysis project Ga0308169, IMG submission 202139) | Phyllosphere microbial communities from UC Gill Tract Community Farm, Albany, California, United States - DLSLSB.R1 | ecosystem: Host-associated > Plants > Phyllosphere > Unclassified | place... | reverse complement strand
CTGGGGCTGAGCATGCGCGCCAGCAGCACGCTGACAATGAATTGCAGAAGCGCTGCGCCGGACGAGGAGAAGAAGTTGATGACCAGCGAGCGGCGCAGATTTACCATACAGCGTGTTACCAGGTGACGATCGGACTATGCGGGGACGCCACTGATCAGGCCAATGGCTTGACGGGACGTCACTTCATACTTGTTATTAAGGAAACGCATCGAACCGATGAAGTGGAAGAATGCCGTGTCGGCGGTCGCCATGTCGGGGGTGGCGTATTTCGGGAACGGCAATGCGCGCGTGCCCGGCATGTTCGATGCGACGTAGTTGGACGTGATCTGTTCGGTGCCCCACTCGCGCCAGCGCTCGCCAAACTTGGCGCCCAGCCGGCGCGAAAAGTCGAGCATGGTCTCGCGCATCGTCTCCGAGCGCGGAAAACCGGAGAACCCGGAGCAGCCACGGATGTAGCGGGCATTGTCCGGCAGGCCGACCGAGACCATTTCGGTTTCAACGATCCCCTGGATGTGGGCGCCAGGCTTGATCCACGGCAAAGCGTTTTCGCGCGTTGCCTGCAGCGAACGCACTGGCGTATCCGGCATTTCACCCAGCACGAAACCGCTGCCGGCGCGGATGGCCTCGAGCACTTCGGGGATGGGCTGGACCGTCAGGGTGTCGGCATCGAGCTGGATCACATAATTGTCGCGCACGTATTCCGAGATCGCGAACAGGCGCTCCCAGGTGCCGCCGCGCGGGATGTCCGGGTGCGTGAATTCATCGGCGCGGCGCAGCTCGATATGCGGCACGTGCTGCTTGAGCACAGCGCGATCGGCTTCGGTGATCGACGGATCGCAGACCACCACGATGCGCTGCGGATTGAGGAAGTGGATGAACGATTTGACAGCAACCAGATAGACGTGGACGTCGCGCGCTTGCACCATCGACAGCAGCATGAAGGGCAGATCACCCCGTGGAGCAGGCTTGGTTTCCATGATCTTCAGGGCCACTTTCTGGTGGCGGCCCTTGAAATAATCGCGCTTGACTCGCTGGATGACTCTGTTCATCAACGACATGTACACAAACTCCTGATTTGACAATAGCTTCAGGCTCAACGCCTGTTTCTTGAACATTGGCAAAAACACACTAACCAGTGTATTTCTTGCTAATACGCATGACATTATAAGCTGCAACGACCATCACACGCGGTACCCGGTCGAGATTGTTGTGATCGAAAGGTAACGGCAACCAGGCGATCATTTGCGTCGTCCGGATGCGCACTGGCCGGGCGTTCGGTGTATCCGAAGGCCCGGCCAGAAGACCTGCTAGGGGACGCTTAGCGGGGGACGATGGCCCACTGCGGTGCATCCGGGTAGTACGGTGGTGCACTACGGCCAGCCAGCAGCGCCCATGCTTCGGTGGCATTCGGGATGCCCGCGGCCACGGCGACTGCCAGGGCCGGCTGCATATTGGACGGATAGCCAATCGACGAGTCGGAATAGCCGGTCATGCGCCCCTTCTGCCACTGGAAGCCGTGGGCCAGCGTCAGATAGTCGACCTGGGCCTGGCTGTTGCACGGCTGATCGATGTACTTCAAGCCACTGGCATGCGTGAATTTGCGGCCATCGTCGTTGTAGTAGTCATTGCCGTCATAGTTGGCCTTGTACAGTTTTTCGAAGCTGTCGTAGATCGGGGTGCTTGGCGAATCGCGGAACTTCAGGCCGTAGGCGGCGCCCTGGATCCAGCAGTAGCCTGGCGCCGTCATGCGGCCAACCGAGTATTTCGCTTTCCACTGCAGGATCGGGGTGGCTTTGGCAAAGCCCAGTTCGGACAGGTAGCCGAAGCTCCAGGTCAGGAAGTCGTCCTGCCATGGCGCCGAGGCATCGACCTGGAAGGCATTTTCACCCGAGCCGTCGTACACGCCCAGCTTGTTCGGATTCCCCACGACATAGGTCGCATGGTAGAAGTCCAGGTTGTTCTCGAGCTGCTTGGTGAAGTACGCCTTCAGAGGGTGATTGTCCGGCGTGATGTAAGCACTGTGACCCAGCGTGCGCAGCGACCAGGCCTGACCGCGCAGTTGTTGCCAGCGGACGAGGCCCTTGCCCTCACCGTGATTGCCTGGCGCCGTACCGAGCGGGTTGGACGCTGCCCAGAACTGGAGTTCTTCCAGATAATAATAGTCACCCGTCACCAGGTACGGCAGGTAGGCCAGCGATGGCTGGTGCGCCGTATCGGCTTCGAACGGCGTATCGCCCAGGGCGCCGTTGTTGTTGACGTAACGCGGCACCGGCAAAGGACCGGATTCACGCAGGTTCCAGTGCGTCGTGATGTTCTTGTTGGCATCGTTATCGGTGCGCACCGGGTAGCCGGTTTTTTCGTCACGGTAGTGAATCGACCAGCTGCCCGAGCCATCGGCTGCGGCCAGCATCGCATTGCGTGCCCGCTTGTCCATCGACAGCAGGTACATCACCGACCAGGTTGGCAGCGGACCGATGTCGCCCCGGCCACCCGCAGTCGGCATGTACGCCACGATCGGGCCGATCGTCATGGGGCCGGTGTTGTCGGCCGTGATGCGCCCAGCAATGTTGTTCAGTTCATTATTCGACGGCACTACTCGGCTGTCGTAGTTCGACACGGCCTTGGTGGCAATCATGTAGGCGCCATTGAGTTTCACGTCCATGACCGGCACGCGCGCGGCGTCCCACCAACCCGCCTGGTGCCAGCGCGCATGGTGATAATGGGTCAGTGCCGACTTGGCATAGACCGAGCGGCCACCGACTTCGACATTCACGTCATAGGTCAATTTACCGCCAGGAACGAACGTCTTGGTGTTTTCGACCACGACATCGACCCGCGCCTGTTTGCCCAGACCCGAATACCAGCGCACGTCGAACCGCGCCGTCAGCAGCGATTGCGTCACGCCGGCCGCGTTTTTCAGCGGTGCGTTCAAGTGCCATTCATTGACCACATTGCCGGACAGCCAGTTGCGTGGCGCCGTGTCGGCAACCAGCGCGTCCGCCAGCGACGCGGTGTATTTCTCGCCATTGAGGGTGATGGTCACTGTGCTGGTGAGGCCCGATTTGGCCAGGGTCTGCACGGTCTCGCTGCTCTTGAGCGACGTGGACGACTTGACCAGCTGCAGAGTCTGCGTCTGGCCGGCGGCCAGCTCCGGCAATACGCCGGACACGACCACGTGGCGTACCGAACCGTCTGCGTGGGTGGCCTTGATGTCGGTTTGCAGGCGCAGCAGGGTACCGTCTGGCAACTTGGCTGCCAGACCTTCTTTCACGTTCATCTGGCCTTGCATGATGACCTGGCCAAACGTGAATGGCACCTGCTTCTGGGCTGCGCCGGTGTTCTGGATGCTGAAGTCGGTCACCAGCTCGCCAGCCACGACTGGCGTCAAGCCAGTCGCCTGGTCGCTTGGCGTGGCTGGCGAGACTGGCGTGCCAGTGGCAGGCGTGGCAGTCTTTGGTGTGAAGGCAGTCACCGTCTTGGCCAGCGAGGTCGTGTCACTGATGACGTCGCCACCGCCGCCGCCGCCGCAGGCGGTCAGCATGACGGTGCACATGGCGGTGATGATCCGGGTGCTGGTGCTGCGCACGAGCACTTGAGCAGGGTGCAGCGCGAAATTCGTTTCGTCGCTCGCAGCAAATGTAGTCAGAGTGTTCATATGAGAATTCGTGTAGTTGGGCAATTGATTCGCCAAGGAAAGAATTTCTTCGAAGAACTTAACTTTACCCTGATCCATCATTTGTGTCTTCTGATTCTCCCCAACTCCGATTTGTTTCCACACGAAAACAACAGTTAACGCGAGTAATGCAATAATTAAATAGCGATGTGTCAAGCGCAAATACGCTTTAATTGATGAACAGCCATACGACTTAAAAGATGTGCAATGCGTCATCGCTGATGTCCATTCCAAAAAATGAGGGTTGGCGGCCGTCCGCACTGGGCGGCACCGCTGGAGACGGTGCTTCTGGCGGGTAATCAAACAGGCATGAATCATGGTGTTCCAGAACAACCACGATTAATCGGAAAATTTTCTAATGAGAAATTCTTGATCATTCGTTCATGTGATTATCTATTCCATCGGACGCGTTTTAGATAATCAATTTAGTCAATTGTATGAATTGCACTGGCAGTTAATTATAGGAAACAGTAATTTATTTATTGTTATTGCCGGCGTTTGAATATGCGGCAAATTTTTTATGCATCATCTCCCGATACGCCACTTCATGCTGAGGTGATTTGGCGGTCGCGACCGTGTACTGCGCTGCCCGTCCACGCCGCGCGAATCATGTGTGCCGGGTTCCGTGTGTGTTAGGATGGCAAGATTCTTTCCGCGGCGCTGGCCTGCCGCACTCTAACGCACCGAAGGCGAAGAATTGTCATCCCGCGCTACCGACCGTCCCACTGAAAGCAGCCTTCTGGCACGCCGTGATCCACTTCCCGGATGCCGTGTTTCGGTCATTGTCCCGACGCGCAACCGGCACGCCCTGCTCGAACGGATGCTCATGCGCATGCGCAGCCAGACGTTCGATGCGTTCGAAGTGATCGTGGTCGACGATGGTTCCGACGCGGCAAGCCGTCAGGCATGTGCCGCCATGCTCGACCGCCTGGACGGGCGTTTCCGTGTCATCGAACTGGGTACCGCAGGCGGGCCGGGTTACGGCCCATCGATTGCACGCAACACCGGTATCGACGCGGCGACGGGCGACCTCATCACCTTCTGCGATGACGACGATTTCTGGACGGGCGACACCCACCTGGCCGCGATGGTCGAGGTATTCGACAGCCAGCCAGACGTCGACCTGTACATCGCCAACCAGATCGCCGTCTCGCACCTGGGCGCCACCGAGCGTGCCCACTGGTTGCCGGCCCTGGTCGAGATGGTTGCGGCCCGCCCGCGCACCCATGCGCGCGGCTACCGGATCCCACTGGCTGAACTGGTGCGCGCCGGCGGCTTTGCCCAACTGAACATCCTGGCCCTGCGCCGTGCGACCGCGCAGGCGATCGGCGGCTTCTGGACCCGCACGTCGTACGAAGAAGACCGCGATTTCTTCTGGCGCGCAGCCGATGCGGCGCGCGCCGTGTTCTTCAATCCCGACGTCGTCGCCCAGCACAACGTGCCCGACCCGTCGCGCCAGAACAATCTCTCGCGCCGCTTTTCGCAGGCCGAACGCTGGCTGCTGTCGGCGCTCGTCTCGCAGCACATCGCGATGAAGGTCGACAGCACGGCGATCCGCGCGCTGTGCCTGTCGTATGAAGGCGATATCCTGCGCCGTTTGTCGCGCTACTGGTCAAGCGAAGGCAAGCATGCGCTGGGCTGGCAATATGCCCGCCGTGCGCTGGCCGCGCGCGTGTCCCTCAAATGGGCGTTGTATACGGCAGCGCTTGGCTGTCGTCAGTTGTTGCGCAAGGGCCAGGCATGAGCACTCCGAACAAGGTCCTCGTCATCGGCGACGACACGCGCAGTTTCCTGTCGACCGTGCGTTCGCTCGGGCGCCAGGGGCTTGAAGTGCACGTGGCGCCGTTCGATTTCCGCGCGCCGGCGCTGGCGTCGCGCTATATCCACGCCACGCATTTCCTGCCGTACTACCTCGACGGCGGCCAGGCCTGGCTGGATGCCGTGCTGGCGCTGCTGCGCGAGCATGACTTTTCACTGGTCGTGCCGTGCGACGAGCGTGGGCTGTTGCCGCTGTGCCTGCACCGTGACGCGCTGGGGGCCTTCTGCCCACTGGCGATTCCATCGGCCGAGGCACTCGACATCTACTTCGACAAGGTGCGCACGCGTGCGCTGGCCCAGTCGGTGGACGTGCCGGTCGCGCCGGGACGCCTGCTCGCCGCCAGCGACACGGCCGACGGCATTGCCGCCGAATTCGGCTTGCCGGTCGTGATCAAGGAACCGATGTCGTACGCGATGCCGGAACTGTACGTGCGCACCAGCACCCGCATCATGGGTGAGCGCGCCGAACTGGCCGCCTGGCTGGCGCGCCACGACCATGGCGCCGGGCCGATCCTGCTGGAACAGATGTTCCCCGGCTTCGGCCTGGGCGTGTCGGTGCTGTGCCACGACGGCGCCGTGCTGCAGGCGTTCGAGCACCACCGCGCGCATGAGATGAACGGCAGCAGTTATTACCGCAAGAGCGCGCCGCTCGACCCGCAACGTCTGGCTGCGGTCGAACGCATGGTGCGCGCCAGCCGCTACACGGGCCTGGCGATGTTCGAATTCAAGGTCGATCCCGCCACGGATGGCTGGATCCTGATCGAGGTGAATGCGCGCCCGTGGGGCTCGCTGCCGCTGCCGGTGTCGATCGGCGTCGATTTCCCGTACCGCCTGTATCGCCTGCTGGCGCTGGGCGAGCCGACCGCGCCGGTGGACTATCCGGCGGGGCGCTATTGCCGCAACCTGATCCTCGACATGTGGCAAGCCAGGGCAGGCGCCGCCCGCCTGGCACGTCGTCCGGTCCGCCTGGCGCTGCATTGCCTGGCCTGGGGCTGGAGTTTCCATCGCGTGCTGATCGGCAGGGAACACCAGGACACCCTGGTGCTCGACGATGCGGGTCCGGGCTGGCAAGAGCTGCGCGAACTCGTCGGCGGCCGCTTCAAGCGGCGCGCCACGGCGCAGCCGGGCCAATCCCTGTCGGCGCGCATGGCCAGCCTGTTTGCCGCCAACCCGAACCGGCCGCTGAAGGTGCTGTATGTCTGCCAGGGCAACATCAATCGCAGCAGCTATGCGCACCTCAAGTCTGGCCAGCTGTTTGGCACCAGCGCGCAGTTCGATTCGGCAGGCATGCTGCCCCGTAACCGGCGTGGCTCGCCCGCCGTGGCCATCGCGGCAGCGGCGCAGCGCGGTGTGGACATGTCGACACACCGTTCGCGCCACGCCAGTCGTGCCATGCTCGAAGAGGCCGATCTCGTGATCGTCTTCGACCAGATCAATCTCGAGAGCATCGCGGCACGTTATCCCGACCTCAGGGACCGCGTCTTTCTGCTTGGTCAAGCCTGTACCGCGGCTGGCAGCGACTGCCAGATCCTCGACCCCGAAGGCAAGGACGCCAGCACGTTCAATGCGACCTATGGCCGCATCGACGAGTGCCTCACGGCGCTCGCGCAGGCAGCGCCGGCATCGGCCAACCCAGTACGAGACTCCCGTCCATGCTAAGAAAAACCAGCCATCTGCCGGCGCGCCTGGGCGCTGGCGCCCGTCCTGTCCTGGTCGTCGTGATCGACACCGAGGAAGAATTCGACTGGACCAAACCGTTCGACCGCGCCAGCGTCGGCACGAGTTCGATCGCGGGCCAGCCCTTGATGCACGAGCGGGTCTATGACCGCCTCGGCATCGTGCCGACCTACGTGATCGACTGGCCGGTGGCGACCACACCGGCCTCGGTGGCCGTGCTGCGCGGCCTGATGGAAGCGGGGCGCTGCGAAATCGGCACCCACCTGCATCCGTGGGTGTCGCCACCGCACGACGAAGAAGTCTCGACCTTCCATTCGTATGCCGGCAATCTGCCGCGTCAGCTCGAGTACGACAAGCTGCGCCAGCTGACCGAAGCGATCACACGCTCGTTCGGCCGCGCACCGACGACGTTCAAGGCCGGGCGCTACGGCCTGGGCGCGCATACGGCCGAATCGATTGCCGACCTGGGTTACCAGATCGATGCCAGCGTGGTGCCCTACACGGCCTTTACTGACGATGGCGGCCCGGATTTCCGTGCCTACGACGAACACCCGTACACGTTCGAAGCGGGCGGGCGCAGACTGCTCGAACTGCCCAACACGGCCGGTTATACGGGCTGGTTGCGCGCCCAGGGCCCGGCGCTCTACGAGCTGGCGCAGCAGGGCTGGGCGCGCAAGCTGCGCATGGGGGGCATCCTGTCGCGCAGCGGCGCCCTCGAGCGCATCCGCCTGAGCCCGGAAGCCGCCAATGGCGCCGAACTGCGGCGCCTGAGCAGCGCGCTGCACGGCGCTGGCTGCGAAGTGTTTTCGCTGACCTATCACAGCCCGTCGATGGTGCCCGGCCATACCCCGTATGTGCGCACCGATGCCGACCTGCAGCGCTTCATCGCGACCGTGCACGATTACTGCACCTGGTTCCGCGACGAGCTGGGCGGCGAGTTCATGAGCGTCACAGGGCTGGCGGCGCGCCTGCAGTCCTGACCGGTTTCTACTGCCTTGCACCCGCAGCCACGCGCTGCGGGTGCAGCATTTACACCACACTTTCATCTTGTCACGACCGTGACGCCAATGGCGGCAATCCGATTCCGCATCGTGTTTCTGCAATGGTTTGGCAGCATGAACAAACACTGCCAATTTCACATTTGCATTTGTTGGCGACCGATTTTCATCGGATTATTCCGCCATTTTCCTCCATCACCAGAGCGACGGGTTTCCTTTTATCGAAGAAGGAAGATTGTATCTTTTCGCCCGGCTATTTTATCGGCTGACCCGGCGTCGTCATTTTCCAGCAGACGCAAAGCTTGGTGATAAAGGCGCCAGTATGCGCAGTGAATTAAGTGGCACATTTTTATTAAAAAAGCAACCCACAATGATTATTGCCAATATTATTTTATTGCCAATATAATTACCACTTGGTTTCTCACAGTTTTTTTCTGATTGTCACTTGCGTCGTTTTAAGGCTGGCCGATTCGGCATGTGGCCGGCGGTGGTCGTTGCAGATCGGGTTCATGCGCTGGCTGTCAGGGCCCTTCACATTCTCCTTGCAGAAAAATGAAAAACACTCATCGTCTTCCCTATATCGATGCATGGCGATTCTTTGCAATTTTTCTCGTCATTCTTTCTCACATCATCGAATATAGTCACCCGATGTATCACAAGGTGCTGCCAGGGCTGATCTGGCGTATTCATCCGATGGGTACGCTGGGTGTGCAGATCTTCTTTTGCATCAGCGGCTATGTCATCTGCCGGGGCATGGTGAAAGAAGTCAGCGTTTACGGCGCGGTCAGCATGCGCCATTTTTATCTGCGCCGCGTGCTGCGTATCGTCCCGCCACTCATGCTGTATCTGCTGTTTCTCGCTGTGCTGGTCCAGACCGGCAGCATCGAGATGAGCGCGCCCCAATTCGCCCAGTCCGCAGCATTTCTCTGCAATATCAATTTGCTGGGAAACTGTGGCTGGTACACAGGCCATACGTGGAGCCTGGCTTTCGAGGAACAGTTTTATCTGGTGTTTCCGATGCTGTTCGTCGGTTTGGGAATGGCCCGGAAACGACGCACGATTCTGCCCGTCATCGGCGCACTGCTTGCCATCGTTTTATCCGCCCAAGTGGCAGCACAACCCGAGCTGGCATTATATGTCTCGATTTTTTCTTTCATGCTGTGGGGCTGTGTGTATGCGTTGTATGAAAACGTCCTGGGCCCGCTGCTCAAGAAATTGCCTGTTGCATTCTGGTGCGCCGGTATCGCGCTGCTGATCGGCGTACACCTTGTTGCGCTACCGGCATGGCTGATGAATATCGTCTATCCGCTCATTACGCCGGTGATTATTTGCGCAGTCGTGTTTGGCACGCCGCTGGGACGGCCAGCCATTCGCGCGCTGTTCGGCAATGCGCTGCTCGCTTATCTGGGACAGATTTCGTACACCATCTATCTGTGGCAACAAGTGGCGACTGCGAACCATGGCTTCGCGTCGCCGCTGGTGGTGTTCGGTTTGCTTGGAATGGTCATTCTGCTGGCGCACTTCTCTTACCAGTACCTGGAACTGCCGCTGATCCGGATGGGCCGGCGTCAGCCAGTCGAGCAGGACCTGGCCAGCGCGGCCACGGTAGCCATCGGGCCGGTCGTCGTCCCGGTGGTGCCGGTCAGCCCCGACTGAGCCGGCGGCAGGCCGTCAGGCGGCGCCGTGCGGCGCCGGCGTGCGCATCGCATGCAACCGCGCCAGACCGGGCCATCGGTAGCCGTTCAGGTGGTACATCGTGCGGACCTCGTCGGTCCAGCGCAGATGCCATTCCATGACGCGGCCATAGAATTCGATCCGCCCGAAGCGGTTCTCGTCGAACAGCTGGCGGCACGCTTCTTCGCGCATCAGCAGCGCTGGCGACAACTGGCCGGCCAGCTGCTCGTCGTAGGCCGTCTTGAGCACCACGATGCAGTCGCCGCCTTCCACGCACAAGTCCATGGCCGCCAGCTGGTCGCCCAGCCAGTAACGGTAGACGCTGGCGGCGCCACGCGCGGCAAACGCTTCGAGCATGACGCGGTAAAAGTGGCCCTGGGCGTTGGCGGCATCGACGGCGGTGCCGCCAGCCGCTTTCCAGCCGCTGCCCTCGAGCCGGCCGTAGTCGGCCACGGCCTGCGCCATCTGTTCGGGCGCGCGGCATAGTTCCAGGCGCGGCGTGACGCCGTCCTGGCGCAGCCGGTTGCGCTGCTTTTTGAGATTGCTGCGCAGGTTCTTGCCGCGCGCTTCCCAGAACGCTTCGAAGCCGCCAGCGCCGCGCAGCGTGATGCGGGCGGTGCGGATATAGTCGGCCGTGCGCACGCAGGCACCATCCGCCGGGCGCGCCATGAGCGCCGGATCGCACTGGGTCAGGCCGACGAGCAGCGCCGGTCCCGGCAGGCGGGCCAGCAAAGGCCGCAGCAGCGCAGCAGGCGACCCTTCATCGCGCTGCAGCCACAGGCCCACCGGCGCCTGGGAGGGCTGGAACGTGTGCCAGACGCCGAAGCCGCCCGGGCTCAGGATCGTCATCGCATCCGTGACGCCGTTTGTATCATGCCACGCCAGCAGTTCGCGGCCGTCGGCGAAGCTGGCCAGCAGCGCGGCAACAAAGTCGGCGGCCAGCAGTGGCGAGGCCGCGCCGGCCGCGTGCAGCGCGTCCCAGCGCGCCATCTGCGCGCTGAACTGGCTGGCCGGTACCACGGTCCAGCTCATGCCGCGACCTTCGCGCTCGCCTGCAGCGCCGCGCGCACGGTGGCGATCATCCATGCCAGTTCGGCGCAGCGCAGGGCCTGGTGGCAGGGCAGGGCGATCATGCGCTGCCCGAGCTGGACGCTGGTGGCGCAGACGGTGGCATCGACGCCCGGCCACAGGGTAGCGCCAAAGCGCACCATCGGTACGCCAGCCTGCGCCAGCCGCTCGGCCACGGCATCGGCCTCGTCGACCAGCAGCGGAAACACCCACGGACAGGCGCCGGCCGGCAAGGCGGCAAACAGCGGCCGGCAGCCTGGCGCGTCCTGCAGCGCTTCGTGCAACGCCAGATAGTGGCGGCGGCGCCGCGCTACGATCCGCGCGTGGGACGCCAGCCGCAGTGTCAGCCGCGAAAACCACGATGAGCGTTTGTCGATCCAGCGTGGATCGAAGCTGAAACTGCTGTCCGATGACGAGGGCGCCAGGCTGGACGTGGTGGTGGCGCCAGCCGCGCCGGCCGGTGCACGCGCGGCCTTCATGGCGTTCCAGAGCAGCGTTCTGGCGCGCAGCGGCAGGGCCAGGAGCATGCGCAGGGCGGGCAGGCGGCCGTAGGAAAAGCTGGTTTCCAGGGCGGTCAGCGCAGCCTTGGCCTCGAAGCCGAGACCGGCCGACTGCAGGTGCGTGTCCAGCGCGTGCCGCCGCGATACCAGGCAACCGCCTTCGTGGATCGGAAAGAACTTCATGCTGCTGCCGATGGCGTAGTCGCCGCTGCTGCCGACCGCCACACCGTCACGCTCGCCGAAAAAGCAATGGGCGCAGTCTTCGAGCAGGCCGATGCCGCGCGCGTCGCACAGCGCGCGTAGCGGCGCCAGATCCTGCGGGATGCCGAAAAAATGCGTGACCATGATCGCCTTGATGCCCGGGTATTCGGCCAGCCTGGCCTGGATGTCGGCCAGATCGGCGCAGGTGTCGGGCAGTACCCGGTAGAACACGACGTCGGCGCCGCACCAGTGCACCGGCGGAATCATCGACGGGCTGTGATAGGCCGGCACC
>Ga0308169_10005231_pt1 | contig 11902 bp, 16 predicted proteins | sample PhyBR1_2_FD_202139 | JGI IMG/M metagenome (GOLD analysis project Ga0308169, IMG submission 202139) | Phyllosphere microbial communities from UC Gill Tract Community Farm, Albany, California, United States - DLSLSB.R1 | ecosystem: Host-associated > Plants > Phyllosphere > Unclassified | place... | reverse complement strand
AATCGAGGATGGAACTCGATTCAGATCCCGATTATTCTCCTTCTCCCTCTCGCTCTCCCGAAGTCGTTGAAACACTCGAAGAAGAAGCTCCTACTCCTCCACCTGCACGACTCGATCGAAATTCATTTGGATTATCCACCCCACCAATCTCTCGTTCACGTCCTCCTTCCAGTTCCTCTTCTCCCACTACTACTCAAAACCAAACAACAACAACAACCTCGACGGTATTCAAGGTTCCTTCTCATCCTTCATCTTCTTCACACGCTCCACCTAGACCCTCATCGACTCCTTCCCCTTCGAAATCTCTCAAGAATCACATTCGTTCGAAATCCTCCCCTCCACTGTCCCTCTCGAGACCAATGGGATTCGCAAAAGACGATGAAGATTCATCTTCTTCAGAAGATGAAGATGAAGAAGAAGAGGAAGATTCGTTGGCTACTCCAGCTCCTCCTCAATTCCCTTCTCCTCCTCGATCAAGACCACAACCTCCAACTAGTGTTGTTGATGAAACGATACCTAACAAGAGAGTTCTTGGGCAAAGACGAAGGAGGGAACGAGAGAGATTGGAGAAAGAGGCAAAGACGAAACGGAGGGAGAGAAAGAAGGAGAGTGAGAAGGTTTGGATTGAAGTTTCATCGGGATCTGAAGAGGAGGAGGATGAGGATGAGGAGGGAAAGAGGGAGGGAAAAAGTTTGAGTCCTGAATTGGGAGGAGGGATGCTGGAGAAAGGGTGGGCGGGACAGGAGGAGGAGGAGGAGGAGAGTGAGAGTGAGGACGAGTTGATGTTGATGTGAATAGGTTCACTGTAGTCTCAGGGGGAAAAAGCGTTATAATTTGGCATGGCGAAACAAGTTTTGAGATTCGCAAGCTTTTGCGAAAAAACTATAGGATTTGGTTCAGCTTTTTGCGACTTCGGTTAGAGAGCGAAGGACAGGTCGAGAGCGAAGGACAGGTCGAGAGCGTGATGTTCTCTCATTGCGAGCATCCGAGGTTGGAAAAGTGAAGTATCGAGCGGTTGCGAAGTTTCGAAATTTCTTTTCTCTCTCCTTCTTCTCACTTTCGATATCTCGTTCACGTTTTACCCCTCTCTCGCGTTCTCTCAGCTATACAACATGTCGCAACCTACTCCCCCCACTGAGCTCCTCCGCTCTATCTTCTCCTCTCTATCTTCTCCCTCAGATCTCGTTCGTCTACTTCATAGTTCAAAGACGTTCTCTCCTATGATCAAGCCTCTTCTATACCGTTCAATCAAACTCACGAAGAAGTATCAACGCACCTCACTCGCTTCAATGAGGAAGGAGGATTCGAATTTGGTCGAGAACGTTTCGATCGAGGGAAACGATTCGGTATGGGAGTACGGTGGAGATTTCGGAAATCACTTTGAGGGAGAAGGGGAGGGGAAGTGCGAGTTGGGAGCTGGGTGTGTCAAGGACGTTTTCGAGGAGAAATATTTCAAACTTGATTGTGAGCACTCTTCACTCCTCAACGCGTACTCCTCGTTGAAGGAACTTTGGAAGGCTGCTCAGCTCTTCGATCTCTCTACGTCAAGGACGTTCACGAAGACCCGAAGATCGAATTACAAAAGCTCGCTTTCTCACCTCAAATCGTGCAGAACCTTTCAGCCCTCTCAATTTTGACTCATCGCGGATCGTCCCGTCTCTGGAAGCGCGTCCTTACGAAGAAGAATCTTCCCTCCCTCCGTCGACTCACGATCTACGATATCACTTCTTACGAACCCGAAAGCTCTGCTCCCCGTCGAATCGACCACATCGGAACTACGAGGCTCTCATTCCGTGAGTCGTACGGAGGACAACCTCATCCTGCTGGAAAGCCCAAGGGACCCAAAGAATACGTCGAAACTGAATCGATCCTCCGTTCGACCGATTTGATTCCTCAACTTGAAATCCTCGTAGCTCCTTCTTACCCTTTCCTTCGACGTTACGACAACCTCGCTTATCTCGAAATCATCGCTGAAGACTCCCACATCGATAACAAGACGAAATACGCTGTCGTCCATATCGGAAACAACACTTTCTCAGAAGCTTGCGACAATGTGTTCGTGAATCTCGCTCAATTGACTTGTTACAGCGATGAACCGATCAAACTCGAGTACTTTGGAGTTGGGAATTGGGCGGATGGGATGTGTGAGATGTATGATGAAGCGCTTGATGGAGCTAAAGAGAAAGGAGCAAAAATTTACTTTGATTCGGACGAGGGTGAGGGATTGATTCCGAACAGCTTTGTTAGGTATCTCGCTACGAAGGCGGAGGGAGCGAAGGAGAAACAGAGCGGAAAGAAGTGAAGGAGATTTGGGAATAGTTAGGAAGAGAAATAGTGCTTGGACGAAAACGAACTTGATCGCACGAAACGAAGAATCGATGCTTTTCTCATGTCACAATCGCTTGACCTTGTCTGGGATACAAAGCCGCTTCAACATTGACATTGTAGAGGCTGTAAGTGGGCTCAGGCTCGACAATCTGACAGCTTCGTCGCTTCGCAAGGAATCAGTTTTTCGGGAAGGGAAAGAGACGGGGTGAGGGTGGTATCTCTTCTTGTACGCTCAGCTCGAAGCATATCAGTAAGATAGAGTCTCTAAGCCCGTCTGTGAGCTAAGCTACCTTGTCAAAAGTGTTGCGAAATTTCGAGTCTTCTGAGCGGGACGAGGAAGATCTCAGACTCCGCCATTCACCTCAAATACAAGACCCGACACAAGTACAACAAGTCAAGCCCCGATATATCACACTCTCACGACAGCGCTCGCTCTATCTGCGTTCTCCCCCCTTTCTGTCCACCTCATCACACTTTGACAAGAAAAGAAGATGGAAGCCGAACCAGTTCCTCCGCCTCTCGCTAGCCTACCAGACTCAGCCATGACGATAGATTACGAAACAGATCCACTCAATGCCACTCTCGCAGCTTCAGGAGGAGGAGACGAAGAAATGGGAGATGATGATTCGAGCGTACAACCTCCTCTCCCAACCTCGAATACGACTACAGAACCAGTAGTAGAGGAAGCAGAAATGGCAGATGATGAAGCTAGTACATGGGAGAAGGATCAAATGGTCGATGAAGGCAATTCGATTGATGCAATCCCCGCTCCTCCAACTGAGGTCGACCTCACAGACAACGAAACTCTACCTGAAGTTACGGGAGACCCTACAACTATCTCGACTTCGATGGAGGAGACTGCTCTACCTGCACCTACCGAAATCGAAGAACCCGCTTCTTCTTTGACATCTCTCCCTCTCCCTCTTCCTCTTCCCCTTCCCACTTCTTCTGAACTTCCACCTCCTTCTACTACCGCCGAAGAATCCTCAGCTTTCACCACGAACGGCATTTCACATGAGGAACCGACCCAAGATCCAGCTGCTCCTCCCGCCGAAGTCCCATTGAGCGAAGGTGAACAAGCAGACGCAGAACAGAGCGATTACCCTGAAACTCTCAAGACAACTTCTACAAACGAAGAGAAGAAAGATCTCTCGAACGTCAATCTCACCGACGATCTCGCTCCCTCACCTTTCCTTCGACCTCAAGTCGACAAAGCTTCTCTCATCGGTATCGAAGTTCCCTTCCCCGAACCTCAGGAGGGCGAACCCTCTTCCTCCCAACAAGCACCCACCATCCTCTGCACCTACGACAACACTACGTATTCTCTCTTCCGATCTCAACCGAAGCTCACTCCAGCGCAAGAAGTTTCAAGCGAAGGAGGAGCCGATCCTCAACCAGAAGACGAAGACGAAATTCACACCCTTCTCACCGATGCCCACGATCAACAATTCTACTTCGGGACCCTCGAACAACTGTTTTCGAAACTACACGATCAGTTCCCGGAATTGCAGAGTAGAGAGGATGAATTGGTTTTGGATTTCGATGAGATCGGTGTAGCGCTCACAGAGGTACGCTCTCTCTCCCTTGCTCTGCCTCAATCTGATTTGATACTGACTAGAGTCGTTCTCGAATAGGACAACGTTTACTCTCGACAAGTTTCCTTACACGATTTCGATCGAATTCATCTTGGATGTGGACTACCTGGTCGACTACACGCGAGACTTTACCCTCAATCGAGGTTCTCGAGTGGATTCAACGCGCTCGCTCAACATGTCGCAAACTCAATGAACGGTATTTGTAAGTTCCTGATTTCTCGCTTGTCTTCCTGTTCGAGACTTGTTACTGACGCACGCTCTTGCGAATCACTAGCTGCCGGAACTGAAGCTGAAGGAGAAGGGGACGACAGCGAAGTCACCTACGATCAAGGAGAAGACGAAGAAGAAGGAACCATCAATGGCGACGAAGATTACCCTGAAGATTCGTTCGTCACAGTCGGTGAACCAGAAGATCAGGAAGTCGATGGACCCGATTCGCAATTACCTCGCGAGGAGAATGAAGGTGAGGAAGAGGGAGAAGAGTTTGATTTGGAAAGTGCACTCGCTCAGTTGGATGGTGATGATGTTGCGGCGTATGCGGAGGGAGCTGCCGAGGATTATATTCTGTCGGAAGTGAAACAAGGAGAGGAGGGAGAGGGAACGAACGAGGGAGAACAAGAAGCGAATGAGGAGAACACGAATCAAGAGCGAAACGAGGGAGCGGAAGGTCAAGTTACTGCTAGTATTGCACTCGAAGGCGGACCAGTTGCGGAAGTGGAGACCATCGCGGGAGGAGAGAACGGAGGTGGAGAGACGAACGAGGAGGGATCGAAGGAAGAAGGTCAAATTGAGGAGATTCAGCAAGTTCCCGAATCTGTCGAGTCAGAACAGCACGGAGTCGCCTCGAATGAACAAGATACGACTGCTGGAGACGAACAAACGGAGGATGCTGTCAACGCAGCTACGAATGCCGAGGACAACACTCACGAATCGACTTTCGAAACGGAGGCTCCGGTCGAAACTGCTCAGACTGAAGGCCCAGCATCTGTCGAGGATTCGTCAGCGACTGTTCAAGCATCTGAGCCGGAAGCTTCTGCTCTTGGAGAATCAGCGATCGAAGCGACTCGGGAGATTCAAGCTTCGGAGACTGTCGAAACTGGAAACGAAACTTCTACTGGTACGCTTGCCTTCCGCTTCTCCGATTGTCCTTTCGACCACCGACTGACTCTTATTTGTGTCGACAGCCATTGAAGAGTCTGCTACTCTCGACGAAGCGATTGACCCGAACGACGTCGTGATCGATTACGACGAAGCTTTCGATGGATCTTCTTCCGCCGTTCCTCCTACTTCGGATGCCCCGGTTGGAGCAGAGCAGCCCGCAGTTACGCACGCTTCAGAGGAGGTTGCTACCACTGCACCGTATAGCCCGAAGCGAAGACATGATTCGCTCGACGCTGGTTTAGACGAGGTGGCGGAGAATGAGATCGATGGCAGTGAGTTTCTGTTTCACTGTTCTCGGAAGAAGCTGTAGCTAACTTTCTGCTCACCTCCAGACGATGCCAAACGACCACGACTCGAAGATTCTTCCACATATCCTACCGCCTAATCTCGACGACCTCTTTCTCCGTGCCTCATTCGCTTCATTCGCAAACTTCGCAAGCAACCGCTCGTCCGTGTTCATACCCTCCGTCTCGATACCCTCCTCTCCACCACGATATCTTCACTTCTCCCTCAGGATCCGTCTCCGTTCGTCTCTCATCAAAAAAAAGGTTCAATTCCCTACTCCCGTTCTTCCTCTCTCCCTTCTCCCATCGTTCAAGTTATCCCGGATTTGTTCTTCGTCCCACTACAACTAACGCCCAACGCTTCTCTCCCTGGCCTCGGAAAGCAAAGAATTCCCGATCGAATCGCTCAAAAGCGACGATCCCACTGGTAAACCCTGTCCTCCTTCTCTATACTGATCTTTTGCGTGTACCCTCAAGTCTCGACCAAAGGTATTCTCCCGACACTTCACCTCTTTCTCCTCATCGAGACGAAGCAAAACCCTTTTTTCAAGCTGTACATACCCCTTCTTTCCTCCCTCGGCCCCTCCTCTTCGTTACTCTTCTCCCTCTTCATGTAGTGTTGTTCTTCTAGCGACGGATCAGAGGTAGACGTGTTGTAGAAAGAAGGCGTGGCGAGGGAAGCTCAGGATCAAACGAAATAAACCAACTTCTGTTCTCCAGTCTATCGCTGAGGAAGGGAGCTCGAGAGGTACTCTACAGCGATACAGCGCATCTCGAAGTCGCTGCCGTCGAGCAATCTTTCAACGGAACGAGCGAATAAGGGGAACTAGTTTGCGTTTCAGAAAGTTTCATGTTCGAGAAGAGGCAGGAGAGCGACCCACTTCTCTTCCCTCCCTTCATGCTTTCATAATCTACGCTTAGACAACACGATTGACCTGTAGGAGATCGCCAGCATCGCTTAGGAGGACCGGACACTCGGATTCACCTTGAAGATTCTCCCTCTTCGCTTCGGTCGACCTTGACGTTCAGCAACCTTGCGGCACATGTAGTATCCGCATAAGCTACTCTAGAAGATCGCAAGCCAGTCTACTCACTCTTTCTGACCCGCCTCACTCCTTTCACCTCGTCACTCAACTCTCCATCTAAAATCGCCCTTTCCTACCCCTCACACGCCTCTTCAAGCTACACGAGCCATCCATAGCTCTACTCGGCTTCTTCACTCCCTCTGTCAGCCTCCCCCAACCATCTTTATTCACTTTCGTTTCATGCTCTTTTCCTCCCTTTCCACCTTCAGGACTCTTCTAGAGCTTGCGATCCGGCTTCGGCGAGGCGACAACCGAATATGACTGAACAGGATATCTTTGAGTAGCTCTAGAGGAATGAAGCTGGTCGCTGTTGAGGCGAGATTGGAGAACAAAAGATCAAAAACCTCGAAGGGTTACCCGTCGCAAATTCTCAGCCTTGACCGATACCACCTTCCATACGACTACATCGACTCTATAGCTTGGTCAGTATCGAGATCCGTAAGCTCGACCCTCTAGAAGGACTATCGCCAGACGACAAGGGTCGAATCGAATACCTCGCCAAAACTTCGCTCCCTCAACAATTTCAATCTCGAGTCGACTCTTCCGACTTGGACCTCATCCGGAATCATGCAGCGCGCTGGGAATCCCTCACACATAAAACGTCAGGTCGAGGATTCGCGTTGGGGCTGGGCGTTGCGTTTCTTTGGACAGTGCGATCAGCATTGAGGAGGCGGCGGTTTCCTCCCCTATTCGATCGGCGAGCGGTGGACTTCAAGTCGAGTATGGGGCCGTTCTTGAAGCGATGGGCTGAGGAAGAGTCCAAGATCAACAAAGGCAGCTGGGCACGATTTGGCTTCGACGTTGTGATTGGAGTTGGAAGATTCGCGGTCAGAGCTCTTCCGTTGGCCTTCATCGGGGTTAATGTCGGGTGAGCAGCTCTTTCGTTCTCTCACCTCGAAGCTCGTCGGTTCATTTTCAGAAACAGACTGACTGATCGGTTGCTTGCTCGTGTTCGATCAGAGTGTATTCCGGTAGACAGCGCGCTCAGAAACTCTTCGACCAGGATCTGGACATCTCCGGCAGGCGTTCAGCTATCTTCGAAGCTCAATTCGAGGCAGTCTCGACGACACTACAAGACTATTTCGAAACATTCGGTCGCGGTCTCGATTTGCCAGAGTTACGATTCGAAACGGTGAGGGACGAGGTCAACGGAGTACTACAAAGCCAAACGGTTGTCGTGGGTCCCGATGGTGAGCGTCGTTCAACGGCGGGCGCGGGATCAGAAAGTGCGTTTCTATCGTGATCTCCTGTTCTCGTAAGCGGTCGAGCTGACAGACTGTGGACTGATGTTTGTCTATAGTGTATCAGCCTACTGCGGCGCAACACGAACAAATACAGAAGTTGATAATGCGATGGCAGTCGTTGATCGAACCTCAAGCGAGACTTCCCGTGCTTGTCAAGAACATCGACAATCCACCAATTGGTGGATCGATTTTTATGCTGGACTCTAGGCGAGATCGAGAGGAGATCTCAATGAGAGAGTCGAGACTGGAGAAGGAAAAGAGGAAGAACGAATTCGAAGCGTTGTTCGAGCAAGAAGCGAAGGGTGGTAATAATGATTTGGGAGACAAGGTACAGCGGTAGATGTATATCTTTGTATGAGGAGGAACAATAGGGACTAATGGAGATCAACTCGACTATTCTCGTCGGAAGTCGAGGGGAAGTGAGGCGAGCTATCGGCGCTCGGGCGCTTCGTATTCTGCTTGATGCTCTGGAAAGGACCTTTACTGTGCTTGGCTGTGCTCTGGCGCGACAGACGAAAGGGATTTCGATAGGAAGGCGGACTTCAAAGGCGACTGTCGAGGTGAGCACTCTCGAACCTCCTTCGTTCCCGCTCATCACAGACTGCCGAGTTGAGACTGACGAGTTGTTCGTCTTCAGGCTGTAGCAAATCCAAGAGTCGCCCGAATACACAATTGCTCGACGTCTTCCGGAGAATTGACTCGACGCAGTCGAAACGACCCGTTTCTCCCGTCGACTCCCTATCAATGAAACCTCTCAGCATCCTCCTCACTTCTATCTCGACGAATCCATGATGTTCAGCGACTTCACCTCGGGGCTCTATACAAACTCCATCTCGCTCGACTCTCCTCGTTTTTCGACTCTTTAGCTTCGGCTTTAAACGCTCTCGATGATGCTCTCTCTCACGACTCAGTCTGTGTGGGAGGTGTTGCGATGTTAAGATCGCGTAGGTTGCAGCTAAAGAGTAAGTCAAAAAGATGGAGAAACAACAATGTATTCAAGATGTAGGAGAAGAGGAGGTAAGAGTAAGAAAGACGAAGAGTAGGCTATGGAAAGCGATCAAGATCAGGCGAGTGATGATCAGAGTCGTTTATTGACGTTCTGTCAAAGGGAAGAGAGCGAGAGTCAGCGAATGTGAAGACGAGAGAAGGAGAAAAAGAAAGAGAACTCACCACCACGAAGACGACGAGCGAGTTGAATATCTTTGGGTTGGATAGTGACACGCTTGGCGTGGATAGCAGCCAAGTTGGTGTCTTCGAAGAGGGAGAACACGGCGGAGCGAAATTGATCCAAATCGTAATCCCCCGATTATCGGGGAAAAATTGGAGCAATACAATTCGAGCTTATTTCATTCGCATCGTTCAGCAAACCTACACAGGTACCTTGACGCATTCAGTCTACTAGTTTTACGCACCGCTCAGCAAGCGCTCTACTAATCACACTCGACGAGCTGAAAAAATTGACTGCTCAAACAAGATTCGACAGGCGGATGCGAAATACAAACTGAAAGACCGTCTTGACGGTCCATGCGCTAGTCATCCTGTCGATAGTGCAATATGGTGAGCTCGTAAGAAAGATCACAACGAGGCAAAAGACAGCACTTTGGAGAGACGTGCAGATTACTCGATTCAAACAAGCTCGCAAAGAAATGATCACGCAGAGCAGTATTTTGTCAACCTCTGGTGAGACTCTTACGTTCCATCGCCCAACGAGTACAGTCGTCTCGCACAGGCAATCTTCAGCTCAAAACTCGGCTTGGTGTCTTGAATTTCAAAGTTCAAAATTACGAGCGTCGCCTGAGCAGATCTCGCTCTCTCTGCTTCTTCTGGCTTCAGGATCCTCCGAGAGAGACGTTTCGTTGAGCTTCGTGAGATAGACACAAGGATTGTGATCCTCTCTCGTGAGATATTCTATAGCCGAGTGAAACTCTCTCCTTTTTCTGTTGAAGCATCAACCCTTGATTCTGCATCTTTGGCTTATAGCTGGCCAAGAAGTGAGCTCAATACGCCAGCTAAGCGTCAAAGGCCTTCAGAGAAGCTATTAACTTGTGATCAGCCAGATTTTCGAGTACTTCTCATCCTTGCCCGCCTCGGTCCTGATTCTCTTCCGATACTCTCCCTGTACCACACTCCTTTCGTCTCTTCGACTTGCCTTGTCTCCATCGTCTTCCCTTTGTATCAGATGACAAGAGATCCCTTTTGTCAGATGGGATCTCTTCGTCAAGCTCTTTCTCGTATTCGTGATTCTCGCTCTACCGCTTCGACTCTCGCCATTCACTGGGGCCTCGTAAGATTGCAAGCTTACTCTAGCACAAGTGCGTGCTGAGAAATGGGTCGTTTGACATGACTTACTCTCGTCAAAGGAGTTGAAGTCGTCTCGGCGCGGAATTCCTTCGTTCCCTTGTCTTTCGAGGTCTCCATCGATACTGTCTCTTCCAGGCCAGGATACTGACGCTTGGATGATTGGACAATGGCTCACCTTGTGTATTCCTAAGCCATGACTTTGTCAGCTTTTCTCTATCGCAAGGAAAGCGCTTGCAAGAGAACCAGCTCAACTCGCTGTCGAGTTCCAGCATAGGGCAGTGAGCGCCTGATGGACTCTTCTAAGCTCGAAGATGACGTCTCAGCTCAGACAAACAGCGAGAAGCGGGAGATAGCTAGCGAGATCCTGCTCAGCTTGCGAGAGGTCAAAGCAAAAACTCGCGCGCTCTCTCTCTCTCTCGCGTTCTTCGCAAGCCTTTCTTGAAACAACGTTCTCATCCAATCTCTCAAACGGATACACCTATGACAAGCTGTGATTGAGCGAGACAGATCAGGCTTTCGGATCAAGGGTCGCAAATCGAACGTCGAACACTATCGGATACGATCTCGGGGGGACAACCCGCAGCAGCGACAAAGAGAGAGATTAGGATGTAAAGAGCGCGTAGGTTGCAGCTAAAGAGTAAGTCAAAAAAATGAGAGAAACAACAATGTATTCAAGATGTAGGAGAAGAGGAGGTAAGAGTAAGAAAGACGAAGAGTAGGCTATGGAAAGCGATCAAGATCAGGCGAGTGATGATCAGAGTCGTTTATTGACGTTCTGTCAAAGGGAAGAGAGCGAGAGTCAGCGAATGTGAAGACGAGAGAAGGAGAAAAAGAAAGAGAACTCACCACCACGAAGACGACGAGCGAGTTGAATATCTTTGGGTTGGATAGTGACACGCTTGGCGTGGATAGCAGCCAAGTTGGTGTCTTCGAAGAGGGAGACGAGGTAGGCTTCGGCAGCTTCTTGGAGAGCCATGACAGCGGAGGATTGGAAACGAAGATCGGTCTTGAAATCTTGAGCGATTTCACGAACGAGACGTTGGAAGCTAAGCGGAGATAAAAAGAAGAGTCGTCAGCTAGGTTGTACAAGAGGGTAGAGTGAAGAGTGAGAGAGACTTACGGAAGCTTGCGAATGAGGAGTTCGGTAGACTTTTGGTAACGACGAATCTCACGAAGAGCGACAGTTCCAGGACGGTATCGGTGAGGCTTCTTGACACCTCCGGCAGCGGGAGCGGACTTGCGAGCAGCTTTGGCAGCGAGTTGCTTTCGGGGAGCCTTTCCTCCGGTAGATTTACGAGCGGTTTGCTTAGTACGAGCCATTGTGTTTGAGTTGAGGAGAGTGGAGTGGTTTGGAGAGTGGTTGAGAGGTGAGTGAGAAGTGAAGTGAAGTAAGAAGAGAGAAAGTTGCAGATGGAACGGAGGAGGTGATCAAAAGCGTTTGTTGTTTGTTTGACAAGGGTCAGTTTTGGCAGACGCGCTTCCTAGCTTGCTTACACCTAGGTCGAGGTCAATTTCTATTCAAGTCTGCATCAAAAAAAAGGAGTCCAGTTTTGCGCGTTTCAGTTTCTGCCTCGACCTAGACGACCAATCAAACTTCAGGATTCGAATCGAACCTAGCCTTGAGAATTTACTGATCAAAACAACGGACTCCCCCCAACGCGCTTCGATCAAACACCAAATCCACTCACAACTTCTCTCTCTTCTTTCCTCATCACTCTCGACTTTTAGTCACTCGCTCTTTCTCTTCACCCACTACCCACCCACCCCACTACTACTACTTTAAACATGTCTGGACGAGGAAAGGGAGGAAAAGGACTCGGAAAGGGAGGAGCTAAGCGTCACCGCAAAATCGTGAGCCATTCTTCGCTTGCTCTTTCGCAACTTCGTTTTCTCACTCGTCTACT
>Ga0308169_10005228_pt1 | contig 11908 bp, 12 predicted proteins | sample PhyBR1_2_FD_202139 | JGI IMG/M metagenome (GOLD analysis project Ga0308169, IMG submission 202139) | Phyllosphere microbial communities from UC Gill Tract Community Farm, Albany, California, United States - DLSLSB.R1 | ecosystem: Host-associated > Plants > Phyllosphere > Unclassified | place... | reverse complement strand
CAACCGTCCGCGACAACATTCTCTTCGGTCACTCCCTCGACGAATCTCGACTCAAAGCAACGATCAAAGCTTGCGCACTCGAAACTGATCTCGCACTCTTCCCCGATGGCGACTTGACGTTCTGCGGTGAACGAGGGATCAGTCTTTCGGGAGGACAGGCAGCTCGAGTGGCTTTGGCTCGAGCGATTTACGCTCCTAGCGAAGTTCGTCGTCTTCTCTCGTTCACTGCATCCTCTCAGCGAACTGACGAAAGCTCCTCTTGTAGATCGTACTCTTGGACGACATCTTCTCAGCAGTCGACGCGACTACTTCAGCTCATCTCGTCGAACATCTTTTCGAAAGTTCCCTCGTCGCAGATCGAACCATCGTTCTCATCACCCATCACATCGACGTCGTTCTTGGGGTCGCTTCTTATCACTTATCAATGGACGACGGCCGGATCGTGCACCAAGGCAAAGTCGCTAGGAGAGAGAAAGCTGAGGCAAAGGAAAGGTTAGCTGAGGATGAGGAGGAGGAGGCAAATGAGCGAGAGGGGCAGAAGTCTGCCGTCACGGTGGAGAAGAAGGAGCTCAAGAAGGGACAAGCAGCACATGTCGAAGGCTGGACAAGCGGTAAGGTGAAGTCTGGAATGTACACGACGTGAGTTCATTTTTTCTCCGCCGTCATCGCTTCGAAGATAGCTTACACTATCATCTGTCTCCTACAGCTATCTCTCGGCAAGTAGCTGGCTACTTTGGATTATCGTCATCATCATGCTTCTCACGCTGCCACTTCTCGAGTTCGGAGAACGTTTATGGTTGGCGAAATGGGGAGAAGCAGCGAACGGATTAGGGAAATCGACGAGATACTATCTCAACGGCTACATTATCATCTGTGCGTTCTCTCTTTCTCTATTGCAAGAGAATATCACTGATGATGATCGAGTCGTACAGCTTCAATTGTTATCGTCATGATCATTCTTCCTCAAGCTATCGCAATGTTTGCCTCTCAACGAGCATCAAGGCAAGCTCTTCTCTCTGTCCTCGACGAGTCTCATACTGACTTCTTGTTGCTATACAGGACGCTGTTCCGTCGGCTCCTGGTCCGCGTTGTTCACGCACCTTTGAGATGGATCGACCTCATTCCAATGGGAACATTATCGAATCGCTTCACGAACGACATCGGCACTGTCGATGACTCACTCGCACAAGACTTCAGTACCTTTGGCCATCAAAGTACGACGATGTTTGTCGCGCTCCTCGCAAGCGGTTTCATTCTTCCCTCTGCGATCGCCCCGACTCTCCTTTTCGCTGGTATTTATGGTTACATCTTCCGAAACTATCTCATGCTCAATCGAGACTCGAATCGAATCGCTTCCACTACAGCTTCGCCTCTCCTTGCCAGTGAGTCTAAGCACTGTATCGAGACAAGCTTAGATTCTTCGAGCTGACATCGAATGGTTTCAATAGGTTTCGCCGAGGCTCTTCGTGGGGTCACGAGCATTCGAGCGTTCTCCAAGGAGCACCAGTTCCGACATCGACTCTGCAAGATCGTTGACGAGACTTTAGCTTTCTGGTACTTGAGCGCAACTCTCGACGTAAGTTTTCGTTTCCTGATCATCTCCCAGACTTCGCGCTCACATCAACCTTCTTTCCTTAGATCTGGCTCAGCATTCGAACAGAGCTTCTCGCTGCTCTCTGCCTCGTCTCCACCGCAACCTTTGCGATTTATTCCGGAATTTCGCCGGGTTTAGCTGGAGTCGCCATCGCCTCAAGTCAAACTGTCATCAACTCGCTCTCTTATCTCTGCTCGGCTTACGGTCGACTGGTACTCGATTTGAACGCACTCGAAAGGATTACAGAGTATCTCGAAGTCCCCCAAGAACCGGTTGGAGGTATCGCTCCCTCTGCTGTTTGGCCAAGTTCGACTTGCAAAGGAGCGCTCGTTCGAGTCGAGGATCTTGTCATGACGTGAGTAGTCTCACTCACGCTCAGGAGGTATGTTGTAGCTGAATTCGAGGATCTCCAGCTACGATCCCGCTCTACCTCCGGTTCTCAAAGGTATCTCGTTCGAGATCAAACCTCGAGAACGTATTGGCAGTACGTCTGTACACCTCTTCTTGCATACAGCTCTTGCTGACTGACCCTCTTGACCTGCAGTCGTCGGGAGAACGGGAGCTGGAAAGGTAAGAATCGCATGCTGCAATGACTCAGTTCGTTTCGCTGACCTTATTTCATTTCTCGAATAGTCCACGCTCGCCACTGCTCTCCTTCGATTCTCAGACCCTATTGGAGGCAAGATCGTGGTCGATGGAGTGAGTCCCGACCATCTCTGCCCCACGATTTCTCTTGCCTGACCGCTCTCTCTTCTCCAGCTCGATATTGCGAAAGTCTCACTCGATGATCTTCGCAAGCGCATCACCTACTTACCTCAAGAAGCGACTCTCTTCGAGGGTAGTCTACGACACAACATCGATCTGTTTGCTGAACATTCTGTAAGCTTCATCCTCCTTTCTGATCGAGAACTCGACTGATTCGGCTGTCTCGCACAGGACGAGGACTGCCTCTCCGTTCTTCGACAAGTTCACTTGCTCGGTCATTCGGTCGACGAAGCTACTGAAGAAGACACAGATGTCGTCAAGAAGACTTCGATCAATCTCTCAACAAGCGTTTCAGCAGGCGGCACAAACTTCTCAGCTGGCCAACGTCAATTGATCGCTATGGCTCGAGCGTACGCAATATTCCTCTCGCTTCATGATTAAGCTCGACTGATCCCCTCGTCCTTGCAGTCTCCTACAAGATTCACGCATCGTGATTTTCGACGAAAGCACTGCTTCTCTAGACCATCGACTTGACGACGAGATCCAACGTGTCGTGAGAGAAGAGTTCAAGGATGCAGCAATCCTTACTATCGCACATCGACTGTGAGTCAACTTTCGCTCTCGAGGTGTGATCGCTATTGACGATTGCCTTGCGAAATAGACGAACTGTACGAGATTACGATAGGATTCTAGTTCTTGACGCCGGAGAAATTGTTGAGCTCGACACACCCGATGCTTTACTGGAGAAGGAGAATGGAGTGTTTCGAAAGATGTGGAACGAGAGTAAAGGATCGAAAGGAGAAGGAGAAGGGAACTAGAGTGATAGAAAGCGGTGTATTTTATGTGTTGCAGAAAAAGGGAGTTAACTAAGAATGTCACAACATCAAATATGAACGAAAGAGAGTAGTGATACAAAAGAACGAGAGAGAGGATTGACTAAGACAAACTCGGTAAACCTGCCCTACAAACCGGACAAATCGCTCTCACGTTCATCCATTCCTGCAAACAATCCGTATGGACTAGATGACCACACGGAGTGAGTGCGTAGGCCTGTCTGACCCTCTCCCCAGCGACGACCGACCCATTCGCTTCGATCTCTTCTTTCGTAGCTCGTATCGCGACGTTATCCATACAGATCGGACAGTCAGGTCCGATCTCATCTGGTTTCCCTTCCTCTCGGAGTGAGACTTCGATATCGAGTAATTTGGTGTCCGAGAGTGGTTGGTGGTAGTCCCAGGTGTGGACTTGGGGGAGATCGAGTACGTCGAGGATTCGTTGGGAGAGGAAGAAACGGGCGCCGAGAGATACGCGGGATTGGAGGACTAGTACGACGGCTTGGAGGGACGAGTAGAGGATCAAGACGTAGATCCATGCTAGAGAGAGAAACAAGCTCGTTTAGTTTCGCTGAGAAGGATACAAGACGATGAGAGCGCAACTTACGAGACACGTCGACGTCGAGAACGTTGTCGCTGTAACCGTAGAAATAGACGGGCAAGACGAGTCGAGCGAAAGTAGTCGAGATGACGAATTCATTCGAAAGAGATTGTCGAGCGGTTCCTCTCTCGACATTGAGGATGATTTGCGGGACTGCGAATATTGATCTCTCGTCAGTGACCCGCGAACAGAGAGAGTGAGTAGAAGCCGAAGACTCACTCCAGTAAGAATAAACGATCACGATAATTGAAGGGATCCAACCCCACCTAAAGATGATACCGATCGATCCAATCAACGCAGAAAGCATCAATGCGACTAGTCACCGTCTCACTATTCATCAGTACCAATCTCTCGGGATCGAGTGAAGTGAAGAGAGATGAAAAAGCTTACGAATGACTTTCTCACTCGTCGGAACTATATTCCATCCACTTGCACTCCCACTACTCACCACTGCCGGAGGTACAGCTACCAGAGGTACTGCTTCTTCCTCCTCCTCGGCAGATACTTCTTCTCCTCTCGCCCTCCGTTCCGCCGCATTCGCAGCCAATTCCTCCCTACTCGGCGTGACCGGTGCTGGAGCTGGAGCTGGAGTTGGTCGAAGAGGAGGAGTACGAGTTGGTAGAGGTGTTGCAGCACGGATCATCGATACATAACGCATTCCGAACAAGAGGGAAGAGAGGAGAGCCAAGAAACTCGGCAAGAACAAAGGTAAACTAGATCTTGTAGAAGCTATTCACACACCTCACTCAGTCGGGTCGTGTCAGAGGGGGGAGAGAAAGGTGGAGGGAAACTTACAAGTTACGACTCCAGCCGTTAGAAGTAAAACGAATACGTAAGCGTCCACTACGCAGCCTACCCCAACCGCCATACTAGCCACGTTCCCAACGGTCCCTGGTCTCTTCGCAACCCTCTCCAAATGCCTCACCAACCCGACGACCAACACGGCTTGAGCGACTCCAATCAATAAAGCGAAATCTTTCGTTCGGGTCCATAACAAAGGAGTTGGAAGGAATTGACCAGTACCGACTAGAGTCAACCCACAATTCGTTGAAGAGAGGACGTAGGAAATAGTTTGGGTTGGAGGAGGGGGAAGGGATGAACCGGTTGGACGGAATAAAGAGGAATAGAATTCAGAGTAGATTGAACGGGTGTAGACGGGTGGTAAGGGGGAGAGGGATCCATAGAACCTAAAGATACATTGAGGAATTGAAGGATCCATCTCGTCCGAATCAGAGGGAGGAGGGGAGGGTTCGGATTCACGGTCTAGAATCGTTTGATCTAGGTTGTCTACGTCGTTTTTGAGCCGTCTTGATACTTCCTTGAGCATTGATCGACCGATTGCTTGCGCCGTGAGGTTTGAGTGAGGGTAAGAAGTGGGATCAGAGCGGTTGGAAAAGAAGGGAAGGGAAACTGTTTCGACTAAATGGGAGCGAACGAAGGAGGGCGTCGCGTATCCATAAATCAATCCTTCTTCTATCAAGCTGTACGATGAAGCTCATCCATTCGATCAGCCTGGGAGAGAAGAGGAAAGGATGAGTGAGAGGTGAAATGCGTACTGAGCGGCTTCGACATCCAAATTAGTCAAACTTCCAGCATTCTCACCCTCTTCTATACTCAACGTCAAATCACCTCCCAAATAACTCACGGGTCCTTTCTTCTCCCACTCGTCCCAAGGGTTCTCGGGGGTATCTGGTCGAATCCTTAATAATTTCGAATCGTCTTGCTCATCTTGCGAGGAGGGGAAGGGGAGGAGAATGGGACCGGTTGCCGAGGTTTGAACGGAACGGAGGTTGAACAAGGCTTTGTTTGGAGAGCGAGAGGGATGGTGGGTGAAGGGGAAAGAACCTCGGAGGAGAGTGCGATTGTAGATGGTAGAGACTGTTTCGAAGGTCGTGTTGGTCGAGGGGGGAAGGGTCGAGTTGAGGGAGGGTAGAGTCGAGTTATCGAGTGAGATTGAAGTAGTTTGACGACGGTGTAATGAAGAATTCGAGGAATCGTTCGTGGTCGAATTGCTTCTTTCCTCCTCGTCCTCCTTTTCTCTAATGATCCTCCTCCTACTCTCGACTTGCCAAGTCTCATTCAATCCCAATTGACTCCAAGTGTAATCCCTGACTGCCCAATTCCCTTTGATGAACCCAGTCAAATTCATTGGATAAATTAAACTTTCTTCACTCCTCCAGTCCACTTCTTCTCTCTTCATCATCCCTTGCAATATCTGGCTAACTACGATGTCTGGTTCCTGTGGATCTTGTGGGAGAAAGGGTGTGACTTTGATTGAAGTAGAAGTGTTTGAAGTGGTTTGAGGGAAATGAGTAGAGTTTAACCAACCCTGTGAAGTGTTTGAAGCTCCTAACCATCTCGATAACCCTTCGTACCTTGCTTCTCGGAGTAACAGTCGATGTCTAGCTTGGAAGTATGGTGAAGTGGTCGAGTTTGAGAGGGAATGATTCAATAATGGAGGATTGAATAAAGATCCACCAGGAGAAGAAGAAGAGGTTGATGCAGAGTTGTTAGAGTTCAAGAGATAGAACATTAATGATAAGAATAACTATTGCACACACTCTCTCAGTCAGTTAGGGAGAAGGGAGAGAAGAGAGACAGCGTACGAAATATGAAATGTTGGGTCGCTGTTGTGGGACAGTTTGAGTACCTATCCCTCCTCCTGGAGGTGGTAATTGTCCAGGAGGGACTAGTATTCGAGGTGGTGGATCCATAGAGTGAGGAGAGAGCGGAGTGAGAGGGGAGAGAGAATCGAATCTTGGGTTATCCTCCACATCAACCACTCACTCTCATCAAATCGCCTTCTGCCTGTGAGTTCTCCTTCTGACTGGATATCAACAGCTCTAGGCGGACAGGGGAGTACGGCTAACCTGGGGAGGCGCTCTGAGATTCTCATCGCTATTTCATATTCTCATCAATCATCTCTCCCACTCGTCCACACACAGCAAGAGTACCATTTACTGATCCTTCTCGTCCCCTGTGTAGCTCTCTCCTGCTTCACTCGCCCTCAAACTACTAGATTTCAAATGAGTAAGTCTTCCCATCTTCCCCTACCTTTCTCCTCCCCTTCCTCGCTCACCTCAAACGACTTTCCCTTGCAGTTGGTTCACTAGCAGGTTGGGCATCACTCGGGTTCGGAGTCAGATGTTATCAATTAGCAATCATGAAACGAAACATTTTCGAAAGTAAATCATCTCTCCTCTCCCCTCTCTTCCTCTTCTTTGCTGATCGTGTGTGTGTTTGTGAGGGGAAATAGATTTGGGAGGCCATTTGTTATCTGCGGGTGCGTTCACCGGAATTGGATATTGGGCGATTCAAGCAGAGTAAGTCCAAACCCCTTCCTATTCTCGAATGCAAGGGGGAGGGCTGATCAGATTCGAGTGAGAGTAGTGCGAGAAACAGAGAGTTGTTGAGTGACAAGAAGGATCAGTTGTTGAGGATGAGGGAGAAGGACGTTTTAACTCAAAACGCTCCCGCTTCAGAACAACACCACTAAAGGTCTCCGAGATTTTGTGGTGATTTTGTGTGTGCATTAAGAATCGATATTGGGGTTTCAAGTTTTACTGTGATCGTGGTCATTGAGTGAGGAGAGTGAAGGAAACGAAAAATTGTCAAAGTTTTTCATCGGATCTCTTTCGCTTACCCGCTTAGTCTCAACTCTCTTCGCTCTTGTAAGCTCGCTCACTTGTTTTTGTCCTGCTCACTCTTCGCTTGTGCGCGGTAACAGACCCTCTCGAAGTTAAACCCCCCTGAATCGTCCGTTCCTCGACATTTGACGGACGTTCTTCTCTTCTCTTTTCTCTCTCTTCTCTCTTCTTTTCTCCCTCACTTCTTCGCTCGATTCGAGATGCGCTCAGTTCTCACAGCTCTCGCGACTTTTCTACTCCTCAACCTCACTCAAGGACACTTGACCAAATCCCATGAACACCATCATTCCACACCCCACTCTTTCTCTTCCCGCGCCTCCGCCCTCACCTCACAATCAACCGCATGGATTCCTTTACCACCTGGTGAGAAAGTCAGAGGAGTCAATTTGGGTTCTTGGTTCATTATCGAACCCGTATTTCGTTTTTTTCTCTCCTATTTCACCCCGGTTACAGACCCCCAACTGACGAAACGGAAGATGAAACGGTGACGGTGAAATGCAGTGGATGGTACCCAATACTTGGCAAGCTATGGGATGTAAAGGTTTTAAATCAGAGAGGGAATGTAATGAACATTTGGGATTCGAGGTTTTACAAGGGAAATACGAGAAACATTGGTATGCTCGCCCTTTTCTTCCCGAATCTATTCATTTCGAGCTGATTGGGTGAGAGCGTCTCGCGCACAGGGACACCTTCTATACAGAGGAATATTTCAACGAAATGCGTTCCTTGGGGCTCAACACAATTCGTCTCCCCTTACCCTGTGACGTTCTCTCTCTTCTCTTTCTCCTCTCACAATACCCCACCTGACTTCTTCTTCTCTCCCTCTCTCATTCAGTCTGGTCAATCGAATCGATTCTTCTCCCCTCCGAATCATTCGCCTCAAACTCTCTACCCTATATCACTCGAGCACTCCGTTGGGCCCTCAACGCAGACCTTCAAGTAATCATCTCTTTCCACGCTTTACCAGGACGACAAACTCCTCGAGAGTCGTTCACGGGGGATTATGCTAGTACTGCAGAGTTTTTCAAAGAAGGGAATTATGAGAGATCTTTTGAGGTTTTGAGGAATTGGACGATTTCGAGTCATACGAAAGAGGATTGGGGGAATGGTTAGTTCTCACTTTGTTCTTGATTTCAAGTGGGGAGAGAAGAGCTGATGCTGTGGTGGAAGGGAGGGGGGCAATAGTTAGAATGATAGAGGTTGTAAATGAACCTGAGAAGGGATGTGACGAGAGTTTGAGGAAGGTGTATTATAGGAATGCGCAGAGAGTTATTAGGGATACCGAGAAATCGTTAGGGGTGAGTACAAAGAGGTCACGAGCATTCGAGAGAGAAGACTGAATGCGACGAATCTCTTTGAGTTACAGATTACTTGCGATGGAGGAGGGAAACAATGCTTGACTATTCAATGTGAGTCTCATCTCTCTCTATTTCTTATAGACTCGGTCGACGAGCTGATGTACGAGCTCATTCAGTCATGGACGATGTGCGTCTTCGTTTTTCTTTCGCATCACTCGTTGAACCACGACTGATGCGCACGTAGAAGAGGATCGCAGTGGTGGGGTTCGGGCAATCCTACACAATGCATCGATACGAATGATCATATCGCTTACGATGATCATTTATGTGCGTATCGAATCGCTTCTCAATCCTCCTCTTACTTGGGCGAGATTCTGATTGGTGGCTTGCTAGTTGATACACAGACGCTCAATTCAGTGTTCCTCCTTCTGAGCGTACTCGTGAAGGCTACCTCCGCTTCCTCTGTTCGACGACTCGACCAAGTGAGCCCTCAATCTCCTCTCAGCATTTTCCCCAGTTTAGGATAAAGCAGGTTTGAATGATTCACAGCCGATTCCTACCCTGTCATCATGGGTGAATGGTCACTCTCTACGATTGGAGGAGGTGAATTAGATCAAGAAAGCGAGGGAGCTCAGGAGTTTTTCAGGAAATTCGCGAGTGCTCAGATTCATTCAGCTGAGAAGGGAGCGTGAGTCCCTTGGATCTCTACTATCAATCTTGAGCTGGAGCTGATAGGAGGATGAAACGCTCACAGGGGTTCCATCTTTTGGAGTTGGAAAACTGAATTGAATTCGTCTACTTGGGAATACCGTGTGAGCCTCACTCCCTTTACAGTATTCTCATCACGAAGCGACTGAGTGATGGCGACGACGACACAGAAAGCGGTCGAAGCTGGATATATCCCGAAAGATGGATGAGCTCGACAAGAACGTTTGCGAAGGGTATTCGAACTGAAATTAGAGGGTCTTGTCGATGATGGCGCAGGTTCGCCATCTCGTGCTCAACACCTCTGACATGCAATCAATGACTACTATTTGTTTCGATCGACCGCTGCCACGTCAAAGCCGCGGAGACTTTTCGGAGTTGCGAAAAGCGAAAGGTTCCCTTCCTTGGTCTCTTCACTTCATGCCACCACCTCGAATACCGCTCTCGAGCGCATCACTCGGCAGACGGCGACACCATGATCAACGCTACTCCTCGACTCGAAGCGGTTCAAGTTCTCCAGACTCAGATTCAGATACTTCCGACACCGAGACTGATTCTTCCGACTCGACCTATTCATCTAGCACTTCGTCGATAACGAGTCAAGAGGCAGCAAAGTCGAGCGATTTATCCCCAGCTACGAAAAGAACTTTCGCACTCATTATCGCACTGTTTCTTCTCGTCGCTTTCGCCTTACTCCTCATCACCGCAACAGATGATAGATCCTCAGCATCTCCTCCGGCGTCGGAAGAAACTGCTGCAACTAGAACGACCCAGATTCCAACAAAAACGAGTCCGTCTTCGACAGCGACGGAAACTGATTCGAAACCTATCGACACCTTGAAACCGTTGGGCGTTTCTCGAGCGTTCCCTGAGAAGCTCAGAGGAGTGAACCTGGGAAGTCTGTTCATTCTAGAGCCGGTACGTCTCTCAGCCTTGCTTCGATATACGAAGATTTGGAAAGCTGAGCTTGATCTTTCGCAACTTCGCAGTGGATGGCAGGAGAAGCTTGGAAGACTGTATGTTCCCCTATTACCCTAGAGATTCTCAAGGCTGACGAGTGACGAGAAGCTGGGATGTGCCGACTTCAAAGATGAGTGGACTTGCAACGAGGCGAACGGATTGGAGGCAATGCAGCCGAAATGGGAACAGCACTGGTATGTCAGTCGACAAAGTCAGCGTTATGATCGCTAAAGTAAAGCGGAAGACCTACAGGGATAGGTTCTACACTGCCTCCGACTTTGAGGAGATGGCCAAGTTGGGGTTGAATTCAATTCGAGTACCGATCGGATGTAAGCCGCTCTCTTCCCTGCCCTTCCTCGTCGGCGCTGACGATCCGTACACTCTCGATAGATTGGATCGTCGACTCCCTGATAGGAGACGACTACTTCGCGTCCGGATCCTTTCACTACCTCAAGCAAATCTTGCGATGGTGCAAAGCTTCGTACCTCTCGGTCGTGCTCGACCTCCATTCTGTCCCTGGAATGGGAACGAGAGGAGAGTCCTTCACGGGTCATATCGTCGATACTCCCGAGTTCTTCAAGGATGAAAATTATGAGAAAGCTTACGAGGTTTTGCGGAATCTGACAATTTCGGCTCATACCGACGAGGACTTCTCGACTGGCAAGTTCCGCTCAATACACTCAACGCTATCGCTAGCTGATGTGTACCTCCACGAGACTTGCAGTCGTGATGATCATGGTAGTAAATGAGCCGCTCCAAGATCCGTCAACCAGTGAGATCCGCTCTCTCCTCTCTCCCCCGTTTTCTCTCCTGGCTAACTCATTGGCTCTATAGCTCTCACGTCGATCTACTATCCTGGAGCTCAGAAAGCGATCCGAGATGAGGAGGAGAAGCTAGGAGTGAGTGTTCGCACCTCTTCGCAATCGAGATTCCGCTGATTTCGCTTTGAACGATAGATCAGCTGCAAAGACGATAGAGACAAGTGTCTCGGTATCCAATGTGAGTATGCCTGCTCTCAATTCGATAGCCTGAGTACTGACCGCGCGTCTTCTAGTTATGGCAAAGGTGAGCTCGTCGACTCCGCTCAGTTCCTTGGGAAACTTCTGACTCGTTCAACTCTCTCAATGAAGACTTGGGGCTCAGGAGATCCTACAACGCATATCGACACGGCAGATCGAGTATTCTACGACGATCATAACTGTACAAGCCTTTCTTCGCTTGTTTCGCAAGAGTAGATTGAGCTGACTTCGAGATGTCAACAGATGCGCAATGGATCGTTGCCGAGAATCAGCAGACGACAGCAGACTATCTCGAGTACGCCTGTACAAATACACGATCGAGTGAGGCTTGTCCCGAATCCGCGAGCTCGGAACGGTTTCACTGATGCGAACAGAAACTCTACAGCGGATCTCAACGTGACTATTACGGGTGAATGGTCGCTGAGTACAATAGGTATTACGGAAGGGCTCGACGATGCATTCTACAAGGATTTCTTCCTGCGTCAAGTTGCGAATTTTGAGCGAGGATCGTAAGTCTCTTGCTCCCCTTCTGAAATGTATGTTTCG
>Ga0308169_10005226_pt1 | contig 11909 bp, 16 predicted proteins | sample PhyBR1_2_FD_202139 | JGI IMG/M metagenome (GOLD analysis project Ga0308169, IMG submission 202139) | Phyllosphere microbial communities from UC Gill Tract Community Farm, Albany, California, United States - DLSLSB.R1 | ecosystem: Host-associated > Plants > Phyllosphere > Unclassified | place... | reverse complement strand
AGCTCTACGACTACGTAACGAGCTGGATCCGGACACTCGCACCAGTTTCTGCCGAGGTGCGGCCGCCGTCCCCCGGCGAGGAGACGGACAGGCCGACAGCTCGCTCCTCGCTCTTGACCACCGCTCGCGAGCCGACATGTCGCCCCTTTCGAGCCAGTATGTCGAGTCGGACGACGACTCGAGCCACTCGCCCGCCCCCAAGGCCTCGTCGAGCTCGTCCAAGGTGAGCACCGCCTCGCTCTCCCTTCCCCGCCTCGCCAGCCTCGCACATCGCATGGACAGCGAGGGTGGCCCCATGTGCTCCATCGTAGAGCTACTCTCGAGGTCCAGAGCAGCCCACACCTATGTAGAGCGTGATGCTGACCCCTCTCACCCTCCTCCCCACCCCCGCCCTCCTCTCCGTCCCTCGTCCCTCTCGGCCTCAGCAGAACAAGGCCAAGCGCACCGTCCAGACCGACTCCGAGTCGTCCGAGGACAAGCCGCTCGCCAAAAAGCCCAAGAAGGCCTCGTCCAAGGACAAGAAGAAGGAGCGCAAGGCCCGCCGCGCCGACGACTCGGACTCGCCGCCGCCCAAGACCAAGACCAAGGCCAAGGACAAGAAGCGCAAGCGCACCGACGACTCGCCCCCTCCTGCGTCGACCAAGAAGGACAAGAAGCCCGTGCGCAAGGTCGGCGAGGCGCGGCGTGCGACGGGCGAGGCCCTGACGGACGACGCCGGCAACCGCTACATCGACCTCGGCGCCAACAAGCGCGTCGTCGTGAGCGACTTCAAGGGCAAGACGCTCATCCAGATCCGCGAGTACTACAACGACGACGGCCAGTGGAAGCCCGGCAAGAAGGTGCGCTCCCTTCCCCTCCTCCTTCTTCGAGCGCGGTCCTGCGCACCCAGCTCGCCCCAACCGCTCTCTCCCCGAGCAGCTCAGGTCGACGTCGATAGCTGACCCTCTCGTTGTTGTCGCCGCGCAGGGTATCGCGCTGCCGGTCGACGCGTGGGACCGCCTCAAGAAGGCCGTCGGCACCGTGCGTCCCTTCTCCTCGACCGCCTCTCTCCCTCGCTCTTCAGCTGAATCAGTGCGCTCTGCAGATCGACACGGCTATCGACGACCTCGTCGGCTGACGCCGCTCGCCTTCGCCCGCACCCTCGTCCTCGTCTCGCCTCGCCCGCTCCCTCTTCCCTCTCGCCCTTTCCCTCTCTCTGTGCCGTCCATACCCCCTCCTCAACTCGTTCCGTCTACCTCCTCGTACTCATACCCCTCGCAACCCGCTTTCTAGCCCTCCTCGCTTGCAACTCGACTGTCCGCTTCTCTCGAGGACCGTGCTCTCGCTCGCAGACTCGCAGAGAGAGAGAGCAAGGTGCCAGATCGAGCGTCTATAATCTAGTGCAGCTGCTGCAAAATCCTACAATGCCCGCTGTAGCAGCGCGAGCCCCGCCAAGCCCGCCGCCGCGACCGCCGCCGACCCGAGCGCCGCACCGACCCCTCCCGCTCGCCCTCCTCCCAGCACGCTCGCCCTCCTCTCGGCCGCACTGACGCCCGACGCCTGCCCACCGATCGCGCCAATGATGCCCGACGCGGCCGAGACGGCGTTGGTCGCGCGCGTGTTGAGCCCGCCGTCAAAGATGCGGATGCTCTGGATCTCAAAGTAGGCCTCGTCAAAGTTGCGCGGGTCCTTGACGTAGTCGCTGCAGAGCCCCATGCCGCAGGTCGGCGAGAAGACGCCGGGTTGGCCGGCCCCTGCGAGCGAGAGAAGGAGAGAGGGAGAGGGGGAGGGGGTCAGTGCGTGCGCTCTTTGAGAAGGTCGTCGAGGGGGAGGAGGAGGGACAACGCACAGTCGCCGCACAGCGCAATGTTGATCGTGAGCTGCTGAGGCGCAAAGTACTGGTTGATGCTGCAGGTCGACGAAGGGTAGTAGGCCATCGGGCGGCCCCAGGTCGTCGGGTCGGGCGTCGAGCCGGACAGGTCGGCGGGAACGTCGGCGCGCTGCGGGTGCACCAGCTCCGGGTCAGCTCGAGAGCGAGAGCTTGAAGAGCCGAGAAGGAGAGGAGAGGGACGCACAGCGAAGAACCAGACCGAGATGCCGTCGCTCGCGAGCTCTGCCGCGTAAACGCCGCCGCCGCCGGCCGCAAAGTCGGCGCCGTAGCTCGCGTTGCGCGGGTCGACGTACGTGCATCCCTTGTTGGCCTCGACGCCGTGGTCGCAGTTGTTGAACGTGAGCTCGCCCGTCGGCACGGTCGTGTTGTCGGCGTAGCAGCCCGTCACCGTGTGCATCGCGACCTGGTTCGTCTCCTGCAGGTTGACGCCCTCGAAGAAGTCGACCTCGCCGCCGCTCGGCCAGCTGACGGCGTGAGACCAGAAGGCGGGCCAGGTCGCGCACTGCAGGGAGGGAGAGGAGCAGGGTCAGCTCGCGCTCGAGCCCGGCGGCGAGGAGAAGGCGCGCGCGCGAGAGAGAGAGAGAGAGAGGGGGGACGCACACCGTACGGCAGGTGCAGCGCGTCCATGACGATGAGCCGCCCGAGGTCGAACGTGCGCTCGGTCGTGATGCGCACCGAGTTGCGCAGGCCGTTGGGCGCGATCGCGCTGCTGTTGTCGACCCGGATGACGGCGTTGCCGGCCGAGTTGGTGAACGCGACGCTCGCCGAGTCGCTCTCGGGGACGTAGTACGTGTTGCCTGCGAGCGAAGGAGCAGATGCGAGTCAGCTTGCGGTCGGGGAAGGAGCGAGAGGAGGAGGGAGAGCGGACGCACCGTTCGTGAGGTTGTCGTTGTTGCCCCAGAAGCTCCACCCGTCGTAGAAGCTGTCGCCCGCATAGGTCTGCTCGAGCGAGTAGGCCGCTTGCACGACGGCGGCGAGAGCCGACAGCGGGAGGACGGTGCGCCAGCGCATGTTGAGGGAGAGGAGGGCGAGTCGGCCGAGTGCGAGGGCGAGGAGAGCCTGGCGGTGCTGCTGCTGCGACTGTGTGCGAGGCTAGCCAGCTAGCTGGGCGTGCAGTGCAGTGCTCGGAGCGGATGGTGCAGAGGGTGAAGGGGGAGGGAGGTCGAGCTGGGCGGCGTCGGCGGGCGGCCGCGGCGGCTCTCTCTCGCTCGACTCTGCCCAGTCCAGGCGAGTCGGCGGGCAAAGGCTGAGTGATTTCTCCCCGTCCTCCCACAGCCGACCGAGCAGGAGGAATCTAGCTCAACAGGGCAAGCGGTGAGCGATCGAGCGCAGTGAGCAGGGACCGCAGAAGGAGATGGCGAGCCGTCGACCGAGAGCAGAAGCTGGGGCCGAAGGGGCGCACGCACCCTTGCCCGACGGCATCGAGCCCGATTCCGGAGAGCGCAGCGTCCGCTCGGACACGATCGAGACTGCGCACCGGCCGAACTCTCCCTGCTCGCGGCTCCCGAAAGGTCGACCGGCGCACAGTCGCGGTGGGCGAAGGTCAACTTGCGAAAGGTTGAACGCACGTTGCCTCGCCCGGCGTGCAAGGGCTCGCCGACGTCCTTCGCCGCACGGTCCTTCCTGGAGCCCTCATCGAAGCGGAGAAGGAGAAGCAGAAGCGGAAAAGGGCGCGCCGCCTTTTTCGAGAAGGCGAAAGAGAGAGGGAGAGGAGGGCGAGGAGGAACGGGCTCGAGCGCGACTCTCTGGCTCGCCCAAAGTCGACTCTCGCGCACGTACAGCAGAGACAGTGACAAGGGGCATGGCCTTTTCATGTACATCTATGCGTCTAATGCGTGCGTGCGAGAACTCAAGAAGGAGAGATCGAGAGGAAGAAGAGGAGGAGGACGGCTCGACAAGGCGCCGCCTACGTGAGCGCCGCGCACGACTCGCCTCGGGGCACCATCTGGTACATCTTGACCGACTCGATCTCGAGGCCGCGCTGGCGCACCTTGTCGCCGCCCGGCCACGTCGGCCACCAGATCGGGAGGTACTCGAGGAAGCGCGACATGGCCTGAGGGCGGTCGTCGCTGTTGCGCCAGGGCTTGTTCGGCAAGTTGTCGTCCCAGTAGCCGTCGGTGCCGCCGGCGAGGAGCGCGATGCGCAGGTAGAAGTCCTGATCGAACGGCGCGATGTGTTGGTTCTCGGCGCCCGCCCAGGGGTTGCTGATGATGGTGCCGTTGCCGTACGAGTAGCCGAACTTGCCTGCAGGGAGGAAGTACACGTTAGGAGGCCGCTCGGAGGTGAAGGGAGGGGCCAGGGAGATGCGAGGCAGAAGCGAGTAAGAGGATGAGGAGGAGGAGGAGGAGGAGGAGGACGAGGACGAGGACGAGGACGAGGACGAGGACGCACCGAGGTCCCAGAAGGTCCTGCCGCCGAAGCCGTAGCGGAACATGATGCGCACGCGCGAGTTGATCCACATCGTCGCGCTGTTGGGCGTCCAGTCGAGGCCGAACTCGTCTGCGAGGGAGAGGGGTCGAGGTCAGTCTCGCTCTCGAGGAGGGCAAAGAGGCAGAGAGGGGACGAGCACGCACAGGTGCGCTGGTTGAAGAAGTTGCGGTACACCTTGTACAGGCCCTGGGTGAGGTAGAAGCGGTCGAACGACGGCGAGTCGGCTGCAGAGGCAGGAGAGCGGCATCGTCAGCCACGGAGCTCGAGGAGTCGAGCAGCTCTAGGAAAAGAGGGACGCACCAGGGCCCCAGTGCAAGCCGGTCACGGCCTCGTTGTTCAGCTGGTCGAGGCGGTGCTGCGCCTTGTTGCCGCGCGACTCGAAGAGCGTCATCAAGCCCGACGCCGGGTACCGCCCGTACTCCTCGGTGAGCGGCACGAGCGAGATCTGCGGCCAGAGCCAGTCACTGCGGGCGCACGAACGATGGAGAGAGTCAGCGACAGGCCAAGATGGGGCAGGTGCGCTGAGCAGGCGAGAAGAGACGGCGAGAGAGGCGCTCAGGCCCCTCGGGCGAAAGAGGGAGAGGAGGACGCACCCAGTCGGCATGCGCGCCCGGATCGTGACACGGCCGTAGTTGATCGAGACCTTGTTGCGCGTCGAGATCATGGCGCTCTGGATGGGCGGGATGACGAGCGTCTGGTTCATCTCGGTGTCGGCGATGATCTGGCAGTCCGACTGGTGCAGCGAGTCGCAGGCGCTGCCGAGCTGCATAAAGGTGCTGTTCAGGACGCTGTAGGGAGGGTCGCGAAGGGAGTCAGCAAGTGCAGGAGCTCGTAGAGAAGGAGAGAGAGGGAGGGGACGCACGCGTAGTCTTCCGGGATCATCGTCTCGTTGGTCAAGGTCGGCACGATGAAGAGGCTGCCGTCGGCGACGTAGTGGTTGTGGCCGGTGAAGAACGTAAAGTCGTTCGACTCGCCGCCGCCGATGCGCTGCTCGACCTTCCACTTGGACATGTCGAGCGAGTCGCCGGCGAAGTCGTCGTCGAGGACGGGGCAGTAGTCGTAGTGGTCGACCTTGAGGCACGCCGCGATGATGACGTACAAGCCGAGAGCGACGCCCGTCGTGATGCCGAACAAGGTCGTGAAGTAGCTCTTCTTGTCGCGCGAGATCGTCTTGCGGCCCTTCATCCAGGGCTTGTACTGCGCGAGCGAGGGGTGCGAGGGGCGTCAGCTCGACAACTCGCTCGACGTCGTTGAGGGGAACGAGGAGAAAGGGACGCACGTTGCCCGCCTCGCGGTCAAAGAGCTGGCTGCGCATTGGCGCCTTGAACCGCTTGCGAGCCGGCATGCTCTGCGCCGGCATCTCGTAGATCTCGGTCGCGCTCGACAGGCTCGAAGCGCTCGGCGCTTGGTGGTACGTGAGCGCTGGTGCCGACTGGGCGACCTGGTCGGCCCATGTCGAGGCGGGTCGGTCGTCGGCGGGCAAGACGTCCTGCTTCGAGCCGGCGCTGCTCGTCGACGACGCCGAGGCGGTGCGCGTGTGGCGGAACGAGGTGCGCAGGTCGAACGTCGCGGCAGACGGTGCAGGAGGAGCGTGGGCCTGCAGGCACAGACGGAGAGTGAGAGGTGAGTGCTGAGATCTCGTCTCGGAACCGGCGCGAGCCGGCGGTTGAGTGAAGAGGGAGGGCGAGCGCACCTTGTCTGCGCTCATGGTCGGGCTGGGGAGCTCGTGTGGGTCGTAGAGGAGGAAGCAGAGGCAAGCAGGGGAGCGCCAGGCCGAGCGTGCACGACGAGCGAGAGCACGGTGGCTCGCCGGCCCCGATCCTGCAGCCTGCGCGCCGACGGCGTGCGGCGCGCGGAGGCGGCGAAGGGGTCGAGAAAGCGGGCCCTGGCTGCCTGATCGAGTGCAGAGCGATAGAGCTCAGCGACATCGCAGGCATCTGGCTGAGGAGGGAAGGAGGAGGAGGAGTTGGGAGGAGGGCGGGGTCGCGTGGCCGGCCGAGCTTCACCAGAGCCGTCGCTGCCCTCCTCCACCGACGACCAGCTCTCGCCGTCGTCAGCTCGGTTCTGGGTGAACCTTCGCGGCCGACTTGCCCTCCGGATCTGCACGCGCCCTGGCTCCCTCGCTCGCCATCCGCACCCTCGGCTGGCGCGTGGCACAAGCTCGGCCGCCTGTGCCCACTCGTCCTCGTCCTCGCGCTCGTCGACTGCGCTTCTCGGAGGCGGCGTTCGTGTCCGACTCGGTGTGCACAGCTCCAGGCGATCGAGTGCGGCCCAGACGGGCGCGGCGCGGAGCCGAAAAAGGAGGTTGAGCGAAGGGCCACACTCTCGCACGGCGAGCAGGGCGACGAGGTGGTTTTAAATCGCTCGGCGGCCGCCCTCGAGGTCCTCTCTGCTCTCTTGCTCGTGCTCTCCTCTTCTCGACGCTCTTCCCCCGTCGCCGTCGAGCCAGGCCCCCTCCCCCCCTCCCCTCCACCATGGAGACGCCCCTGTCCCCCTCCTCCTCCGAGCTCTCGCCCTCGCCTCTCCGCCCTCGCCCTCTCTCTTCGTTCTCCGTCGCCGGCTCGTCTCGACGCACCTCTTATGCCGGCAGCACCGCCCCTATCCGCTCAATGCGCGCGCCCTCGATGGTCGTGAGCGAGCTCGGCGCAGGTACGTCCCTCTCCCTCTCTCGCTCGCCTCACCTCGGCGCGCACTGTTCGCTGACTCTGCCTCTCTGCTCTGCGCCCAGACTTGGTCGCCGCCGCCTACGCGCACAAGAAGCAGTTCCTCATGGCCGAGCACATCTAGTGCGTCCTCGATCGCGTCCTCGAGCCGAGTCGCACGATCCCTTCGATTGACCCTTGCGCACCCTCTCGCTCGCAGTCGTCGCTGCGAGGCTGCAGGCTGGTTCCCCGACGTCGACTTTGGCAACCTCGTCGCCGTGCGCACGTCGGTCGGCGCCAACGGCACCTCGTCCTTCGCGTCGTACCCGGCCGTCCACGAGGTCGACGGCGCCGACGTCCTCCTCAAGGGCCTCGCCTGCATCAATGCCGAGGCCGCCGTCATTGTCTCGTCGCACGTAGTTCGCAGCATCGTCTCTCAGCTGTGCGTCTGCCTCTTCCCCTCTCGCTCCACTTGGGTCGCCCGACACTGACGGCTCGCCCTCCTTCGTCTCGCAGGGACGACGACCAGGAGCGGGTCACGCTCAACGAGGACGTTGCGATCCAAGTTCTCGACAACCTCGAGGACTTGAGCGGCGCAAAGCGTCACCGTGCGTCGGACGCTCGAGCCTCTCGCCTTCTCAAGTTCCCTCGAGGCTGACGCTCCTCCTCCTCCTCGCTCGCAGAGTACGCCGCCTACATCCGCTCGAATTCGGCGCTCGTTCTGTGGACCGACGACGTCTCGAGCTTGGTGCCGCACGCGCAAAAGGTGCGTCCTCTTCCTCCTCGACCGCCGATCTCGATCGCCGTCTCGTGCAGAGCCGGCTCCCTGACTCTCGACCTCGATTTCGACTCTCGCAGCTCAGCGACCTCATGCTCGAGTACATTTGGCGGGTCCAAGACGAGGACGAGGAGGAGCAGGAGGCCGAGGTCGTCAAGGCCGTCGAGGACGGTTCCGCCGCCGACCTCGAGGGTGCGGCGCCGGTCGAGCACAAGCGCCGGTCCGTCGGGCTCCTGTCGCCCCTTCACGTCGGCCTCGCGCTCGGCATCAACATCTTTGTCAACCTCCTCACGCTCAAGACCCTCATCGTCGAGTACCTCACGGACGGGTACTACCCGCGCCTCTTCATCGCCCTCGCCATCCCCTTCCAGTTCTGCGTCTCGCAGTTCTTCTGCGTCGTCGTCGTCGCCGTCATCCTCCAGCTGCTCGGGCCCGTCAAGCAGATGCACGAGAACAACCGCTACTACTCGGGCGTGCGGCCGGTCCGCATGCGTGGGCCTCTCCCCGACTTTGTGCGTCGCACTCCTCCCTCCCTCCTTCTCGCTCGTGCAGCACTAGTAGCTGACTCGCCTTCCTGACTCCTCCTCCCCCTACCGCCGCTCTCGCCTACCCCGTAACCGCCATCTCCCCCTCCGACTCGCCCGCTCGGACCTCTCACTTCCTCCTCCACTCTCGCCCTCAACCAGACCATCCTCATGCCCGTCTACAAGGAGGGCCTCGAGTCGGTCCTGCAGCCGACAATCCGCTCGCTCCAGGAGGCGATCAAGACGTACGAGTTGCAGGGCGGCTCGGTCAACATCCTCGTCTGCGACGACGGCATGCAGCTCCTCAACGACCGCGACTACGCGACGCGCAAGGCCTTCTACGACGCCAACTCGATCGGCTTCGTCGCACGCCCCGGCCACGGCAAGCACTACCACCGCGCAGGCCGCTTCAAGAAGTCGTCGAACGTGCGTCCGACGCTCGCTCTCCTGAGAAGGTTTCGCTCGAGGACAAGGCTGACGCACTGCCGGGTCCCTCCTCCTGCAGCTCAACGTCGCCCTCGAGCTCTCGATCCGGATCGAGACGCTCATGCGCGAGAAGAAGCCGAATCGTGGGCCCGACGAGGCGCCCTGGACCGCCGACGAGGACCAGCAGCTGTACACCGTCTGCCTGGAGCAGGCGCTCGCCGAGACGCAGCGCGTCATCAAGCCCGACGCTGACGAGGACCTCGAGAAGTCGGACGAGAAGCCCAAGACGCTGGGCGTCTGGGCGGCGGGCAACGTCCGCATCGGCGAGCTCATCCTCATCATCGACTCGGACACTCGCGTGCCCGTCGACTGCTTCCTCGACGCTGCATCTGAGATGCACTGGTCGCCGGAGTGCTCGATCATCCAGCACGTCTCGGGCGTCGTGCGTCGTCGCTCTCTCCCTCGTCGACCTCTTCCTCCTTGAGCCCTCGCTGACATCCCTCCTCCTCCCCCCTCTTCCTCCACCCTCTCGCTCTCGTATCCAGATGATCGTCGCCAACAACTTCTTCGAGAACGGCATCGCCTTCTTCACTCGCCTTGTCAACACGTCCATCTCGTGGGTCGTCGCCAACGGCGACGTCGGCTGCTTCGTCGGGCACAACGCCTTTATCCGGTGGAGCGCTCTCCAGGAGATCGCTCAGCAGCAGCCCGATGGGCGGTGGCAGATCTGGTCCGAGAGGTGCGTCGCGCTCCTCTTCCTTTCCCCCCTCCGCTCTCTCCTCGCACGACTTCCCCTCATCCCCTCCTGCTCGTCGACTCCCTTGCTGACGCTTCTCATCGCTCGCAGCCACGTGTCGGAGGACTTCGACTGCGCCCTCAGGATGCTCGTAGCCGGGTGCGTCCTCGCCCTCGCCCTTTTCCCTCTCGAGGGTCCTCGACTGACGCCGACCCTCGCAGCTACGACGTCCGCTGGGCGACCTACTCCGATGGAGCGTTCGAGGAGGGCGTCTCGCTCACGTGCGACGACGAGCTCAACCGTTGGCAGAAGTGCGTCGTCTGCCTCTCGCTCCTGCGCTCAGGCCTCCTGAGCTGACCTTCTTCTCTCACTGCCCGCAGGTACGCATTCGGCGTCTCCGAGCTCCTCTTCCACCCGATCCGGTACTGGCCGACGCGCGGCATCCTCACGCCCATGGCCAAGCACTTCTTCTGGCAGTCGAACCTCCCGCTCCACTACAAGTGCGTCCTCGCTCGCTCCCTCTCTTCCCCTTGGGCTCGTCCCTGACGCTCGAGCGCGCCTGCAGGTTCTCCTCGTTCGCCTACATGATGTCCTACGTGCGTCGCTGTCTCTCTTCCGGCTCACTCTCCCCGTCTCGAACCTGCCTGACCCTCCCTTTCTCGCCCGCTCACGCAGTACGGCATTTCGGTCGCTTTCCCCATGTCGGTCGCCGGCTACATCCTTTACGGCCTGTTCATTCCGAGTCTCGACAACGCCTACATGCCATCGTGGAAGGTCACCGTGCGTCCGAGCGCTCTCTCTCTTTTCGGCCTTCCCAAGTCGAGCTCGAGCTGACCTCCTCATCTGCTCCTCCTTCTTTCCCCCAACCACTCTTCTACATCTCTCCCTCGCACTCGCCCACTCGTCTCGACTCTCTCGACATGACGGCCACCTCTGAACGCCGTCGACGCTGTCGTCCTCAGGTCGCCCTCTTTGTCGTCTTCGGTTGCGCGTCAGCGTTGGCGTTCGCCATTCTGCGGTACCGTTCTGGGCAGTGCGGGCTGCACACTGCGGTATGGGAGCAAGCCAAGTGGACGGTGCGTCTGACCGTCGCCGACCCTACCCTTCGCGCTCGTCCTCGACGCCCTCTCCCTCCCTGGTTCCTCGCGCTGACGCTACCACTCTCGACTGCGCAGCCGTTCAACACTCTTTTCTTCATGGGTCTCTCGTTACACGTTCTGTGAGTACCCTCATGGCCGATGTCGAGCTCGAGAACGTCGAGGGAAGGGTCGCTGACTCCGCCGCCTCCTTCTCGACTGCAGCCTCGCCCTTCTCGCTCACCCTGTCGGGTACGACATGACCTGGGCCGCCACCGTCAAGGAGGCGCAGGACTCGACCGTATTTGACGAGCTGCCGGCCATCTTCAAGCGGTTCCGGGTCGTGTTCGTCACGTGCACGCTCTGCATCGCCGTCATCCTCACGTTCCGCTTCATCCCCCTCATGGAGTGGGGTGCGTCCGCCTTTCTCTCTCTCTCGCCCTGATGCGTGCGACGCTGACTCCCCCTCTCCTCTACAGCCATCATCGACTGGGTCTCGATCGTGCCGTTCGCGCTGGTCGTTGGCGGACACCTTCTTTACCCCTTCGTCCTCAAGTGCGTCCCTCTACTCCTCCTTCCCTGCCCCTCTCGATCGTCGACAGCAAGCTGACCCCGCCGCATCTCGCCGCGCGCAGCCCAACCATCATGTCCCTCCGTTTCTAGACGCGCCAGCCGCCTCTGCCCGCCTCGTCTCGCCCCAGGAGGGCTCCTTCTCCATCTCTCGAGCGTTCGACACGCATACACCATCCACATACACTGCTGCGCGGCACTAGAGCGCAGGCGCTGCGGCGATAGACGAGGTGCGCGCGAGCTGGTGCTCGTGCGCGAGGAGGAGGAGGAAGAGGACGTCCGGGCGACGTCGAGGGTTTTCGTAGCGCTCATAGGAATGTACAAAGTCACCGTCACCGTCTCGCTGCTGCGTCGCAAGCTCGGAGAGCGGCTCAAACCTCGCGCTGAGCGCTTCTCGACCCCGCGCCGCGCGCGCTCAGGCCTCTTCGTCCGCTCTCCTCCACGCAAGCTCTCGCAGTTGCTCGCTGCTCCCGCTGATCCGAGCTTGCGCTTTGCATTCCACTCGCTTCTTTTTCTTGTGCCGACGAGTGCTGCTCATCCCGGCTCGCGTTCTCTACCTCCTGCGCTTCCTCGTGCGCATGCTGCATGCTGCGCTCTCTCTGCTGCGCGCGCGCTCTACAAACTAGTATAACGCTCTCGCTCCTCAAACAACTGGGGTCAGATGTGAGCCCCGAGTCGAGCGTCGTTGCACCTGCACCTCCTCCCCCTCGCACAGACCCTCTCCCTCCCCCACCCTCCCCTCCTCCCCGTCCTCCTCCCTCTCCCGCCCGCCCCAGCTCAACAGCTCACACCGGCACGGCCCCGACGCTCGCGACGGGCGGGAAGCCGGCGTGCGAGCCCTTCTGGAGGACGAGGAG
>Ga0308169_10005224_pt1 | contig 11911 bp, 15 predicted proteins | sample PhyBR1_2_FD_202139 | JGI IMG/M metagenome (GOLD analysis project Ga0308169, IMG submission 202139) | Phyllosphere microbial communities from UC Gill Tract Community Farm, Albany, California, United States - DLSLSB.R1 | ecosystem: Host-associated > Plants > Phyllosphere > Unclassified | place... | reverse complement strand
CGTTCTCCCAAAAACAGTAAAGAGAGTCTATTCCCCGCACAGCTAGATTTGAGTGAAACCCGTCCCTTGAGTCACTCACTTATCTTGTTGTCGATGGCCTTGCCACTGGGGCCTTCCAATGCTAGCATGCAAGTGATTGAAAGGATCGGAACGGGTTGAAACGAATGAAGTCGCCACCACAACGAGGGTGGAGTATCTTCGACCGGTGAGTCTCTTCCCCCCCAACAAAGGATAACCCCAAGCCTCTTGGAGCAGATCGGCCGCAGTCACAACAGGCCAAGTGACAACAGTGCGTGCGGGTTAGCAAGGAGCGCCCAATCGACTGCCGCACTTAGGCTTGCATTCGGACGCCCTGTCTTGATACCAGACAGTTATCTTCCCTCGCCGGCCAGCAGAGTCTCAAGTTGGATGGGGTTGTGCTCCTCGATTGCGCCTATCCGCTGCGAGTGTTTGGCGAGTTAGCCAAGAGAGACACGCATTCGTGGTCATGGTGGGTATACATTGCTTCTACGTCATATTGTTCTCCTTAGCGGACCTTGTCCTCCTTACGTGCTCATGGCAACGTTACCCTCTCCTCCCCCTCCTCCGCCGGTACCCTCTCCAACATCGACCTTGTCCTCTTGCGTCCCGCCCAGCTCGAGTTTACGCAGGAGCTCGTCCAGCTCGCTTGGGCGGTAGATCTTCGCGAGCGGCTGTTTCGTCTCCGCATGCAGCGTCATCGTGGCAAACTCCACTGCGGCGTCAGTGCGGCCTGCTGAATGTAGGACGCTACTCACACTTCTCGCTGCCGAGCTTCGTCGAGTCCATCGTCTTGCTCATGACCTTCAGACACAGGCTCTTCGCGTCCTCCAATGACAGATCCTCTTTGTAATCCTGCTTGAGCAGCGACGTGGCCGACGAGTGGTTCGCGCCGATACATGTGGCCTTCCAGCCCGAGTAGTTGCCGGACGGGTCGGAGTGGTACAGCTGGAAGCCGTGCAATGGATCCCAGCCGATGTACAGAAGCGAGACACCGAATGGTCGCAGACCTGCGCAAGTCAGACCGCATCCACCAACCAGGGGCCAAAGGACGCCAGGAAGGAAGGCCACGCGACTCACCTCCGTATTGCGTGTACCCCTGCTTCATGTCGCAAAGCCTCTGAACGAGCATCTCGACCGGGATGTCTTCGTCGTACGTGAACAGATGCCTCTGCGCGGCATTCCGAGCGAAGTTGACGAGCGAGTTGGCATCGGACGTGATACCCGCAAGACCGGCCAGGATGTTGCTGCGCGTCAGCTGACAGACCACCGACAGGTCAGGAAGATCACTTGTTCAGCAAGAAGATCTTCTCCCCTCCTCCGCCCATCCAAGCCTCGTGGCCCTCTCCGCCCATGCCCTCTCCGCCGGGTGCGAGAGACAGGTCGAGCAGCTTGCCGGTGACTTTCTACCCGTCAGCCTGGTGTGCGCATGAGCGAGCTGGAAAGCTGACCTTCTCAGCGGCTATTGCGATTCCCTCCTTCGAGAGCACCGCGAGGACGGTACCGGCGTGCGAGATGGCTTCCATGGCATATTCGACTGGTGGTTAGCTTGATGCCGGGTGGAAGGCATTTCCGTAGCGAGACTCGGGTCAAGCTCGCCAGCCGCTGGACAGGGGCAGTCGGTGCGGACGTATAGGCTCACTTTGGAATAACCGTCCTGACCGTCAGCTGCAATACCATACCGAAGTTACAATAGCTTACCCTCCGGCGAGAAGGTGGTCGTTCGAGCTAGATGTCAGTTCGCTCCAGCACACACAGCCGCGAGACGCTCACAGTCATATCTACGCGCCTACATGTCAGCTTGTCTCAGCCTGCTGGGGGATCGCACAGCTCACCATCTTGGTTGTGAGTCTGTTTAGGTTGGAGGAGTGCTCGAAATCAACGGTGACGATTCGTGTGGAGGACCAAGGACCCGTCACTGAACGCGGACGATGCGTATGAGCGGGAGCAAATCCACGTGGCGTCGCCGTGGCGGACGCGACGGTGGAGGTTGACCATACGATTGTTGCTATCTTCTCAGTTCCGCCTTCGTTGTTCTCATCTTGATCTCAAAGGTCCTGCATACAGATGGCTTCGAGGAGGAGTCTCGAAGACGCAGAAGCGTACGAGCTAGCGTCTGTCAGCTCTGAGAGGTCTCTTTCGCCCAGTCGGAGCGGTGCTTACCCGCCGAAAGCCGAGGAAGGGGAGGAAGACGATGCTCTCCTGAGTGATGAGCGGAGGGCGAGTGACCGGAAAGAGGGGGACGATGAAGATACTGGAGTGGGAGGTGATAGCCGGAGAGTGCTCGACAGCGATGGCGATGAGATTGTCGGCAAAGGGGAAGGCGTTGAGGCGCTCATTGCACGGGTGAGTCGCCTGTCTCCCAGCATTGCCAGGTATAGGGCGGGTACGGAAATGTGCCACCGCGCCCTGGCGCACGCGGGGTAATGTTATGCTGGCTCCCACTGTCTTTGTGACCGTCCTAGTGGCTCCCTCTTTGTATCAGTCGCAAGCTTCTGCTCTTGCTGATTCCAGACCGTGCCTTCAACCGACGACCCTAGCCTCCCGACCCTCACAATTCGAGTCATCGTTATTGGATCCTTCTTCTGTCTGCTCGGCGCATCAGCTTCACAGGTCTTCTACTTCAAGTCAAACGCTCCAAGCTTCTCCTCGTACTTCGTCATCCTCGCAACATATCCGCTGGGCCATCTCATGGCGAACGAGCGTTTCATCAGCAGGGGGAAGCGAGTGTGGGGTGTCAACGTGAATCCAGGTCCCTTCAGCATCAAGGAGGCTATCCTTATCAGGTGAGCTTGCGTCGACTGAAAGTCCGCTGAGCTGATGTGAAGCGTATTGGCCTCCTCTGGTGCCATGTCAGCGTACGCAGCAGACATCCTCGCAATCATGGATCTCTACTTCCGCATGCCCATGTCGGCCATACCGTCGATCGTCCTCCTCATCACAACCCAATGTATCGGCTTTGGTCTCGCCGGTGAGTCATCGCCGTCCGATGATCGGCGTCCCTCACTGAGAACAGGTATGCTGCAGAATCTTCTTGTCGCCCCTCCGGCGATGTACTGGCCTGGCACGCTCGTAACCGTCCAGCTCTTCACGACCCTGTACTCCTCCACATCATCCACTATGTCCCGCGCCACGCAGCTCGCTACCCGCGACCGCCTCAAAGTCTTCATGCTCGTCTTCATCGCAATCTTCGTCTACCAATTCCTCCCCTTCCTGCTCTTCCCGACCCTCACATCCATCGCTACGCTATGCTTGATCGATAATCGCAGCTGGTGGATGCGTACGCTTGGCTCCGGGTACAATGGTCTCGGGGTGTTGAACCTGAGCTTTGACTGGAGCAGTATCGGGAGTAGCGGACCGCTGTATACGCCTTACTGGGCGCTAGGGAACTACTTTGGCGGGTTAATCGGAATGTGCTGGGTTGTGAGCTGCATTAGCTCCCCGTGAGCTCTTTACTCATGTCAGGTGATGCCACTTATACTGATCTTCAACTTCTGGTGGGTCAGCTTGACGATCTGGAATGAATAAGCTGACAGCAGGAACGCCCGAGACTTCCCGTCCGTGGCTTCTGCCGGGCTGTTCAATTCGCGATACGAGAAGTGAGCTGTCGAATGTGCGTATGACGCGAGCAACAGCTGACAAACAGATTTGATGTTACATCTGTGCTCAACCCCGATTTGTCGCTCAACGAGGACGCGTGGGAGTCGTCGAAGCCGCTTCTCCTGACGCCATACTTGTGAGCTTGGTGATGCTGCTCGAGCTTGGGCTTACGCGCAGCGCCCTCTCTTATGGCCTGTCTTTCGCAGCGTTATCGAGTACTTTGGTCCATGTATGGCTCTGGCATCGAGGAGAAATACGGAGTGGTCAGCTCTCTTACCCCTCTATCGATTCGCAGCTGATGGAAGCGTTGTCACGGACCCGAGTCCAGCTTAACGACGTGCACAAGTGGATCCATGCTACAAAGTGTCGGACATAGCTGATTGGCAGCAAGTTGATGCGGAACTATCTGCCAGTCCCATCCTCGTGGTACCTCTGGTTACTGGGAATCAATTTCGCGGCCGCCGGTCAGCTGTCTTCGACTCGTATGTTCCGGGCATCAGCTGATTTTCAGTCGTGCTGGTTCTCACTACACCCCTGCAGACGCCGATCTGGGCACTAGCCCTTTCGATCTTCATCGCTATGGTGAGGTGTTCTGGTGCCCATTCGCTGGCGGAGCTGACCATAGGTGTTCCTTGTACCGTGAGGCCTGCATCCTCACGGCGGGCCGAAGTGCTGACGCCAAGGGCCGGTATCATCGCTGCGGTCAGCAACACGTTTATCGGTCTGAACGTTCTCACCGAGTTGTGAGCTAGACTGTCTCTGCAGGACGGCGCATGAGCTCACGTATAGCGTGGCCGGACTCTTGATGCCGGGCAAGCCTATCGGAAAGTGAGCTCCCTCATACTTTGCTCGTGAACAAGCTAAACGTCAGCGTGACCTTCAAGTGCTTTGGGTGTGAGCTGAACATGACCTCTCCTTGATTGCTGAGCCGACGGCAGACATGGCGATGTCCCAAGCCCTTGCCTTGACAGCGGACCTGAAGCTGGGCTGGTATACGTCAATCCCGCCTCGGGAGATGTTCGCCTGCCAGATCATCGGCACCATCCTGGGATGCTTTGCCAACTGTGAGTCAGCTTCATCATTCAGACGCTTTCCAGCTGACGGGCAGATACGACCCTCGTCAGTGTCATTGGGGAGAAGAGGCAGTACCTGGACGGCTCAGTCGTGGACCCTACTGGCCAGTGGACAGGGCGCGCACCTGGAATCTTCTACTCCGCCAGTATCATATGGGGAGCGGTAGCGCCAAGGCGATTTTTCTCCGGCGGGTATGAGGTGCTGTACTTGGGGTGAGCTTGCTAGCGCTGTCCAGGGCGCTCAGAAGCTGACGGATAGTTTTGTTCTGGGCGCAGCCGTACCCATAGCATGCTGGCTGGCTCATAAGCGCTGGCCGGACAAGAAGTTCCACAAGGTGAGCTTGGTAGCCTTGCTCGGTATACACCTCATGCCAGGTGGTCTTTCCAATCATATGCAATGGAGCGACTCTCGTCCCGCAGTAGTGAGTCAGGTCATGTCTTCAGTCATGTCTGGTCGCTGACGCCAGCCCGACAAACATCATCCTCACTAGCGCGGCGGCTGCCATTGCGGCCAACGGGTGGTTCGCCAAGAAGTACCCCAAGATACATGGCAAATACGTCTATGTCGTCAGGTTCGCTATGTCGCACGTAGCGCCGAACAATCTGACAAGCAGCTCGGCGCTGGATGCGGGTACATCGATCACTGCGCTGACCATATACCTCCTCTTTGGGGTGTTGAGCTCGTGGGATGGGCCGCGGTGGTGGGGTAATCCGGAGACGGACTCGGAGCACTGCATGTCCGGAAGCTAGCCGGGAAGTAAGGGCCCGAGGTCATGTGATGGACTGTCAGCGTATCTGCTGGTGGTGTCGAGTCACAGTCGGATCCCAGCACGAGAATGCCGTCCTTGTGCCACGGAGTCTTGACGAAGGGCGATAGGCGGGAGGAGCCAGCTCGGGCTCAAAATTGATGTTTGGGGGACCCCGTCTGTCACGTCGCCGGTCGCCTACCCTCATGTGAGCTACGCTGGCTTCAGAAAACTCCTGAGCTGCGTGAAGCTACTCGTAGAAACTCGACCGAGGCTGAAGCAGGCGGCTGAGTTGCTGAGAGAGAGGCGCAACCGTACTATAGACTTGCCTAGTCATGTACGATGGATATATGTATGCATGTGTATGCCAGGCCGAGTTGCAGAGCGCTGTATGTGTGCTCAACCTACGTGTATAGCCCGACAATGGATCCGTACGAAGGAGAAGAGTGAGTTCGGGCATGGGCGGGGATAAATGGGCGGATAGGTGGGTGGGTTGAATAAAATAGGCTATTCGGTCAGGGTGACGGGGGGGGACAGCTTCGACCCTCTGCTAAGCGCATTGTTGGGTCCGCATCACAACGACCACACATACGACCACAAAGACGGCGACGACGACGACGACAACGGCGGCTACGGTAGCACTCGGCACAACATACGGCATACGCCCATACCATACGGCAGTGCATCAACACTCGGCATCATTGTACACTCATCCCATCGCAATCAACCATACACGCTAAATCGGGATCCGTCAAAAGAGTGTTTGAGCGCAGGTCGGGCGCGCGACCTCACCTCGGCCTCACCGCCTCCCTTTCTCTCGCTCTGCTTCGGTCCCTCGCCTCGGCACACAGCGGCACTCGATACCTCCATCAGCATTGATACAACCCCAGTGCACCTGCAAGCATTACCGCGCCCTCCGACGCGACAGGACCGCCCCGGCGAGACGAGACGAGACAGGTCAGAGCTCAGGCCCGGTTGGCTCGTCTGAGCACGACTCGTCTGTGATCCGCGACGTCGACGATGAACCCCGGCGTGAGCGATGAGGAGATCGCGCGGGAAGTGCGGACGCTGAGGTGCGCACCATCACATCCATCCTATCACCCCTCACTGTGCGGGCTGGGAGACGGTACGCTGACATGCAGGAACCTGCGACGACGATCCGGTTCCTCGACAGGTCCCGGTGCGCTTCCCCTCGACCCGGACCTGCCTCCCCCTTCCCCGGGCTCCTCGTCTGGATCCACCTCCGCCTCGTCGTCGTCCATCCCCACCTACTCGTCCAACGACGACATCACCCTCTCGTCCCCCGACGGGCTCGACCCCGACTCGGCCGGTCTATTCTGGGTGCCTGCGCATCTACACCCCGAACTGGCCCCGGGCGAGTTCCGTGCATTTCTAAAGTCGCATACCCACAGCGATCCGGAGCATGCCGATGCCAGCGATGCGGGGGACGCGGCGGGCATGAGCCGCTCAGGGAGCTTTCTGAGCCGGTCGGGCTCGAACCGCTCCGCTGGGCTCGGGAGGAAGAGAAGTATGCTTTCGAGGCAGTACCAGCCGAAGGTCGGTGATGGGGTCGAGGAGGACGTGCCGCCAGTGCCGGCGCGTAATCGAGATAGCATCTACGGAGGACGGAGCGGGGAGAAAGGCCTCACGCTGCAGGATCTCCAGAAGCTGGAGGAGCTGGTGGAAGAGGCGGGGGACGATGATCCCGAGCAGATGCGGACGATTCTGAGGCGGAGTCTGTCGATGAACGTCGCTCCCGGATGTGAGTCCGACTCGGACGTGCTTTGAAGGTGCATGGCTGATTGCAGTCCTGCAGGATGATGTGCCGCAGGGAGGAGAGGAAGATCTGCCGGGCCCACCCGCTCGACCAGGTTCCATGATCCGCCGCAGTGCGCGCACAAAGATTCGCAAGGCGGGTCTGAGCGGGGACGGCGGAGGGCATCGATTCGCAGCGACCAGAAAAGGGCGGATGACCGCGGCGCCCGTCATCGACATACCGGGTCTCGAAGACGACGACAACGCCGATGGGCGCAGCGCATCACAGGTGCAACGACGACCGCCTTCAGACGAGTCGGCCACGGAAGAGTACCTCAACGAGTCGATGTCGAGCCACGAGGACGAAGAGTCGGAGACGTACCACGATGCGCCGCAGCATCTCGAGGTCCGGCGACAGAGCGACGAGTCGACGGACGAGGCGCACATCTTTGATGCGTACGCGCGAGACTCGCGCGGCTCGTCCATGTCGGGCGACTCAAGTGTGAGCAGCAGTCCCAGCCCAGAGGGCTCGCCTCCGCCCAGCCTCAGAGTCGACCTGCCAGGACTGCCGCGCAGCCATTCGGACTGGTTCAAGGATGGGGAGAAGACGCCCACGCAGGAGACCGTGACTGACCCGCTGCATGGCTTCCGGCGTCCCAGCCCCAGCGAAGGAGCGGGACTGGACGGGCGATCGACGACGACGCATCTTTCGGGAGCGTTGCATCTCGGTATCCCGGGTCAGACGCCACACGATCAAGAACGAGCCGATGCCACCGCCGCCCCCCCAAGTCCCACGGACCCGACGACGCCGCAGGCGAAACACTACGAGCTCCCACCTGGGATGGCCCCGCCCGCCCAACGGGCGACCGTCCCGCCGGGCATTGCACTGCAACACCAGCAATTGCAACAACAGGCAGTGCAGGCGCCATCGCAGGTGCTCAAAGAGAGTGTTCCTCCTCCGCACTCGCTCAACCGCACCGAATCGAACATCTCGGCAGCGTCGTCCACGCCGTCCATTTCTTCGGGCAAGGAGAAGGAAAAGGAGAAGGAAAAAGCAAAGAAGGGCGGCTTGTTCTCGAAGAAAGACAAAGACAAGGATAAAGATAAGGACAAGAAGGGCAAGAAGGACAAGGACCGATTCTTGGGATCCTTGTTCGGAGGAAGCAAGAAGAAGACCGAGGAACCACCGTCCACCTCGAGCTTTGGCGCTGCTGGACCCGCCGCTGCTGCCGCGCTTCTAGGATCGTCTAAATCCGCAAAATCGCTCGGACTCGCGCCGGGCCCATCGCCTACTTCTCCCGGCTTCGGTTCGTTCGCCAGGTACCCGATCCACGTGGAGCGGGCGGTGTACCGTTTGAGTCACATCAAGCTCGCCAACGCCCGGCGGCCGCTATACGAGCAGGTCCTGATTTCGAACCTCATGTTCTGGTACCTCGGCGTCATTGGGCGGAACGTCGCGGAAGAGAAGAAGGCGAATGGGACATCGGAGAACGGGAGTACCGGTGTCGGGGACGAGAAGAAGGAGAAGGAGGTCAAGGCGAAGGGAACGCCGCCGAAGCCGGTGGATATGGGTTCGGCGGGAAAACCGCTCCCCCGTGACGAACGGGCCGATCGGGAGCGTGAGCGCGAACGAGCTGAGCGGGAACGCGAGAGGGAGCGGGAGCGGGAGAGAGAGAGGGAGAGAGAACGCGAGCGAGAGCAGCCTGTTAGGGAGAAGAAGATGGGGTTGACGAAACCCGATCGTGCGAGGCAGCCCCAGCGTGATGCCGAGGCGCCCGTGCGAAGTCCGAGCTACGGCATGCAGAATGCGCAGGTCGACAGCGAGGTGCGCGTGGCGCAGCGGGAGCAGGGTATGGGTGGGATGAAGGGCCCGCGGGCGAATCCGAATGCGCATTCGAATCCTTCCTTTGGCGCTCCGCCAGGATATCAGCCCCCACCGCCTCAGCATCATCATCAACAGGGCCCTCCTCCCCAGCCACAAGGAGGTCAACCGCCCTATGCCCAACATCAAGCGCTGAACCCACACCCCGGCGCGCCGCAACGCACAGGATCAATCCCTCCACCCGGACGGGCGATGTCCCCGCCACAGGGTCAGGCACAACCGCGCCCAGCGACAGAGTACGGAATGATGGGCCCGCGGGACATGCGCTCGCCGCCTCCTGGTGGGGCTTCGCCGCATCACCAGCATCAGCAACTGCCGAACGGGCATGGGCCGCCTGGGCCGCCCCCTGGCGGGATGGGCACCAGTCAGAGCATGGGCGAGATCCGAGATACGCGACAACGGACGTTTTCCAACCCCGGCGCGCCGATTCCGAGGGAACAGTCGTACCCCCCTGAAACGGCACCGGGCCAGGCGGGCATGCGGCGGGTGGTTAGCGACGCCCGACCTCAACCGGGACACGAGGCTCCACCGCGCGATCCCCGCGACTCGAGGTCTCCGCCTCCTCCGCATCTCCAACATTCCGGACCCCAGCCCGGACAGATCTTCCGACATCCAGTTGCCCCCGGCCCAGGCTCGCCGTCGCCTACGTCCTCGACGTTCCGCCCTCCACCCGGCGGTGTGCAGCCCGGCCAGCGATACGGCCCACCTCCTCCAGCGCCGTCATACGGTCCCCAGCCAGGCCAGATCTTCCGCCCTCCCCAGTCCGCTGCCCCCCGACCTCCTCCGCAGTGGGAACCACCTCAACGTCTCCCGCCTGGAGCCGGGCCCGGTCCGGCCACCGGCCCAGGGTACGGTCCTCCCCAGCATCAACGTCCGGTGTCAGGTTCGCCGCCCGGGCAGGGGTACGAGCGCTCATACACCAACCCGAATGCGCCGTACCACCCCGCGCCCGGTCACCCGTCTCATCAGATGGCGCATAGCCAAACAGCCGGAGGGTACCCGCAGCAACACCCTCCTCAACAGCAGTACCGACCCCCCGGCCCGGGACCCAGCCCGAACATGTTCAGCCCCTACGCTGTTCCGCCGCCGCCACAGCCTGGACGTGGGCCCGCGCCGCAGGCTCAGGGGGAGGAGTATAGGCGGCAGCAGCAGCCTGTCGCGCCCGGTGGGGCGTACCATCATCGCTAGGGAGGGTATGCCGCCGTGGCGAGTGAGGATGCGGAGGCCGTACGAAATGCAAAGGAACATCGACAACCAACCGTTTCTGAGGGGCGCGATCGCGTTTCGTGGATTAGACGAGGCTGGTAGATCGGTGTAGAGATGGCAGGATATGACCACGACGAGGGCGATGGAGATCACGGAGACGACGGAGACAACGGATGGAAGGTGTATCTATAGCTGCTTAACATTTGAGGCTTGACTGCATTTGCGCATGAACATGAACATTGTCCGAGTGGGTTCATCCGTCGCGGGGATGAGCTTGATGCGTTTGTCATGCTGGGTTGGCGCTGAGAGGAATGCTGGATGCGGCATCGGGATCGGGACTACGTCCGGAAGGTTCGTTAGGTGAGTTCGAGAGGCGGGCAGGAGACAAGGACGGGTGTGAAGTGACAGCCGCGTGAGCGAACAGAGTGAGTAGTATGCGGCATGCATGTATACTGTGCTGTGTATCTTGTGAGCCAGACCAATTGTACCGGTGCGCATGGACGAGCGTCATCCGACTCGCGATATCGCTCCCGCTGCTCTGAGCCGAGCTCATCTCTGCCCTTCAGCAGGGCATCCCAATCACACGAAGCCACTCGGCAACTCACCATCATCCGCATGTACGCCAACAACAGGGCTCCCGCACCCGTCGCGACTCCGACGAGGTATTGCAGGATACTGAACTTGGCCTGCTCGATCTGCGTCCGCAGGCCCGCAATCTCGCTCTCGATCCGCGTGTCCACCTCTTTGATCTTGAGCTCCTGCTGCCCGCTCTCGTCCCTTATCCGCCCCTTCTCCAGGTTCAGGTCCAGCCGCACCCCGGCCTGCGTCCGCGTGATCTCCTCCCGCAGACGCTGCTTCAGCTTCTCCACGTCCGCTAGGAGACGATCGTTCTCGCTCCGGAGGGAGGTGAGGTCGTTCTTCTCGTGCAGCTGGAGCTCGGATTTGAGCTGCGCAAAGTCGACTTTTTGGGTGTAGCGTTGCTGCGGTTAGCGCGGCGCTTGGCTGAGGGATACCAAGCCGGGGGGGTGGTTGACCGTAGCGAGGGACAATTAGAGGCTTCGAGGTGTCCGCGAGACTTCGATGCGTCCGGGCGGGTGCATGGGCCCGTGCCATGCCTGGATCCTTTCTTTGACCTCACGAAATGGAAGAGAAACCGAGTTGCGGCCTCAAAGCTGGCCCATGCGCTCACCTTCTCCTGCTCGGCCTTGCTGACCAGCCCGCCCTCCATCCCCCGTATACTCTCGTCGATCACCTCCGCAAGGACATTCATGACTCCCTCAGCCTGCGTGCGGGTGAGGCCCTGGTCCTGCAGGCGGTTGACGAACAGGTGGGTGTCGAAGTGACTCGCCGAGGCGCGGGCGGTGTACGAGAACGCACGTTGAGACAGGCCTGCCTTGTCAACGCAAAGCTCGAGTCCTGGGGATGGAGGCGAGAGTGAGTGACTCGTACACTCACTCTGGGCTATGCGCGCGCCATTTCGGCTCGTCATGGGCATGGACAGCAAGAACGCCATGGCTGATATGAGGTGAGGTGGATGGGGATGAGCTGGAATGGAAAGACGGACAGCGACGTCGCGGTGGCCAACGAGACGAGACGCTCGCTCGGGGCCGTCTCAGCTTGGGATAAAATAA
>Ga0308169_10005223_pt1 | contig 11912 bp, 9 predicted proteins | sample PhyBR1_2_FD_202139 | JGI IMG/M metagenome (GOLD analysis project Ga0308169, IMG submission 202139) | Phyllosphere microbial communities from UC Gill Tract Community Farm, Albany, California, United States - DLSLSB.R1 | ecosystem: Host-associated > Plants > Phyllosphere > Unclassified | place... | reverse complement strand
GTCGCCGCCTGCGCCGCACCGCGCAACGCCGCGCTCGCCGCGCGAGGGTCGGCGCGCCCCTCGAGCGCGGCGACGGTCGCGCTCTGGAAGCGGTCGAACTTGCGCTCGGCGCGGACGAGGGCGGCGTGCGCCGCCTCGAGCTGGTCGAGGACGTCGTCGTGCTCTTGGCGGAGGACGCGCAGAGCCTCGCGCGACTGAGCCGACTCGGCGAGGAGGGCGCGGCACTTGGTCGAGAGGTCGTCGGCGGTCGAGGAGGAGGTGGTGGAGGAAGGGTGGAGGGCCTGGAGCCGGCCGAGGAGCGCCTTGGTCGCCGCGCTGCGGTGCGCGAGGAGCGCATCGAGCGCCTCGTCGTCGAGCGCGGCGACGCCCGTCAAGGGCGGGCTCGCGGCGCGGTCGCGCTCGTCACTCGCCGAGGCGGACGACGACGAGGTCGAGGGCAGGATGAGGTCGGCCTCGCCGACGAGGGCGGTCCAGGCGAGTTCGACGCGCGAGAGGCGCACCTCGTAGGCGGTGCGCTGCGAGCGCAGGGTCGAGGCGTCGGCGAGAGCGCGGTGGAGCTGCCGCTTGTACGAGAGCATCTCGCGGTAGATGGCCTCCTTGCGGAACGACTGCGAGCGGCGGGTGTGTGTCAGTGAGTGCCCTCAGACGCATCCTACGCACCTCTGCTCGACTGCAGCAGTCGAGCGCGAGCTGCTAGGTGGAGCTGCCGGCGCGCCGAGACGAAGGCGAGACGACGCACCTCGAGCTTGCGGTCCTCCTCGGGCATGTCGTCCTCGTCTTCATCTTGCTCGTGCTTGATCTTGGGGTCGTCCTCGAGCTTTGCGCGCTTCGAGGGCGGCGGCGCGTCGTCGACGAGCGTCACGCGCTTGCGGTCGCTCTGCGAGGGGAGCGGCGGCGTGCCCGAGCTCGCGGGGCGAGCGGGTAGGGACCCATTCATCGTGCGAGTGGACGACGCGCCTCGGGCGTGCTCGTGCGGTGCTGGCGGGGTCGGGGAGAGCGACGAGGAGGAGGGCGGGGTGGAGCCAGAACGAGGACGGCCTGCGCGATGATGCTGCTTGGCGTGGCGAGGTGTTGGAGCGTGCTTGAGCGCGCTGGTGACCCTGCTGGAGCGTCCAAAGGAGCTGACGGCGAGGAGATGGAGGAGGTCGGCAGCAGAGCTTCACGCGGCTCGCTCTCTCCTCGTTGTCGCGCTCGACTCGGCTGAGCGAGCTGCATTAGCTGTGTACGAGCACGCTAGGCCATGCTGCCGCCGGCCACCCGATCCTCAGCTCGCCCCGACCTCGACTCGCTCCCCCCTCCTCCTCGGCCCGCATCAACACTCTCCGCCCGCCCTCGCACAACCTCCTGCAGGCTCGAGGGCCTGCTCAATTGCTCGACATACGACACGCATCGAGCATGGCGCGCAGAACTTGCTCATGCAGGCGACGGCGCCGTCTCGTCCCGGTCACGCTCTCTCGCTCACCTGCTTGACCTCCCTCCTCGAGCGCGCAAGGGCTGTGCAGCTCTTCCTGCGTCATACGTCATGCTCGGCTGCTCATGACGAGCCGCAGGACGAGCCCCGCGCGGCGCGCTGTGGTCGTGCGACTCGGCTTGGGCGTGCCAGCTCGAGGGCATCGGGCCCGCCGAGAGCCTCGGTGGTCGACCGACGCTCCACAGGAACTGCGTCGACCGTCGACGGCAACCTCGTTCACCCTGACGCGAGCTGGCGGGCTGCGCAGGGCCGAGAGCGAGCGCGAGGCGGCCGAGGAAGGAGAACCCCTGCGGCTCGACGGCTGCAGCGGTGGGTCGAGCGGGTGCTCGAGACGTGCAGCACGTAGCTTGAGCAGTGCTGTCGGTCGCTGCAGCGGTGCAGGCGCTCGGCGTTGCCCCCCTGTAGTGTGAGCGCTGCTCGCGAGCGAGGGCGGACGGGTCCGAGCGAGTGCGCCCCTTGTCTCGCCCTTCAGAGAGCGGCGAGCCCAGTCCGATAGGTGCAAGCTTATTCTGTGACGAGCTTGACATGGTACGGGCAGAGCTTTGTGCGCGAGGAAAGCAGAGTCAAGCCGGAGTTGGCGGCCGCGGCGAGGCCGGCGGAGGAGGAAGCTGAGCAAGAGGAGAGCCGCCTCGCCCCCGCTCTTGCACCACTCGCTGCTGCTTGCGCTTACCGCCAGCCAGCACAGCACAGCTCTCCGCCGCCGGCCGCACCTTCAGCGACCCGCCCGCGCCACAGCACCCTCGACCGCCGCCTCGCCTCGTCGAGAAAGCGACTCGACCTCGTCCAGCCGCACCCGCTCAGTGTGAACTGCAGCTCGCACCTCGACAGCACAGCCAGCACCTCGACAGGACTTTCCGCCGTCCCGCAGCCCTCCACCTCGAGCGCCCACCTCTCGACCTCCCCCTCCCTCATCCTCATCTCTCTCGCCTTCCGCGACCTCGCTCGCCAACCGTGCCCATCATGAGCGCGCCGAAGCCGACCAACCCGGACGCCAAGTTCCCTCAGCACGACCCGACTGCCTCGTTCTCTTTCCCCAAGGAGGAGGGCAAGACTCTCGAGTGCGTCCCCCCTCCTCTCTCCGCTCTAGCGCAGGCGTCTTGCTGACTCCAGCCTTCTGCTTACAGCTATTGGAAGGAGATCGACGCCGTACGTCCTCTGGCTCTTCCTGCTCATCGGCGAGGTTCATTCCGCTCACGGCTGACCCCTCTCCTCCGTCCTCCCTCACCATTCCCCCTCGCCACCTCGACATCCCCTGCGCGCAATCTCTTCTCGCACACAGTTCCGCACGAGCGTGCAGCAGAGTGCCGACGAGAAGCGCCCGATCTACAACTTGTGCGTCGCTCGCCGTCCCTTCAACCCGCTGCAGCCGTTCTGACGCTTCCCCTGCCCGCAGCTACGACGGGCCGCCTTTCGCAACTGGCCTACCGCATCATGGACACTTGTTGATGTCGAGCGTAAAGTTCGGGCTTCCGTATTGTACTCTGCGCATGGCGTGAGCTACTGCTGACCCTCCCTCGCCCGCCCGCAGGGACGTCGTCACCCGGTTCGCCCACTCGAACGGCTACCACGTCGAGCGCCGCTTCGGCTGGGACACGCACGGTCTCCCCGTCGAGCACGAGATCGACAAGAAGCTCGGCATCACGTCCAAGGCCGACGTCATGGCCATGGGCATCGACAAGTACAACGCCGAGTGCCGCGCCATCGTCATGCGCTACTCGAGCGAGTGGCGCTCGACCGTCGAGCGCCTCGGCCGGTGGATCGACTTCGACAACGACTACAAGACGCTCAACTCGTCGTTCATGGAGTCGGTCTGGTGGGTGTTCGGCGAGCTGTGGAAGAAGGACCTCGTCTACCGCGGCCTCAAGGTCATGCCCTACACGACCGGCTGCACGACGCCGCTCTCCAACTTCGAGGCCGGCCAGGCCTACAAGGACGTCCAGGACCCGGCTGGTGCGTCCCCTCTCGCTCCCTGGGCCGTCTCGTCCCCGAAGAGGAGGCTCGAGCGCTGACCCTCCTCTACCCCCTCCTCCTCCTCTCGCGCGCAGTCACCGTCGCCTTCACGCTCGTCGACGACCCGACGACGTCCTTCCTCGCCTGGACGACGACGCCCTGGACCCTCCCCTCGAACCTCGGCCTGTGCGTCCACCCCGACTTCACCTACCTCAAGATCCACGACACCGAGCGCGACGTCAACTTCATCCTGTGCGACAAGCTCCTCGGCACGCTCTACCGCGACGCCGCAAAGGCCAAGAAGGAGAAGAAGTACACCGTCGTCGAGTCGTACAAGGGCAAGGACCTCGTCGGCCAGAAGTACGAGCCGCTCTTCCCCTACTTCAAGGAGAAGGTGCGTCTCTCCTCTTCTTCATCCTCCTCCTCTCGCTGCATGCGTTCGAGACCCTGACGAGTCGACCCTGCGCGCAGTTCGAGGGCCGTGCGTTCCGCGTCGTCTCGGACACGTACGTGACCGACACGTCCGGCACGGGCATCGTCCACCAGGCGCCGGCGTTCGGTGACGACGACCACCGCATCGCCGTCGCCAACGGCATCGTCGCGCGCGAGGAGATGCCGCCGTGCCCGATCGACGAGAAGGGCGTCTACACGGACGAGGTGACCGACTTCAAGGGCCTCTACGTCAAGGTGCGCTCGCTCTCTCTCCTCGCTCTCTCTCGATGACGCCGACCGAGCACTGACGCACCTGTGAGCCTGCAGGACGCCGACAAGGTCATCGTCAAGTACCTTAAGAACAACGGCAAGATGATCGTCGCGACGACGCTCACCCACTCGTACCCCTTCTGCTGGCGGTGCGTCCCCCCTCTCCCTCGCCCTGCCGCCTCTCGTTCGACCTCGACTGACTCTCTCCCTCCTCTCTTGCAGCTCGGGCACGCCCCTCATCTACCGCGCCATCCCCGTCTGGTTCGTGCGCGTCCAGGCCCACCAGGACAAGCTCGTCAAGAACAACCAGGCGACGCGCTGGGTCCCGGCCTCGGTCGGCGAGAACCGGTTCCAGAACTGGCTCGAGAACGCGCGCGACTGGAACGTCAGCCGCAACCGGTACTGGGGCACGCCCCTGCCGCTCTGGGCGAGCGAGGACTACGAGGAGGTGCGCTCGAGCCTCTCCTCCCTCCCTCTCACCTCGCTCGCGCTCCACCTCTCTCGCTTCGAGAGCTGACTCGAGCACCCTCCTCGCACGCACACAGATCGTCTGCATCTCGTCGGTCGCCGAGCTCGAGGAGCTGTCGGGCGTCACGGGCATCACCGACCTCCACCGCGACAAGATCGACCACATCACGATCCCGAGCAAGAAGGGCAAGGGCGACCTCAAGCGCGTCGAGGAGGTCTTTGACTGCTGGTTCGAGTCGGGCAGGTGCGTCGTCCCTGTCTCTGCGTGCTCGTCGTCGTCGTCGTCGACGATAGCTCGAGGCTGACTCGCTCGTCGACTCGCTCTCGCTCTCGCAGCATGCCCTACGCCCAGGTCCACTACCCGTTCGAGAACAAGGAGCAGTTCGAGCAGTCGTTCCCGGCCGACTTCATCTCCGAGGCGATGGACCAGACGCGCGGCTGGTTCTACACGCTCCTCGTGCTGGCGACGCACCTCTTCGACACGGCGCCGTGGAAGAACCTCATCGTGTGCGGCCACGTCCTCGCCGCCGACGGCAAGAAGATGTCCAAGTCGCTGCGCAACTACCCGGACCCCAACATGATCCTCGACAAGTACGGCGCCGACGCGCTGCGCCTCTTCCTCATCAACTCGCCCGTCGTGCGCGGCGACTCGCTCCGGTTCAAGGAGGAGGGCGTCAAGGACGTCATCTCGCATGTTCTCCTTCCGCTCCTCAACTCGTTCCGGTTCTTCCTCGGCCAGGCCGCCCTCCTCAAGAAGGACCAGGGCGTCGACTTCAAGTACGACCCGAAGAGCTTGGGGAGCTCGAACGTCATGGACCGGTGGATCCTCGCGCGGTGCCAGACGCTCATCAAGAACGTCAAGACCGAGATGGAGGGTGCGTCGTCCTCTCTCTCCTTCCTCTTCGTCGTCGTCGCCGTCGTCGCGCTCGTCTCGCTCTCCCTCGCTGACTCGGCTCCCTTCTCGCAGCGTACCGCCTGTACACGGTCGTCGCCCAGATGCTCACGCTCATCGACGAGCTCACCAACTGGTACATCCGGTTCAACCGCCGCCGGCTCAAGGGCGAGAACGGCCTCGAGGACACGACGCACGCGCTCAACACGCTGTTCGAGACGCTCTTCACCCTCGTCCGCACCCTGTCGTGCTTCACGCCGTTCATCACCGAGCACATCTACCAGGGCCTGCGCCCCTTCTTCCCCGTCGACGAGGCGTCGCTCGAGGTCGGGTCGGACCTGCGGTCGCTCCACTTCCTGTCGTTCCCCAAGGCGCGCGACGAGTACTTCGACCCGGTCATCGAGCGCCAGGTGTCGCGCCTGCAGGCCGTCATCGAGCTCGGGCGCACGGTGCGCGAGCGCATGGTGGTGCCGCTCAAGACGCCGCTCGCCGAGCTCGTCGTGTTCCACCCGAGCCAGGAGTACCTCGACGACGTCGCGTCGCTCCTGCCGTACGTCGAGCAGGAGCTCAACGTGCGCTCGGTCGTGCTCACGTCGGACGAGGAGCGCTGCGGCGTCAAGTTCCGCGCCGACGCCGACTACGCCGTCCTCGGCCGCAAGCTCCGCAAGGACCTCGCGCGCGTCAAGAAGGCGCTCCCCGGCGTCTCGAGCGACGACGTCAAGCAGTACCTCGCGACGGGCAAGATCACGGTCGACGGCGTCGAGCTCGTCGAGGGCGACCTCGCCGCGACGCGGTACGTCGAGCTGCCCGCCCGGGTCGAGGGCGGCCCGCACTACGAGTCCAACACGGACAGCGACGTCGTCGTCCTCCTCGACGTGCTCAAGCGGCCCGAGCTCGAGCAGGAGGGCACGGCGCGCGAGGTCGTCAACCGCGTGCAGCGCCTGCGCAAGAAGGCCGGCCTCGTCGCGACCGACGACATCGACGTCTACTTCTCGTTCGCCGAGGGCCTCGGCAACGAGCTCGAGGCCATCATCCTCGCGAGCGGCGACGTGATCGGCAAGACGCTCAAGCGCGCGCCGCGGCCGCGCCGCGAGTGGGACGGCCAGCGCGAGGTCGTCATCGAGGAGGAGCAGGAGGTCGGCGACGACAAGATCGTCCTCACGCTCGTGCGCGCGTAGACGGCGCACCCCGCTCTCCCTCCCTCCCTTCCTGTCTTTCCCTCGCTCTCTTAGGTCCTCGTCCTCGTCTTCACCTGCAAAAGCACCTTCCCCGGTTCTCTCGGTCCTTCTCCTTCTCGCTCACGCCGACCGATCTGCACCAAGCTCCAGGGAGGGAGCGAGCTCGCCGAACAGAGCGCACGCAGAGCAGGGCAACCGTGAACAGCGTGAGCAGCGACAGCAGCGAGAGGCTCCTTCACCTCGCTCGCTCGCACGGACCTCCTCGAGCGCGCGCAGCTGGATCACGTCCTGAACGTCAAGTCGCACTCGCACTGCACTGCACCGACGAGCTACAGCCTCGCTGCACCGATCCTCGTCGCCGCTCAGCCCCAGATGTCGCTGAACCCGCCGTTCGTCGAGCCTGCTCCTGCTCCCGCTCCACCCGCCCCGCCGCCGCTCGACGACCCCCAGATGTCGGCGCCGTACCCGCCCATGCCGCCCGCCGTACCTGCGCTGCTCTTCGACGCCGAGGTCGGCGACGTAAAGGCGCCAAACTCGGCGAACGGGTCCGCCGCTCCTCCTCCCCCTGCTCCTCCCGCGCCGCCCGCCGCCGCGCCCCAGATCCCTCCCCCTGCACCGCCGCCGCTCGCCGCCGCCGCCGAAGGGGCAGCAGCAGCAGCAGCCGCCGCCGGCGCGCCCCACAGGTCCGTCTGCCCGCCCGCCGCCGCGCCGCCCGAGGGCGCCGACGAAAAGTCGCCGAACCCGCCCGACGCCGAGGCCGAGGGCGTCAGGCCTCGCTGCGCAGCGGGCGCGCCCCAGCCTGCGTCGAACCCTGCGCTCGGGATGGGCGGTGCCGGCGCCGACGGCGCCGACGAGCCGAACGACAGGCCGGCGAGGCCGCCGCTCAGGCCGCCGAGCGAGCCCTGCTGGGCGTGCTGCTGCTGCTGCTGCGGCGGCGGGGCGGCGCGGACGGGGGCGGCGTTGAAGAGCGAGAGGATGTCGGCCTTGGGGTCGCGCTTGGGCTGCTGCTGAGGCTGAGGGGCGGGCGAGGCGGCGTTGGACGGCGGGCGGGGCCCGGCCGCCGCCGACGAGGGCGCAGGTGCGTCAAAGTCGAGGTCGAACAGGCTCGGCTCGGCCTTGCGCGGTGCGGGTGCGGCGGGTGCGGCGGTGCGGGACGAGGTGCGCGACGAGGCGGAGGTGGGCGCGGCGAGGAGGTCGACCGAGGTGGTCGGGGCGGCTTTGCGCGCGCGGCCGGGGGCGGGGGTCGAGGTGGACGAGGGTGGAGCGGACGAGGCGGGCGAGGAGGACGAGGTGGTGCGCTGCGGGCGTGAGGACGAGGGTCAGTCCTGGGTCGACGTGCGCGATGAGGAGGAGGGAGAGGGACGCACGTCGTCGAGCTGCTCGGGTTCGGGGACGGGGCCTTCGAGGGCCCAGCGCTTGAGCTCGTACTTGCTGCGGATGAAGCTCTCGATCTTGCTGCAGGGCGTGCGAGAGAGGGAGAGGGGTCAGCAGGGTGGGGGGAGACGAGGAGAGAGGAAGAGGGGACGCAACTGGTCGGGCGGGAGGTGGCCGGGCTTGAGGTGGGCCTCCCAGTACAAGTTGGCGCGGTGGTTGCCCCAGCGGCGCATCGTGTCCATGTGTTGCGGGGTCCAGGTGTCGAGGTCGATCGAGCGGACGCGCGAGATGTGGACGCCGAGGCCGCGGTGGATGCCGCTGCATCTGAGGCAGACAAAGATGCCGAGGTTGACCGAGGCCCAGCGAGCGTCGTTGCGCTTGCAGTCTGCGCAGACCTTGTTGCCCGGGTGGTCGCGGATGAGGGCGTGGAGGATCTGCTGGTTGGCCTTTGTCTCGCTCGCCGACTGGCGGTAGCGCTCGGACATGGCGAGGGTCGAGTCGGTGTGGCTGCAGGGGGAGCGTGTGGGCGAGGGCGAGAGCGAGAGGAGGAGAAGGAGGAGGAGGAGGAGGAGGGGGGAGCGTGTCAGGACGCGACGAGGAGGGGAGAGGGAGGGAGAAGGGGGGCGCACCTGGGTGGGGGGGTTCGGTGGTGGAGCGAGTAGGTGGCTTGCGAGCGTGCAAGGTAGCTCCGGAGCGGCGAGGGCGAGGGAGACCGCGAGGGATGAGGCCGGCGACCGACATCCGGCACGAGGCGGCCCTCCTCCTTGTCGTCCTGCAACAACAGCCGAGCTGCGAGGATGGCCACCATGGCCTCGTTCGATTACCTCGACGACCCGCCACAACCCCTCGTGTGCCCCATCTGCAGGTCCGCCCCTCTCCCGCTCCTCCTCCCCCGCTCACTCACCCTCCCCCACCCGGCTCACCCTCGCTCTCCCACGCTCGCAGGGACCCGCTCGACGACCCAGTCACCACCCCAACCTGCCAGCACATGTACTGCCGCACCTGCCTCGACCGCGCACTCGACCTCGCCCCCTCGTGCCCCGTGTGCCGCACCCGCCTCGACTCGCTCGACCACTGCTCGCCCGCACCGAGGGCCATCCTCCACCTCGTCGCCGACCTCGCCATCCAGTGCACCGCCTGCTCGGCTCGCATGCGCCGCGACGACTGGCAACACCACCACCTCGCCTGCTCCCGCACCGCCAACGACGACTCGGCCGCGGCTTCGACCGACCAACCCGCCGACGACTCGCTCGCCGTCGAGCACTGCGACCTGTGCAGCACCGACATCCCCGCAGCCGACGCTCAAGTGCGTCCCCCTCCCTCCCTCTGGCGCACCCTCCCTCGCTCGCACTGACCCCCTCCTCCCTCTCGCGCGCAGGCCCACCCTTCGCTTTGCCCGGCCGCCCATGTCCCCTGCGCATACTGCGCCCTGCACCTCCCGCGCGCCGCCCACCCGGCCCACCTCCTCTCGACCTGCCCGGCCGTCCCCTCGCCCTGCCCGCACGCCCCGCACGGCTGCCCTTGGCTCGGCCCGCGCTCGTCGTCGTCGTCGCCCACCTCGCCCGCCCTCGACGACCACCTCGCGCACGAGTGCGTGTACGAGCCCCTGCGCGACTACCTCGCCCTCGTCGACGGCCGCATGCGCGAGCTCGAGGGCGACAACTGGGCCCTGCGCGCGCGCCTGAGACGGTGCGAGGACGCGCTCGGCGAGGTGAGGGGCTTGGCGGGCGCGCTCAGGGGCGCACTCGGCGAATTTGCGCCGCCCAGGGTCGAGGTGGGGCAAGGCGGAGAGGGCGACAAGGCGCGGCGCTCGGCGTCGCGCTCGCCGACGAGGCGCGCACGGTCCCGTCCCGCTTCTCCGCCCTCTCTCCCCTCCGCCATTGCCGCACCCGGATCCACCTCCGCCTCGCCCTCCCTCCCCGCAACCCTCGCCGCCCTCACCTCGACCACCGCGTCGCACGCCGCGCAGCTCGCCTCGCTCGGCCACGCGCACGCCCAGCACGCCCAGCACGCCGCCGACGAGCTCGCCGGCGTGCGCGCGCAGCTCGCCGGCGTCCGGCAGCAGGTCGCCCAGTGGGCCATGCTCGTCCACGAGCGCGAGCGCGAGCGGGAGCGCGAGCGCGAGGAGTGGGCGCGCGCGAGCTGGGCGCGCGGCGCAGGGCGGAGCGGGATGGGCCCGCGCACGGCGAGCGACGAGCTGCCGCTGTCGCTCTCTGCGGCGGCGGGTGAGCTCGGTGACTCGGGCGGGAGCAGCGGCAGCGACGACGAGTACGGGCCCTCGGCGGCGGGGCGGCCGTTCGGCCCGCCGCCGATGGGCTCGTCGTACCCCGGCGCGGGTGCGTACCCGTCTGCGTTCCGCCGAGGGCCGCACATGGGCGTGCCCCTGCCGCCGGGCCTGCGCGTCGTGCCGCAGCCCGAGCTGCTCCTCGGCGCCGGCGGCATGAGCGCGCCGGGCTGGGACGGCGTCGGCGGCGGGCCGGCGGCGTACGGCTACGGCATGTACGGCGCGCACGAGATGGGTGCGCTACTCGGCGGCGCGGGCGGTGTAGCTCTGGGGCCGGACGGAGGAGCAGGAGTAGGAGGGGCCGGGCGCGCGAGAGGGATCCCGATCCCGATGGGCGGGGCCGGCGCCGTCAAGCTGTAGCGAGTCGCAGCATGTCGTGCATCGAGCGTGTGCTGCACGTCGAGATGTCTCTGCAGCTGACCGAGAGCGAGAGAGCGAGAGAGCAAGGAGGAGGAGAGGGACCGAGCGGGCTTTGATCGGCGCTTGCTCTCGCCGCTTGCTCGACCGCTTCGAAGGTCAGGAGATAGCAGGACTGTGAGCGAGAACGCGAGCGAGCCCATGCCCGCAAGTCGGTGCAGGCGCGAGAGCCGGGCATTACAAAGTTCTATTAGCCCAAATTTGTAATGCCGGGTCGGTTCGAACCCGACTCGGGTCGCGGACAGGCGGCAAAACGATTGAAAGGGGAACTGATTAGGCGGAATTTCTTAATCGGATTAGCTTTGCTCGGCCCGCTTCAGACGACGATTGCGCCGCCCATAGCCCTTCGCGCGCCTTGCCTCGTTCAGAGCGCACTCGATGAGGTCCAGGCAGCACGCTCGAGAGGAACAGCGCCGTCAGGAAGAGCGCGCGCTCGTCGCCCTCTCGACCCAACTTGAGAAGGCCAAGGAACCGGTCCAGCTCGCGCTCTACAGGACTAACAGGGTCGGGAGACGTGCTCGATTGCACCGCAGAGACGTCCTCGTTCGATCGTGCGCAAGCAGAAGCTCGTCAACCTCGCCGCCGCTGCTCCCCGCCCGTCCAGCTCACGCCTCGTCCTCGCCCGTGCCGTACGCCTTGGCCACGTCCCACAGGTATCCCAGCTTGCCGAGGACCTCGCGCGCGCTCGCCTCCGAGGGGCAGTTGGCGTTGCGCAGGTCGGCGAACAGGTGCTCGCGCTCGGCGCCGCCCCACACCTCGACGCACGTGTTGTCGGCGAGGCTCGGGGGCGCCTCGGGCTCGTCGGGCGCGGTGAAGGGCCCGGCCGGGCGCAGGATGCCGCCGTGGTCCTCGAGCTTGGGGCCGGCGTCGGCGTCGGCGTCCTGGTGCGCGCGCGGCGCCGCCTCCTCGGTCCAGCGGATGCGGTTGAGCATGAGCTGCCGGTACTTCTTGATGCTCTTGGCGCCGCCCTCGACGACGACGAGACAGAACTTGGGGTTGTGGCAGATGCGGCCCGTGAGGTGCAGGTCGATCGCGTTCTTCTTGACCTTGAACTTGTGGCTCGGGTCCGACAGGTACCGGACCTTGAACGCGCAGGCGTGAAGGCCGTGCGCCTCGTCCTTGGCGTACTCGAGCTCGCGCTTGTCGCGCTTCTCGTCGGCCGTGAGGGCTCGCTCG
>Ga0308169_10005218_pt1 | contig 11919 bp, 8 predicted proteins | sample PhyBR1_2_FD_202139 | JGI IMG/M metagenome (GOLD analysis project Ga0308169, IMG submission 202139) | Phyllosphere microbial communities from UC Gill Tract Community Farm, Albany, California, United States - DLSLSB.R1 | ecosystem: Host-associated > Plants > Phyllosphere > Unclassified | place... | reverse complement strand
AAAAGGGCCACCCGAGGGTGACCATTTTTTTTGTATTCCTGGCGGAGAGAGGGGGATTCGAACCCCCGGTAGGCTATGAACCTACACACGCTTTCCAGGCGTGCGACTTAAACCACTCATCCATCTCTCCTGCATGCATCGCTCTCGCGAAGCCGCCTATTATAGCAACAATTCTCGGCAGTTCAAGCACTATCCCGCCTCTCTCCGATCACCTCATCCCCCCGGCACACGCTGCCAAAAAATTAATCTTGTCATTTTGTTGTCATCGAACGGTAGTTTTTGGCTGTTGTAATGACTGCATCCCCGCTGCGCAGCAGGGCCTCAGCAAAGCCAACCACTGCCGGATACCCCGGCGCGAAAGACTACTCGGAGAATGCCCAGCATGACTAACAAGGACCTCTCGCCGTCGCGGCGCAATCTGCTCAAGGGCGTCGCCGGCGCGTCGGCGCTGCCCTTCGTCGGCGCTTTCCTGGCGATGCAGTCGCAGCAGGCCCGTGCCGCCAACGGCGCGACCGCCCTGATCGACAGCCCCTACGGCCCGATCCGCCCCGTCGCCGACATGACGACCGGCTTGCCGCTGCTGCAGCTGCCGCCGGGCTTTACCTATAAAAGCTTCGGCTGGCGCGGCGACACGATGGCCAATGGCCTGCCGTGCCCGGGCGGGCACGACGGCATGGGCGTCGTCGTCGCGCGCAAGGTCGGGCGTAGCAGCGAACTGGTGCTGGTGCGTAATCACGAAGTCGGCGCCAGCTCGGCGGGGAATTTCATCAATGCGCCCGGCGTCTATGACAGCGGCAACAGCACGGCCGGATCGAGCAGCAAATTCGGCGGCGGCACGACCAACCTGATCTTCCGCGACGGTAACTGGGCCAGCATGACGCCGAGCCTGGGCGGTACGCAGAGTAATTGTGCCGGCGGCATCACGCCCTGGGGCACCTGGCTCAGCTGCGAGGAAGTCGGTTCGGACGCGGTCAGCGCCTCGGGCCGCAAGCACGGTTATGTGTTCGAAGTGAACGCCGATCCGGCGCGCACCACCGGCTTGCCGATCGTCGGCATGGGACGTTTCGCGCATGAGGCGGCGGCCGTCGATCCGGCCACGGGCAATGTCTATCAGACCGAGGACAGCTCGGGCAAGTCGGGTTTCTATCGCTATGTGCCGGACGTCAGGAACGGCGCGCCGGGTTCGCTGGCGATGGGCGGCGTGCTGCAGATGGCGAAGGTCAGGGGCGTGCCGAACGTGAACCTGGGCACGGCGCCGCTGAACGCCCGCTACGAACTCGAATGGGTGCCGGTCGCCAATCCGGACCAGGACCGCGGCAATGCGTCCGGCCCGACCGGCATCGCGATCTCGAATGCGGCGGGTCCCTTCGTCCAGGGCTGGACCCTGGGCGCGCTGCGCATGAACCGGGGCGAGGGCATCTGGTATGCGCAGGGCAAAATGTTCGTGATGGATACGGCCGGCGGCGCGATATCGCGTGGTGCGATCTGGGAGCTCGATCTCGCAACGCAGGTGCTGACCTGCATCTATTCGAGCCCGAGCCAGCTGGTCGGCAACATGGGCGACAACCTGACGGTCAGCCCGCGCAACGCCATCCTGATTTGCGAGGACGCCTCTACCGCGGCCACCGACCCGTTCGGCTTCGGCCAGCGCCTGATGGGGATCACGGGGGAGGGCGATGCCTACATCTTCGCGAAGAACAATGTCGTGCTGACCGCTGCCCAATTGCAGGGCGCAGGGAAGGCGGCGGGCCTGGCGGGCGACCACCGCGCCAACGAATTCGCCGGCGCCTGCTTCGATCCGACCGGGCGCTACCTGTTCGTGAATATCCAGACGCCGGGCATCACCTTCGCCATCGCCGGTCCATGGGCCAAGGGTCCACTGTAAGCTTCATCGAAAAAAAGGAAAATCCATGCATTTCGCCAAACTTGCCGCCGCCTTTGTAGCCACCCTTGCGCTGTCCATTTCCGCCTCGGCCAATGCCGCGCTCCTGCTGGGTACCAGCGGCTCGGCCGCGAACACCGTCACCGATTACAGCGCACCGGGCGCGGTGTCCTTCGACCTCGACCTGGCGCACCTGAGCCCGACCACGCTGCGCTTCGTAATCGAGCAAGACGACCTGCTCGGGCCGCTCAGCCTGAACGCCATCGTGCGTAACCTGAGCGGGGCGGCGCTGAACGGGTTTCATGTCAACTTGTCCGGCATTTCCTTCCTGGCGAGCGGCAGCGTGACGCCGGCCTTCGGCACCTTGGGAAATGTCAGCCAGGGACCTGATTACGCCAGCATCGACTTCACGTCACCGGAATGGGCCGAGTTCCACTTCGGTAATCCGCTGGCGCTGTCCGGCAAGGCCGACTGGCTGCTCGACACGCGCGGGCTCGTTGCCGGCGACAGCTTCGTCATCAGCGCCGACGTTCCAGAGCCATCGAGTTTTGCACTGCTGCTGCCGGCCTTGTACATGGCTGGCCTGATGGCCGGGCGGCGCCGCAAAAAGGCCTGAGCCGGCGCTCGAATCGCACCGGCTGCGGCCGGCGCGTGCGTGTCAAGCTCAGCTGGAGATGCCGGAAGAAGCTGCCAAAAGAACAAAGTTGCATGCAAAATTGGAAGCGATGACCGACAAGCCGATAGGGCCTATTCCTACAAAGGGACAAGGCGCGCTTAGTGGTCAGTACGGCTCGCACTGACTAGGATGTACCTGTCTCAGCCGACATCAGGCTGGCACTTCACTGATAACAGGAGGCAACTATGGCATCGAACAACCAGGGCGGTAACAAAGGCGGCAACCAGGGCAATCAGGGTGGTAACCAGGGCAACCAGGGTAGCAAGCAGAGCGGTGATACCAGCAACCGCGGCTTTGCATCGATGGATCCGCAGCGCCAGCGCGAGATCGCCAGCGAAGGCGGCCGTGCAGCACACGCATCGGGCAATGCCCACGAGTTCAACTCGGAAGAAGCACGCCGTGCCGGCTCGATGAGCCACAAGAACGACGGCAACAGCCAGTCGGGCGGCGGCGGCAACCAGGGCGGCCAGGGTGGTAACCAGGGTGGCCAGGGCGGTGGCGGCACCCGCGGCGGCTCGCCGGAGCAGCATGCCGAAGCCGGCCGTCAAAGCCACAAGAATGATGGCAACAACCAGTCGGGTGGCGGTGGCAACCAGGGCGGCCAGGGCGGCGGCACCCGCGGCGGCTCGCCGGAGCAGCACGCCGAAGCCGGGCGTCAAAGCCACAAGAACGACAACAAGCGTTGAGCTTGTGTCGACCTACCCTGGCTGAACGGCGGGCAGCCGCGCAGCCAGGCGCAAGCAGGTAGCGGTGGGGAATCTCACCCCGGCCGTGCAAAGGCGCCGTCGCGCCGGTCATGTCGACCGGTTGCGGCGGCGCTTCGTCGTTTGTGGACGGGCGCATCGGTGCGGGGTTTCTGATGGTGGTTGAACGCGTGGGCGGCGCATGAGCAGCGTGTATGCAGAGCGTCGGGAGGAGCCGCCCACCATACCTGCCTCGATACCGTAGGGTGGGCGGCTCCACCCGGGTGCCTGATCGGGGTTGACGCTGACGCCGCCCACGCGTTCAACGCACGTATGAATGGCGCCGGATTTTGCCGGAGCCGGTTGAACGCGTGGGCGGCGCCTACGTCGCCGGGTGTTCAGGCACCCGGGTGGAGCCGACCACCCTACACTACATCCCGGCCGGCTCTGTCACAATCGTGGTTTCGCGCAGCGGTTCCCTGGAGTACATGTGTTGACTGGAGTGTTATGTGGCGTGCTGGCCGGCGCCTTGTGGGGCATGGTGTTCATCGTGCCGGAATTGTTGCCAGGCTTTTCTCCGGTCGAACTGGCCGTCGGGCGCTACCTGGCCTATGGCGCGATCTCCCTCGGGCTGATGCTGCCGGGCCTGCGCCGTCTGCTGCGCCGCTTGGCCCCACGCGACTATCTCGCCCTGCTGCGCCAGGCCCTGAGCGGCAACCTCGTCTACTACATGCTGCTCGCGCTGGGCGTCAAACTGGCCGGCGTGGCGCCGACCTCGCTCATCATCGGCCTGATCCCGGTCGCCGTCACGCTGCTCGGCCGGCGCGACCAGGGCGCGGTGCCGCTCAGGCGCCTGGCCGCTCCGCTGTCGATCATCGGCGTTGCCATCGCCTGCATCAATGTCGACGCCTTCCGCCACGCGCAGGCGAACGGGGCGCCGCTGTCCGCGACCGTGCTCGGCCTGGCCTGCGCCGCGGGGGCGCTGGCCTGCTGGACCTGGTATGCGCTCGACAATGCGCGCTACCTGAAGCGCAATCCCCAGTTCAGCGGCGGCCAGTGGTCCTCGCTCTACGGCCTGGCCAGCGGACTGGTGGCCTTGCCGATCGGCGCGCTGACCATGCTGCTGGCGCATGCCGGCGTCACCGAAGCGCCCGCGCCGGGCCGCGACTGGTCCCTGTTCTGGCTCTACAACGGCTTGCTGGCGCTGGGCGCCTCGGTGATCGGCAACCAGCTGTGGAACATCGCCAGCCGGCGCCTGCCGGTGACGCTCACCGGCCAGCTGATCCTGTTCGAGACGGTGTCGGCCATGCTCTACGGTTTCGCCTGGCGCGCCCAGGGGCCGCGCCTGCTGGAAGGCGTCGCCATCGCGCTGCTGGTGCTCGGTGTGACCTGGTCGGTACGCCTGCATGCGACGCCGGCCCCGGCGCCCGTGGTAGCCTGACGACAGAACAGTACGATTCCGCTTGGGAAGTTTGCCGTTCGCGACACACAGCCGTCCTGACGCGGCCTTTCTGCGTACAATGGCTTGTTTCGCTACGGCAATAGTTAAATCATGGACCGATTTCCCGCCACGACAGCGGCGCCGGCCGCGGCGCTCAAGCTTTCCGAACTGATCGGTTCGCTCAGCTATGCGCTCGACCTGACCGAGGGCCAGCCCGCCGGCCATTGCGTGCGCGTGTGCTGGATCGGCATGCACATCGGCCGCGACGCCGGCATGAGCACCGAACAGTTGTGGGAGCTGTATTACATGCTGCTCCTGAAGGATGTCGGCTGCAGCAGCAATGCCGCCCGCATCTGCGAGCTGTACATGACCGACGACCGCATGTTCAAGCACGATTTCAAGACCGTCGGCGACAGCCTGCCGCAGGTGCTGTCCTTCGTGTTCAAGCATGCCGGCATGAAGGCGGGCATGGCCGAGCGCTTTCGCACCGTCCTGACGATCCTGCGCGACGGCCGCCGGACCGGCAAGGAATTCATCGCCACCCGCTGCCAGCGCGGCGCCGAGATCGCGCGCCTGCTGCGCTTTCCCGAGCGCGTCGCCACCGGCATCTACAGCCTCGACGAGCATTTCAACGGCAAGGGCAGCCCCGAAGGCCTGGCCGGGGAGACGATTCCCGTCTATGCGCGCATCGCGCTGCTTGCGCAGGTGGTCGACGTGTTCCACACTGCCGAAGGCCGCGCCGCAGCGCTGGCCGAAGTGCGCAGCCGCGCCGGTACCTGGTTCGACCCGCGCCTGGTGGCCGCCTTTGAACGCGTGTCGGCGAGCAACACGTTCTGGAGCACGCTCAAGTCGCCCGAGATCGACCAGATCCTGTACGCGATGGAGCCGCCCGAACACATGGTGGCGATCGATGACGACTACCTCGACGACATCGCCACCGCTTTCGGCCAGGTGGTCGACTCGAAGAGCCCTTATACCAGTGGCCACAGCAGCCGGGTTGCGCTGTACACCGACATCATCGCCGAAGAGATGGGCATGGCGCCGGAGCGCCGGCGCTGGCTGCGGCGCGGGGCGATGCTGCACGACGTCGGCAAACTCGGCGTCAGCAACAGTGTGCTCGACAAGGCCGGCGCGCTCGACCGCGAGGAATGGGCCGCGGTGCGCCAGCATGCCGCGTTCACCGAATCGATCCTCTCGCGCATCGGCGCCTTCGCCGAGCTGGCGCGCATCGCCGGCGCCCACCACGAACGCCTCGACGGCGGCGGCTATCCGCGCGGTCTGACGGGCGACGAGATCGATATCGAGACGCGCATCATCACCACCGCCGACATCTTCGATGCCATCACCGCCGAGCGGCCGTATCGCGGCGCGATTCCCGTGCCGCAGGCGCTCGAGATGATGGAAAAGACGGTCGGCACCGCGCTCGACGCGCGCTGCCTGGCGGCGCTCAGGCGCGGGCTCGAACGCGTGCCTGCGTAGGTTTTACCACCCGCCAGGACGCCGCTGCCGGTCTACTCCGGCCGCGGGTAGACCTGGCCTTTGCCCGCGCGCTTGGCGGCATACATCTGGCGGTCCGCTTCCTTGATCAGGTCTTCCGCGCTGGCGGTCCCCTCCGGAGTGAAGACGGCCACGCCGATGCTGGCGCCGACGTCGGCGGAAACCTCGCCCACGGGTACCGGGCGGCCCACTTCGGCGATGATCTTGCCGGCCACCTGGCGCGCGTCGCCGAAGGTGTCGCTCATCGCTTCGAGCAGCACCGTGAACTCGTCGCCGGCCAGGCGGAACACGCTGTCGGTCTTGCGCACCACGTCCTGCAGGCGCTGCGCGACGGCGCGCAGGACGATGTCGCCGGCGTCGTGGCCGAGGTCGTCGTTGACGGCCTTGAAGCCGTCCAGGTCAATGAACAGCAGGGCCATGCTTTTCTCCGTGCGCGCCGCGCGCGACTGCGCAATCGGCAGCATTTCGAGCAGGGCGCGCCGGTTCAGCAGGTCGGTCAGCATGTCGTGCCGGCTTTCGTATTCGCGCCGCGCCTCCGCTTCCTTGCGGTCCGAAATATCGTGCAGGAAGGCGCTGAACATCTGCTGGCCATGCAGCTCGAGGGCGCTCATGCGCACTTCGACGATCAGCGTTGAGCCGTCCTTGCGCACCGCCGGCAGTTCGAGGCGCTTGCCCAGCACCGTCGAGACCCCGGTCGTCACGTAGCGCAGCATGCCGTTGCGGTGCGCATCGACCATCGAGCGCGGGATGATCAGGTCGTCGAGCGATTCGCCGATCGCCTCGAACGCGCTGTAGCCGAAAGTCTGCTCGGCCGCGCGGTTCCAGACCGTGACGATGCCGCGCTGGTCGAGGCCGATGTAGGCGTCGTTCGCGTTCTCGATCACGCTCCTCAATTCGAGCTCGCGCTCGTGCAGCTCCAGGGTCCGCGCGGCGACGCGCGCCTCGAGGTCGGCGTGCAGCGCGCTCAGGGCGTCTTCGGCTTCCTTCTGCGCGGTGATGTCCTTGATGACGGCGATGAAGTATTCGATCGCGCCCTCCGCGTTGTGCTTGGCGCTGACGTCCAGGTTGGCCCAGACGATGGCGCCGTCCTTGTGGATGTAGCGTTTCTCCAGCTGGTACTGGGCGATCTCGCCGCTGCGCAGCTGCTGCAGCAGGCCGAGGTCGAGGTGCAGGTCCCCGGGCCAGGTAAGTTCCTGGAAGGTCAGGCGCTGCAGTTCTTCCGGAGCGTAGCCGAGCATCCTCGATAACTCGGCATTGACGCTGATCCAGCCGCCGGTCGGCGACACCAGCGCGATGCCGATGCTGGCCAGGTCGAAGACCGAACGAAAGCGCGCTTCGCTGGCGCTGAGCACCGCTTCCGAACGCAGCACATTGCGTCCGGCCACGGCCAGGCGCTCGCGGTACTGCACTTCCTTCTGCACGACGTCGGCCAGGTCGATCATGATGCACAGCTCGTCGGCGGTGAGCACGCGCGCCTGGTCGTCGATCGCGCACAGGGTGCCGATCGCCAGCCCGCCGCTCGAGCGGATCGGCACGCCGGCGTAGAAACGGATGTTCGGCGCGCCGGTAACGAGCGGATTGTCGGCAAAGCGCGGGTCATTGGTGGCGTCGGCCACGACGAGCGGCTGGTCCTGCAGGATGGCGTAGGCGCAAAAGGCCTGCTCGCGCGGCGTTTCGCGCACATCCAGGCCGACGCGCGACTTGAACCACTGGCGCTCCTCGTCCACCAGCGAAAACAGGGCAACCGGCACCTTCAACAGGCGGCTGACCAGCCGGGTGACGCGGTCAAAGACTTCCTCGTCGTCGGTGTCGAGCAGGTCGAGCGAGGCGAGCAGTTGCCGGCGTTCGAGTTCGTCGGGTGGAGTGCTGGGTGCTGGCATGGGTTCGTGGTCCGGGAGCGGTCGATAACGGTCGATAACTGATGCGGTTTGCATGGTGCGGATATTCCCGTGACTGTAGCAGATCGGCGTGGCAGGGCGCTGTGTGCGCTTCCTTGCCGTCCGGTTGCAAGATCCTCAGGTCTGTCGCGTTTGCGCCATAAAGGGGCAGTATTTCACACTTTTATTGCAGAAGTTAACAGTTCGCCATGGAGTTCGGGCCGTCCGCGCCGTAACATGCTTTCCATACGGCAATTAATCGTTCTCACTCAGCGCCGGACTTTCGTGCGCCTGGTGGCGGGCGAGACGCTTCCTCTTGTCGCCTGACGCGGCGCTGCCTTCATCCTTTTCAAGCTTATTCCATGAAACTCGCAAACCTGAAAATCGCCCAGCGCCTCGCGCTCGGCTTCGGCGCCCTGTGCCTCATCCTGGTCGCCATCCAGGCCTTCAGCATCGACATGCTGGGCAAGGTCAACGACGGCACGGCCGACCTGGTCTCGCGCCGCGTTCCGAACATCGTTGCTACCGGCATCATGGTGTCCGAAGTAAACGACATCGCCATCGCGCTGCGTAACATGGTGCTGAGCGCCGATCCCGCCGACCGCCGCAAGCAGCTCGACGAAATCGCCTCATCGCGCAAACTGAGCCAGGAAAACCTCGACACGCTGCGCCAGACCGTGTTTTCGGCGGAAGGGCGCGCGATTCTCGAGCGCATAGTGGCCGCGAACGAGCGCTACCTCAAGGGCCAGGACGAGCTGATCGCCCGCGTCAATGCCGGCGACGAAGCAGAAATGCGGCGCTACCTGATGCAAGTGCTGCGCCCAGCGCTGGCCGACCTGAAACATGCGGTCAACGATCAACTGGTATTGCAGACGGGCGTCGCGCGCAAGACCGCGCTCGAGGCACAGGCCACGTTCGAGTCGACGCGCATCATGATGATGATCCTGGCCGCGGCATCGCTGGTACTCGCCGCCCTGATCGCCTGGTGGAATACGCGCTCGATCACGCGTCCGATCGCGCGCGCCCTCGAAGTGGCCACCACGGTCGCCGCCGGCGACCTCACCAGCCGCATCGAAGTGACCAGTACCGACGAAACGGGCCAGCTGCTGCAAGCCCTGAAGACGATGAACGAAAGCCTGGTGCGCACCGTGCTGACGGTACGCAGCGGCACCGAGACCATTGCCACCGCATCCGGCGAAGTGGCGGCCGGCAGCCTCGACTTGTCAAGCCGCACCGAGCAGCAGGCGGGCGCGCTCGAGGAAACCGCTTCCTCGATGGAGGAGTTGACCGCGACCGTCAAGCAGAACGCCGACAACGCACGCCAGGCCAACGTCCTGGCCGAGGCGGCCTCGCAAGTGGCCGAGCGCGGCGGACGCGTGATCGGCGACGTGGTCGGCACGATGGACCGGATCAACAGCTCGGCCGGCAAGATCGCCGACATCATCGGCGTCATCGACGGCATCGCCTTCCAGACCAATATCCTGGCGCTGAATGCGGCCGTCGAAGCAGCGCGGGCCGGTGAGCAGGGCCGCGGCTTTGCCGTCGTGGCCTCCGAGGTGCGCAACCTGGCCCAGCGCTCGGCCGCCGCAGCCAAGGAGATCAAGGGCCTGATCGGCGATTCGACCCAGGCCGTCCAGGCCGGCGGCAAGCTGGTCGGCGACGCCGGCGCGACGATGCAGGAAATCGTCGAGAGCGTGCGCCGCGTGACCGACATCATGAGCGAGATCAGCGCCGCCAGCGTCGAGCAGACGGCCGGCATCGAGCAGATCAACGAAGCCATCACGCAGATGGACCAGGTGACCCAGCAGAACGCGGCCCTGGTCGAAGAGGCGGCGGCCGCATCGGCCTCGATGCAGGAGCAGGCCGCCAACCTGACGCGCGCCGTGAGCGTGTTCCAGGTCGCGGGCACCCAGCCGGCCAAGCCAGCCGCAAATCGGCCGGCCCGGCTCGCAATGGCCGCACCGGAGTGGCAAGCCGTCTAAGCACCCGCGGCAGCGGCAAAACGTGGGGTGCCCACCCCACGGGCAAGCCTGCGCGGCCATGGGCAATGCCCATGCTACGATCGCGTCATCGAATCCAGAGGACGCGACACCGTGCCATCCGCAATCACACAAGCCCCTTTCGCCCAGCTGCCGGGCGGCGCGCAGGTAAACGTCTTCACCTTCGCCAACGCGGCCGGGATGACTGTCCGTATCCTCGACTTCGGCGGCATCATCACCGAAATCCACGTGCCCGACCGCGACGGGGTGTTCGCCGACGTGGCGCTCGGCTTCGACACGCTCGAACCCTACCGCGGCGACAGCCCGTATTTCGGCGCCCTGATCGGCCGCTACGGCAACCGCATCGCCAACGGCCGCTTCACGCTCGACGGCACAACTTATACGCTGCCGGTCAACAACGGCAACAACCACCTGCACGGCGGCGTGCCCGGCTTCGACCGCGTGCTGTGGCGCTCGCGCATCGAGGGCGAGGAACTGGTGCTGGACTACCGCAGCCCGGACGGCGAGCAGGGCTACCCCGGCACGCTCGAGGCCACGGTGCGCTACCGCCTGACCGGCGACAACGAGATCGTCATGCGTTTTTCGGCCGTGACCGACCGCGCCACGCCCGTCAACCTGACCCAGCACAGCTACTTCAACCTCGCCGCCGGCGGCGACATCCTCGGCCACGAGATCGCGATCGATGCGGACAGTTTTGTCCCCATCGACGCCGGCCTGATCCCGCTCGGGCCCCTGGCGCCGGTCGCGGGCACGCCCTTCGATTTCCGCAGGCCGTCGCCGATCGGCGCGCACATCGGCGACGCGGACGCGCAGCTCCTGCACGGCAGCGGCTACGACCACTGCTTCGTGTTGAACAAGCCGGCGCCGGGCGCGATGACCCGCGCCGCGCGCGTGCGCGAACCGCGCTCGGGCCGCGTGCTCGAGCTCTTCACGCAGGAGCCGGGGGTGCAGTTCTACAGCGGGAATTTCCTCGACGGCTCGCTCGCGGGCAAGGGCCGCAGCTACGCCCATCGCAGCGGTTTCTGCCTCGAGCCCGAGCACTTCCCCGATTCGCCGAACCAGCCGTCCTTCCCGAACACGATCCTGCGTCCGGGCGAGACCTACGCCACCGAATCGCGCTTCCGGTTCTCGGTCGAAGCGTGAACGCGGGGCCAGCGCCTCGGTGTGGCGCGCCGGCCCCGTTTTCCATGCGCCGCGCATGACTTTCACCCACCCCGCATGACCTCGTCACGCCAGCGTGATACTTGCTTTTTCGGCACGCTTTTGGCCGCTATAATCGGAAAATTCCTACTGCCGACAAGGGCATATTCGAATGAGCCGAGCGATGCGCGCAGTTCCACCCGACGCCGGCGGCGAGGGCGTGCGCGCGCTGCTGCGCGCCGTGCCGCTCGCCGGCGGCAAGCCCTGGCCGGACGCCTTGCGCGTGGTGGTCGACCTGATGCTCGGCGCGCGCTTCCCGATGTGCGCGGCCTGGGGATCCGAGCTGCGCCTGGTCTATAACGACGCCTTCGTCGACCTGCTCGGCGAGCGCCATCCAGCCGCCTTCGGCCAGCCTGTGGCGCAAGCGTTCACCGATTCCTGGACCGGCGTGGTGCCGGTCCTCGATGCCGCGCTGGCAGGCGAGCCGGCGCTGGTCGAAGACCTGGTGCTGGAAGTGGTGCGGCAGGAGCGCGCGGCGCGCCACTACGTCACGATATCGAGTTCGCCGCTGCGCGAGCGCGACGATATTGCCGGCGTGGCCGGTGTGCTGTGCGTGCTCACCGACACCACCGCGCGCGTGCTGGCCGCCCAGCAGCACCGCTTCCAGCGCAAGCTGAACGCGACCCTGCGCGAACTGCTCGATCCGGTCGACATCATGGAAGC
>Ga0308169_10005217_pt1 | contig 11919 bp, 18 predicted proteins | sample PhyBR1_2_FD_202139 | JGI IMG/M metagenome (GOLD analysis project Ga0308169, IMG submission 202139) | Phyllosphere microbial communities from UC Gill Tract Community Farm, Albany, California, United States - DLSLSB.R1 | ecosystem: Host-associated > Plants > Phyllosphere > Unclassified | place... | reverse complement strand
AACCCTTTCGACCTCAACTGTCGAACCTTCCGCAACTTCTACTCCCCTCGTCAACCAGAACAACGCTGCCGCCTCATCGACTTCCGCTCCTTCTTCGATGGTCACCAGCTCATCAGTCACTCCTTCCTCCTCCGGTTCCGCCAGCTCCTCCTCATCTTCCGCTTCCTCTTCGTCGATGACCAGTTCAGCAGTTTCTGGATCAGCTAGTGCCAGTTCGACATCAGCCTCCAGCTCAGCCTCGAGTGCAGCCCCTACAGTCACCTTGAACACTGCCTCGACCGATTACACCACCAACATGCCCGTTGATCCTAACCGTGGTATCGATGCGAACTCTGGAGTTATGGATGCCGATTACTCCCCTATGAAGATGGCTCGCCGTCGTCGTTTCGCTCGTTGGTAAACAATTGTGACGACTCGACTTCAGACACTAGATACCCACCCTCTCAACTTCGCTATCAGTATCAAAGGCGACGCTTTCTTCTTCTGTAAATAACCCTTTTTTGTACCCTCCTCCCCCCTTAGTAACCCCTCCCATCTCGATAGCTATCTCTTTTGTTTAGTGCAATCAAATCTGACAGTATCTTACCTTTCTCAAAGCTTTCTCGAAGCCGAGTTTTCGTAAAATCTTGCGAAAGAATTTCCTTTTCTTTACCCGTTTCTCCTCTCTCGCTCTTCGCTTCCTCGCACAGTATCATCTAAGCTCTCGCACTCCTCGACAGACTGCAGAACTCTTCGAATGAACGAGTGTTCGCCTTTGAAGAACCTTGATCTTTTGCTCCCTCTCACTCCTCACAACTCTCTCGATGTCACCTCGGATACCCTCACAAGATGATCCAACACTATCAGAATCGACTCCCTTGCTCCGACAGAGCTCGCCAGCTCCTCACAAAGGTTTCTTCTCGCCCTTGATCCGACTTTACCTCGTTACGCTCCTCCTCTCAACTTCGTTCATGTGCACCTCGACCACCCTAATCTATGCATTCCGAGTAATTATTTGCGACGAGATATTGGGTAAAGGAGGAGGAGGAGGGTTGTTGGATAGATGTTCAATCAGAGAAGTTGATGCTAGATCAGCGAGGGAGGTATCGTACATGGTGACGTTGACGACGATCAGTGGTGAGTTTCGACTCCTTCTAGAGCGTGCGAGAAGTTTCGATAGCTGACAAGCTCTGTCCGTGAAGGTTGCCTCAACCTCTTCTCGACTGGATGGTTGACCCGCAAGTTTGGCGTGAGGTTCTCGATGTTCTTTCAAACCTTTTGGCCGTCGATTCGTGTACTCGCGCAGTTGTGGGGAGGTACGACATTGTTTCAGATCAGTTTTGCCTAGTTTCGACTCCCGAACTAATCTGGGTTCTCTCGTACAGTCGTCAACGGAGGTATGACCGGCATTCGGGTGATACAACTCACTCAGCTCATCACGATCCTAGGAGGAGGAGCGGGTTACATCCTTTGCGTCAACACTTTCGCTGCGGCACTCGTCGAACCCGAGGAGAGAACAGCAACTTTCGGTCGATTACAAGGGATTCAGATGCTAGGTTCTGCAGCTGCTCTCAGTCGTACGTCCATCTTCTCCCCAAGTGCATGTTTGAGCTTGACTGAATCGTCAATGTTCACCAGTTGGAGGTTTCCTTGGAGATCGATTCGGTCTTTCGGCACCTTTCATCCTAGCATTCTCTCTCCTCGCACTCTCGACTCTCATTTCGGGCATCTTCCTTCCCTACATCCCTCCGCCAAATGCGGAAGAGATTGCGAAATCGTCAACAGGAGGAGGATTCTTCGCTCCCCTCAAGATCTTCCTGCCTCGTCTCGTCGAAATTGGGGAGAAACAGACTCGATGGTTCGGGCTCTTCTTCATCGGCGTGGGAAGCTTCGTCAGCACGTTTGCTACGAGCACGATCCAGATCCTGCTGCAACTCGTTTCAACCGCCGCTTTTGGATTCACTCCCTCGGCAGTACGTTTCTCTCGTCCTCGACTTCTGGCAAGCTTCAACCGAATTGACTGCGAACTGACTACTTGACTACTGCAGAACGGAACGCTTATGTCGGTCGCTTCTCTTTCGAGGGCTGCTTTCCTGACTCTCCTCTTCCCTCGAATCATCGCAAGCGGTCGAGAATGGTACAGCTCCACTCACAAGCCTACATCAGCAACACTTCGCCAACAATCGCCATCACAACTCCCGTCAGATCTCCCAGACTCTTTCGGCGAGATCGAACCGAATCAACCTCTCCTTCAAACGGAATCTGTTCAAGAACCTACGAAACCTCCTCCTCCAACTGAGCGGCAATATGGATCAGCGTTTGACTTGACCTTCTTACGGGGTAGCATCTTAGTCGATGCCGTTCTAACGGGTTGCATCGGTTTCGCAACTCAGGGATGGCATCTCTACCTCGGTACGCCTCCTACTTCTCGCTCTCGTTCGGCCAGCAGCTGACATCGTCTCTGTTTTAGCTGCACTTATCATCCCTCTCGCAAGTGGTACCGCTCCAGCTTCGAAAGGTGTCGTACTCGAAATGGTTTCGCCAGCAGAACAAGCCGATGCGTTACAGGGAATCGCTCTCATCGAAACACTCGCCATGACCTTGACGACTTCGGTGTTTGGTGCCATCTTTGCCTACTTCTCGGAAGTCGGAAGACCTTTCGACGTCTTCTTTACGAACGCTGTGAGTTTTGAGTTCGGTTTCGATATGAATGAAGGCGACGACTTACCTTCGGCCTCCCCCGCTCGCAGGCTATGGCGCTCGTTGCTACATTCATTTTACAACTCGCTCGATTCCCGCCTAGACAGCATCCAGCAGTAGTGTAGACCCACCTAGATTATCGATTCAGCCTCGGATTCAGCATTATTTCGAATGTAATCTACCTTTACATCCTTCAATCAGCTTCTCGTCTTCGCCCTCGCTGTGTCGTAGTCTCGCTGTCGCCGTGGTCGCCGTCGTTGAACACCGCGGATTTCTCGGAGTTCGGTCTCGCGGTGACTCCTCTTCTTCTTCTCTTTCTCTTTCTTCTCTTTCTTCTCCTCCTTTTCTCCCCAAGTCGCGGCGTCGATCTCATCTAGACCTGTGAGCTCACCATTCCTCTGACCACCTCAAGCGGAATATGACAGACTGACTTTGGTCTCTCGACAGACGCTATGGGACGAGAAAGCGGTGCGAAAGCGTCCGTGTTCTATGGGATCACAGCATCTGCAGGGAGCGTTTACGCCGCTATTGCTGCCTGGCCCCAAGTCGAAGGTCCTCTTCGTTTCATTGATCTAATCCTTAACCGTCGTCGAAAGGGAACACTTCGCTCGTCCTCGCCCACCTCACGCATCACATCGATCCCACCCGAACTGTGGCGACAGGTCCTCGGAGATGTGGTGTCAGCAGAGGTCGCAAGAGCAGGACTTGAGCTTCTAGAGGGTTTATTTTGTCTGGAACACCAAATCGGATTGGACGATGCAGACGAATCGGACGAATCGGATCAAACGGATCAGATGGAAAACGTGTTGAGCTGGGAAGATTACTATAGAGTAATGCAAGGTTGCTACAAATGCGGCGGTAATTGGATACAGCTCGGAAGGGACATTCGTCGTCAAGTGAGTCGCTAGACATCATCATTCTATGAGGCGCAGAACTCACTCCCGGTCTTCTTTGTGGCGAGCGTAGGAACCCAAGGCAATCTTTGCTCACTTCGGCTTGCGTCTGCACTGCGATGAGGTCCTCGCTGTTCGGGATCGAGGCCGACCCTTTGTGCTCCCAATCGCCATTCCGAGTCACCTGAAGCGAAGTGCATGGTGGAACAAAGACAAGACGACTGTCACTACCGGGCCGGGATACGAAGGACCAGATCCCAGTCAGATTGTCGAACTCGATTTCACCCTTCCTTCGCACGTCGACAATCGCTTCGTCCGTCTAGTCGAGATCTTTGGCTTGAGCGTCGTAAGCTGCAGCACCGACACGCTTACTTTGGGACCACGTCAGGAAGAAGAAGAGGAGGAAGGGCAAAACATAGGCGGGGAAGAGGAAGAGAAGGAGAAAAATCAGGATGAGGAGGTTAAAGCTGCGCCTTTGAACGAGGTCAAACCAGGATGGAAGCTATGGGTGAAGGCTTGGTACAACTCTTAGCTTTTGGATAAGATGATGGATTGTACAACAATGCAAAAGGGGTATATGGCAGAAATTCGGATGAGCCTTTCGAAAAGAAACGAAGAGTCTCTCGAGCTTCACATCGGGAAGCTGTACGAAGACGAGGCCTATCGTAGCGTCTGTTTGAGATCTGGCCGCCTTGAAACGCGACGAAGAGAAAGGAATAAGTGAGAATCCAAACTTCACTCTGCGAAACGAACGAAATTCCTCTCTCCTTCCGCCTCTTCACCGCAACTTCTCAGTTTCGACTCGAACATTACCATATCAGTAGACCTCTCAGAGTATGCTACACTACTCGTCTCTCACTCCCGAGGGCTCTGCTTACTCCTCCACGTCTTCATCTGTTTTAGATCAGAACTCGCTCGAATCCTAACCTCGAGACAGCTCAACTACCTCAAGTATACCTCTCAGAGCTCAACTAGTAGCTACAGTATTCAGTTCGTCACTCGCAGTACCGTCAAACTTCAAAATCTTCCCCTCTTCCCCCTCCTCTCAAATCGCCTACCCTCATCGGTAACCCTCCTTCGACATGTGTCAAGCAAAAGCCACTCTCGCATACGGCCTCACCATTCGAGCAACTTCCCTCTACTTTGCCGTCAAAGGGTGGCCTCGTCTCAAACCTGCTCTTCGTTTCTTTGACCTCATCTTTCTTCGACGCCGCAAGGGTTTACTGAGCGCATCTATCGGGAGTGGCGCGGTCACTCGAGTACCGAATGAAGTATGGGAGGAGATTCGAAGCTGGCTAGTACTCGAGGAGATCGCAGATCGGGAAGATTATCTAGTTAGTGAACTATTCTGCGACAATCCTCGGTGTACTTCACGTCCACCGAACTCGGAGCGTATGAGCTTGAGTTCCTTCTGTGCCGGAAACTGCCGGGACTGCAAGGAAGAATTCGACGAATGGAGTACGGAAGAATTCTACTCTTGGTCGAAAGTTTTGCTCAAGGCGAGCCCTTTTTCCCTCTTATCGGATTCCAACGCTGATGAATCCTCACATTGATAAGGCTATTCGTGACCTTCTAGCCGAGTTCGGTCTCGACCATCCTCTTCTACGACCGATCTCGATCTATCCCAACGAGTGGGATTTTTCCGACTCACTCGCTCTCGTGGCCGCACCCGCTCAGCTTAGGGATCCGGACTCTGACCGTGACCTAGAACCCTCCGTCATCGAAGCTGGATGTGGCGGAGACTCGAGTCCAGACGAACAGACTGTCGTCGACGTTTCTTTCGCCCTCCCTCGCAATATCGATCGACAATTCATCCGCTTCATCCGCTTCTTTAACTTCGAGGTTGTCAGCTCATCAGTCAATATGATCTCGAGCAAGCCCAGGGCTGTCAAAGAAGCCGAAGAAGGGGAAGAGAAGAAGTCGAAGAAAGGGAAATTCAGTGGAGTTCAGAGTAAGGCGACAACCAAGATCAAGCCTAGGTGGAGACTCTGGATGACTTGTATTTCCGAGTGGTGAATTGCTTGAAGTACGCTTGTATACGTGGAAGAGGGCAGATTTGGTCGAGATCGAATGAATGAAACGAAGAATCGAAGTTTTTGCATTTCTGTCGGTTTGCCTTCGTTCTCGAGGCTTACGCTCGTGACAGCTATTCCTCGCCCTCTTCGTATCCTTCGTGCAAAGAAGATGAGGTCGATTGCGATTTCGAATCCTCGACTCTGCGGATCTTGCGAAATTCGCTCTTGACTTCTCTCACTTCACTCCTCCAACTCAGATTTAGCTCCCAATAGGACAGCATACTTCAAAGCACTCTCAGGGTGAGCTTCGAGTGCTCCCTCTGCTTCTCTTCTCCTTGTTTGACCTCCCCACGTCTTGATCTGTTTTGGTCCAGTCCTCATTCGACGAGACCTCTAGCTACCATCAGACAGCTCACAAAGAGTACTAGACTCTATCATGGCTCTCTACGACCGAGTCCCCACTCTCTTCGACCCTCTATCGCTCCACTCAACTCCTTTCCCTCCCTGTTTCCCACCTCTTCCACCGCTCCCTCCCAGCCCACCCTCAATCCGGAATCTGCTTCGGAACCGCTCAGAATACCATAGACCTTCTCGACCGACCGTCAGGATGCTGAGGATGGCTTTCTTCGATCTTGAAGTTTCACGATCCTTCAAATTGATCTCGCTTCGGCTCCGTCAAAGCAAGCTCTGCTCCGATTCCGCTTTCTCAGCAGGAGATTTCACTGAACGGGTCGAGATGGAAGGAGACAGATGCTCTATTGATATGGCTAGACAACGACAAAGAGGAGACCTGATGGTATGAAAGGGGGAAAGGTTGAGGGAGACTCGCTACAGCATTCACTCCACGTGCACGATTACACTGCTCCCTCCGTTCCAAGTCTCTACCCTCCTCTTGGCGAGATAAGTGAAAGTCGACTGCTTAGTACTGAATACGAGAAGGAAACAGGTCAGCTTGGGAGAACCTTGGATACACGTCGAAGCGAGCAGATCGACTCACCCAACTAATCCGACAGCTCTACTGAGGATGGCACTGTCGAGGAGTCCAGGATACCAACCTCCATATTTCTTCTCCGTTTCAAGTTTCCCATGATCGATCAGTTTCCATGTCAGCTGATTCAATTCCTCCAACAGTACAGGATCCTTCGAGTCGGTGGCGAGGAGAATGGGTAGTTGTCGAACGTCGTAGCCGTCTAGCATCGGGAGAGTGGAGAGGGAGGCGTGGAGTTCGGCGAGTCCTTGTGAGTAGGCCTCCTTGATCTTTGCGCTGTCACTCGAAGCCCAATTGTAGGAGACAAAGTCACCTTTTCTCTTTCCCCTCTTCTCTCATGAGCTCATGTCACAACAAAAAATGGATCAAAGGGGAAAAAACTCACCTTGTCGAATGTGGACGGCGATGAAAGGTTGATGAATGTCGCCGAGGAGAGATCCAAGTATCTCGTCGACGAGCCCATCGACACGAGATGAGAACCGTAGGAATCGTCCAGCCTTTCGCCAGACGATTTCGTCCAACTCTTCGTGAGCATGACTTCGATCGACTTTGCCCTTGACGAATTCGACGGCGGTGATGTAGTAGAGGTTCTGAAAGCAGAGGAGCTGTTGATCGGGAAGAGGTGGAGGAGGGGCGTTGTCGACGACTCCAAATCCTGCGGCAACTTTAGAGTCGATCCATTCCTTGTTACTATCGTGGGTAAGCACCTCGATTCCTGCAAACGTGATCGAGGTCTCCTTGTAGGTGATCCACTTGTTCTGGAGAGCTGGCGGGAATGGCCAGAACGTCGTTTGAGTATTGTATCGTTCGAGTGGTTTCGCATACCATTTCGAGTGACCCCAACAACCTAATTGAGCTTGCTCTGTAGAAGTTGATTGTTTGGCAGTGGTCGTAACGTCTGCCCATTCGGCGAAGGCGACTCCTGTTTGAGCGCTGAAATAGTCGAGATCGAAGAAATCGGAGTAACGAGCATTTCCTCCCTCGCCATGGTCAGCTTCCATGTCGGGTCTGAGCGATAGTGAAGAGATGAAGTCAGTCTCTTAAGATCCTCGTCGACGTTCACAGAGATAGAGCTCACAAGATAGCTTCGCGATCAAGGCGCTGAGCGATGTGAACGAGCTTGAACATCGACATGAGCTGGTTGGCTGTCAAAGCGAGGATCAGTAGCTCAACCCGACGTCCGAAACAAAACATCAATGCGAGATAGACTCACTCAATCCACCATGAGGGAAGCCTGTCACATAACGTAAATCATCTCGAAGGTTGAGGCGAAAATTCGTTTGAGGCGTATCATATTTCAGGATCTGCAGTCATTCCTGGTCAGCATTGAGGACTTGTATATAAGGCGTTGATCGATAGCCATCAGCAATACACTCACATTCTTTCTCACTGGTACAGGTTCCGCCTTCTCGCGCCTGCTCCATCTCGCACGATTGGCCTGATGTGAATGTAGAGCGAAACCGAAGGAAGTGATCATGAGGACGGCGAAGAGAGTCCTCTCGAGACTTCGACTTCCACGACCCTGTTCCCCAAGTCCTCCTTAATCAGCTACGATCCGGATATCTTCGCAAGAACAGTATAACGGCATTAGACTTACGCAAGTTCTTGATCCTTTCTTTCCTCTCTGTCCTTCAGTATCTGTCCAATCTTCCAGCTTCGTGGGATTCCGGTCGTGTTCTGAGGGGTCTTCTTTGTCGAGTGCGAAGTATTTTGCGTTCGAGTCGAGTGTTGTACTGGAACCACTGTTGAAGAGCATCCTTCTCCAACGTCCGGGTCGTAAGATATGATATGTAGGATGAACGAGAAGGGAAAGCGATTCAAGGAGAAGCTGAAGGGTCGACGGTGAATGGGAAACGGAATTCCAGCGATTGCTTTCCAAATCCTCGTTCCTGATCTGAGACGGGTCGAGATCCGCTCGTAAATACCGTCCTGGGTCAAACATACTCAGCAGAGCACTGCCGATCGATGCCTAGGGCGTCAGAAGAGGGATAGGAGGGAGAACGAAACTGAGAAGGCTTGCGAAATCGTTACTTCCTCTTTCCTCCTCCCATAACTCCTCACCTCGTTCCGATCAGACTTGAGCTGTCTCTCTGACTAACAAGTGAGCTTACATATCTATCCACAGCGTCTATCGGCCAACACTCGCTGATCAACATCTTCTTCTTGATCTCTCTTCTCACAGAACTCGCTCAACTCAACCTCTGGACACACCAGACAAGCTCACATAGCACTCAAGAGCTCTTCTGAGCGTGCGTAAGGTCTCCCCGCTACTTCGTCCACTCTCCTTCTCGCTCTCGTCACTCAACCTCCTTCCCTTCCTTCCTCTCCCAAGATGACCTCGATCACGACCTTCGCTTACGGACTTACAGTACGAGCTACCGGTCTCATCACCGCCGCTCATGCATGGATTTCCCTCGAACCGACTTTCGAATTCTACGACCTCCTGTTCCTTCGAAAAAGGAAAGGAACGCTGCAAAGCCGAGTTTCAGGCTCGGAGGTACAAGGAATCGTTGGAAATGTACCAGTCGAGGTACGGGAGGAGATTAGGAAATGGGTAGTCGTGGTCGAGATGGAGGGAAAAGAGGACGGATTGCTTCGTGATTTTCGCGATCCTGACTATGATTGCGACGAGGAGTGCGATTGTTGCCCGCGAGGAAAGATAACGTGGGATAGAATTGCGGAAGAGGTTTCTATGGGAATGCCCTACGATCTTTACTTCGAATTCGTCGATGGACTCATCGACGGACTTGGGTCTTCAAGAGGTGCGTTCTGAATCGCGCTTCTCGAGTCGTCGTTGACATCATATTCCTTCAAATTCTACAGCCCATTCATCGCTTGCTCGCTCGTTTTGGTCTCGCTCACCCTCTTACTCGAATGATCACCTACTCGCGAAAGTGGTCCTCTATCAAAGAAGCCGTCGCTTTCGTCGCCCATCCAAGTCGCACATCAGGAGGGTCGTACTCGACTATCGGCCCAGATGCTGGTGGTGATTCGGGTCCCGATCAGCATGCCATGGTCAACGTTTTCCTCCAGCTCCCTCTCAACGCCGACTCCCGTTTCATTCGATTCATTCGCACCTTCAATCTCGAAATTGTCGAAGTCTGTCACTCTACTCTTCAAGTTGTCAAGCCTAGCTGGAAAGCGAAGGACGGGCCGTCGATTCCAGCTAATCAGATCGTTTCTCGTCAAGGTGAATCCGCGATCAAGAAGGAGCAAGTCAAGGTCACGAAAGAGAACAAACCTGGATGGAAGCTTTTCACATCGTGCTGGTGCAATTGGTAACGTAGTAACGAAAGGAAGCATATGAAATGATCGAGTCTCGCTGTTTTGCAACAATTCAATCGCAACTGCTTGCTCGATGCGTTCTCGCTTTGGAAGCCCCCTCTCGCTATCACTAGCCACTGATCACTAAGCTATCAGTTCCATACAGGTACTGATTCAAGCAACGCCTACATCCCTCATAAACCCGTCTCTTCAGAAATCGGACTTCGTCAAGTCGTTACTAAGTTTCCAAAGTCTCTCGGCATTCTCCTCATTCAACGCATACTCCTCACAATCCTTCTGTACTTGACAATCGTCGAGGTACTCTCCTCCTTTCAAGCTAGGTTCGAAGGCAGCAACAACGTGGGTGGCAGCTCCTTGAGGAAGTGACTTGAACTTGAATCGATCTCCAGGGGTACCATCTTCGTTGATGAAGCCTATGCCGAGTGAGAACCGAGTCAGTTAGCGAATGAAGCTGGAGAAAGGAGAAGGGAGAAGGGAAAGAGAGAGCTTACCCATTGCTAGTTCATCTTCCTTAGTCATGTAGCGAAGAAGCTCAGTGCGGATAGCTCCGGGGTGAAGAGATACAGACTTGATCCCCGTCCTTTTCGACAAGCCCACAGCGAATTGCACGTTCGCAGTCTTCGTCGACCCGTATCTGCGAATCAACGATCATCACCGTCAGCTTCTCTCCTCGCAAATTGAAGACAGCGAGATTACCTCTTCCACTTGTCGTACGACTCTTCAGCGTTCGGGTCATCGAAGTAGAAGTTGCTTAGGTGGTGTCCCCAGGAAGAAACGACGACGATTCTTGGATCCGAAGAACGCTTGAGAGCAGGAAGAATCGTGTTGGTGAAGATGAAGGGACCTAGGTGGTTCGAGGCGAATTGCATCTCGAATCCATCGGTAGAGAGGGTACGTTCGGGGAGAGCCATGACTCCTGCGTTGTTGATCAATCTGAGGGAAAGCGAGCGAGAAAGAGGGATACGAGATCGGGGTCAGTCTGGAGTCGGAGGGATACAGAGCGAACGATAGCGACTCACACGTCGATAGCGATATCATACGAGAGGACCTCCTCAGCAGCTTTCTTTGTAGCTTCGAACGAAGCCAAATCGAGAATCAAAACTTTTGTTTCGACTTTTCCTTCCGAAACTTTCTCAATTTCTGCCTTCGTTTCATTGATCCTAACTCACTCCATTGTTAGCTTCGATTCACTCAAGACAGAAAGAGAAGTGGGAGAGACTCACTTTTCGATTGAACGTCCAGCGAGAATGAGGAGTTTAGGTTGACTCTTTGCGATAGAGATAGCTGCTTCGGCTCCTAGACCATTGGGAGATACTCCAGTGATCAAGACGGTCTTGCCTTTAATCTCGTTGGCGTAGTGAGAAGCTACTTCGGAAGCGGTCGAGTCGAAGCCGAATGAGGTGGGAATAGCCATTCTTGATGTGTAGAGGTTGTAGAGAGTGGATTAAGAGTAGATTAAAGAGTAATGAGAGGAAGAAAGGAGGAAGAGGGGAATTTGGTGACGAGCTCTTCGATCAAACTTGAGAGTGGAGGTTCAAGTTTCAAGTTTCGCCTCCACCTGACTGTAATCTGACTCGTCTTGATCAGCCCGAAATCAACAAGCCGTGAACCGCATGGTGAGAGAGATTACGAAGCAGAACGGCAGAAGTGAAAGGAAAGCGCAGAGAAACGTGCGAAACCTCGCGGCATGTTTCCAGTTTCCTTCGCAATCTGACAAAGGAGCGAGCCATTCCTCTCAGCAACATCAGTGAGGGAGAGGCACGACCAATATGACGGACTGCCATTAATGAGGCTGTCTATGAATACACGTTTTTGTGGTACTCATCCAAGCTGTCTACAAGCGCGAGTCGTCTACCTGTTCTCCGACCTTTCCTTTCATTCCTCAGCCGATACCTTGGTTCATCGTCTCGTCAGAGAACCTCGTCTCGATACTGATACTGATGGGGCAGCAGCTCGAATCGACAGACTCCGACGAGGGTTCAATCCTTCCTCTGCGTCCCAACCCAGCTCGTGCGATAGACTTGCTGTTGTAGGTTGAGCAAACGTGATCTCCACCGTA
>Ga0308169_10005216_pt1 | contig 11920 bp, 12 predicted proteins | sample PhyBR1_2_FD_202139 | JGI IMG/M metagenome (GOLD analysis project Ga0308169, IMG submission 202139) | Phyllosphere microbial communities from UC Gill Tract Community Farm, Albany, California, United States - DLSLSB.R1 | ecosystem: Host-associated > Plants > Phyllosphere > Unclassified | place... | reverse complement strand
TCTAGTGGTCCTACATGCAAAAGACCCCGCCACGGTGGCCACTTGTGGAACAGTAACCAGCTCAGCGGGGTAAAGGTATCTCTCTATTGTAGTCAATCCCTTGGAGATAACCCAACACGGAAGCGTCCCAGGTCACACACCTTAAGACTCTCCGCCGGGAATCCAACAGCTGTCCACCACGCCGGACACGGACGCCGATTCCGTGCGCAACGTGACCCGCTGGGCGACTGTCCTGCCGCCGTCGGGCGTTCCATCGGCCGCTGACGGCGGGATGTCCACCACTTTCCAACCCACCACCGCAAATTTGGAATCCAGCGCCTTTACGGCGCATTTGACCGGGTTGCCGGGTTCCCGGGTCACCTGGAAATCCACTTCGGCGAGCGTGGCGTCCGTGGTGCTGTAGCCCACGTCCTTGAACGTCACTCCGGAAAGTGAGTTGGATGTGGTCACCCAAGCCAGGAATCCAATTCCCACAGCAAAGGCGACGGCGATGGCAGCCCGGGCGGCCTTGGGGGAGAGCCGGCGCTATTTAGCACCATACCGATTGGCTAGGCTAGAGTCTGCGGGCGCGGGTTGGGCCGGCTGGTCCGGGGAAGTCACCAGACCAGTTTAGTGCCCTTTCCGACGGCGCCTGCCGGGGGGTCCACCCCCGGCACGGCAAGCCAGTCCGCAACACCATCCAGAAGCTGCCACCGGCCGCAACGAAGAATAAGGAGCCGTCCCCTCCATGACAGCGTCCAGTAACTCCCAGGCGCCGCTCCGGCTGCTGGCAGTCCATGCCCACCCGGATGACGAATCCAGCAAGGGTGCTGCGACTATGGCCATGTATGCGGCTGCCGGCGTGGACGTCCTGGTGGCAACGTGCACGGACGGGTCCAGGGGAGACATCCAAAATCCCGCCATGGAAGGTGAACCGCACCCCAAGCGGGACATGGCAGGTGCCCGCCGGCTGGAGATGCAGCAGGCCGCCGCCATCCTGGGTATCCGCCAGCAGTGGCTCGGCTTTGTGGACTCGGGCCTGCCGGAAGGCGACCCGCTGCCGCCGCTTCCCGCCGGGTCTTTCGCCACCCTGCCGCTGCACCAGGCTGCGGCGCCGCTGGTGCGCCTGGTCCGCTCCTTCAAACCGCACGTCATCCTCAGCTATGACGAAAACGGCGGCTACCCCCACCCGGACCACATCATGGCCCACAAAGTGGCCGTGGAGGCCTTCGAAGCAGCGGGCGATCCGGCACGCTACCCGGAGGCGGGGGATGCCTGGGAGCCCAGCAAGCTCTACTACGACCGCGCCTTCAGCCCCGAACGGTTCCGCGCGCTGCACTTCGCCCTGGAAGAGGCGGGGCTGCAGTCCCCGTACGCCGAGCGGCTGGCTGCCTGGCTGGAGTCCGACGCGGAGGGGCACACCCCTCCGCCGGCCGCCCACCCCACCACCACGCAGATCGACTGCGGCGATTTCTTTGAAAAGCGTGACGACGCCCTGCGTTCCCACCGCACACAGGTGGACCCCCTCGGTTTCTTCTTTGCCGTTTCGCCCGACATGCAGCGCCGCGTCTGGCCGTGGGAGGACTACTCGCTGATCCACTCGCGGGTGCACTCTGAACTCCCCGAGAAGGATCTGTTCGCGGGGCTAAGATAGACAGGCAGGCTATTTCTATCTTGCGTAGAAGATAGGGGCGGCGACGGGCCGTCCCCTTCCTGCTGCATCCGTTCCACCAGAAGGTATCCACCGTGCATTTTCTGCTCCTCAGCCTCGCCACCACGCCGACCCCGCTGCCCACTCCGACGCTCCGGGACGGCATCTCCGAGGACCAGGTGACCCCGGGCCTGCTGGGCTTCATCATGACGGCCTTCTTCGTCGTGGCGACCGCCCTGCTCATTGTGGACATGGTGCGGCGGATCCGCAGGGTACGCTACCGCGCGCAGGTGGAGGAAGAGCGCATGGCTGCCGCTGCCGCGGCGGACGTCGACGCCGCGGACGCCCAGGACGGGCTCGACGGCGGCACCGACCAGGCGCCGGGGCGCAACGGTACCGGCCCGGCCGACGGCGTTTCCCGGCCCCGCGAATAAAGCCCTTCCTCGGTGCGGGCACCGCTGGAAGCGTTCCGTTCCTAGGCGCCTGAAGCCCCTAGGAGAAGACGGCCAGCGCGATCGCCACGAAGTGGGCGGCGAAGGCGAACACGGTGAACGCGTGGAACAGTTCGTGGAAGCCGAAGTGGTAGTAGCTGAAATTGGGCTTCTTGAGTGCATAGAACACCGCGCCCGTGATGTAGAGAACCCCGCCCACGCAGATCAGCACAGCGGAAGGGGCGCTGGCCTGGAAGAACTGCGGCAGATAGAAGAGGGCGCCGCAGCCCAGCGCGATGTAGATGGGTACGTAGAGCCAGCGCGGCGCATCAGTCCAGAGCAGCCGGAACAGCACGCCCAGGACGGCTCCGGCCCAGATCACCCATAAGAGCACCACTGCCTGCTGGCGTTCCAGGAGCGTCCACGCCAGCGGCGTGTAGGTGCCGGCGATCACCAGCATGATGTTGGTGTGGTCCAGCCTTTTCAGGACGAGCTTGACGCGCGGGGACCAGTTGCCACGGTGATACACGGCGCTGACTCCGAACAGCAGGACGCCGGTGGCGGCGTAGACGGCGGAGGTGATCCTGCGGTCCGTGGTGGGAGCCATGGCCACCAGGATGATGCCGGCTGCCAGTGCCAGCGGGGCCGTGACGGTGTGGATCCAGCCCCGCCACTTCGGCTTGATCATCAGGAGTTCCGCGAGTCGGACGGCGGCATCGTCCACGGCGCTGGTTTCCGGTGCCGCGCCGGGTTTCCCGTTCTCCGGCTGGGGTGCCGGCGAGGCCATGGGAGAGTCGCTGTTCATGGGTCCAGAATAACTTACGCATCGGTAAGTTACTCATGAGTAACATTATCCGGGTGCCACCAGAGGGTGCTGCCGGTCCCGGGGCTCCATGGGCGGTAGCCTAGGATGTGGATGTACGTACGGCAGGAAAGTCAGGTGAGTGGACGCGTGGAGTTGCCCGGGTTCCTCTATGGCTATTACGAGCGCCGGCTGCTTAAGGACCTCCCGCGCGACCGCATCCCGCGGCACATCGGTGTCATGGTGGATGGCAACAGGCGCTGGGCCAAGCAGTTCAACGCTCCCACCAGCCAGGGCCACCAGGCCGGCGCTGACAAGATCCACGAGTTCCTCGGCTGGTGCCAGGAACTGGGCGTCAAAGTGGTGACGCTGTACATGCTGTCCACAGACAACATGAACCGCTCCAGTGAGGAACTGGACCTCCTGATGGGCATCATCGCCAATACCCTTGACCGCCTGGATGAGGACGCAAACATCTCGGTGCATGCCATGGGGGCTCCCGAACTGCTCCCGGACTACCTGGCCGAGCGGCTCAACAAGCTGACGGCCAGGACCCCCGTCCGGGAAAAGATCCACGTGAACGTTGCAGTCGGGTACGGGGGCCGGAGGGAGATCGTCGACGCCGTCCGCGAGCTCCTGCACGATGCCGTCGCCAAAGGCGTGGACATCTCCAAGCTTGCCGATGACCTCTGCGTCGATGACATCTCCCGCTTCCTGTATACCCGGGGCCAGCCGGATCCGGACTTGGTCATCAGGACGTCGGGAGAGCAGCGCCTGTCCGGCTTCCTCATGTGGCAGAGCGCCTACAGCGAGTTCTACTTTTGCGAGGCCTTGTGGCCCGCCTTCCGCAAGGTCGACTTCCTCCGCGCATTGCGGGACTACGCGGGCCGGCAGCGCCGATTTGGCGCCTGAACCCCGCCGTTCATAACGAGTTCATACATCCGCCGGAGAAATCGCCGGTAAATGGTTGCGGAAATGACCTGCCGTGGATTTACGTTATATCCATCAGCAGGCAAAACCGCCGGCTGATCGGGGAGGCCAGTACATGGAGCGAAACATCGCACCGGTTGTATGGGAGGCCGGACCCGGCCTCGTGGCCGAGCCGCCTCACAAGTAACAATTCCGGGCTGGAGCCCGGGGCTGGAGTCGATGTGGCTACTTCTGAACAACTGCCCGAGGTCCTGGCTGGACAGGGCGGTAAAGCTACCTCTCGCGTCGAGCGAGCCACCAAAGAAACCGGTGCGGCAACTGATGCTGCGGCCGGTTTTGCTGTCTCCGGAAGGGAAGCCGACATCCACACCTTCGTCATCGACACCTCCGTCCTGCTCTCCGATCCCCGCGCACTTTTGCGGTTCGCCGAACACGAGGTGGTCGTTCCCGTCGTCGTCATCACCGAACTCGAAGCAAAGCGGCACGACCCCGAACTGGGCTACTTTGCGCGGAAGGCGCTCCGGCTTTTGGACGACCTGCGGGTCAAGCACGGCGGCCTGAACCAGCGCCTTCCCATCGGCGACGAGGGCGGCACCCTCATGGTGGAGCTCAACCACATCTCCGCAGAGGTCCTGCCGCTGGGCTTCCGCAGCGGTGACAACGACAGCCGCATCCTCGCCGTGGCCAAGAACCTGGCCAACGAGGGGCGCAACGTCACCGTCGTCTCCAAAGACCTGCCCATGCGGGTCAAAGCCTCCGCCATGGGACTCACGGCGGACGAGTACCGCAACGAACTGGTCAAGGACTCGGGCTGGACGGGCGTCGCCGAAATCGAAGCGGACGAGCAGGACATCGCCACTCTGTACGGCCACGAACCGGTCTTCATTCCGGCCGCCGCCGAATTGCCGGTCAACACCGGGCTGGTCCTGCTCTCCAACCGCGGCTCTGCTCTCGGCCGGGTGGGCGCCGACAAGCAGGTACGCCTGGTCAAGGGCGACCGTGACGTGTTCGGCCTCCACGGGCGGTCCGCCGAGCAGCGCCTGGCCATCGACATGCTGATGGATCCTGCTGTCGGCATCGTGTCCATCGGCGGCCGCGCCGGCACCGGCAAATCCGCGCTGGCCCTTTGCGCAGGCCTGGAGGCGGTGCTGGAACGCCGTGAACACCGCAAGGTGATCGTCTTCCGGCCCCTCTACGCTGTGGGCGGCCAGGAACTCGGGTACCTGCCGGGCTCCGAGTCCGAAAAGATGAACCCCTGGGCCCAGGCAGTCTTCGACACCCTCGGCGCCCTGGTAAGCCAGGAAGTGGTGGAGGAGGTCATGGACCGAGGCATGCTCGAGGTCATGCCGCTCACGCACATCCGCGGACGTTCCCTCCATGACGCCTTCGTGATTGTGGACGAGGCCCAGTCCCTCGAGAAGAACGTCCTCCTCACCGTCATGAGCCGCATCGGCCAGAACTCCAAGATCGTGCTCACCCACGACGTCGCCCAGCGGGACAACCTCCGCGTGGGGCGGCACGACGGAATCGCCGCCGTCGTCGAAACCCTGAAAGGACACCCGCTCTTCGGCCACGTCACCCTCACCCGCTCCGAGCGCTCGCCAATCGCAGCCCTCGTGACGGAGCTCCTGGAGGGCTAACGGGGGTGCGTGGGGCACCCTTCCTCTGCGTGCTGGCTCGTTCCTCGCCTTTGACGCACGCTGCCGGAAGGCTGCCCCACGCCCCAGCCGGGTTACGGGCCTTCTCGTAGGAGCGTATCGCGGCGCATCGGCCGCCGTAGGTCGCCCAGCGACCGAAGGTGGCCCTATGCGCTGTGTCTAAGCGACGGAGAAGGACCGTGGCCCGGCGTACCCAGCCACGGACAGGCACTCACCGCACGCCGAGGAACTTGGCCGCTGCCTCGGGGCCCTCTACCTTCAGTTCCCAGTCGGGGCGCTTGAACGTTTCAGGGGTGAGGCGGACGTGCTGGACCGTTTGGACTTGGCTGCCCCAGGCTTTGCGGGTGGTGCCGTTGAGTTCGTAGCCGAGGGCGCGGGAGACGCCGAGGGAGGCGCTGTTCCAGGCGGCGGCCTCGGATTCGGCTACTTCTGCGCCAAGCCAGTCGAAGGCCCACAGGACGACGGCGGCGCGCATTTCCTTGCCCAGGCCGCGACCTTGCAGGGACTGCTTGAGCCAGGAGCCGGTGCTGACGGTCTTGAGCGCCGCGAACTCCTTGGCGCCAACGTCCTGGCATCCGACGAACTGGCCCTCGTGCCAGATGCCCAGGAGCAGCGTCCAGTTCTCAGGTGTGCACTCGGCCCTGCAGCGCCAGTACCAGCGGGCCATGTTGGGGCCGAGCTCGTCGTCGGGCAGCTCCGTCCAGGGGGTGCTGAAGGGGTTCCTGTCCGGTTCGTGGATGCCGCTGCGGGCGACCTTGACTGCGGCGGGGATGTCGGGATCGGTGATGGGGCGGAGCTCCAGCCGCGGCGTGGACAGTTTGAGGTCGAACAGGGGCCAAATGGAGCTCAACGTCATCATCCGCGAAGCCTAGCCGATCGGCGACAGGGGGTGTTGTCATGTTCAGGCGGGAATGTCCCAGCTGATATGGCGGCGGACGTCAGTGAGGTTCATGGCTTCGGCCAGGAACAGGTCATCGAGCATGTACTCGTTCACGGCCAGGATCCGGATCCAGTGTCCATATCGATCTGTTTCAGGCTCCAGCGACTGGCTGGAGACGCAGACGCCGGTGCCCAGGTCCACGCGAAGACGGGAGGTGCCGGGGAGGCACAGGGGAGCGGCCGGGTCAGCGGGTCGGTAGGCGGGGTTGGGAACAACCACCGCTTCCAGCACAGGCCGGCCTTCGTGCTCGGCGTACCGGACGTCCACGACATCCACCGCGTTGCTGCCCGGGAACTCGATGGGTACCGGGGCGTTGCCTGCCAACTCCACCGGGTCCAGTGCGGCGGAAAAACGGGCATTGCGGAACCCGGGCTCGCCGTAGGCGGCCTCCGGCTGGCGGCGGACCAACCCGCCGTCGTCATACACGGGGGTGACCAGGTGCGGAGGGAGGAGCCAGGACTTGCGGGTGGCGCTCACGTAAAAGACATCCTTGGAATCGTTGATCCCCGTGGTGCTGTGCAGGACCAGTGCCTCCGGGCTCTCCAGCCGCAGGGCGCCCGGACGGCGCAGCCAGGCCCGGACAAAAGGTGCACCGACCGCCGGCGCTGACGCAAACGCCTGGTCCCAGTACTCAAACCTCAGCGACTGCCACTTCCACGGGGAGGACCGGCACAGGTTCCGGAAAACGGCGGGCAGGTCCGCGGGGGCGGCAGGAGGATCCGGGGCAGGTCGGCGGCGCGAGTCCCAGGTGGACATATCCACATCTTACGCGGGGGCGCTACAGCCGGAATGGGTTGATCCAGTAGCATCCGAGGGGTGATCGGACGACTTGGTGAACTTTGGGAGCATACCCCGCTTGCCTTCTGGCTGGTGCTGGCGGCGTGCCTGTATTTTGCGGTCATGGCGGTCCGTCTCACGATCATCGACGTCCGGCATCATCTCCTGCCCAACAGGATCGTCTTCCCGTCCTATGCAGTGGCGGGGACCCTGCTCCTGACGGCGGCCGCCGTTGCCTGGGTCAGCCCCCTCCCGGCAGAGAGTACAGGCGGGATCCTGGCTGCCCCCGTCCTGCGCGTGGTGGCCGGGGCAGGAATCCTGTGGCTGTTCTATTTCGTCCTCCGGTTCGTCTATCCGCCGGGCATGGGGTTCGGTGACGTGAAGCTCGCAGGAGTCCTCGGCATGTACCTGGGCTACCTCAGCTGGGGGCACCTGTTTGCGGGAACGTTCCTGGCGTTCCTGCTGGGGGGACTGTGGTCTGTGGCCCTTCTGGCTGCCCGGCGGGGAACCCTGAAGTCCTCCATCCCGTTCGGCCCGTTCATGCTCGCCGGGACGGCTGCCGCCATGCTGCTGCCCGCGTGAGCTGCCAGGCCTGACTGTGGCGCTGTTCAGGAGTTGCTGTTGGATAGGCTGTTGGCATGCCTGCACCCGAATATGTCCTGAAGCTGCGCAAGAAGATTGGCAATGACCCGCTGTGGGTCCCCGGTGTCCGCGGCGTGGTGGTCGATGACGCCGGCCGGATCCTGCTGGCCCAGCGGGCCGACAACCGGCAGTGGGCACTGATCAGCGGCATGCTGGACCCGGGGGAGCAGCCCGCCCGTGGCCTGGTGCGGGAGATCTTCGAGGAAACGGCTGTGGTCGCGGAGGCGGAACGCGTGGTGTCCGTGGGCGCCGTTGGCCCGGTGACGTACCCCAACGGTGATATCTGCGAGTTCCTGGACGTGGTCTTCCTCTGCCGCTACGTCTCAGGCGAAGCCCGGGTCAACGATGACGAGTCCCTGGCGGTCGGCTGGTTCAACCTGGACGAACTTCCCGAACTCATGCCGGGGCACCTCACCAGCATCCGGCAGGCGCTGGCCCCGTCCGGAGCGGTCCACTTCGAGCCCTGAAGCCCGATTGCAGCGGCCGAAAAGAAACAGGGACGCCGCAACCCCCAAGATTGCGGCGTCTCTGTCGGTCTCTAGCAGGCAGCGGATGCGGCAGGAACGCCGGCGGCGAGCCGCTCGGCTTCCTCTCCGCCTACCGCCTCGCCGCGTGCCACCATACCCGCGGTGTCCGACAACGGGATCTGCTTCAGCGTGATGGCCAGGAGCAGCGCCACAGCAATAAAGGGGAGCAGGTACCAGAACACCGGTGCCAGCGAATCGGCGTAGGCGTTCACGATCGCGTCCCGAAGCTGTTCCGGGAGCTGGCTCAGCGCCTGCGGATCCAGGGTCCGGGTGGACTGCCCGGCCTGTTCAGGTGAGGCTCCTGCGCCCGTGAAGGCGCCGGTGAGGGCTTCGGAGAGCCTGGTGGTGAAGATGGAACCGAATACTGCCACGCCCATGGCGGCCCCCACTTCACGGAAGTAGTTGTTGGTGCTGGTGGCGGTGCCGATCTGGTCGGCCGGGACGGAGTTTTGGACCACCAGGACCACCACCTGCATGATCAGGCCCAGGCCTGCGCCGAACACGAAGAGCTGCAGGCAGATCACCCAGATCGGCGTGCTCGCCGCCAGGGTGGTCATCCAGAGCATGGCAGCCATAGTGAATACGGCACCGAGGATGGGGAACATTTTGTACTTGCCGGTTTTGGAGATCCGGATGCCCGAGTAGATGGAGGTGCCCATGAGTCCGGCCATCATGGGAAGCATCAGCAGGCCGGATTCGGCGGCGGAAGTGCCGGAGGACATCTGCAGGAACGTGGGCACGAAGGCGATGGCGGAGAACATGCCCAGGCCAAGGGTGAAGCCGATCGCGGTGGCGTTGATGAAGATGCGGTTGCGGAACAGGCTCAGCGGGATGATGGGGTCCTCCGCCCGGCGCTCCACCATCACGAATGCGGCGGCGGAGACCAGCAGCCCGGCGCCGAAGGCCCATGTGAGGGGTGAGTCCCAGCCCTCATCCTTCTTGCCACCGAAGTCAGTGAAGAAGATCAGGCATGTAGTGGCAGCGGACAGCAGCACCACGCCCAGGACGTCGATCCGCTTTTCGGCCTTCTTGTTGGGCAGCGTGAGGGCAAACCAGGCGATGGCAAAGGCTGCAAGGCCCACCGGGATGTTGATGTAGAAGGCCCATTCCCAGGTGAGGTGGTCGACGAAGAAGCCGCCCAGCAGCGGGCCGGCCACGGCGGAGAGGCCGAAGATGGCGCCGAGCGGGCCCATGTACTTGCCGCGCTCCTTGGCGGGCACGATGTCCGCGATGATCGCCTGCGACAGGATCATCAGGCCGCCGCCGCCCAGGCCCTGGATGGCGCGGAAGATGACGAAGCCCCGGAAATCCGTGGCCAGGGCGCAGCCCACGGACGCCAGCGTGAAGAGGGCGATAGCTACGAGGAAGAGGTTGCGACGGCCCAGGATGTCACCGAACTTGCCGTAAATGGGCATCACGATGGTGGTGGCCAATAGGTAGGCGGTGGTGATCCATGCCTGGTGTTCAACTCCGCCCAGCTTGCCCACGATGGTGGGCATCGCGGTGGAGACGATGGTCTGGTCCAGGCTCGACAGCAGCATGCCGGCGATAAGCGCGGAAAAGATGATCCAGATGCGCTTCTGGGTCAGCAGCAAGGGCCCTGCGGGCGGCTTGATGGTGGCGGTACTCATGATTGTCCTTTTGCGGGTTCGATGTCCGGCAGGTCGATGGGCTGGGAAAATAGCACGCTGGCTGCGGTGAGGTTTTCCAGCAGCAAGTCCCGGTAGGGGCGGGTGTTGCCGTCCGAGAAGTAGGCCATGCTGCTCTTGCGGGCGATGGTGCTGAGCAGCACCACGGCCATTTGCACGACTGGATGGTCCGGGGCCACGCCTTCACGCCGGGCCACGTCCCGGGCGAACTGCGCCTCCCGCTGTTCGGTGACTCCGATGAGGCGGAGGATGAGCTGCGGCTCCTTGCGGACCACTCCGATGAGTTGCCGTGTCTCTTCTTCAGACGACGACATGTCTTCGGCCAGGCGGAGTGAGAGCCGGACCAGGTCCCGGAACAGGGTGGGCGAGATCTCGCCCGCAGGGGAGTGAGCCCCGCCGGCCACGAACTCATCGATGACATCCGCCGGCACATCATCGTCAGCGTGGCCGATGATGGCGTCTTCCTTAGTGGGGAAGTAGTTGAAGAAGGTCCGGCGCGAGATACCCGCAGCCTGGCAAACCTCCTCCACTGTGTAGCCGTTGAGGCCCTTGTCGGAAGTCAGCACCCGGGCCGCGGCGGTAATGGCCGTCCGCGTCGCTGTCCGCTTCCGCTCACGCAGCCCGGCATTGGAATTTGCACTATCGGTCACAGAGTAAAGTTTTGCACTAAGTTATAAATAGTGCAATTTTCTGAAGCGCGCCGGGAGTGCTTAAAGCACGACGGCGGCCGGTCACCCTCCGTGGGGAAGGTGAGCGGCCGCCGTCGGGCGTCTTTGTGGTGTTACGCCTTGTGGGCCGGGGCAGTCATGGTGGTGACGTCCAGTGCCTTGTCCAGGTCGGCTTCGGAAACCTTGCCCTCGCCGTCGCCGACGAAGCCCAGCTTCTCGGTGGCCTGGCGGATGGTCAGGCCCTCCTTGACAGCGGTCTTGGCGATCTTGGCGGCGTTCTCGTAGCCGATGTACTTGTTCAGCGGGGTCACGATCGAGGGGGAGGCCTCGGCCAGGAAGCGGGCACGCTCCACGTTGGCGGTGATGCCGTCGATCATCTTGTCCGCCATGACCCGGCTGGTGTTGGCCAGCAGGCGGATGGACTCGAGCAGGTTGGCGGCCATGACCGGGATGCCGACGTTGAGCTCGAAAGCGCCGTTGGTGCCTGACCAGGCGATGGCGGTGTCGTTGCCGATGACCTGGGCGGCCACCATGATGGAGGCCTCGCAGATGACCGGGTTGACCTTGCCGGGCATGATCGAGGAGCCGGGCTGCAGGTCGGGGAGGGCAATTTCGCCCAGGCCCGTGTTGGGGCCGGAGCCCATCCAGCGGAGATCGTTGTTGATCTTCATGAAGGAGATGGCGATGTTGCGCAGCTGGCTGGACGCTTCGATCAGGCCGTCGCGGTTGGCCTGGGCCTCGAAGTGGTCGCGGGCCTCGGTCAGCGGCAGTCCGGTGTCCGTGGCGAGCAGCTCGATGACGCGCTCGGGGAAGCCGGCAGGGGTGTTGATGCCGGTGCCCACAGCGGTGCCGCCCAGCGGAACCTCGGAAACGCGGGGGAGCGATGCGTTGATCCGCTCGATGCCGTAGCGGACCTGTGCGGCGTAGCCGCCGAACTCCTGGCCCAGGGTTACCGGGGTGGCGTCCATCAGGTGGGTGCGGCCGGACTTGACGACGTCCTTGAACTCGGCGGCCTTGCGCTCCAGCGACTCAGCCAGGTAGCCCAGGGCAGGAATCAGGTCGTTGATCAGCGCGGAAGTCGCGGCGACGTGCACGGAGGTGGGGAACACGTCGTTGGAGGACTGCGAGGCGTTGACGTGGTCGTTCGGGTGGACCACCTTGTCGCTGCCGGCGGCCTTCAGCGCACGCGTGGCCAGCTCGGCGATGACCTCGTTGGTGTTCATGTTCGAGGAGGTGCCGGAGCCGGTCTGGAAGACGTCGATGGGG
>Ga0308169_10005215_pt1 | contig 11927 bp, 15 predicted proteins | sample PhyBR1_2_FD_202139 | JGI IMG/M metagenome (GOLD analysis project Ga0308169, IMG submission 202139) | Phyllosphere microbial communities from UC Gill Tract Community Farm, Albany, California, United States - DLSLSB.R1 | ecosystem: Host-associated > Plants > Phyllosphere > Unclassified | place... | reverse complement strand
TTTATATCCATATGTGTACTACTATTTAGGCGTCACCCGTAACAACGGAGCCCAAATCCCATGGCCACTTCCTCGATTGCCCTCAACGCACAGCAACAATTGGATTCCCCGGACGCGGGTCGAGTCGCGTTGAAATTCTTCTTCAATCTCATGACGCTTTGGGGCTGCACTGTCGAGCAGCAGCGCATATTGTTGGGCAAGGTTGGAAACACGACTTTCTATAAGTACAAACAATTGCCGGAAAACGTACGGCTGCCTCGCGACACCCTTGAGCGTATTTCCTATCTGATGGGTATTCACAAGGCGCTGAGCATTATCTTCAGCAACAGTCGGGACCGTGCCTATCAATGGGTCAGCAGCCCTAACACCGCTGCGCCGTTCAACGGCCAGTCGGCGCTGACCTACATGCTGGCCGGACGAGTGGTGGACATCGCCGATGTACGGCGTTATCTGGACGGAGTGCGCGGTTGATGACGCCACCGCTGGTGGATCCGCAATGGAAACGGGCCTATCGGATCGTCAACAGCAGCTTCCCGCCGATCACATTGTTCGAAGACGTGCTCGACCCCGAGGACCTGGCCACTGCCTATGCCCTTGAAGCATTGACCAATGATCGGCTCATGGCTGAAGCCGGCGTGCTGTCGCGGGTGCGCCCCGAAGACCGGGTTTCCGGGCCCGGCTCCTCGCCCGTGATGGCGGCGTTTACCCATATCGGCAAAAGCAGCCGCTTCAGCGACGGCACTTTCGGCGTCTACTATGCCGCCAGCAGCCAGGAAGCCGCTATCGCCGAAACCTGCTATCACCAGGCGCGATTCCTCGGGGCGACCAACGAGCCCGACCTCGAATTGACCATGCGCACCTATGTCAACAAGGTCGTCAAACCCTTGCACGACATCCGCCACGACCACCCGCACCTCCACAATCCGGACCCTGCCGCCTACGGTCCGTCCCAAGTGTTCGCCCGACAACTGCGCGAAACCTTATCCTGGGGCCTGCTCTACAACAGCGTTCGCCTGCCCGGCCACGAATGCGTAGCCGCTTTTCGCCCACCGGCGGTGTCGATTCCGGTGCAGGGCAAGCATATTCGGTACGTCTGGAGTGCCCAGAAGCGGGAGATATCGTTTGTGTTCGAGGTGAGCGAGGTGTGAAGGAGGGCCGCAGTGCAGCCCAGCGGGAGCAAGCGCCCCCGCCACGGGCATCTGGTCAGATCTTGAACTGTTGTACCGAAGCCTGCATCGACCCCGCCGCGTCGTTCAGTTGATCCGCCGTTTGCGTCAGGTTGTGGATCGAGCGGGTATTTTCCCGGGATTGCTCGGCAATCGATTCGACCCGCTGGGCCATTTCATCGCTGGCCTTCGATTGCTCAGCAATGGTCTGGGAGATTTCTTCCACCACCTCGGCGGCATGCCGAGCGCCGGTGCGGATTTCGCTGATGGACACCCCGGCCTGCTGGGCCAGGTTCACGCCTTCGTCCACCCGACTGACGCACGCCTGCATATTCGCCACCGCATCCCGTGCGCTGGTCTGGATGCGCTCGATCATCGCGGTGATTTCCTGGGTGGACTGAGTGGTGCGTGCCGCCAAGTTGCGCACTTCATCGGCCACCACCGCAAAACCGCGACCCGCCTCGCCGGCACGCGCGGCCTCGATGGCCGCGTTGAGCGCCAACAGGTTGGTCTGCTCGGCGATGCTCTTGATCACCTGAATGATCGAATGAATGTCTTCGGAGGACGCATCCAGCGCCGTGATCTTGCTGGAAGATTGGTTGACCACCTCGGCGATCCGGTTCATGCCCTCCACCACCCCGAGAATCACCTGCCCGCCGCTGCTCGCCAGTTGCTCGGACTGCGCCGAAATCGTCCGGGCGCTGTCGGCGTGCTGATGGATCTGGCTGATGTTCGCCATCATCTGCTCCATGCTCGCGGCCATGCTGGTCGCGCTCTGGGCCTGCTGATCGGCACTGGCCACGATTTGCCGCGCCGTATCGCCCAGATTCCGCGACGTACCGTTCAACTCGTCGCTCTGGCCACGGATCGTGGCGATCATCTGCCGCAGATTCGTTTGCATCTGCTCGATCACCCCTTGCAACTGGCCCAGCTCATCCTTGCTTTGCGCTCCCATCGACCGCTGCAAATCCCCCTGGGAAATCGCCTGGGTATTGAGAATGATCTTGTTCAGCGGCGTAAGCACCGCCTTGAGCAAGCTCCACGACAACAGCGCCAACGCCACGCACGTGGCCAGCAAGGTCATGAGCAACCAACTTTGTGACGTTTGGACGCTGCTGTCCTGATGCTCGCGCGACGTCTGCGCCTGGTTTTCGATCAGCTCACTGACCGCCTCGTTGCGCTCCTCCAGGGCTGAAAATGCCGCGTCGAATTCGGCTCTCAACGCATGACCATCCTGGGCACCGCTCAGCGTCTTTCCGATGACTTGCCTGGCTTTCTCGATGTAGGTATCCGCTTGTGGCTTCAACTCGGTGATTGCCTGGGCGATGGCAGCCGGTAACTTCGCCTCGGCATTCTCGGCGATGACCTTGCGCATCCGCTGGGAATGCTCATCAAAAGCCGCCTGCACTTCCTGGCCCCCTTTCGCATCACCCGGCGCCACCAGCAAAGCCGCCAACACATCGCCACGAATGGCGTCGTGCATCATGTCCGCCTCCATGTGCTTGCGCATGGCCGAAATACTGGTCTCGCTCTGCACCAGGGCCTCGGACATGGAGTGATAACCCCACAACCCGATGCCACCGAGCAACAGCGCAAAAGAAAGACTGACCAACCCCGAGCCTATGACTTTGGTGCGGATCTTCATCGCTTACTGCTCCTGGAGCGGGGAATTCTGGGAAGTGTAGTCGAGCGCCAGCAGAGCCCTGGGGCGGACGATGTTCTTATTTGAGGCTATCGGCGGGGGGAGCGATAAGGTGAATATCCCCAGAACCCGTGGCGAGGGTGCTTGCTCCCGTTGGGCTGCGGGGCGGTTCTTCTTATCCATGCCCAAACCCCCAAGCTCCAGCCGGACGGATTGAGGCCCGCTCCTACAGTGCCCCGAAGTATCTCGCGACGACCTGCTAATTTAAGCGGGCTCTTGCCGGTGTAAGATGCTCAACAAACGCTCACTATCGAGGCTGTCATGACCGGGATTTCCCTGAACCTGCCGGAAGACCTTTCGAACTCACTCTCTGATCTGGCCAAGACGAATGGCCAAACAGTGAGCTATTTGGCGATGGACGTTCTTCGTGATTACATCGAGCACGAGAAGGCGTTGACCGCACAAATCGAGCTGGCGGTAGAGGAGGCCGATCAAGGTAAGTTCGCCTCCGATGGTCAAGTAGCCGCGATGCGTTCCCGACGCTGGAGCAGGGATGCGGGTTGAGTGGCTGGAAAAAGCCCTTAAAAACCTGGAAGACGAAGCCAGTTACATAGCCCTTGAAAACCCCAAGGCTGCTGACGACTTTTCCGATGCAATCTTTGCCAGCGTAGAACGGTTGGCCCAATTCCCAACCATGGGCCGTGAAGGTCGAGTAAAGAATACACGGGAATGGGCAGTTCCTAATTGGTCCTATCTCATTCCCTATCGGGTACTCGGTGATCGGCTTCAAATCCTTGGGGTGTTCCACACAAGGCGACGCCCTCGTGCCAAGTGGTAAACGGGAGAGCGTAGTCCAGACCTATTAGGGCTGTACCTTTCTTTGCGTGCCGTACCCCGGAGCGGCAGAACACAAGGAAGGCCTCTCATTCGGCTTTTGATCACGCACCGCAATGCGCCGCAAGGAGATTCTGATGACCACTGCCCACGTTTTCATCGCCACCAGTCTGGATGGCTTCATCGCCCGGCCCGATGGTGACATCGACTGGCTTTTGCAGCGCGACGATCCAACCGAGGACCATGGCTACGCAGGCTTCATTGCTGACAAGGATGTGATTGTGATGGGGCGGGGAAGCTACGAGAAGGTACTGACCTTTGACACTTGGTTCTATGAAAGGCCCGTGGTGGTGCTGTCCGAACAACTGGCGAATTCGCCGGTGCCCGAGGCGCTGAAGGGTAAGGTGCGTTTCTCCAACCTCTCACCCAGGGACGTGATGGAGGAACTGGCGGCGCAGGGTGTACGTCGAGTCTATGTCGACGGCGGGAAAGTGGTGCAGTCATTCCTGCGTGATGGATTGGTCGCCGACCTGGTGATCACCACGGTTCCTGTGCTGATCGGGTCGGGTAGACCGTTGTTCGGGGCCCTTCAGCGGGACGTTGAATTGAAGCTGGTATCCAGCCGCAGCTTTCCTTCGGGATTGGTTCAGTCCACCTATCGCCTGGGTGCATGAGCCGCCCGGCTATCCACGGGGAATGATTCAATGAATATTCCACGTGGCGAGGGAGCTTGCTCCCGCTGGGCTGCGAAGCAGCCCTTCTTCCCGTAACGAGCTGGAAGCGGACACTTTAGATGGAGTTCAGGGCGCCCTTTGCTACGATCTCGTCCCACGCCGTGGGGGTGGGAAACAGCTCGTTCAGAAAACCTACAAACGCTTTAACGTTCGGGCTTGCCCGGCGGCTTTCAGGCCATAAGGCTGTGATGGAGGAGCGGTCGACGGCGAACTGTGGAAAGAGCGGCTTCAGTTCTCCCCGAGCGACATAAGGCGCCGCGACATAGGTGGGTGAAATGCCAATGCCACCGCCCGCTGCGAGCACCGCGGCTACCGCATCGCTGGCGTCGATGATGATGGAGGCGTCGGGTGCGATTTCCACTATTCGATCTCCCACGCTGAATGGCCAGCGCAACGCCTGGCCCGAACTCTGGTAGCGAAAATTCACGCAGTCGTGGTCGGCCAGATCACTGAGCTCCAGCGGCGTGCCGCGTTCGGCTAAATAGGCTGGCGAGGCAAAAGCGCAAATTCGATGCGGCCCCAGTCTACGAGAGATGAGTCGCGAGTCGGTCAGGTCGCCCACGCGCACGGCCACATCGATGCCTTGCTCGACGATGTCCGCAAACTGATCGCCCAAGCGCAGGTCGATGGCGAGCTTGGGGTAGCGCTGGCGAAACCTGGGAATCGCCGGCGCCAATATGTTCAGCCCGATAGGTGGTGGCGCTGTCACTTTCAAGGTGCCGGAGGGCTCAGCGCGCGAGGCAGCAGCAGCCTGCTCAATGTCCTCCACCTCGCGCAAAATCCGTAACGCTCGTTCGTATAGGTCTCGTCCTTCCGCTGTCAGAGTGAGCGAGCGGGTGGTACGGCTGAACAAACTCAGCCCGAAATGCTGCTCCAGGCGTTGCACGCTCTTGCTGATGGCAGACGGCGACACCGATAAATCGCGCGCTGCAGCGGTATAGCTGCCCAAGGAGGCTGCGCGGGCAAAGGCAATGAGACCTGTAAGGCGGTCCAACCCAATTTGTTCCTTCATGGCATCAGTAAAGCGACTTATGCCCTAATTATCAATATTGGCTCGCGCCTTTAGTCTTTGCCCATCGACGCCATCAGGGCGTTCAAGGAGAGAGACCATGAGCCATTCCACAGCTACACAAAACGCATTTACCCAACCGCTTCCAGCCCAATTGGAAGGCCGCACCGTGGTGATTTTCGGCGGCACGTCCGGCATTGGTTTAGCCGCGGCGATTCAAGCCAAAGCTGCCGGGGCACTTGTGATAGTAATCGGCTCCAACGCCGAACGTGCCGAACAAGCGACCCTGGAGCACGGGCTCGCCGGCTGGCGTGCCGCTGATGTCACCCATAGCGAAGCCATCTATGCCGCCTTGGCGGACATCCCACACGTGGATCATCTGGTTCTACTCGCCGGGACATTTGTGGCGGGCAAGGTGCTGGATGCGGAAATCGATCACCTGCGCCGGGCGTTTGAAGAGCGGATGTGGGCCTCTGTGCACGCCATTCGCGCGCTCGGCAATCGGTTGTCCAAGGACGGTTCCATCACCTTTGTCTCCGGCTGCTTGGCCGATCGGCCCAATGCCCACGGCACCGCTGTGCTCGCTGCTGCTTCGGCAGCCATGGAAGCACTGGCCCGTGGCTTGGCTCTGGAACTGGCGCCCGTTCGCGTCAACACCCTGTCCCCAGGCCCGATCAACACCCCCATTTTCAGCAAAGCCCTGGGCGAGGGGCGCGATGCGTACGTCCGCGCCTGGGAACAAGCGTTGCCGTTGCATCGTGTGGGCACCGCCGCTGAAGCAGGTTCGGCTACCGTTTTCTTGATGACCAATACGTTTATGAACGGCGCCACGTTAAACATCGATGGCGGGGCTCGGTTGGTCTGAGTGAAACCCGTGGCGAGGGAGCTTGCTCCAGCTGGGCTGAAGCAGCCCTTCTATAATCCTCCGGCACATAAAAATCCGAATGCTGCCCTGCTCGTGAGCAGCATTGGGTGTGTGGCCCTTAAGCCGGATTATTCCCCGGCGCCTCCAACACCTTCACCACATCATCAATCACTGCCTTGCTCATATCCTGCAAATAACACGATGCCCAGGCATAACGATCCGTACCACGAATCATCGCCGCGTCCTCGGCCAACAGCTTGGCGACGTGGAGCAGATCGGAGGCGTGGGACAGAGCTTCGCCGAGGGGGATGCCGGCGTTGACGCGGAACAGAGGGCGGTCGGAATGGTAGGAGAAGGGGGTTAGGCCTATGGTTTTGAGGTCTTGCGGATTTGGCATTGTCTGGCTCCTTGACTGTAGAGAGCCGCAACCGTCCTTCCTACGGGATTGGGTGGCGGCCATGCACGGGGTAGGAAAACCGGGAATCAAGGCACCCGGCACACCCGAAGGTGTCCCGCGCACAGCCGCCATAACGCATATCGCAGACACAAAAAAAGCGCCTGCAATAATAAGCGGGGCGCTGCTGTAGCGCCTTGATTACTTCGGGTTTCCTACGCCCGGCCGCTGAATTTGCAGCGACGTTCAGAGAGTAGCGGGCGATTGGGTAGGGTGCAATCGTGGCCCGATGCTGGCTGGTCCGGTTTAGGTAGTTTTATGGATGGGCAATAATTGGCGTCATGGCCGATACAGCCGAGGGTGAGACTTTTGCGAGGACAAGCGTGTGGAGGCGATTTTAATGGATGATGAATGCGATCAATTTCAACAGGATTTGCCCGAATCTGCGCATCAAATGGCAGCCGGAGAAACCACACGGATTTTAGCCAGCCGGGGCCAATTGCCTCTCAAAGAGGTTTTGACAAGAGAGGACGATATGGCCTTGATCCATAAGGCGCGAGAGCGGCTTGCTGCTCCACAGCGGGTTAAAGTTTCAATGGATGATCTATAGTCCTTAGCTCGGTAGAGAGGCAGAAAATCCGTGCATTACCGAATGCTCGGCGACGTAGAAAGAGAGCCCGTATACACCCCAATGAGCTTCGTAATGGACCTACACAACGAGTTCGAGAATAGTAAGTTCTTCCACCGCGCCCGCGTTGATAGACGCGCCGCCGATGCCTTGGTGGGGTTGGCCGCTGGGATTACGGCGGACGGTGTCGTTAACACCACCGAAGCGCTCTTTCTAAAGCAATGGCTTGAGAACAATCTCGCCCATTTAGACGATCCGGTGATCAATCTGCTCTATTCACGCTTGGCGTTCATGCTTCAAGACGATGCGCTGGACCCGGATGAGTCGCTTGAACTGCTTGGCATTCTTCGTGGTTTTTCTGGGATGTGCATGGAGAGATCTAAGACAGGCGAAGCCGTTGCCGCTATGCCAACGGATCTTCCCTTCAATTTACCGGTGCCCGAGTTGGTATGGGACGGCCGGTTGTTTGTATTTACAGGCGTCATGGCCTTTGGGCCGCGTAAGGATTGTCAGGCGCTTGTCGAGGAACGAGGTGGTTTGATTGGAGGCGCTGTGAGCAAGAAGGTGCATTACCTAGTGGTCGGCAGCGTGGGTAATGAGCAGTGGCGCCACAGCACCTATGGAACGAAGATCATGAAAGCAGTAGAGCTACGGGAGGCGGGTGCTTCGATTGCCATTGTGGGTGAGGATCATTGGCAAAGGATGCTGTTTGGTTGAGGCAATGGTGGGTAGGTTGTCGATAGGCCTCGCGGAGACCGTCTAGCCGCTCGGCGGACGAAGGCCGATATGGCTAGTGAAGCGTTGCGCAAATTTGATGAAGCGATTACCGTAGCTATACGCCATTGACGGATAATTTTCAGGGTGATCTTCATTGAGTCGCCGATTTTTACAGAAGACCTTAATGAGCTTCTGAGTGATGAGAGCTATAGCGAATTTCAAGAGTACCTGGCCGAGCATCCTACGGCAGGCGATGTGATCCAAGGCACCAACGGATTAAGGAAGATTCGCTGGGCCGCGAAAGGTAAAGGCAAAAGGGGCGGGGTCAGAGTGATTTACTACCACGTTTGCGCGGCCTATCAGATCCGGCTGATCCTGATTTATCGCAAAGGGATAAAAGATGATCTATCCCCAAGCGAGAAGAGAATTTTGAATGAGTTAAACAGAGGGTGGAAATGATGGAAAAGAATCTATTTAACCGCCTGGTCGAAAGCATGACCCAGATGGACGAAATCGAGCGTGGCGAGCGTCGTCCGTCTCGTGAGTTCCATGTCGACGCAATGAAGGTCAAATTGATTCGACAAGCCACCGGCCTTTCTCAGGCCCGTTTCGCGAAAGCGATAGATGTGGCAGTGGGCACCCTTCAAAACTGGGAGCAGGGCCGACGTGAACCAGAAGGTCCAGCGCGTGCTTTGCTGCGGGCTATACACAACGATCCCAAGAATGTGTTGGCCGCCCTTGAGCATCATTGAGCATCCCTAGGAATTTGAGCGAGGCGTGAAAGCCTCACCCTCTGAACTGGCTCGCTCCCTCCGAATGCCGTGTGTGGACAGAAAGTGGTCTTACAGAAACAACAAAGCCCCCGCATTTCTGCGAGGGCTTCGTTTTGTATGGTGCGGCACCAGGAGTCGAATATAAACCTAATTTATTGTTTTTATTTGATATTTATAATGTTTCTGAAATTTCTACCTCTAAATTTATCCTGAGATCTAGAACATCTCTCTCACTCGGAGAGTGCGATGCCAGCTGCGCCTTTGCTAGCTGCTTGCAAGGTAGACCAAGCTTTAGCTACTGTCTGGCAAGTGGCCAGCTCCTTGGGTCATGTAACCCTTGGCAGCGGCGAGGCTTGATTAGCATGGATGCAAATAATCCGCTTAAGCGATTAAGCTCATTAATATCAGCCTCTTACACATCGATAGCTCTAATTTTGCTGATTGCTAACTGACATATTTTATGTCCGGGACTAGATGTGTCTGATATCTAATTGCGGGGCAATTTATTTTAATACAAGGATAGGTTTATGAAAGTAGTAAGGATCGAAGTTAATAATTTTCGCTTGCTGAAGAGGTTCTCTCTTGACCTTGAGAGCAATCTTTCTCTGGTGTTGGGTAAAAATAATAGCGGAAAGACTTCGCTGCTCTCTGCATTAGAGAAGTTTATAAATTCTTCTGAAAAGCAGAAAATAGTTTTTGACGATTTCAACGTCGATTTAAAAGCAGCCTTAATTAAATTGGTGAGTGGGGCTGACCCGATAGGTCCAGAGAATGCCTATACCCCCTTGGGTATAACGTTGAAGTTATATATTGAGTACGATGGTATCGATAATTTGTCACCAGTAAGCCAGTTAATAATGAGCTTGGATCCTGATGATAATCATATAGTGCTTGGGTTTGAGTATCTGGTCAGCTATCCGCAGTTAACGGCGATGCGGAATGATTACAATGATGTGAAAGAAAAATATGACAACGATTCGAGTTTGTTTCTTAAGGAAAATCAGCATATTTACTTTGATCAAGTCAGGAAGAAAAGTTTTTCCTATAGTGATCCGGATGTGTTCACAGACTTGACTAAAGAAAATATTAGTTTGGCTGATGTTATTTCATTTAGATCTATCGGTGCGAAGCGGAGTGTTACGAATAAAGATAATGATAAAACACTCTCTTCTCAGACTGCAATCATATACAAAAAGACATCTGAGAACCAAGAGCAGCAAGAGGCTGTCGAGGGCTTTAAGAAGCAACTGCGTTCGACTGATAAGGAGTTGAGCGAAATATATCAGGATATGTTTTCTGGATTGTTGGGGAAAGTTGCAAGGTTTGGCGGATCTAGATTGTCCGAGACGCATATTAAGATTGCATCCACCCTGCAGCATCGAGAACTGTTGGATGGAAATACAACTGTGATGTATACCCACGGTACCCATGATCTTCCAGAGCACTTTAATGGGCTTGGCTATATGAATCTAATCAGCATGATTTTTGAAATAGAAATGCTGATGACTTCTTTTCGGAGATCTAGTAAAGAAAATCCTGCTGCGATTAATTTACTTTTTATTGAGGAGCCGGAAGCGCATACACATCCTCAGATGCAATATACTTTTATAAAGAATATAAAGTCCCTGTTGAAAGAAAGCAGGATGAGAGAAGATGGAGTGGAGATTCATCTTCAAACGATTATCAGCACTCACTCATCTCATATCGTGGCAGAGTGTGACTTCGACGATATCAAGTATTTGAGGAAGTCACCTCTTGCTAACAGTGTGGACGCAAAAAATCTTAAGGCGCTCAAGTCGGAGTATTCGTCCGATGATGTGAATGACAATGCCCAGGCTGAACTCCACTACAAATTCCTTAAGCAATATCTTACGTTGAACCGCGCCGAGCTATTTTTTGCTGATAAAGCAATACTTATTGAGGGTGATACTGAGAAAATTCTTCTACCAGCAATGATGAGAAAGTTTGACCAAGAGATTCCTGATGCTGGCGCTATACCTCTACTTTCACAGAATATTTCAATTGTGGAGGTAGGAGCACATGCTCAAATTTTTGAAAAGTTTATCCATTTTATTGGTATTAAAGCTCTAATTTTGACTGATATAGATAGCGGGATTAAAGAATTGCTTTTTGAAAAGGATGGAGTCACTCCCCAGCTATACAAAAAAGGCACTCAGAAAATAGAGACTATAAAATGTCGTCCTGATGACCCAGCGGCAGACCATACAGCTAATGGATCGTTAATATTTTATCACGGCAAGGTCAGAGAGGATTTGGGCTACTTTACCTCCCTTAATGTTGAAGGTAAGGCTTTATCTAAAGTCGGAGGCGAATGGAAGGTCGATGTCGATGGCTGTATTTTTCTAGCATATCAGACTAAAGACGATGGCTATCATGGAAGAAGCTTCGAAGATGCATTCTTTTCGCTAAACAAAGCACTACTTGGAACTGACTCTGAAAAATTTCCATCTCTAACGCCTAAGTGGTTCAACAAATATATAAATGGCGAGTGCGATGCATTTGAGTTTGCAGAGAAGGCAGTTGGCAAAAAGCCTTCGTTAGCGATTGAAATCTTGCTTAATAGTATACCTGATAAAAAATCTGACTTTTCCAATTGGAAGACTCCTCACTATATCCAAGAGGGCCTGGGATGGTTGCGCAAATGAAGAACTTAGAGGAGGTTAGTGACGAGGCGAAAAAGATTCTTGATACTATCTGTGAGGGTAAGAGTTTTTTACTGAGTGGCGGTGCTGGAAGTGGTAAAACTTACTCTTTGGTAGAGGTTATAACGAATCTGGTTACCCTCAAGCCTTTGGCACGCGTAGCGTGTATTACCTACACCAACGCCGCGGTGCGGGAGATTGAGGGCAGAGCCAGCCATCCAAATCTGCACGTTTCTACGATTCATGACTTTCTCTGGGGAGTAATAAAACATTTTCAAGTAGAACTAAAGGAGGTTTTGTTAGCGCTGATTAATGATGACGAAATATTAGGTTTTAAAGTTTTAGATGGCAACGGCGAACCAGAAAAGTTAGATGCTATTGAGGGGGATGTTAGGTATAAGGAGTACGTAAAATTTAGGGAGGGGGTAATTTCACATGATGAAGTTATTGTACTTGCTAACGAGATGTTTAAAAGATACGACAAACTGTGCCGGATACTGAA
>Ga0308169_10005214_pt1 | contig 11928 bp, 20 predicted proteins | sample PhyBR1_2_FD_202139 | JGI IMG/M metagenome (GOLD analysis project Ga0308169, IMG submission 202139) | Phyllosphere microbial communities from UC Gill Tract Community Farm, Albany, California, United States - DLSLSB.R1 | ecosystem: Host-associated > Plants > Phyllosphere > Unclassified | place... | reverse complement strand
GTTCATCCCGCTTAAATCTCGTCGCCGAGACTGTGACTCTCGCATTCTGAAGTTCCGGTTGAGGAGAACTGAATCGAGCGCGTGCTGTCGACTGAAATACTTGCCCCGCGAGGGCTGCCAGGACGATGAGCGTACGAGGAAGGCGCCCTCCACCCTTGCATTGGAGCCCATCCTTTGTGGCTGCTCAATCTGCCTTCGAAGATTCGTTCACTCCGCAACGCCAGCGCTTCGCCTCTCTAGCTTGCACACAACGAGCGTCCACACTTGACTGTGCACAGCAGCGGCGGAGCGTCGGGCAGATTCGGTGCATAGCCCCACGGCAGCTGTGCATACTACTGGAAGCGGCTGATACCTCTCGACGTAGCCGCACCGAAGCCCGCGTACGGCACCGCTCCTCGCGCATTTCGATCGGGAGGTCTAGCCGGGGATAGTGTAGTGGGAATGACGCCATCGCCGCTCTGACATGAGTTTGCCTTCGTCGTAGGAGGAGCGCGAAGTCGTCTGCGTCATGGCACTACGCTCCACTGCCACTGCAAACCACGTGGACGCCGGCACTCACGCTCAAGATGGGATCCCACTGGAACGCCGGCTTGGACAGGCCAAGTGTTCGCTTCTTCTTCTTCTCCGGCTCGGGCTTGTCGTTCTCGTCCTCGCCCAGCTTGGACTTTGTCTTGGCACTGCTCGTCGTCTTGTCGCTGTCCGCGAGCTTGCGTGAAGGCGGCACAACCGCCGAGTTGACCTTTGTCGACTTGGCCATAACCTTTTCCGGCTTGGACGGCACGTCTGAATCGCTATCGTTGGTTTGAACCTTGCGCTTGGGCTGAAAGTCAGTGGCGCACCGATAACAGCAACCCACTGATTCCTTCTTGCTCTTCTTCTTGGGCGCCTCGGGTCCGGCATCGGAATCATCTGACGTTGCGGCCTGCCGTGAGCCAAAACATCAGACGTCGACAAGTTCACCTTTCTCGCCTTGGAAGGCTGCTTGTCAACCTTCTTCGGAGATGGCTTGGCCCGCTTGACCGCTTTAAGCTCCTCCTATACGTCAATGCTGCGCATGGTGAACGCACTCACCTCTACATCGGCCAGCCGATCCCGCTCGGCAATGGCCTCCTTCGCCTTCGCCTTCCACTTTTCCTCGCGTTCCTTGCTGCTCTGTTTCAACGCTGCGAGCTCCTCCTTCAGATCCGTCACCTCTTCCTCGCGCTTGGTTGCATCCGACTTTGCAGCGCGCAGGGCTTTTTGCAGCTCCCGCTTTTCATTGTCCTTGCCGTCAGGGTGTGGCTCGGCGTCCTGAACAACGACGTACCGATGCGCTCGCCTTGCTTTCGTTCGACACATTCTCCAGCTCCTGCACCAAGTCCTCTTCGCGCTGCTTCGCCGCGGCCAACTTGGTCTCGAGTCCAGCCACCTTGTTTTCATAGGTCGCGGCCTTTCGCAATGCCTCGTCCAGGTCGTTCTGAGTCGAGCTCGCCGCCAGGTGAGAGGATTTCGCTTCAGCAGCTCGTTGATGAGCCAAGGACGTATTGGCTTCTCCCAGAGCGGCCTGCGGTCAGACCGAGGCGTGTCCATCCACTCACCTCCAGATCTTGCAGCTGAGCGTCCTTCTCCGCCAGCTCGGCGTTCAGGTCGTCCTCCCTCGCCTTGAACAGCGAGATCTTGTGATCTCGCATCACTGACGTCAGCCCGCACCCTTTCAGTACATGATCCACGCACAGGACGCGGCACGAGCTTGCAGCAATCTTTGCTCCATCTCGACCATCCGTAGCTGCTCGTTTGCCAATGCCAACAACGCCTTCTCTTGCGCAATCAGACTATAAGCGTTGAGCTATGTTCAGCGGCGCACAGACGTGCCTCCCGACCCACCTCTTCGCGCATGCTTTCTCCTGCCTCCTTCATCATTTTGAGCTCCTCCGCCTTGTCCTCGGCCAGCCGTCGCCAGAGCTGAGCATCCTTGGCACCCGCCTGGAGCTGCGCGATCTGCCCATCTCGTTCGGCCAGCTCGGCCTGGTATCGCCGACGATCTTGTTGACTCTCTTTGACTAGCTTGGCGACCTGAGCGCGTAGATTGCTGATCCGGGCGCGGTATGGTCCTGGCGTCTCTGCATCCTCGGTGATGTATGCTGTGGGTAGCGGCTTGGGCGGGGTCTCGATGCCTTGTTTTGACATGACGAAGGATGATGAGAGATTCGTCAAAACAGTCGCGTTTGTTTACATGTACGGCGGGACCGACAAATTCGCCACCCGCCCGCAACGCAATGCGAGTGGCAGGTGGGCTCGTCTCTTGCATCACGAGGGAGATTCGCACACTATGCTGCGGCAGAAAAGGCGGGAGATAATGGGCTTGGAACGAGACGCCGTTGCGAAGAGACGCTTGCCTACCTGAACCCGTGGCTTGCTGTGGGTGATTAGCTGGCGGCTGCATACCGTATTGCTCATGATCACGCTCGCCACATGGTCTTGGTGCAGAACAATCTCACCGGACTGGCGCTCCGCGCGCCCGAGCTCTGCAGAGTTCCGCCCGTTCTCAGCACGGCGGCAGCTTCCTTGACTGCATGCAACCCATGTTCCACATCCCGGCCGGCTGGAGGTTGACAGACCGAGGCAGACATAGGGCGTGGCACTTCCTTGTCGAGTCTTGGAGGTGAAGTGATGTTATCCAATATTGTGCAGTCAAATAAACTTCGTGCGTACGGCAGTCTGCTCCGCTTCACCCAGTTAGTCTGACTGTCAATCAGACGACTGATCTGGCAATGCAACAGACAGTAACATGTGATTATGGACAGTACGGTACGAGCGGTAGACTAGACAATGGGTAGCCATGTGTGCAGGGGTATCGCGTGAGGGGTAAAAACGGGAACAAGGTATACGTGTCATTTTTCCATCCCGTCAACCCCGTTCCTCTTCTTCTGAACGATGGGAGCTCTCGCGGGTACGGCGTTTCCGTGTGGGTAGCCGAACGTTCTGATTCGCAAACACCCGAGTGAGGTCGGTAGTAGGTATAACTCCTGGGAAACGTTTCGCCGAGCTGATGTCAGCGCTGTCCGGACTGCAAGCAGATCAACCACGTCAGTCCGCCACTCACTAGACTGTGAATGGCTCGCTGTACACTTCGGCGAGCATAGTGGCGCGATCTTGGGGCATGACACCAGCGGTCATGAGACTGGCGTGAGTAGAGAATGTCGACCCGGAATCAGCACGTACGAGGCCAAGTTGGTCAGCTTGAATCTGAGAGCGAAAACACCCTCGGTCCGTATCCCCAGATCGTGCGTGAAAAAGAACAGCCCGGTCTGCCCATGCTCATCCTTCAATCGCTGACAATTCGCCGTCACCGATCCGACCAGCACGCGAGAGTAATTCACCGCCGGCGCGAGCTGCATCCGCGTGCCCTCGGGCGTTGGCGGAAAGCCATACGACGATTCGGAAGATGCATAAGGGTGGTCGTGCCGAGGCGAGTGGATCGTTCCACCAGTGGAGGGGCGACTAGACATGCCACCCCCGGTGCGTGGCCGATCGCTCCATGAGCCAGTGGACGGCCGAGGTGGCGGAGCGGCATCGCCCAGGGATGGCCGACTCGACTCGGTCGACCACGAGACGCGGTGCTGAGATGACGATGACGAACCAACAGAGGCTAGGGACTCGCGCATGGCGGGGAGGGTCAGGTGTCCCGCGTCGGGACGGGCGGTGAGGGTTGATAGTGAGGGCAGGCTTAGCGACGGTAAGCCGCGAGGACGTTGTTGCGCCGGCGCCGTGACCGGCCGCTGCGGGACCGGTTCGACGTCGAAATACCCCGGATTGTAGCTGTTTGCGCGTCCCATGTTGGGTCTTTCCGGCCAACCAGGCACTGGAAGGGGCGGGGGTATTTGACCTTCGCTAGCGAGCATGCGCGAGAGCGGCGATGTCATGGGCGACGTGGGTACCGGGTGCGTCTCGGCTGCGGGGTGAGCCAAACCCACAGCTCGCGACTCACTTGCTATGCGCCAGCCAGATGGAAAGGCCGGGCCATGGCCCGTCGTCGGTCTCGACGTCGCAGTGTTTGGCCGGGACGAGCTGGCGTAATCGGTCTGCTCCGACGCTCTCCGACGCGCAGGCTGAGAGTTGGGGTGCATCACGACGTTGCGCTCTTGTGAGCCGTCTGCGGACCACAAGTCGACCATGAGGACGAGATAGTGTATGCTGACATGGCTGCAATGAGCGGACGGACGAGCTGTGACTCACGATGGGTCGACGAGCTGGCCAGAGGATGTGCGGACCCATAAGCGAATGATGGGCGGTGGGGACAACGGTCGCCGATCCTGCTATTAGCTGCACCTCGGCATACACCCCACCTTGTCGCCGAACCCGCACGCCCGGGCTCGTTGGGGCTGTTGAATGACTTGAAGCGTGTAGTGCCTGTGGTCAGCGGGGCCCTTTGTTCCAGCTCACCATTCGCTCGTCGGGCTCGAACCCCCCGTTTCACTATCACTCTCAAGCTCATCCTCCTGAGACGAGCTCGTAACAGCTGCCGCACCGGTCTGTCCGCCAGACGAAGAAGACGGACCTCCATGCGCATGCGACGACCCCGGCGGCGGTACGTCTCTTCGGCCCCCACTGGACGACGCGGAGGACCGGCGTCTTTTTGCCGGTCTCGCGGCGTCATCGGCGCTGCCCACAGGCATGTTGAGCGACGTTCCTCCGGCTTTTACAATCCACTTCGTCGTTGCGGTTGTACCGATGTGCAGTCATAGGTCGAGCCAGACGACGTGGTGCTGCGGCGATCAAGGTGTCGAGCTTCTACAAAGGGGGTGGATCAGCACGGGTCATTGTATTTATCGTTCCTGTCCTCCCTGTCCCTCGCCTGGGCCGGTAGAGTTCCCGGACTCCAGGGACCACATGCACTGGGCAATCTTCAGAGTTGAGATATGCTCTGTGACCAAGCCTGCGGCCAGGCTCAGGCAAAAGGAGGGGACACGGAACATCGAAAGGACACCCAATCCGAGCGATGACGCAGAGGCGATCGGGTTACACGACGGTATTCAGTCTTCGGCTTGACGACTCGGAGACGACTCGGAGCCTCTCCGGCATCCTAGCCTTGATGCCCAACTCACAAAGTGTTTCAGCGCAACCGACGACACGAGTGGATCGATGCCTGCGCCCCAGCCCGCCGACGCCAGAGTGCCCAAGGCGAACAGGTCGTCCCTTTCGGTGACTGTGCCTTGCAGTTGTATGAAGCTAAGCCTCTCACTTGACCGGGGGGCCGATCCGTGCCCGAGGAACCCGTCGGGCCGCACAGACAGACACCGTTCGCAGACTATGCTTCAGTCCATTGTGCCCTGATCGTTTGAAAGGATGCCCTCGGCGTATGGATGGGATGGGCATCTCTTGACAAGCCAAGATCTGCAACACACGTACGACGCGTTTTGGCAAATTATCCGCGCGACTGGTCTGAACCGCGATCCCGCGATGCCGTTGGCGCGATCGAGCAAAGGGTTGGCTGCAGATCGAGCTGGTGTTGTTGGTGGGAGCTGTCGTGTGGTCGACGCTGCACGTCAGTCGAGGTCACGGCGCACGACTTGGGGTTGGGCCATTGTGCTGTCGCTGCATAACAAGACAGCCCCTGCCTGATCCCTGATCGATCAGGCGACGGGCAGGACCTCGACCCCCAGGTGCGTCCGAAAGCTCACCTTTCCTTCAACCCGATCGGCAAGCGGAACAAAGGACAAAGTGTAAAAGACAGATTTGCTGCTTCGTCATGCATCATATCAGATTGTTGATGCATGCACACCAGACGCTCTCAGGTCCGTTACGCAGACATGGGCATAAAGGCCGGGACGCGGGGACCTGGACATGGTGAGATCGGCTAGAAAGCAGGGGGCCAGACGAGGGACGATGGGTGGGCGATGGAAGGGCGGATTACGAAATCTCGAACCTGGTCTAACAAAAGCTTAATGAGCTCGATGCCCTTTGTCGCCGTCGTTGCCCTTTGGACTCTGGCTGGCAATCGTGCGCTGCCTGACTGTCACGCATCTCCCTTAGTCATACGCACCGGCACGGAAGCATCGCCGCGGGCCATGTGATGGATCTGTGGGAAGGCGCCTCATGCGGATGCTGCTGACGGGCCGTCTTGTCGTTCGCTACATCGCTGCTCCCTTTCTGGGGGGGCTTTGTCAATCCCACCCTCTTCCGCCTTAGCGTTTCAAGCCTCATGGTTCGACTAGTGCCTGCAAGGGAACGGAACTGTCGATCCTGAACTAGATGTTTAAAAGACTGCATGGACCGCAGCACGGGGTGAGAGCTGGATGCGTAAGAGACTCGATGTGTGCGCGAAGTACGGATTGAGAGTATCGCGGGAACGACCTTTGTCCTCACTGTTATGCCTGCCGCAATGCCATGTTCGATCGCATCCGAGGCGAGCTGTATGACTTGTGCAAACGTTGTCGGCCGTTGCGCAACCGAGCGGGCTCGTTACCCTTGCTCGCTTCGCGCATGTTGAAATGTGCGCCTGGGTCCCCTCGCCTGCGGTATAGCTGCCGCGTCCCAGTCTCCATTTGGCGCAACGCAGCCCGCCATGCGTTGGAAATATGCAGGCGTGATAGCTACTCCATTGAGATACTACCGGGAGCATGATGGCAGCATGCATAATGACGCCGAGTTGTCGTATGGTGGAGATCGCCGAGTCGATGTCGTCACCCGGCTGCTCGGCGACTGTTTTGGTCGACGTCGACGGATACCCCTTTGACAGCACCATTGCGCCCTAACCTGTCGCACAGCAACACCGTTACAAGCATGAGCGTGCCGAATCCAAGTGCAGACGACCCACGGCGCCAGCTCAAGGTGCTGTCGCTCAACGTCTGGTGAGCTTGGACCGGCTAGCGTTCATCATCTGACGCCCAGGGGTCTCGCATTCATCTCAAAGGACAAGACGCCCCGCATTCGAGCCATCGCCGAGTACCTGGCGTCATCAAATTACGATGTTGTTGGACTGCAAGAGCTGTGGGTGTATAAGGACTACGAGGTCATTCGTGAAGAGGTCGCGCACAACCTCCCGTTCTCCCGATTCTTCCACACGTGAGCGGAAAGGTCGCCCGATGTCGGAATGGGCTGACGGGCAGAGGCGCACTGGGCTCAGGCCTCGCCATCTTCACCCGCTTTCCCCTCATCTCCGCCCAGGCCCTACCGTACTCGTTATCGGGCAGTCCTGCACAAGCCTTTGCTGGCGATTTCTTCGTCAAAAAAGCTGCGGGCAATGTGGTCATCTTGCATCCGCTGTTAGGCGAAGTGGAGATCTGGACGAATCATGTAGGTTGTCTGGCACGTCTCGTGCTCATGACAGATGCACGCAGCGGGGGAGCACCCACCAGATACACGACAAGCACACAGGATCGCGCAGAGCTGGCAGTTGGCCAACGCCATCCGTAGTGGAGCAGCCAAAGGCCGATACGTCCTATGTGTCAGTTGTGCCTGACGCAAACCACGCTTACGCCAGATGGGCGACTTCAACTCGCAACCATTCTCCGTCCCGATCGCCATCCTCCGTTCGCATGCCGGCCTGACCGACTCGTTCCATGAGACCCACCCCTCGGCCAACGAGTTCGCCAACTCGAGGCTATCGCCCCAGGACGCCATCAGCAGATTTGGGATGACCTGCGACTCGCCTCTCTGTTCCTATTCCGCCGGCAAACCCATCCCTGACAACGTCACCGAGCAAGGCGGTAAACGTCTCGATTACATCTTCTATCGCCAGCCCGAAATCGCGCGGCGGAGACCTTTGATATGGGGTTATCGCGATACCGTGGGCAACGGCTGGGCCGGGGAAGAGGGCTTGGAGGAGGGGAAGCCGATGCTGCAGAGCGTTTCCTCCGCGCCGATATTACGATGCGTCGACTCGAAAGTGGTCTTGACGGAGTTGGTGCCCGGCAAGCGCTTCTCATACTCGGACCACTTCGCTTTGGTCTCAACTTTTCACATTGATGCGCCGGAAAAGCGTAGAGAGGACGGCAATTCAGACGCGAAGAATTTTACCCCGCTTGTGCCCTTGCTCAACGACGCCGAGTCGGTCAACGCCAACACGACCACTTTCGCACCCATCTCGCCGTCCCAATCGCGCTCTGCCGATCGCCGGTCTACCGCATCGAACGGAGAAAAGTCGACGATCGTGCGGGCGGCTCTCAACACCCTAGGATTGTACACGCGCATTTCGCAACGTACCGCCAAGCTTCATATGCGCATATTTGCAGCGGCGGTGATGGGACTGATAGTACTGACGGTGGGGTCGGCGTGGCAGCCAAAGTCGTGGTTGCAGCCGATTTTCACCCTGGTGGGCGGTCTGCTCGGTGCGGCAGGCGCGACATTTTTGTACACCGGTTTCGTGTGGGGCAGGTGGGAGCTGGGATTGTTGACGGAAACTACGGAAGAGATGGAGCTGGAGCTCAGGGTGGTAGAGATGGAGGAGAACGCACGGCCATAACAGCGAGAGCGTATAGCCGGTCAGCCCACACTGAGTGGGACGGGCGGAAGGAGGACCATTGGGTGGTGATTTATGACGCGCACGTGATGCATCCGACCTATGTCCTTGTCGCCATGGATCGCATCTAAAACGTAAGGTACACGTTCGGGGCTGATCTCTGCATGTGTATGATGTATTGCGCCAGAACGTCGCGTGGGGCTTGGAAAAGCAAGAGAAGAGTACCGCCACAAAAGAGGATCGAGCAGGCTCCCGCCCAGCCCTGCCGTCATCACTCGGCTCACACCGCAACCCATACCTCACACCACCATCCTGGCTACTCTTTCACACAAACCCCCTTCACCACCTCATCTCATACATAGACACACCATAAACCCCCAACCATGTCGCGAGGCGCCTTGTCAGACAGCGAGATCCAGTCCGAGATGAACAAGATGGTCCGTCCGCCTGCCTGATCGCACACGGCCGCTCCGGTCCGGTCGGCGAATGCTCACGCCAGGTCGCGTTCATCTCGCAGGAAGCTCGGGAGAAGGCCAGGGAGATTCAGGTCAAGGCCGACGAAGAGTTTGCGATCGAGAAGGTGCGTATCGAGGTGGCTTGCGCGCAGATCAGACACGTTCGATATAGTACATGCGCGGATGCTGATGAGCAGGCCAAGATCGTCCGTCAGGAGTCGCTTGCCATCGATGCCCAGTACGAGAAGAAGAGGAAGCAGGCCGAGGTCGGATGGAAGATGTGAGTGTGATGCCTTTGAAGGTCATGCGCCGCGTGCGGCATAGCTGTCCTTATCGCCTCTTCCCCTTGCCCCCCTCCCATCCCCCCAACACATCCTCATCACTACCTCGGCTGCCCTCTACGCCCACCGCCCATCGTTCCCCCTTGACATTTCTTCAATCATTTACGTCTCCTCTTCCGCCACGCCCCATCATTCGCGGCTGCAGCTGACACCAGCGCCCAATCAACCGCGCTCAACAACTCCCGTATCGAGGTTCTCCGAGCCCGAAACGACGCCCTCGAGAACCTCTTCGACGAAGCCTCAAAGCAAGTCAAGTCGCTCAGCAAGGGTGGCTCGTACGCGGATGCGGTCGAGAACCTCATTCTCGAAGTGAGTGACACAGGCCAAGTTGGGCGTCCGGTCGTGTGCAGTGCTGATGGCAGGTTCTGCTCATGCTGCTCGCCAGCGACGTTACCATCGCGCACCGACCCAAAGACGCGGATCTGGTCAAGAAGGCGGCTAAGAAGGCTGGAGACAGGTACAAGGAGATGTCAGGACGGGAGAGCAAGATCTCGTTTGAGGACTCGCTCAACGATGACTCGGCGGGAGGCGTTACTGGATCGACGATGGGCGGGAGGATCAGGGTTGACAACACCTTGCAAGAGAGGCTGAAAATCCTCGAGGAGAAGGTGAGTTGGTCGTTCGGAAAATACATCCAGGGAGGCGGGGAGGCAGACACTCGACGTTCAAGCCGGAGAGCCAGACACCAAGAGATTCAACCGAGCAGAAACCCTCTTGCCTGTTTTTCGGGGATACTAGCCGTATCGGTCTAGGCATCCGGCCCGTGCCGTTCCCTGACGACGCGTAATAAGTTCACCTCGCTGACGCCAGATGCTGCCAGAACTCCGAACCGACCTGTTCGGCAAGAACGAGAACCGAAAGTTCTACACCGTGGGTCGACCTCTGCAGTCTGCGAGTCACGCTGACCTCTCAGTAAAGCCCCTCCGTAGATGTTGTCTGGCCGTGATGCAATCTATTACCCTTATCTGCTTCAATTTCTTGTACGGAGCTGCTCACGCCCCTTTTACGCGGAACATCGAGCCTGTTTCCCGCCTCGGTCTGCCTTATCTCCTTCGTCGCTTGCTTCATACAGAGTGCGAACCTGACCTCGCCCCAATTCCTGGCCTTCTGCCCGACATTGTACGCGCATGCGTGTTACATTTCGGGGCGGTGTGTGCGGCTTCCAAAGGAACGATCCACTTGGAGCTGCGCGCCACGGTTCACCGCTCCATCAACGCGCCGCCTTTGGAAGCCGACAATCGAGCTTCGCATGCCCAATCGACGCTCCTGCCACGGGTCTTTTCGTTTCACTAATGCTGTTGGAGTCTGGTCGGGTCGTATAAGACGCGCTTTCGTTGCCCTCGCCCCAGTCTGCTTCCACGCTTGACTAAACCATGTCAGAGCTTACGGACAAGGCGGATACCCAGGTGCTCAGTTTGCGGGAACAATGGTGGGTGCACAATGCAGCGGGATACTGCGGTAGTTTCCGCCCGAAACGGGCCCTCGAGATGACTGGCCCCGCAGGTGGGTTCACGTGCGGCGACGAGCAAGCCGAGACGGTAGGCGCTGCTGACGATAGCGACTCGCACTAACACATGCAAGTGCGAGGACTGCTTCACGTGCGGGAATCTCATTCCGCTTCAGCTTGACGCGGACTCGGACGACGCCATGACAAGGCGGAGCAAGTCTTACTGCTTCATGGCGAGTCCGCGGGCTGTCCCAAGGCGCAGCTGATACCAGTGCAACCTCGGCAGTTGCCCCAAATACAGCCAATCGGGCATCAGCCAGCCGGGTAGCAGCAGGGCCTTAAGAGGCGCAGCGACCTTGAGCGCAGCTCGCGTCGATTCATCAGAGACGGCCTTGTCGTCGTTCGAAAGACCGAATGAGGGCGCATCATGGCGCGACGCTTTGACCGAGGAGGAGCGAGCGAAGTTGCACTCGCCCCCTGCCGCCTCGCACACAGCACCAAAGAAGCCAGCCATCCGCCGCTCGAATTCGACCGGCGCTCCGAGCACTCAGGGGGAACGCGCTGGTACCACGTCAGACCCGCCCATCCCCATCCGGTATCGGTCCATGCTGGATGTGTGAGTGTTCACGTGTCAGTTATCAGACAGAAGGGATGCTCGTGACACACGATCTGTCTCAGATGACTTGTACACGGCCTGGAGGATGCGGGGTGAGCGACGATGCCGGAAGAGAGAGCGTGGTCCGCGAGATGAGGGATCGAGATGCATGATCTTAATATGACTCGGATACGTCGGCTGCCAGGCGTCAAGGGGTAAACAGGCGCACATGTCTCTGAAGTGGACCACATCAAGACAGACCAGAAAGCCACGCCAACAATACGCGGGGGTACCCATGTGATACATATAAGAGCCTTCACGATCTCTTCATCCCTCGAACTGATACTTTTCTCGCAGTTCCCGGCCGTACTTGAACATCTGCGCGTTAGCGAGCTGTCGACGAGCCCGAGACCTATACGCACGATAGCAGGGGCCGGCACAGCAATGAGCGCTACCCCAGCTAAAAGCGTTCCGCCCCACCCCCACTCGAGTTTGGCGAACATGTCGCCAGCGAATTCTGGTAGAATACAACCCAATGCCGATCGCAGCTGGTATCAGCAATCGACACCCCGCAGCTATCGTGAGGCTCACAGCGGTAGCGCCGGCAATGGCAGCGGCGGAGTAGGGGAAGAACGCATCGATGAGGAACG
>Ga0308169_10005213_pt1 | contig 11930 bp, 23 predicted proteins | sample PhyBR1_2_FD_202139 | JGI IMG/M metagenome (GOLD analysis project Ga0308169, IMG submission 202139) | Phyllosphere microbial communities from UC Gill Tract Community Farm, Albany, California, United States - DLSLSB.R1 | ecosystem: Host-associated > Plants > Phyllosphere > Unclassified | place... | reverse complement strand
GACCCGGCGCCATTCAAGCCCCAGCATTTCCTCTTTCCGGCAGCCGGTGTTCACGGCCAGCCGGATAAAGTCCTCGAGCATGTCGCCGAAGCGCTGCTTTCGCACAATCCGACACAGGCCGTCGACCTCTGCCCGGGTGATCCAGCGGACCCGGCCCTCTGGCTCCTTCAGCTTTCGACCCTTGACCGGGTTCGGCAGCCTCCATTCCAGCTCCGTCACGCACCAGTTGATGGCGGCGGACAATGCCGCCAGTTCGCGGTTGATGGTGGCCGATGACTTGCCGGCCTCCGTCCTGGCCGCTGAGTACTCTCGCACATCCTTCCCGGAAAGCTCGTTCATCATCATCCCAGCGAAGTGCCGCTGCAGCGACTTGACCCTGAACTGGGTGGTCGCGAAGCTTTTCTGCGACGAGGCTGCATTGCCCAGGTACTGGACCATGACTTCCTCGAACGTCCTCGGCGGATCCACACCCAATTCCTTCTGGCGCCACGCCGCGCCGCGATGCTCCTGCTCTATGGCCTTGGCTGCTGCGTAGTCCTCGGTGCCAGCAGAGCGTCTAACGTACGTGCCATCTGCTGCGGTGAAACTGATCCACCAAGTTTTACCTCTTTTATAGGGCATACCTTCTCCTCGGGTACGCCGCCCGCGACCGGGAGGGTATCAGGGATACCGGCCTCGATCATCTGGACGAGCTTTTCGTAATGGACGCGCAGCGGGCCGAAGCCACGCACGCAGGGGATCTTCCCGGCTTTCGCCAGTGCGTAAGCCGTCGTGCGGCCGATGCTCAACATTTCGGCCGCCTGGCTGATGGATATCAGGCGCATTGGTGCTCCGCGCCGCGCTCGGCGGCAGACGTTTAATGAATGGTCACGCTGTCCTGGCCGACGGCAATCTGGCGTGCCTGTTGTTCGGTTCGGAAGGACATGTGCTGCTTGATTCCGCCGCAGTCGGCGATGACCCACCAGAATCCGCCAAAGCGGTGTGGGCCTTTGATGATCTTCGTGATGGTCACGGTGTGCTCCATGCCGCGGGTAGCGGCAGAAGGTGGTTATTCGGTTTTAGCGGGGAACCACTCGTTGTCGTATTCGAACTGGGTCACCAGCTCAGGCGTGAGGCTCGGTAACTGGCGCTCGAAGACCAGGTAACCAAAGGGCTTTTCGATCCACTCCGGCGCAAGCCTCATGAACTCGCCCTTGTAGATCCGCAGCAGGTGGGCCGCTGCCTTTTCGAATTCCTCCTCGCGATAGTTGCCATCACAGGTAATGCCGTTGCTGACGCGCCATACGGTCCGCTTTGGCTGGGCCTGGGCGGTCTTGATCTTCTGGTCCATCTGGTCACGGGCATAGATGAGCTGATCCAGGGTCAAGGCGGCGACCCAGTCGTCAGTGCTGACATGTTGCTCATGGCCGAGGTAGCACTTGATTACGGGCATAGAACTTCCTCGCCCGCCGTTCACCGGCAGGCTGTAGGTGGATTGGGGTTAGGAGGGTTCGTTGCCGGTCTTCATCGCTTCTCGCTTGTCGCGAGCAATGATTTCCGTGCACCTGGGGTCATCGACGCCGCATTGGTCCGGCATTCCCTGGCTGAAGGTCAGGCAGCAATCGGAGCAGATCCAGCCGCACTCGCCGCTGGCTGCCCGTTCCGTCCAGTCACGAGTGGCCTTGTTCATGCCCTCAATGTAGGCGTCGAGTTCCGACAGAGGGATCAGCGAAATCTCAACCTTCATGGCCTCGGCCCCCGATATATCAGGTGGGCCATGTAGAGCAGGGGGAGGATCATGGCGCCACCTCTCGGCGTGCCCACCAGCAGACTGGGCCGTCATCGGTATCGTGAATCGCAAGGCGGAACCAATCCTCGCCTTCGGGTCGGTCAGGTTCCCAGTAGCTGCAATCCGGGTCGCCCGCTTCGAAGTAGCGCTCCGAGACCGCTTCGTCGCTGTGGTATTCGAGCTCAACCATCCTCACCTGCAAGCGCTGTTCAGCGATCCAGGCTTTGGACTTTTCACCGTCGCCCTCTTCAAAGTCGGGTAGGTCGGGGGGCTGGAAAAAGCCGTTCTCGTCGCGCACGACTGGGGCTGGCTGGATAAATTTGATTTCTTCAGGCATGACTTCGTCCTTGCCGCTATAGCGGCTGACTTTGAAGGGGGAGGGGTTACAGAGAGGGGTTGAGGCGTTTCAGCTCGTCGAGGCAGGCGTTCCAGGTGTTGGTGCACATTGCCTGCTCACGACTTGATGGGCTAACTGCGCGGCGCTCAGGAAGAACCACCGCTACCGGCGCGGGCTGCTCGGCATTTAATGAGTGCGCAACCGCAGCACACCAGTTGGTCGTGCCACGCAGATATTTGTGAGGGTGACAGTTCGCATAGTCGTAAGCCTTGAGAACCTGTTGAAGCGTAATGCGCGCCACCGGCTCGCCCTGGGGCTGGGCGGCTGTCTCATATTTTCGATAACCAGCTGCGTAAACACGCCTTGCCGCCGCGTGGCAATCACCTGGACCTGAGATGATTTCGTGTAACTGGTTGTACTCGGCTTGTATTCCGTCAGATTCCAGCTCTACCGGGGTCTGCTTTGCAGAAAGTGATCGGATAAGGCGTACAGCATCCGCGCAATCGTCAAAATCAGGATCGCTTGACTCAAGGCGGTCTATTACTCGCTGAGCAGCCCCACAGGATTGCAAGTAGTCAGACTTCGAGGGAGCATCCAGCAGAGCGCGCAGCTCTGCAACATCAGTGTTGTGCAAGTGAATTGAGCGAGGCTCACGGCGGTACGGGTCCGCAATGCGCTCCATGAGCTCACGCGGCACGCCGTCAATCGTTTGGTTGGTGGTCATACAGCCTCCCTCGTTACCAAATCATGGGCATTCACAACCGTCATGCCGAGGCGTTCGGCGATCAGGACTTCCAGCCGGGCCCCCTTCGAGTTTTCCCAGCCGGGCAGGGTGGCCACAGTGTCGCAGTCCATCAGGGCGGCAATGTCACGACGCATGCAGTCGGTCCACGTTCCGCCTTCCGGGTTGATCTCGGCGGGGTTCGTGACGGTGTGGCCGCCGGCGCGCAGGCTGGCGGTCATGCTGTGGAAAGTTTGGAAATTCAGACCTGGCAAGCCGCTCATGGGCCCGCTGAGGTAAATTCGTTTCACGGGGAGTCCTTGCCGGGCCATGCCCGGGCGGTGGAGTGGGGAGTTACTTCTTTTGGAAGGTCTTGGTCAGCCCGGCGTTGACGCTGTTGCCGCGCTTCAGCACGACGCGGGCGAGTGCCGCCCGGTCTTTCTCGCTGTGGCTGGCCTGGCTGAGCAGGCCGAAGTAGCTGTTGGCTGTCTCGCGCAGATCCTCGGCCGGCGCCGCGGCGGTTCGCTTCAGTGCCTGGGCCATGGATCGCTTGCGAGTGGTACGTCGCCAGGGCTTGATGACGTGCCCGACGAAATCAACGCCCCGATCCACTGGCTGAAGAGTCGTCTTCTTAGGGTTCAGTTTGGCGCCCAGGCTTGGCAGGAATGCTTCCACCTCTGCCAGCCAGGCGTTGAGCTGTTGCGGCGACTCATGCAGGAACACGAAGTCATCGACGTATCGGATGTAGTGCTTGGCGCCGAGGCGATGCTTGGCGAACTGGTCCAGGGCGTTCAGGTACACGTTCGCGAAGAACTGCGAGGACAGGTTGCCGATGGGCAGGCCCAGGCGGGCCGGCTGCGCAGTTAGGCGCTTGTGTTGCGGCACCCGGTTGAACAGATGGGCCGGGCTGCGCACCTCGTAGTCCTCGCGAGGATCGTGCATCAGGATCTGTTCGGCCAGGGCCAGCCACCAGGGCTCGGCGATCTTGGCGGCAAGTTGCTGGCGCAGGACCTCTTTGTCGATAGCGACGAAGAAGTTGGCCAGGTCGCACTTGAGGTAGAAGATCGGCTTCGACCAGTTCTCGCTGGCGCTGCGGATCTTCGATTCAAGGCGCTGGGCGGCGTACAACGTGCCTCGCCCTGGAATGCATGCGCAACTGTCCGCTATGAAGCTGGCGTAGAAGCGCGGTGCCACATGGTTGTACAGCAGGTGGTGGACGACTCGGTCCCGAAAGGCTGCCGCCCAGACTTCCCGGGCTTTCGGTCGGGTGACCACGAAGCAGATGGAGCGGCCTGGCCGGTAAGTGCCGGCGGTCAGGTCGTTGTGCAGCTCGATCAGGTTCCGTTCCAGGTCGATTTCGAAAGCCAGCGCACTGTCGCTGTTGCGCTTGGAGCGTCGGCAGTCGTAATAGGCCTGGACCAGATCGCTGAACGGGTAGGGACCAACGTTCGAATCTGCGGACGGGGCGGACGCGGAGCTCGTTGTTCTTGTCGTTGTTGTTCTGATTGCCATCATCGAAGTTCATGTTGAATGCGTTGTTGGCGGAGCGCTGCGACCTATCGTGCTATCTACGTCACCAGGCCGAAGGCAGAGCCGATCAGCGAGGCAACTGCGCGAGACCTACACGGACGCTTTAGACCGGCGGTATCTCTTGTGCGCATGGCGGTGACCAGAAGGTCAGCGGCACGACCAGATTCAATTCGCACAGACCTGAAAGCCGTGGCTCTCAGATGGCGGGCGCGGTTGGGGTGGAGCGTTTCCAGGCGTTGGCCTGTTTGCCAATTGAGGTGGTGACCTCGATAGCTTTGGCGTGCTGCGGGACGCTGATGAACCGGCTTTCCTTGAAAAGCCGCATCAGGAACTCGATCACCTGAACCTTCTCGACCAGCGAGGTCAGGTGTGGATGTTTGTCCCGGGTCGAGTTGGCCCGGGCAATCAACATCAGCACGTCGATGCACTCGTCTATCACCCGCTTGCCGAGCGACTGCTTCAGATCGCGGGGGATGTTTCGAGTTAGGTTCGTGGCCATGTGCAGCAGGCCCATCGAAACCTTGTAAATTTGCAACTCCGTATGCATCGCCATCGGCGCGCCCTCCTTGGGCTACCGGCCGCAAGCGGCCGGATTAAATAAGCAAATTAATCAATCAATTGACTGCGGACGGGGCGGACGCGGAGCTCGTGGATCTTGCCGTAGTTGTCCTGATAGCCACCACCGAAGTCCATGCCGAATGCGTTGCCGGCGGAGCGCTGCGAAGATGACCAGTACCAGGTGTCTTGGAATGCCTCAGGGCCTCCTTCCTGGAAGGCTTCGATACTGGTCTGGGTTGGCGACTCTTCGCTGTACAGCAGGCCCACCGGCTCGCTGTTGGGGTTATCGCCGTCGCGGCGGCCGGCCCAGTTCTCCTGGGAGGTCGGCTTGAAGTGGCGGTACTGCAGCTCCTGCACGTCGCGGGCGGGAATCGCCCAGTCAGTGAAACCGCCGATGTCCAGGACCAGGACTTTCTGCGCCAGCTCACTGCCAGAGGCGGCCATGGCCTCGGTGTTGGCCCGGCTGTCGGTGAAGCTGTCGGCGCCCTCGATCTTCTCGCCGTACTTGCCCCAGGCACCGACCAGTTCATGCTCGGCGCCGGAAGTGATGTTCAGGTAGCGATTGCCGGTGGCCGGGTCACGAGTGATACCGGAGAAGAAGCCGCCGCCGAACGGCTGGCCGATTTCCGGGAGGGTCACGACTGGTACTGCTTTAACTTCTGCGGACATGGTCTTTCCTCTTTTCGAAGGCAACAAAAAAGGCGCTGCTGCGCCCGATGCCGGATCAAGAACGGATGAATGAAGGATTAAATAAAGAATCTGCGGACGGGGCGGACGCGGAGCTCGTTGCCCTTGCCGAAGTCGTCCTGACTGCCACCATCGAAGCCCATGCCGAATGCGCCGTAGGCGGAGCGCTGCGAACTCGACCAGTACCAGGCGTCCTGTGCGAACACCTCAGGGCAGTTCAGCCAGCCCTGGTACAGCTCGGAGGCGGCTGGAAGGTAGAAGTCATGATGCCCATCAGCCTGGTACTCGGCGCACGCGTCGGCGGCGGGATACTTGCGCTCGTCGTCGTTACCGATCAGAACCTGAGTGTTGGTGTAGCCGTCGGTCTTGCTGAGGCCATTCACTTCAATGCCGCGACCGCCCCATTCAAAGCTGCCAGCGTCCTTTGCGGCGAAGATCAGGTAGTGCGCCGGCACATCGCCGCGAGCAGCTACCAGCCCGCCGTTGATACCGCCCTGGCCCGGCCAGTATTCGCCCAGGGCAGGGGTGGCGCCTGGCGCTGGCGACGCGACATTCGCAGCCTGCGGGAACACGACGGCAAACGTGCTGGCAAGGGCGAGCTTCGCGAGGGATGCCGCCGGCATCTTGATCGTGGCGTCGCCGTGCTTCAGGGTAATCATTTCAGCTTTCATGGATATTCCTCAGGATGGCGCCGCCCTCCGTGACCGGATGCGCAGCGTGGGGTAGGGGTTATTCGTCGTGGCAGATGCGAAGGGCTTCGCGGTTATAGGCGAGCTCAAGCTTTGCGCGGCACGATTCGGAAACGGTTATTTCGTGTTGCGGAGCTGTGAGGAACTGCGCAGACCCGGCCGGGCCCAGGCCATGCAGATGGTGAATCATCAGCGTCATGGCCTCGCCCTGTTCCTCAATACCGTTCCAGGCCATCAGGTCGGCCAGGGCCTGGCGGGTGCCGGCCAGCGTGTGCAGCCGCAATTCCTCTTCGCCGCGGCTCTTTCGCTTCGCCGCGGTCTTTGCTGACCGGTCTTTCTGAGCTGCAGCCATGGCAGGTCTCCGTTATGCCACTGGCCGGCAGTGCCAGCCAGGTCTGTCGTTTGCGTTGTTGGGTGCGGAAACGTCTCACGCTGCTACCTTCACCTGGTTCCAGGCGCCGGCTGCGGCAAACACTTTTGCGGCCTGGGCCTCGTCCAGCGATACCGAGCTTGGGATGGCAATCCAGCCGTGTGCTACCAGATGCTGTGGGTTGCAGCTATCGCGCACCTGCGTGTAGTACTGCTCGATCGCCTCGGTGAGCTGGTTGGCGAGATACATCCCGTTTGGCGCGATCTCCAGTGACTTCAGATACTCGCTTCCGTCCTGCCTGACGCACATGCCGCTGATGTAGATCGTCCAGTTGTGTGCGACGTCGAAAATCGCATCGCACACCTGACGACTGCGGATGACTCGGCAAGTCCTCCAGTTGAACATCCACTGTCGACCGACCGGGTCGATGTTGACCACGCACACATGGTTTGTGCTGAGGATGGCGCGGCAGGATCGTTCAATCCTGGCCTTGATGTTGTGGGGCTTTCGCTTGCTCATGAAGTCACCTGCACATCCCCGCGGATGGGGTAGTCGATTTCAAACTTCAGCAGGAGGCGGCTGAATGTTTTGTGGGTGATGCCAATCCGGCTCATGGCCTGATACCGCGAAAGGCCTATCTCCTTGAAGGCCATGATTCGCTCGGCATTCTTCTTGTCATCCGCCTCTGAGGCACGCTGCGGTCGGCGGTTGTTGATCGCTGGCTGAAACTTGAATCCTCCCTCGACAGCAAGTCGCTGAAGTGTTCTTCGTGCCAGGCCGGTCTGCAGCTCGGCCTGGATATAGGTCGCTGTCTCCGCCAGCTTGCGAACCCTCTCCATCAGTTCAGCCTTTTCCTTTTCCCGCTTGGCGGCGCGCTCTTCTCGTTCCAGGTCGCGCTGCGCCATCTTGTCGAGCCAGTTTTGCTTGGGTGGCTCTCTCTTCGGCTTGGCCGACTTCACGCTTGGAGGAGGCTCATGCCTTGGCGGTGGCGGAACGAAAGACGGCCCCTCCAGAACCTCAATAGTCCCTCCCTTGTTCAAAAAGGCCTCCTGGAGAGAGGCCAGCTCATGCCTGCGCGGATTGAGCATCTGGATCATACTGAGTTCGGTGCTGATCATGTGGGCCTCACTTGATGCTGATCGAGCTTTTCCCGATCTCGGTGTGAGCGCCTGGGACTTCCTGACCATCCTTGATGGCCTTGGCGATCATCGCCTTGTCCGGCGCGCTGGTTACCTTGACGTTGACGAATTCGTCAGGGATCGATTTTTCGTCATCTATCACGACGATTGTCTTGCCTTTCCCGCAGGTGATGGTGAACAGCGGGTGGATGATTTTGGTGATTCCCGCTGCATCCATATTTGTGCGCAGGTATTCCTTCAGGCTTTCCTTGCGGTTCGTGATGATCCGCTTGCGCTCGGTCAGGCGGTCAATTTGGGATTGGATCGCCTCGAGATCGCCGTCGATATTCAGCGTGACCATGGCGATGGCCTTGCCCTTCTCCTGGAACTCGCCCTCGATGGCTTCCATGGTGTCGCGCAGGGCGATTGCCAGGTCCTCGTCGGCGGTTTCAGCCAGCGCAGCCAGTTCTTTGAATTGCTCGGTGATGGTGTATAGAGCGGTCACGCTGCATTCTCCTTGCCTGGTTCCAGGACGGCTTTCCGCTCTTCGAAGGCGCGGGTGATCCGTGCGATGAAGGTCGGCTCGTTGCGGCGAGTGGCCTCGCGGATGTATTTGACGTTCAGCATCTTCAGCTCGTGACTGGTCACGGCCTTGCCGATCGTTTCGACGGCTGAGTTGAGCCAGTCGAGGCGTTCCTGCTTCTGGCGCAGGATCTCCGCATCCTTGTCCACGGCCTGCTCAATGGCCTGCTCTTCCTTGAGCTGATCGACGTAGGTCTGATCGTCGAACAAGCCAAGGAAGACGTCAGCGCTGAAGCCGAGCATCGACAAAGCCTTCTTGATGGCGTCGGTGAGGGACTTCTTCGGCGCCTCTCCGTCAGTGGTCATGCCGTAGCTGGTCTTGTACTGGTATCGGGTGCAGCCGTATTGCTCGATCTCGCCGCGCTGGCCGTCCTGGGTGAACCAGAGGGCGATCTTGAGCGTGTGGCCGATCTCGCGACCAATGCAGGAACGCTTGTCGCCCTCGCCGATGTAGATTTCGTGGCCTTCATCGAAGCGTTCCTCGATGATCTTCCAGCCCCAGCCGATGCCGACCGGGCCGAACAGCTCAGTGGCCTTCATCACCATTGCAGTGCCGCTGAGGCTGGTGATGTCCTGGCCGTTGACCTTGGCTTTCTTCGTGAACCGGGTGTCGGTCTTCTCGACCTGAGCCCAAATCTGCATGTTTTTATCGGACATGACTGTTCTCCAGTTAGAGACCGGTGCGGGCGCCGTCGCGCTTGTGTGGCCAGAAGTCGAAAGCGAATGCAGACAGGGCCATGTGCATCTGGTTTGCCAGCTCCCGGCCAGGGCGGCGCAGTTCGTCCTGCAAGTAGCACCACTGCATTTCGCCGAAGCCGTAGGCGTGCGGTGAGTCGGTTTGGATGCGGTTTGCCAGGGCCTGAAAGAAGTCGGCCTGCTGCTCTGCGTCCATACCCCAGAACGCCTTGGCGAGTGTTTCCGCTGTGATTTGGACGGCGATGCCTTCGGCAACGACGATTTCAACTGGTGAATTTTGCATGACTGTTCTCCGCGCCACCGGAGAGGGGCGCTGTGGAAGGGTATTAGGTGGCTTTGGCGATGGTCTGCTCGAAGCGGGAGGCAAGTCCTGCATTAACCTCGGCCTTCTCCAGACTTTCGGCTGTGCCCTTGGCCCGGTGCAGCGCCTCGTATCGGCGAAGCGTTTCGGCGGCCAGAACCAAATCAGCCAGCAGATCTGGCGCGGTAGCGATCAGCTTGGCGTTGGCCTTTGATTCGTCACCAAAAACCCAGCGTCCATCGATGTTGTCGGAGTTGCAGATTGACGCGACACCGAAGCGCAAATCATCGGCTGGCGATATATCACGTGAGCTCTCCGGGTCGACGACCCACGGCCCTGAGGTATGCTTTTGTTCGGTCATGACGATTCCCTGCCGCGACGTGCGCAGCGCTTGAAGGTGTGAGTTAGGAGGTGATGCGGTCTGCGTAGGCGCTTGCGAGCATCCAGGCAGTGCAAAGAAGAAGAACAATGGCTGAGCCGCGCCAGGTGTATATGCGGCGTAGGCGTTGACGTGAGGTCATTTCAGCACCTGCGATATCTGAGTGACCGAGCAAGCCTTGGAGCGCTCCTGTACGACGGTGTAGGCCAGCATGGTGATGAGTAGGGCAGAGGCGAAGATCCAGGCGAGGGCTTTCATGGGGCTACCTTCACGGCATACGCCACTGTCCACTCCCCACATAGGCAGGCCCGGCCACTCCAGGCATGCACGTTCGGGATGCCAGCGTCATGAGCCAGCGACAGGGCGCCCAGCCACTTTTCGTGGGTGAAGGCCAGGATCATGCGGTCGGCGGGCAGCTCTTCGATTTGCTCGTCGATCAGCGATTTCACGATGGGAGTGGTCATGCCGAAACCCTCTTGAGGTGGTCGTTGCGCTCGCAGAACTTCAAGTCCAGCCTGTCGCGGTATGTGTTTGCTTCATGGCGCGGGATTAACTCGGCGAACTCGGCCATTTCGATCATGCCCATGACGTAGGTGCGGTCAGGGATTGGCGTACAGGACCGGGCCATTTTTGCGATTTCCAGATCCAGGCGGGATGTTGCGAGTGGATTTTTCACAGTTCGTTGTCCTCTGCCTGGGCGATCAGCGCGTCATCGACCAAGGGCTCAAGTAGGGCCTGTGCGATTTCGCCGAGCTTGCCGAAGGGGTGGTCGCTGGGGCCGAGAAGTTCGGCTGTAGCGGTCCTGTCTGCCCGGCCACGGCGGTTTGCCATGAGCAGCCAGCCCAAGGCCGGGGTGCTGACCTCGCAGTCCGCCAGGCGGCCATTCGCGAACTGATCGGCTGCCAGTGCCATCTGAGCCACGGTCACGCCCTGTGGCTTGCGCATCCGGCGCTGGAACGTGACATCGCATTCATGCTCAACAAGCTGCTCGACCGCGTTGTACAGCCACTCAGCCCGCGCGACCTCCCGAGGGCTCTCGCTCACCATCGGAGGCAACTGGCCGTCGTGCATGGCCTGACAAATATTCAGTGCTGCGTTCATGGTTGCCTCCCGGCTCACCTGATTGATTCGTACCCGCCGCCATCACTCGCGCCGTAATCCATATCGGATAGGCTCGACATGATTTCGTCGTGGTCGTCGTGGTCCGGGCCCCCTCGCATCAGCCGGTCGCCATACTTGGCGATGTTGCTGCGCTTATTGCCGGGACTGGCCTTCTCCCAAAACGCTTTGGTGCCGCCAAATTTCTGTTTGCTGGCCTTGCACGACTTGGTGCAGAACTTTCCCCATCCACGTTTTCGGTCGGCCGTTCGGGCGGTGAACTTCTCGGCGCACCACGCGCAACTGACTTCAACTGTTGCGCTCATGGCGACCTCCAGTGTTTGGGGTTAGGCGGAGTGCGAGAGGAATTCGTGAAGCTTGTCCTCGCCAATCGCTTCCAGGATGTCGTCGTGGTTATCGTTTTTCAGAAGCCACTCCCGAACCACATCAACATCAAGACCTTCAAGCCGGTCCGCGTCGGGCAATTGCTCGGCAACTGCTGATCCGTCAACGTCCATCGTTGCGTACACACCGTTTCGCCCGTGTGGCTCGACCGACAGGCTGCTCACTTCAATGCTCAGTTCCATGACTCTCTCCATCTGGTTGATCCAACAAATTCCGGCTGCACACGATCCTTCCGCTGGTTGCCGTGGGGCGCGGTGTCATGTGCATGCGGGATTTGTCGGGGGAGGGTGCCGGTCTTTCCCGGCTGTCACGGCGCTTGTGCCAGATCAAGGTAGCTCGCCAATACCAGGTTGGCGCTGACCCTGCGCAATGCGGGTTGAGCTATTCGCCGGTTGATGCAGGTGGGCGGTTATAGGCCGCGGTTTCGTCCGCATCAGGGATTGATCTGTTCGGCTGAGCGGGATTTGAACCCGCGACCTCCCGTGCACTGGCCTCTACCGAACTGAGTTACCAGCCTCACAATCCATTGGCATGCCTGCCGCCAGTCTGTGCAGATCAATCCCTGATGCGCTCTCATAGAGAGGATCGGGCAGTTATAGTCAGGGCTGACTTCGGCGCTGGTTGTTCAGCTATTCAGCCATTCCAGTACGGCTTGCTCGCCGATGGTGCTGAGGAATTCGGTTGGATCGAC
>Ga0308169_10005212_pt1 | contig 11932 bp, 18 predicted proteins | sample PhyBR1_2_FD_202139 | JGI IMG/M metagenome (GOLD analysis project Ga0308169, IMG submission 202139) | Phyllosphere microbial communities from UC Gill Tract Community Farm, Albany, California, United States - DLSLSB.R1 | ecosystem: Host-associated > Plants > Phyllosphere > Unclassified | place... | reverse complement strand
AAAAGGAGGCTCAGCTCGAGGAGATGCAGGTGGGTCAAGGATCGAATTGGCACATTGGTTGCAGATGCTCATGTCAGTCACTGCGGAGTCAGACAGAGGTATTGGCAGAGGACCACCGGACGTCAAGTTCGCGGGTGGAGGAGCTGCAAACAGAGCTGCAGAGCGTCAAGGCGGAAGTGCAGAGCAAAGATGAGCAGCTACAGGAGATGCAGGCAAAGCTGGACAAGGCGGAAGAGTTCGCCAAGGCGAAGGAGGCGGACGAGACTTCGGAGAAGCCTGCAGCAAACGGAGACGAGATATCCGCGTTGCGATCGGCCCACGCACTGGAGATATCGCAACAAGCCGAGAAGGTCCGATCGCTCGAGACGGCTTTGCATGCCGCGGAAAGCAGGGTCCACGCCCTCTCGCGTCAACTGACCGACCTGCAAGCCGCTCAAGCGAGCATGTCGCTCTCGTCACCCGGATCGCGCGGCCTATTCTTATCCGACGAAGGCTCGTCGTCGTACGATCGCCGCAATCCACTGGGGAACGCCCGACCAACTGGCGTCGACGCGCTGTTGCCGGCTCACGTGCGGCATAAACGGCAGGTATCGCTCTCGGCGCTCAAAGCCCGGATGGAACCGTCAATCTCGCATCGATTGGCAGGCATGCCGCTGGGAAATGTGCCCGAAGATGGAGATTCCAGGAGGGCAAGCATGAGTTCGACGGGCACGCCGGGTGTGGAGGGCAAGGGCGCCGTGGCGAAGCGGAACGGCGCCAGATTGCAGTTCGGGGAGGAGATCGTGTTCTGTTGTCCGGCTTGTGAGGGGGATTTGATAGAGCTGTAGTCGGAAGGCAGGACGATCTGAGGCGATTCGGGAGAGGTTGAGAGACTGTGTAGCTGGGAGCCGTGGGAGGTGGGATGCACCTCCAAAGGACCGCGGCGCCGGCGTCGCGATGCGAGATACAAGGCGCATCGAGGCAGCATACATCGCATACATATCGTACATGCATCATATCCCAGCACCCACATCGTCAGACCCTGCGTGCTTCGCATGCCTTCGAGGTGAGTGTCTTCACGGCATCGTAGGTCAGACACTGCGCGGAGCAGCCAGTGACTGGGGAGGTTGCCGAGAGAAATAAGTGCTCGAGATGCGCTGCAGGCGACGAGGACGTTGCACCCAAGCGGCCAAGCGTTGTTTGATCAAGACACTGCGCGATGTGCGCTATCACTGCCCATAATGAGGAGCCGAATTATCGGCTCGTGCGAATGGTGATAATGCATGGATGCAAGATGGCGAGATGAAGTTGCCTGTTCCGATCGTCTAACATACACAAATACTCCATGCCGCCGTCTACATCTCCCTCCTGACGAACTGGGATTAGCGATAGCTCTCCCTTGGGAAGCTTCATAGCTCACCTCGACGACCTTCCACCCGCTCGTGAGCTCGTTCTCCAACTCGCTCTCCACCATCGTCAACGCGAACACATATCTGCTGCGCTTGACACTGCGCGCGTCCCCAACCTTGACCTCGCCCGTCTTCGCGCTCTTCCACGCGTGCACCTCCTGGCTCTCGCACGTCACGAGGAAGACGGGGACCGTCTCGTTGTGGAACTTGGCCTGCAAGACATCCACCGACGAGACCTCGATGACCTGGCTCGCGGAGACCAGACCCGACTTGATGTACTCGCCGAGGACCGCCCACGAGACGTTGAAGGCCGCTTCGGACATCCATGCGCGCATGTCTGCCCTGTCGGCGGACAGGAAGGCGTCGATCACCTCGGGGACGATGTACTCCTTCAGCTCGGTCTGGAAGCGGTCCATCTTGAAGTGCGGGTCGGTCTCCCGGATGGCGCGGATGACCTTGGCCTGCTCGTTCTCGTCGAACAATCGGCCGAGGCGGCTCCCGACGGCGCGGAGACCGTTGTACAGCGGGTCGTCTGACTCGTAGTAGTTCTCGAGGAATCGTTGGTATGCCGGTGACTTCTGCAGGAATGACAACCGCGACGATGAGGATGAGTCGGATGACTGCTCTTTCGAAAGCACGACCGCTTCACCCGCGCTGCACTGTGAGCTGAGGCTCCGAGAGTGAGAGGACGACGCACTCGGCATTCGCCTTGACCCGCACAACACCTGACCGCTCAACCCTCTTCTTCCGCCTGGCGCGCCTCGTTGCCTTGTCCTCGTATCCTTGCAGACCCAAATCATCCAGCGCCTCGATGATCGCCTGGCCCACCGCCGAATCCTTGATCGGCTGCGTGAACCGTCGTCCCATGTTCGTGAGACGAGCCAAGGCCTCTGCGACACCGCTATCTTGAAGAGCCCGTGCCGTCGCTTCCGAGACGGAGATACCGGCGTCTTGCAAGTCTTTGACCGCCTTGGCGAGCTTCGGGTTCTCCTTGATCATCGTGGTGATCTGACGTTAGCGGCAGTCGGGAATACGGTCGCTGTGGACGGAAAGTGTGGGCTGGCGGCGGAAGAACGGGGGCATCGAACGAGGATGTCGGCGGTGTACCCTCTGGCGCTGCGCACCCTCGTCTCCCCTTGTCCCCTGGCCTCGTTGCCAGCAAGGACACTCCTCCCAAGAATCTGACGCCGTTGTCCGCATCCGGTCTCCAACTCCGGATTTCGGACCCGCAGCCGAGCACCACTCACCCTGGTCTTCTCATACAGCGCCCTCGCCCGCCTCATAGCCTCGCTATCCGCCGCCTTGTCGACCTCGCCTTGCAGCTGCTTGACATTGTCTTGCCAGCCCTGGTTCTTCTCAATCTCCTCCTTGAGCGTATTGACGAACACCTTCCAGGGAGACTGAGGCGGGGCGTTGTCTTCTTGCTTCGGGGGTGGATTCTTCGTGTTACCCTCGGTCTGCTTTTGTTGTTGCTCCTGTTGCTTCGTCTCGTTCAACAGTCGTGAAGACGTCGAGAGGGCTCGGAAGGAGGTTCTGGAGGCGGCGAGGGTGGAGGGTGGTGAGAGCAGCGAGGGACGAGCGAGCAGAGCGGAAGTGGGGGTGTTGCGCAGTCGGAGCGTTCGGAGGAAGACTGGTCTGGACTTCATGTTGAGCTGGGGCTGATGCTGTAGATGGTGTTATGAGATGCAAATGGTTTGTCGCCGATGCCAGACGACTTTTCCGCCGCCGCCGCCGAAGTAGCGAACTCGACCGAAATCTACCTCGGACACGCATTTAAAGTACAGCACCCGCACAGCAAAGCTCCTCATCCCTCCTTGATCAGTCTCTTCCCCATGCATCCGTCATGTTGAGGCCGGCACAGCAAGGGCAGAGGATGCATCGTCACAACCAATCTACTGATATACCGTGTGTTTGAGCCCAACCGAGATCCATGTATATTGACAACCGTGTATGACACAACCCGAACCAGACAGCACACGCGCAACTACTCCTGCTGACCCGCATCGACCAGCTGCCTAGTATCCGTCCAAGCCCATCCCGGCCTCTTCCTCCCCCCCACCCTGCAGCTCCCCCCTGTAACGCATCTTCGTGCCCATCCGGATTCGTTCCTCCCACTCCCTGAACCACTCCCCTTCTTTTCGGCCCAGCAGGTAATGCACACCCTTCGGGCCTGAGATGAGGTTCGCCGGCTTGGGTAGCTCCGGGTGGATTTTGTACATCCCGCCCAGTCTATCGTTTGCCGCCTCAAGCGACTCGCCAGGGAACGTCGAGGGCAGGGGCGGGTAGAACTTGAGCGAGTATGTCGACCGGGCGACATTGTATGGCGCTCCGCCGGTTGGGTGCAGTCGCCGCCAGAGCCAAATGAGCGGGTAGAGCATCGTGAGCCACAAGAGGGTGTAGATGATAGTCTGCCATAAGCCGGGTCCGGGCCATTGACGCGCTCGGCGCTCACCTTGTTGATGGCTCGGCTGAGCAGGTTGTGCGGGATGACAACGAGCCCTTGGATCTCGGGCGTAATCGTTACGCTCAGGTTGTTCGACTGGTACCCGGTCGAGGTGATTGCGCCCTTGATAGCTGTCGTCAGCGATGCTCCCACCGGCATTTCATCAGGCCTCACCAGAGATCAGTGCCTCCTTGTTCCATCCCCATATGTTCACCGGCACCACAAACTCTTTCATCCACCCCGGATCGGCGCAGTACCTCTCACACCAATCCATCAACCCCGCCTTCTTGGCATCCGCTTCCAAGACACTGCCTTCTGCATTATCCCGCCCGCTGACCAGCGCCTCCTCATCGCCGAGGTCGCCCAACGCGACTGGCCCCGTGGCCTTACCTTTCCCCTTGCCCATCTCGCTCTCCAGGTACTCCTTCCAGTCATTGCGTTTCACCCAGAGCGGCAGTCCCTTGTTCTCTCTCCAGTCTGCCCAGCGTTTCTCCTCCGCGTCTTCCTGCTTTGTCGCGAGACGACCTGGATCCGTCGACGCGTGATCGATTTGCTCGTATGCTGCTGCACCGGTCACGCGAGCATTGGGTGGGGCGAATGTCGCTGCGTACGAGTGTCCGTGTATGCCACTCCCTCGAGCTCGGGCCATGTCGGGGTCGACAGTGACGAGGTGGACGTTGGCGTAGTTGTCGGGATGCGCCAAGATCGGGGTGAGGTCAACCTGTGGGTGTCAGCTCTAAACTGACGGGAGGCGTGAGCGAGAGCTGAGCGGGTACGGGGATCTATCTATGTCTATCCTACTACACCGCTCCGGCCTGGTACCGAGCAATGCACTGGTCTATCGATACAGTATGGCAGCAGGGCAGCAACATGAGTCCGTTTGTTCCGTGACATGTTGTCACGATGTCGTATGGATCGTGATTATCCTTCGATGTCGTGGTTCATCGATGTGTATCATTCAGTGAATGAGTAGGTTGAGTCCGTCTCTCGAGGTCGGCGATAGCCCGTCACAGCAAGCGGACCGACGTGAGACTTTCTCGAGTGACTGACCACTCGATGAGTGGGTATGGTTGGGTCACCCCTTGCCGTTTTCCGCTGCACATCCTGGTAGGACCGGTGTCCATCGAACGGTCTTGGTCAGACGGGAGGAAAGATTGGAGGAACCCGCACTCTCGCAGATAAGATGGTTCAGACATTCAGTCTCGACAGTCTTCTCCGGGGGTAGCTAGCAGGAACCAGACCGCTTCGCTTCGTAGCGTAGGACAACGCTCGGCGCCACGGTGCAATTGTCGAGCGGGCGTTCTGTCGCGGTCGAACAATCTTCGAAGGTGAGAAGGTCGGACTCGGGCGTATGTGCTGAGGTTTTGCCGCGTTGTCGGGCAGAGAAGGGTGGATGGTCGGCGACCGTAATCAGGGTGACGTTGGCTTGTCAGCGCATATGCTGACACGCCATCGGGCTGAAGCCGGATAAGCAGCCTAGCAGCTGGATTTCAGGTTTCTCGTATGGCAGCAAGGGCGTCTCCGCTCCCAGTCAGGTGGCCAATGGGCCACTCAAGGTCGGAAGGGGCCGTCAGTGGCGGCGAAGATCGCAAGGACGGGTCATTGGACCGGATGCGTGATCCAACGGCGGTAAGCCGAGGGCCCGAAGTCAGAGCGAGGAACTCGGACATTGGTCTTGCACGTTGCACGATGCACGTTGCGCAGCCGCAGAGGGATGATCGCAGATCCCGGAGGGGAGGCAGGCGTGCACAGCAGCACTGAGGAACGGAGGCAGATCTCCACTCCACTCGAAGGACAGGCCGAAATGTCGCGCCGGTGACGCGTCAATTCGATCCGTGAAACGGCTGTCCTGACCGTTCATGACCTGGTGTCCAGTCGCGGTCGGAGTTGAGCCATTTCGTGCACCACAGCTCGGGTGGCTTCACAAAGGTGGTTGTACGAGCTGATGAGACCGAAAGCGATCCGACAGGATGATATGGTATCGTAATCCGCGCGTGGAAGTAGTCTGTCGAACAAGTCGATGGTACGGGGTCTTGGGCAACGGCAAAGGTGGATAGATCGAGGACCGTTCCTGCGGCAGATGCGCGACACGGGGAAGTAGCGGTTTCTGATCGCAGCGCAGCGGTTCTGAGAATCGATTGGCAGGTCGCTAGGGTCGCAGATTTCGCAAAGCCAACACGTGATGATACACAGTAAAGCGGGATCACGGTTGCGAGATCGATGTAAGCGAAGCAGGTCGAAGCCATTCCGACCGAGGAAAGTCGAGGTCATCGAGGTAGGTCGAGGTCGTCGAGGTAGGTCGAGGTCGTCGAGGTAGGTCGAGGTACGCGATACAGCTCGAAGTCTTCGGGGCCGAAGGATGGTCCACGCGCAGTAGCAATACTTGGTATTGACCCAGAGTCTATCACGTGGGACATGAAGTATGGGGTTTTGGCTGATGTCAGTGATACGGTAGCTGGACAGGAGCGAGCGGATTCACCAACGATGTTAGCATGCTGCTCCCACGGCGAGCGCGGCGGGAACAGCGAACAAAGCAGCTGCGGTAAGCCACAAGTCGCCAGAGAAAGGCAGGCTGTACTCACTGATAATCAAAAGCGAGTTCACGTTGTCGACGTGGACAAGGGAAAGGGTGTTCGAGCGAGCTCTGCTTGTCAACGATGCGTGCGACGGTTTCAAGGCATCTCACTGACCGAACGACGATGCAGCGAGCATCGACCTGGATCAGTCTTATACGGAGTGAAGCAGGGTTTTGGCGAACGCAGTGACGACGGCATTCCGCCAGTATGTGATCGACCCAGTTGTCAACGAGACAGGGCTGGGATTTTGGAGCAGCGAAGATATCAACATCAACGCTTTCTGCCGTGAGCCATTTACATGCCGACTAGACAGTACTTACCACATGTGCATGGATCCTAGACGCGAGTCAGGTCTTCCCGCTAGACTCGCGCGGAGGGAGTCGGCGGCCATGTCGAGCATCACCTCAACTTTCGAGGCAACACTTCTGATCAAGTTCGAGAGACATTTGTCCCTCGGTTTGGTGTTTTCTTGGCGGTGAAATCTCCGTCTCGCGAAAACGTGGTCGATGCCGGTATCAGCGACTCGTCCAACAATCTCACACCACTGCGGTCAGAATGACTCGTCCTAGATGCACTCACTCGACTCGGTGAGCGGGCATGAGACGGTGCGGCAGTGGTCTGCCGACCTCGGGACGGTCCAAGACTCGTCAAGAGGATTTGATCATCATGTCGATATCAACCTCAAACGCGATCCGCATGTTCGGCGATCTAGACAGGATAGTGGGCGCGCAGATATCCGTTGGGCTGCCTGGTGCAGTGACGTTCCCGACCCGAAAGTGTCGCCGGCATGGGCACGTATCGTCGAGAGGTGAACCGTCTGCGTCCCGGTCCCGTAGCCGAGGAGGATATCTGGACCTCCAGATCTTGCGGTGCCCCGAAGTATACTGGATGCCCGGAATCAAGAGTAATCAAGAGTAATCAAGAGTAATCAAATGTTGGTCGACCCCAGGATTCAGAAGCAAGCGCTAGATGCAGCATTTGCAACGTGGGAGTCCACCGACCGGATTCGGTCTGGGTGTACAATGTTTGTCGTGCCCGCAAGACAGGCTGCGGTTAGTGCCACAGATGTGAGGAGCGGTTGGGCGTACCTTGACGGGCGAGAGCAAAGTGAAGGCTATGCAGCCGTGTGCTCAATGAAAGTTTTGCACTCTCATGAGCTGAGGTCGTCATACGATTCAGGCATACTCACCTCGAGTGGAACCGCCGTCAAGGACGTCGCGGCGTGATGTCGGAACCAGTCGTGACTGAACATCAGCGGCACTCTCGCTGATAGGTTGCAATGTGACACACCTTTGTCGTTGCTGCCAAATCCAAGACTATATATACTACTATACTACAACACCGGAGCAAGAGGAGAAGATAGAGAGAAAGAAGAGGTACCCACCGTGAAATCAAAGTCCACGATCCGCTCCACCTGCCCCTTCTTCCTCTGCCGGGGTCCATCCCGATCCTGCACCAGCTCGTCCCGCTCTGGCGTCTCGAAGTGAATTCCCGTACATTGTATCTTGAGTGACGGGTGCGAGAGCGTCGAGTGCCGGATGAAGTCGTATAGCGTTGTCGCTGGGGTCAGCCAACGCGCGATACGGCCGCTTGCGGTTGACGTACGGTTCTGCAGACGGTGATCCGACGAGTAAAGCCATGCTCCCTTGCGGTAGATCTCGATGCTGTTCAGCACGTCCAGGGGCGTGTTGGCCCGGCCGAGCAAGGGCTCAGATTGAGGCGGACCTTCAAAGAGGTAGAGCGTGTCCTTTGGGGGTTGACGTGGAAGCTCGGAAGTGGTGGATGTGGAGGTCTCTGGGTGGGCGGTGGCGGAGTCGTATGATGGTGGAAAGTCGTCGAGCTCTGGGTGGAGCTGGGGAGGAGGAGACGACGTGAGGGACGTGGATGATTTGGCGTCGGATACCATGTTAAAGAGGATGGCTAAGGGAGGAGATGGTTGAAAGGCAGTTGCCAAGGAGACCTGGGCGACGGGCGAAGAAGCTGTGCACGACTTGTTCTGCGGCGTGAATGACTGGATACCCCGGCCTATCCCCGAATTCGGGCATCGCCGCCACTGTGCAGTGCGGGTGTGTGTCTTCCCCTGACTGCACTGGGATCGTTTGCGATCAGAGGTCCGCTCGTTCTTGTCGTGACATGGATTACACTACATCAATGTCCCATGAGAACGATTTTAAACAAAGTCTACCAACTACATATCTAGCTGCGCGAAATTAAGTGGGATGACGTGAGGGCGATTCTCGCCGCATCGAGGTCAATACAGCATGCCATCCTTGGCACTTCCTCCGTCCGTCAGACCTTGACCATTACTTCATCCTCTCGAATATCATCTGAGTCCGCCATCTTCAATGAAATCCCCGCCTCAGCGCTCCCCGGCGCCCCTCAGACCGCGTTCTCAGCCCGTTTCACGTCCTTGGCCTCACCCTCGCCCTCCGAACCCAGCAAGTCCGCGACGCTGTGGTCGAAAGCGCTGACCTTGGTCTTGCTGAAGGCGCGAGCAGGTGTTTTGCGCTCGAACAGCAAATCGATCTCGGCGAAAGTCCGGCCCGCCGGCTCCGGGAGCCGGAAGTAGCAGTACACCACGCAGAAGAGACACGAAGTTCCCCAGAAAAATCTGCCGTCAGCCTCGTCCAATCCTATGCGGACACGACGTACCCGACATAGTTGCCCCAATTCCACGCGGTCGGGTTGAGCATGTACGGCGTGAGGACGTTCGAGGCGATGGCGACGATGTTGTACAGATTCCTGCCGAGCACGACGGTCTTGATCTGCAGGCGCCGGGTCGAGAGTTCCGCAACAAGCGAGTACGCGATCGTCCCCACCGAGCACTGGAAGAAGAGGGCCCAGACGAGCATGAGCACGCCGGTAGCCATGCTCGCTGCGCCGCGGCTGCTATCGGGCACCAGCGCCAGGAAGCCCATGACGTATAGCGTCACGCATAAACCACACAGGCCAGTGATGTACAGCGTCCGTCGGCCCATGCCCCACGCCATGAGGCCCCACGCGCCAAACACGCCAATCACATTGATGCCGTACTGACCGAGCGCAAACGAGTACGAGTTCTTTGCGTCGAGACCGGCTTGAACGAGGAAGTATGTCGAGTAGTTGGAGAAGGCGTTGCCCGACAGATTCTGGATCGCCCAGACCATGCAGACGATTTCGGTTCGACGGAGGTCGGTTCCCTTGAAGCAGTCCAGGTAGGACGCGCCGTGTGTAATCTCCGTCTCGAGCGTGTGCGTGTGACGCATCATGTCGATGGTTGCATCTGGGTCAAACGAAGGCGACGAAGTCGTTAGGCGGCGGATGGAGCGGCGGGCATCTTCGATCCGACCCTTGCGGACCAGCCACCAGGGGGATTCGGGAGCGAAAAAGACGCCGATGAAAAGGGGCAGAGGCCAGACTGGTGTGAGCTAAAGCGAGACCGGAAAAGCGGAAAGGCTCACTCCACTGAAGACCGTACGGGATGCGGTATGCCCACTCGTCGGTCCGGCCAAGCATGGATTTGATCACGCCGATGCCGCTGGAGGTCAGCCAGACGCATGCATCGTGAAACTGCAAACGCACATGAGCTGACCGATACCCCAGCACATGTTGACGTAGCATGTGAGGTAGCCCCGCAGGGCAACGGGACAGACTTCAGAGGCGTAGGTGATGCAGATGGTCTGGAAAACACCTGCTGATAAGATACATCGACTGGACCTTGCAGCTCGGACTCACCCCATGGGATTCCGGCCAGGATCTCCGCAACCAAGAGCACCTTGATGTTTGGCGCGGTGAAGAAGATGGCGACCACTCCGGACAAGAATACGAGACACGCCATGACGGTGTACCTGTATCCGAACCGTTCGGACACATAGCCGTTGACTATGGTCAGTTGGACCAGGCACCAGCTGATGCAACCCACTGAACAGCCCAATGATCTCTCCGCACTGCACTCCGTTCGACAGACCCGACTGCCATCGCGCAGGAACCTCGTAGCTCCCATCGGCCTGCAGCTCTCCGTACTTGCGGTTGAACGTGTCGAACGCGTCTGGGATCAGAATCCCATCTCGACGCGTCGCGTGACCAGGTCAATCGGGCCACTCACAAAAGTTGCCCACGAGACTGACGTCGTATCCCTCCATGACGATGCACGTCGAGATCAGGATGCTCCAGAACACGGCCTTCGGGTACAGCTTGATCCCCTCCACCAGGGTCATCTGATGCTCCGCCTCTGATGATCAGCCAGCGATTCATGTACGCGGTACTGCCACGCACCGGTCGCAGCGAGCGCGTTCGTGTGTATTGTCTTGGCCTCATTCTTGTAGCTCAACGTCGGTGCTTGTTCCGACATGTTGCTGCGCTGTACGAGTGGTGAGTGCAAGATGAAAGCGTGTTGCTGGCGATTGTTCGATGCACGGTGAGTTGGGCGTGTCCTGGGCCATGGGGCGCAGAGGGGAAAATTGCAAATACCGCAAGCCGGCTTTTGAGCCAATCAGATACCTGCATTACCGGCGTTTCTGCCATATCAACACTGATGGCGACGAGGGGTACTATGGTGATCAAGACGGGTCTTTGGATGATGCCAGGACGTCTTGGATGGTGGATTGCAGTTCAAACGAGCCCAAGGATGGCTTTGGAGGGGGTCTAGAGGGGGGCGGAAGAGATACCGACCGATCGGCTGGTTTCTCGGTCGGTTCCCAGCTCAGCCCTGGGTCAAGCAGCGAGCCAAGCGACCGAGCGCATGAGTGGCAATCGGCTGAGTGGCGGAGTGGCGAGTAGTGGACTGTTCTTTGTGTCTCCCGTCGAGCCTCGAGTCGTTGGGGCCGAAGAGAAGGGGCAGGCAGCAGCGGGTAGCCAGTGAAGAGGAGGTTTGCTCACTTGCATCGGATCTCATGCTGACTGCCGCCGTGCCTAAAACAGGTGGCAGGCTGTGAAGGGAAACATGCCGCTCCGACGGGCGCTCAGCGGAGGGTAGCTTCAGCGTTTCCCCTCGAAAAAAACGCTTCATTGTTGCCAGATTTGATCTCTCCATGGATAAGCAGCGCTAACGGTGTACAGACTGAACTCTGCGAAAAGCTAGCGCTCTCACACCCACAGAGTGCCTTAGTGCTGGACGAGGCGTATCCCATCTATGAAACAGATTCCACCGAGTGACGGCTTCAGGCCACCGGCACTTCGCTCCCTGAACTTGCAGACAGCCGAACGAATGTAGTGGTCCTTGTTCAGCTCATCGGATACCGTGTCAAGTGGTAATGGGATCCAGGAGCATCGAATGCGCGTGACCTGTCCCATCACGGCCCCCCGATCCATCGGCCACGCAGTATGCAGCGAGGCGAGGGAGAATTGAACTGCACAAACAGGGAAGAACGTACAACTATAAGCTACAGCAACAGGTTCAAGCACCACCATGCCAGTCGCCGACACCACATCAAGCAGAACGCCCGAGACTTCACGACCAATTGTTCTCCTTGACCACCTTTGCCGCTTCCAGGATGTACCGGCCTATTAGGTCAGCTCCGCTACATTTCTTCGGGTCTGAGAGGTCT
>Ga0308169_10005211_pt1 | contig 11932 bp, 15 predicted proteins | sample PhyBR1_2_FD_202139 | JGI IMG/M metagenome (GOLD analysis project Ga0308169, IMG submission 202139) | Phyllosphere microbial communities from UC Gill Tract Community Farm, Albany, California, United States - DLSLSB.R1 | ecosystem: Host-associated > Plants > Phyllosphere > Unclassified | place... | reverse complement strand
CCGCCTCGGCATTCGTGCGCACCGGGTGATCGCGGTAGCGGTCGGACTGGATCGCGCGGGCGGCAGCGACGCGGACGGAAACCTCTGCCGAGCCTTCGGTTGGTGGCGGTAGGATCAGGTCTGCGGCGCTGACCGCCTGGACGTCGATGTGGAGGTCGATCCGATCGAGTAGCGGCCCCGAGACCTTCGCCTGATAGTCTGCTGCGCATTTCGGGGCTCTCGCGCAGGCCAGGCTCGCATCGCCGAGGTGTCCGCACCGACACGGGTTCATTGCCGCGATCAACTGCACGCGAGCAGGAAACGTGACGTGCGCATTGGCGCGAGCGACGCTGACCGTTCCGGTCTCCAAGGGCTGGCGGAGCGAATCGAGGACGGCGCGTTGGAACTCCGGAAGTTCGTCCAGGAACAGCACGCCGAGATGCGCGAGGCTTACCTCCCCCGGCTTCACCTTCAGCCCGCCGCCGGTCAGCGCGGCCATCGATGCGGAATGATGCGGGGCGCGGAACGGGCGCGTGCGGGTCAGGCGACCGCCGGAGAGCGTGCCGGCGACCGACTGGACCATCGACACTTCGAGCGCCTCGGCGGGGTCGAGCGGCGGCAGGATGCCGGGCAGGCAGGAGGCCATGAGAGACTTTCCAGACCCAGGCGGACCTACCATCAACCTGTTATTGACTGGAGACCCCGTCATTAGATAGCGGAAGTTGATGGAAAAGTTGACACCCGATAGCGGCACCCGCGCCTATTCATACCTTCGCTTTAGTACGCCGGAGCAGTTGGAGGGCGATAGCCTACGTCGACAGACGGCGCTGGCCGAGAGCTATGCGAGCCGACACGGCCTTGTCCTGGACGACAGCCTGACCTTTCAGGACCTTGGGGTTTCCGCGTTCCGTAGCAGCAATGCGAATGTCGGGATGCTCGGAGAGTTTCTGGAGGCTGTCCGGGTTGGGCATGTCCCTAAAGGGAGTTTCCTCCTGGTTGAGAGCCTGGACCGGATCAGCCGCGACCACGCTTTCGATGCCCAGACCCTCCTCTCGAATATGATCCAAGGCGGAATAACGGTCGTCACGCTATTGGATGAGCGCGTCTATTCTCTGGAAGGCCTTCGGCGCGACCCGATGGGCATGATGTATTCCATCATGGGGTTCATGCGATCGAACGAAGAGAGCGCGGTGAAGTCGCGGCGACTGAAGGAGGCTTGGAGCCGGAAGGTCGATCAGATCAGAGAGAAACCCTTCACGAGCAGAGCGCCTGCCTGGGTCCGGCTCGACCGGGAAGCGGGCGTCTTCGTCCTCGACGACGATCGCGCGGAGTTGGTTCGCCGTATCTACAGGATGTCGCTGGAAGGCATCGGGCAGAACTTGATCGCGAAGACGTTCAACCTTGAAGGGATACCGACATGGGGCCGGAGCACCCATTGGCACGGCACCTACATACAGAAAATCCTCAGCAATCCCGCCGTCCTTGGGATCTTCACGCCCCATGTGGTGAGTCACGTTCAAGTCGGGTCCAAGTTGCTGAAGAAGCGGACGCCGCTGGACTCCGTTGACGGCTACTTCCCCGCCATCGTGTCCCCCGAGACCTTCGGGGCCGTAAAGGTCCTCACACAGACTCGCGGGGCCCCTGCGCGAGGGCGACACGCATACGCGCCAGTCTCCAATCTCCTCGCCGGCCTTACAGCGTGCCCAACGTGCGGCGCCACGATGTCGAAGGTCAATAAGGGCTCGCGGAGCAAGCCGTCCTTCGTCTGTTCGCGGGCGAAGGTGGGCGCCGGTTGTCAGTATAAATCCGTCCCCTACGAACTTGTGGAGCGTCGGCTCCTGGAAGCCCTCCCTGTCATCCTGCGGGACCGCGAGGGCGCCGCCGGGGCGCTATCGATTGAACGGGAGATTGGGGAGCTGGAGGACGGGATTTATGCGTGGCACGAGGAAATCGAGACTCTGACGGACAACCTCTCCCATGAGCGAAGCCCTACGCTGACGGCCCGGCTCGCTAAGAGGGAGCGAGAACTGGAGGAAGCAAAGGTGGACCTCCAGAAACTCCGGGACAAGAGAGACGCCGCATCCGGCCTAGTTGTTGGATCGAGGGCCGACCGCGTCCTAGCTGCCATTACTGTCGACCGCGAAGCGTTGGACCACGGGGAGGCGAACTTAGCGCTTCGGTCCGTCTTTAAGCGAGCGACGATCGACTGGCCGAACGGCGCTATCGAACTTGAATGGACGCACGGCGGGACCTGTCGGGTCCAATATTTGATGATGGATGACACGAACGACGGGGAACAGCGATGACCTAGATGACACGCATTGCGAACGACGACCTGGGCGTCCTGGAGCTGACCGCTGAGGTATTCGAAGGGGGCCTGGAGCTTCACTTGGGCGACGGGAATACGTTCGCGGACCACGCGGGGTGCGGCGTCGTCGTAATCGACGAAGTCGACCCTGAGTCCCAGGAGGGCCAGTCGGTCGTGCTGACATCGGCGGCCATGGAGACCTTGCGGGCCTTCGGCGGCGCTTCGGTCGACCTGAGGGAGGGAACTACCGGCCATTACATGGGATGCGGCATTTACGTCGTCGATCAGGTCCAGGCAGGCGGTTCGGGGGCCCAGCGGATCGTGTTGACACTGGAGGACCTGGAGACCCTGCCGGCCTGGATAGGCTAGGAGCGTCTGGGAGAGTCACTGACAGGCGTTAGGCGTCGCCATGTCCCAAGGGTAGCGGCGGGGCCCGCATGGGACTCAGTGAGTCTTCTAATCGGTTCTCATGCCAAAGCCCTTTTGGACGCCCCCCTGGTACACGCCAAACATTCGCGGGACGGCGAGGGACCGAACGGCCCTGCCGCACCCTGCCGCGCTGTCCGAACGTCCGATTAGGGCAGGAAAGCGGACATTCGCGAGATCGCGTGATCGGGGTCCGCTACAATCAGAAGCGGACCCGTGTCGGACAGATCAGGCAGGAAAATGAATTCCGCACAATTTGTTGCCGTCGGGGTCACGGAAATAGGCCAGCTCGATGGTGCCCATTGAAGCAGTTTCGCGCGGTCCGGGCGGAGCTTCGATCGATGTCCCGCCAGCGGCAACGGCGGCATCGTGAAGCTGCTTCACCTGTTCGGGCGAGTCGCATGAAAATGCGACGGTGCTGCCGTTGGCGACGCTTGCCGATTCGTCGTTGATCGGCTGGCTGACGATGAAGTTCGTTCCTTTGCCGTTATTGTATATCAGACGTGTATGGCCGCTGTCGGCGATGTTCCGCGTCCCTTCCCCTGCACCCAAGGTGCCGAGCACCGTGTCGTAGAAGCGCTTGGACCGTTCAATGTCATTCGATCCGACCATGGTGTGAAAAAGCACAGGCACTCTCCTGAAGACTGATCGACTTCCGATCGCTATTAGCAGTCTCACCTAGCCGGCGGGTGATCCGCAGTCACCCCGGCCCGTGGAGTGTCCGCTATTTGGGCGTTAGCGGAATGGCTGGAATGGGAAAGGAAGCGGACTGGCAGCTTTGGAGATCGAAGCCTCTTTAACGGACATGCCGCTTTGAGCGGATGGACACCATGCCGGCCGTAAAGCTGACGACGATCCAGATGAGGCATAGGGCTATAAGCGCCATTGCCCCCATGCCTTCCCAGTCGTTGACGCGGGCGAAAGCCTCGTACCTCACGTATAGAGCTAATACGGGGACAGAAACGACAAGCATCACCGCTAAAAAAGACCGCGATTGCCACAGTCGCGGCGCTACCCAGCCGAGCAATGCGGCGACCAGACAGATCAACATCAATATTTCCATTTTCACACTCTTATACGAGGCGCATTGTAGCGCCACGTTTATAGATGAATGAGCGGCTGCTTCAGAGCAATCTATAGTTGCTGGTAGGCGACCGGCAATTGGGCGAAGCCGGTCATTCGGTCGCCCCTTGGCCTTCCGCGGTGTACTACTTGACCAATACGGCCCTGGTAACGCGAGGAGGCCTGCGGTTACTGGTCGTCGTCCTCGGGATCGACCCCGGACGGATCGGCTTCGAAGGCTACTGCGGCTGCCTCCAGGTCTGCGGCGAGCTGGTCGAGGGCACGGGATGCTCCAAGGCGCTCCAGGCCATCCCTGCGGTCTCCCAGGTGCGACTGGTCGAGCCTAGCGCGGTCTGCCCGTAACTTGGCGATCTTGGCGCAAGCCCTCAGGGTCTCGACGTCCATCGTGGGATCAGTCGATGTTCATCGTGGGCGTCCAGGAGTGCGGTCGCCACGTTCCCGTCCCTCTCCCGTCCAGAGGGGCCGCCATGAGCGTAACGCCTGCCATTGACCCGAGATAATACCGGGTGCCCGGTTGATCGCTGAGGAGGACGAGAGCGCCTTCCACACGCGCATCCTCGACAGCCATCGGTGACGAAGTGCCGGGGAGGACGATGCGGACGTTCATGCCCAGGGCCAGCTCCTCTAGGATCGTGTCGACTAGGCAGTCCTGCCAAGCCCTCAGGGCCGGTTGGGGGCGTTCGGTATCCATGCCGGCATCCTATGCATTGCCGAGTCGGCGTGAAGTCGAAAAAAGAACCCCCAGCGTCCCGAAGGAGGCTGAGGGTATGTGAGGTTCACGGAAGAGCGCGTACGGGTCGTCGTTGAAGTCGATAGGGTAAGTCGACCGGGCAGCAGCGAGGAGCGCCTCGGACCTTGCGCCCTATCGTTCCAAGGGGTGACGGTGGAAACTTATAGGCTGTTGACTGGCCATAGGCCGACTGAGAGGGCAGGGAGAAGGCGCGGCCAGCCCTCATCTTCGCTCCTGGTTGCGATGCGACGGTGGACGAGGTGACTTAGAAGCGAACGTTTCTTGGTTAGTTTTGGCTAGGCCATCACCGCTTCAAGATCGGTGCTCGCCTGACGGAGCGAATTGTCAGCCATGCGGTGTAGCAGTCAAAGTTGTCGGACGATCTTGGACAAGGCCTCGCCCCCCGGCTAAGCCAACGAAAAATTGGGGGGGTAGAATGGCGATCTGGGACTTGTATTCGAAACGACAGGCGGACGCGGCCCGTTCGGGCGCTGACGACGTTTATCAATACACACAAGTTTCCAGCCCTTTGCGGGTGCAAATAACTCAGATTGCAATTCAGGCGATTGGAAAAGTTGCGCGATCGGGCGGCTCTTACGGCTTCCCCGACGTTGAGAACTCGCTCTGGACGGGCATCGAGAAGGTGTATTGTCGAGAAAAGGGCATTTATAAAATATCGACGGAAGAACACTCTGGGTCTCGCATCATTAGCTTTATGAGTAAGGCTAATATTACGGATTGGCTCGATCTACTTGAACTAATTTGCAAAGCGATCATGGTTGCCGGGCATCAGAACCAATATGGCCACCGCTCAGAGTGGGAAGTAGAGGGATCAGGTGCTGATGCTATCGACGAGATTAACTACCGCCTCCGGCAGGCTACTTTAGGATACCAGTATGAGAGCGGTAATTTACTGCGAATCGACAGCCAGTACATCCATGCCGAGGTGGTTAAACCTGCTCTAAGCCTTTTAAATGGGCCAGCATACGCAGGACCTCGTGAGGAATTTACGCAGGCACACAGTCACTACCGCAAAGGCGAGCATCGCCAAGCCGTCGCGATGGCGGCGAACTCTCTAGAAAGCACTTTAAAAGCGGTCTTTGAAATTAAGGGCTGGCCTTACACAAAAGGAGCCAGAATCAGCGATCTCATGAAGGTTGCACGGGCAAATAAGCTGTGGCCAGAATATCTTGACACATCATTTGACCAACTGGTCGCAACTATACAATCTGGGCTACCGAAAATCCGCGACAACGATGCCGCACATGGTCAGGGAGCGGCACCTAAAGTCGTACCGTCTTACGTTGCAGCCTACGCACTGCATCTAGCTGCCAGCAAGATAGTTTTTATAATTGAGGCTTCAAAGTAAACGCCGAGATCAATCTACGTTCGCTGCCAAACGGTTTTGAATCGAACAAATCGGCCCTATCGCAACCTCCTCCAATCCGCAATTTGCAAGAGCGACGTCGCCCTTGCTGCCGCGTAATCTCGAATTGCGAACCTGATGCCTGAGAGACGGCGCAGGCGATCGCTTACACAGGGTCGGATTGGCGCCGTGGGCGCGGGAGCGAAGCCGTCGATTTCGAACCCGATTGACCACGATTGCCACGGGCTCCCCCCGAGGGCGGCCAGGGGACCCGTGATCGAAATGCCCCACCGACCACGGCGTCCTGCGGTGCCCGGTCGGCGACGGTGCGGGCGAGCTGTGGCAGATCGTAGAACGAAGCGATCCGCCGTGTAGGGTATTGCAAAGGCCGCCCGCCCCCAGTTGAATGATCTGCCAATCAGCTAGGTCCGAGAGCAGATGTCAGCAGAGACTGATTCATATGAATGGATACGGCGTTCCGCACTCGGGTTCTGGAGTAAGGCGGACGGTGCGAGGTATCTAGCGTTTTGTATGTGGTCCATGCGATCCGGCGTCCCCATCGACCCGTCACCAATTGGCGGGGAGGTGGAAGGTGCCAAATCGGCCTTATTTTGGGGGTGGCTACGCGAAAGCAGTCTGGCGCTCGAACTCATCATAAAGGCGGCACTCGCGCAGAAACAAGATTACAGAGAAGGCCACGCTTCTGTTCCTAGTACGCATAACCTTCCCCAAATGTGGAAGATGGCTCAGCTACCCAAGACATCATTGCAGCAGGAAGACCACCTCCGGTCAGCGCATCAGGTTCTTCAATGGTCAGGGAGATACTCCGCGCCCCGTAGGGGCAGTGACGATCTACATGTCAATCGGGAACCTTTGCCGCGATCGAAGTGCGACGACAGACCAAGCGCCCCGCTATCCCTGAAGATGCAGTGGGAAAGTTTTGATACGCTTTATCAGATGGCACAAGAAGCCTATTTTAAAGAGATTAATGAACTCGCATATTAAGTCAGAAGAAGACGATCATTGGCTGAATAGGGTTCTTGCCTGCTCTCTACAGGGAAACTACGCTTCGGCCCCCTGAGCCTACGCCTTCCCCCGGTCCGTCATTGCAAACCAGCCACCCGCCTCGTCGTCCTCAGAGACCGGCAGGACCTTTTGCGACTGGCGGGCAAGAGAAGCACGTCGGCGCCTGAGAAATAATCGGTTCTATCCAGGGCGATCCTTAGGGGGCCGGCGGGTGTGCACAGGGTCGGACTGGCGCTGTGGCGGCGCGAGCGAAGCTGTCGATTTCGAACCCGATTGGCAATGATCGCAATGGGCTCCCCCGGCTGGGTGGGAGGGGACCCAAATGGGACCCTAAATGTCTGAAAAAGCTAGGGTTTTTGCCACGCCGTGATGCTGACCGGAAGCCTGTTAGCGCCGCCAAGCATAGGGACCTGGAGGGGACTGGCGGCCTTCGTGGAGGACATTGGCGCTTCGGTCCGGCCCGGTCGTGAACCGCCGGGGACATTGGGCCTGGAAGCCGCGGCCTGTGTGTCGATGATACTACATAACATGGGCTTGCAAGGGCCGGCGTGGGACCTGAACGACCGGGGAGACCCGTCGTGTCCTGCCGTCTCGCTGGAGTATACCTGTACGAGTCGATGCGCTGAGACATTTTTCCCGTCTCGATAGGGTTGACTTCGGGTTGCGAGACGTCCACCTGTCGAGCATCTTAGAGCCTAACGAGACAGGACGGACATGGCGAGCATCATCGGGTACGCACGGGCTTCCTCGGACGATCAGGACTGCACGATCCAGGAGCGGGCCCTCCAGGCGGCAGGGTGCACCATGATCCGGTCGGAGAAGCGGAGCGGTACGTCGCTAGTGGGCCGGACCGAGCTGGATACGATCCTCGCCTTCCTTCAGGCGGGGGACACGTTGATGGTCACTCGCATTGATCGCCTGTCGCGGTCCGTCCGGGACCTGGAGGAGCTGGTGGAGACCCTGAAGACTCGCGGGGCCTTCCTACGGGCCACGGAGCAACCGATCGACACGTCCACGCCTGCCGGCAAAGCGTTCCTTCAGATGCTCGGGGTCTTTGCCGAGTTCGAGACCGCCTTGCGTCGGGAGCGGCAGATGGAGGGCATTGCGAAGGCGAAGGCCGCCGGGGTCTACAAGGGCCGCAAGCCCTCCGTGGACGTCGCTCAGGTTCGCCAGATGAAGGCGGAGGGCGTGGGCCCGGCGGAGATTGCCCGGCGCCTGGGGATTGGCCGTGCGAGCGTCTACCGGGTCCTGGGAAGCGCGGAGGGGCAGGCAGCGTGACCGATCTCGATGCGATGTCTTGGCCTGACCGCCAAGCCGTCCCGTTCATCGACCTGCGAAGCGTGCCGCTCTCCGAGGGCGCCAAGGCGTTCGTTCAGACCCTGCTGGAGGAGATCATCCTTCCCACTTGGCCCGCGACCATGCAGCAGCGCCCGTCCACCATTCTAAAGCACCGGCAGGTCCTGGCGGGCCTTGTCGGTGACCTGCTTCGTATCCGTATTCGTACCGGAGACGCTATTGGCAAGCACGGCGTGGCGGATAGGGACTTCGTGACCCTGCCCTTCTCGCGGGACGTCTTCCTGCGGACGCGAGACGCGCTGATAGGACGTGGCCTGCTGCAATTCCTCGGCGGCCATCGGTGGCTATCGCACAGTATCGCCCCAGGGACGGTGACGGGGTCGGTCCAGGCGTGCTTCCAGTTAACGGCGGAGCTGCTGGTGCTCGCTGAGGAAGCGGGCGTGCTTGGCCGCGACCTTGAAGACTGGGGGGCGCACTGGACTCGTCCGCGCTCTGAGACGGCACCGAAGGACGACACGTCGTCACTCGTGATCCTTCGTGCAGAGAAGACGTTGGGCGCAGGGAACGCCAAGAGCACCGGGAGGCCTCTCCCGATCAATCTTACGGACCCGAGAGTTGATGCCATCGCACAGGAGCTGCGGGAGCATAACGCCTTCGTCGCGGAGGCGGGAGTGGACGGCGTGGCGTATGCGGGGCTCGCCCGTGTCTTCAATAATGGCGACCTGGACGGGTTCGCGTGGCGCTGGGGGGGGCGCATGGTCTCGCTACCCGGCGGCGGCTATGAGGGAGAACGCAAGGCCGATCGGTTCACGGTCATGCGACTTGGTGGCGAGCGGGTCGGCGAAGTAGACCTAAAGGCGTCGTACCTCACGATCCTCTATGGCCTGCGGGGCCTGCCGCTCGATGCGTCTGTCAACGACCCGTATGACGTCGAAGGCGTCGACCGGGAACTGGTGAAGAAGTGGATTACCCAGGCTCTTGGTCGCGGGGACGCGGATGCTAAGCGTTGGTCCGACGAGGCGCGGCGTCATTACTCCTCGCAGTTCCCTGGACGGAATATCACCGTCGATCATCCAATCACGGAGGCGCGTGACGCGATCCTTGGGGTCCATCCGGTCCTCGGGGACCTGAAGTGCGGCCCCGACGTCTCCGTGCACTCGCTGGCTTTCCACGAGAGCGAGATCATGCTGGCGGCCATGCGGCGCCTTCGGCAGGACGGCGTGCCCAGTCTACCTGTTCACGACTGCCTCATCGTCCCCTTGCAGCAGCGAAGGTTCGCCCAGGTTCAACTTGCGGAGGCGTTCTCGACGCACATAGAGGTGGAGACAGGCGCTCCCTCTGCAGCGGTCCCGGCAACACACCTCCAGCCTGAGGAGGACTTGCTGTCACCTGTAGGTGAATGAATATCGATCCATCACTCCGGTGCCTTCAGGCTCTTACAGTCACCAGGAGGAGCCCGGAGCATACTGGAAGGAAAAGTCCTTGCCGGGGACGCCTCTGTCCCGCTGGGGCCGTGCTTTAATCATAGTCGCGCCTTGGACGACCACGACCGATGTCACGAGCAGCACCGTGAGGCAGCCGGGTCTCGAAGCGGCGAAGTTGCCGGCGAGCGTCCTTGTCGCCAGCGTTCACCGCAAGACGCAGCCAATGTCGGTAGCCCCGAAAATCCCGCCGATTGAAGCAGGAGATGGCGGCGTTGTAAGCCGCCACCGGATCGCCTCGCCGCAATGCCCGATGAGCCAAGCCGGCGGCAGAGAACGGTTCGGCCGCAGACCTGCCGTCCTCGCCGATGCGGCGGCTAAGCTCCGTCATCGCGGAGGGATACCGTCGCAGTGCAAGATGCCAGAGCAACCCCATGCCGTCGCCCGGTGACAGGCCGTTACACCATGCGTCGGCAAGGCGCTGAAGTTGCTCATTGGGACTGCCCATGGCTCTTCGTACGGGGCTCGGCCGTGTTCCTCAATTCGCTCCTGCCGATCTATCTGTCCTCAATCCTAACGGACCGATTGGTTGAAACCGGCCTGTCCGCTTCGAGCTGGCGATCGCCGTAACGACCTTTGAAACGTTCGGTGAGGCGTGTGCAATGTATGATATGGAAAGTTCGATGAGCACGATTTTTTGGTCATGGCAGAGCGACTTGGACAAGCGCGTTACCCGCGATGTGGTCCGCGATGCGCTCGCGTCGGCGATTGAGGACCTGCACGCCGAACTCGACGAGCGACACGAACTAACCTCAGACACTCAGGGTGTGCCGGGCTCGCCCGACATCGTCGCTACAATTCTTGCCAAAATAGACGCCGCCGCCGTGTTCGTCGGGGACGTAACGCCGGTTGCCATATCCGCCACTGGGAAAGCCGTGGCGAACCCTAACGTCCTGATCGAGCTGGGCTACGCCAAGAAGTCTCTAGGACTGAACCGCGTCATCACTGTGTGGAACACCGCGTTCGAGGGCGCCGAGATCGATCGCCTGCCATTCGACATGCGTGGCCGACGTGGCCCGATGTCCTTCCACCTTGCGCCGAACGCGGACACGGTAGTGCTGAGGGCCGCACGCGACGGCCTGCGCAAGGGGTTAGCCGAGGCACTCCGTCTGTCGGTCGGCACAGCAGCGACGGCGGCCGGTGGCGATGCCGTCCCCGACTGGCAACCTTCTGGACCAACAAGCTCAGCGCTTTGGTTCGACGATCGAAACCCGCTGACAATCAACGAGGGTGGTCGGCCCGGATCGAAGACCGTCCATCATGGACCTTACTCCTACGTGCGCATCCTGCCGCGAAGCTGGAAGCCCCCCACCGACTGGGGTCAGGGCGCACGCCAGCCAAGTATTCTTGGTAACACCGAGGGCTTCAGTTCGGGCATGACCAAAGGAGGGCAAATCGTGTACTCGGGCAGCTTGCGCTCCGCCGAGAAACGGCCTCTCACGAACTTTGTCATGCAGTTTAAGTCAACGGGCGAAATCTGGGGCGTCACACCTTTCGTCACGCGAGGCGAGCGAGGCGGCAGCTTCTATGCGGACGCCTTCATCAGCAACGTCTATGAGTTCATTGAGAATAACGTGCGCCACCTCATCGAGAACGGTGCGGCTGGACCCTACCAAGTGCGCATGGGCTTCACCGACATGAGCTCGATGCGATGGACCACCTCTACTGGATGGGGCGGCGGGCCCGTCGCCCTGGAAGAGCAGGTGGATGCCTCGATGACGGTCCGCAACGCGTCAGAGGTGGAAATCCTTGCTGCGCTCGACGTCGGCTGGGGAGAGATTGCGGGCGCGTTCGGACTTCCTCAGCCGCCCCGTGCGATCCTCGTTACGCAAATCCGTGGCTATTGACTGCCGCCGAAGCGTCCCGCCTTTACCCCTCCGTCCAGAGTTGCACACCGCTCAGGTCGAGACCGTCGAACCTGAGCTGGTCGATCGCCAAGCCCAGGGGGCTCAGGTCGCCATAGCCTTCCCCTGCGGTCTCGTCGGACAGCTTGTGGCCCTGAATGTACGCCATGTTCTCCCGAGCGATGCTGCTGGTCCGGGCCGCCGTGCTCCAGGTGTGGCGGAACTCGCGCATGGGCTGGCGTCCGGTCCCCTCTAGGTGGACGCCGTTGTCCTTCAGGTAATTACTTCGCCAAAGGCCGGGAGGATCGACCGCGCAAGCCACAGCCAGCGGAGAAAGGTCAGAGAAGGCGCATATCACCGCGCCCTACACTCATATTCGGCAAGGGGTCTTGT
>Ga0308169_10005210_pt1 | contig 11933 bp, 15 predicted proteins | sample PhyBR1_2_FD_202139 | JGI IMG/M metagenome (GOLD analysis project Ga0308169, IMG submission 202139) | Phyllosphere microbial communities from UC Gill Tract Community Farm, Albany, California, United States - DLSLSB.R1 | ecosystem: Host-associated > Plants > Phyllosphere > Unclassified | place... | reverse complement strand
TCTTCGCGGAACGGCTCGGCGCCAGAGAACCCGACAGCGCGCAGCCCGTCCTCGTCGATTGCGCTGGCCACCTGGTCGACGGTCTGCTGCACGGCGGCCATCAGCTGCGATGTGTCGAAGCGGATCACGATGTCGACTCGCAGACCAGGAACATGAACCGCCGGTCGCTGTTGTCGGGCAGCGCCGACTTCACGTCGTACACCGTCGAATTGAACAGCACCCGCGCGCCAGTGTCGATATCTGCCCGCGCGCGGATCCGGATCGAGCACTTGACGATCGCCGTGTCGGCGCCGGCGCGCATCACCTCGGCGCCCGACTGGAACAGGACGTCGGCCCACACGGTGGCAATGTCTGGCCAGCTCTCGATTGGCTGGCCCAGCGAATCCTTTCCGGCACCGCGGCTCTGCAGCGTGACGCGGTCGTTCATCATGCGTACACCCGCGCACGATCGAGCAGGCCGTCCAGGAATTCACACTTCGGTGTGCCGGCGGGCGCGAAGTGCTCGGCGACCTTTCCCAGAATGTAGCCTTTGATTTCGTCGGGCACCGTGCTGTCGTCGACGCCATAGCCGCACGAGTACTGCACCTCGACTGCGCTGATGCGCGCCTGCGTCGCCGGCCAGCCGCAGCCCGGCGCCGGCACGATGTAGCCCGGCTCGCTTTCGTTGTCGACCAGGTAGTCGTCCGGATGCAGGATCTGGCGCACGCCGTTGGCATCGTAAAACTTGATGTGCTCGACAGCCAGGATCGGCGGATGCTCGAGCCGGAAGGCCGGCGGGAATTTGTCGAGCGTCAGTCGAAAGGTCTGCGCCACCAGCGCGCGGCCCGTCTCGTGCTCGGCGTCGCGCGTGTGCTGGCCGATGACCTGGCGCAGCTCGACGTCGGCCTCGGGCCCGTCCAGCCGCGCTGACAGGCGCGCAGCTTCCAGCGACACGGCAAGCGCCACTGGCGGGGTGATCAGTCGCAGGCTCATCGGGTCGTTCCTTGTGTTGCCGGTGGCCGGCCGGCGCCGTGCGGCGCGCCAGGCGCTGCCGGCGCGCGCGCGTATTCGACGGCGGCCGCTTCCTGCTGCTTCAGCAGCTCGGTGTTTGGCACGCTCGGCAGTTGCGATGCATCGATCATCAGTTGTCCACCCTGTTAAATTGAATGGTCCGGTAGAAGCGCTCGCTGTTCGCACAGTCGATGCGCAGGTCGCAGTAGTTCACGCCGGCCGGCAAGGTGTCCATACCGCCCAGCTTCACCAGGATCAGCGGGCCCTGGATCACAGCCGCCACCAGCACGCTCACGCCCACCGGCTGCGCCAGCACCGCGCTGGCGGTGGTGTTGCTGTCGGCCAGGTCGTTGCTGATGTCGGCCACGAAGTAGCTTTCGTCGTCCGCATCCTTGTTGAGCGACCACGATCCAACCTGCTGCTTGAACCAGATCGTGCGGTCGAACCGCTCGCCGTTCGCGCACGTGACGCGGAAGGTGCAGAAGTTGGCCGCACCGGTGGCGGCATTGAAACCGCCCAGCTTCACCGGGATCAGCTTGCCCTGGATGACGGGCTGCTGGAGCACCGTCACGCCGGCAGCGATTACCTCGACGGACACGGCAGTGGTCTTGCGCTCATCCAGGTCGATCGTGAGGTTTGCCACCCAGTAGCGCTCATCGAGCGGGTGCTTCTCGCTCCACCACCGCCCTGTTTCCAGCCATGGGGCATTGGGCACCCGCGCGCTCGGCACGCTGCCGAACGCCACCACGCGAGTGCCACCCGGGAAAGCGACCCGGCGCGACTCGGCGACCGTCAACGCGACGACCGCATTTTGCGCAGGCTGCGCGGCCAGCGTGGTAAAGCTCGCCGACAGCGGCGTGGCACGATTCCCAGCCGCGTCGAAGGCGCGCATGCGCACCGCGTGCGCAGTACTTGCGGGCCGGCCAGAAACCGCTACCGACCGGGCGGCATTGGCAATCAAGCTGTAATTCTCCCCGCCGTCGATGCTGTATTCATAGCCAGCGACGCCGACTGCATCTGTCGCCGCCGGGCACGACAGCATGGCGCCCGACGTGGTGATGGCGGACACCGCAATGTCGCCGACCATGATTGGCGCCGTGGTGTCCTCCCCCGGAACTGGCATTTCCCAAATAACCGAATTGGGCTGCGCCTCAAAATCAGGCAGCAGGCGCAGTTTGTTGTCCAGCCGAAGCGCGGACTGGTCTATGTACGCGCCGCTGTACGCGCCCACCGGGTGCGTAATCGCGTACTTCTTCCACGTCGCACCAGAGTCGGTGGTGGTGAAAAGGTACAGCTGGTTTGCAGTGCCCAGCGTGGCCGGTACGTTGTCGTCGGTCGTCGCGGCGGTGACGATGATCTTCCCATCGTGATATGCAACATGTGGCGTGCCAGCGTCCTGCAGGCCGTTGTGCGCCATCAGGCGCGTGCGCACCCACTTGTTGGTTGTCGTGTTGTACTTGGCCACCCACAGGCTGCGGAAGGCTTCGTCCGGGTGCTGCCAGCTTGCGACCAGCAGCGGCTGGCCATCGGCGCCGATCGCGATGCGCGCTACGCTCGAATTGTGGTTGTAGTTGTTGTTCGGAAATGCAATGTCGCTGTCATCCGTACCGCTGACCAGAGGGAGATTCAGCGCCTTGCCGCGCATGGTCGTGAAGGTGGCCCCGCCGTCCGTCGACTTGATCAGATTGATGTTCTGGCGCGGGTAGCCAGACATCGTGAACGGGCCATCGCCCTGCAGGAACTCGGTCGTTACGTACAGTGTGTCGACGCTCGCAAAGGCAGTCTCCATGCCGTACGAGCCAAGGTACGAAGCCGCATTACCGGCGAGGAAGTCAGCGCCTTTGCGATCGAAGGTGGTGCCATTCCACTTATAGATGCCGGCCAGGTAGCCATTGCCGCGCGCGCCCATCCACATACTGCCGTCGAACTGGTTGCGGAAGAATCGACGGTACGAACAATTCGTGTCCAGGCCGGTAGGCGCGGTTGTTGCGGCGAGCGCCGAAATGTCTTCGGTCGGCGATGCCACGCCGCGCCATGATGTGTGGTGGGCCTCGCCGTACGCGATGACCTTGCCATCATCAGTCACGCACACGCTGCCGTCCCGGTGCCCAATGGTCGTATCGTGCGTGCCAGTGGTCAACTGCACGTCCTGGATCATCTCGTACGTGCTCTTGTTCAGTTTCGCCAGGCGCGATTGCTGCACGCCGCCAACGGTCACAGGAGCGACAACATATACTGCGTTGGCCGTAGTCCAGATCGGCGTGTACAGCGACAGCAGCGAGATCACCTTAGTGCCTGTGTACGGCGTGTTGAAGCTCGTTGGGGACAGGTTACCGGCAGGTGTGACGCTGGCTTCGACTAGATCGGGGGTTGGTACAAGCTCGAACCCGCGGATACGCATCGTGCCGCCGACGCTGTCCTGCTGGCGGCCAATCTTGAAGTGCGAAATACGTCCGGCATCTTCGCGGGTAAAAGAAAATGGCAGCTGCGACCGCTCGACAATGCCAGACCCTTGCGGCGGAACCAGATTGATCACCTTGTTCGCATAGACAGGCTTTGACGAATCAGTCCACGGCTCATAGGCGCCGTAGAATCTAACCGATGCAGGCGATGGCTGACCCGGCGTGCCGGCCATCGACCACAGCATGTAGACGTCGTACTTCTGCCCCACGACCGCAGTGTCTGCGGTGAAATGGATTTGCCCCTGCGCGTTCGGGAATGCGTAGGTGGCCACCCCGTCGACGTCGTTGGCGGTATATGGCGAACCGGTGCTGACCGCCATTTTGGATGGCAGAATTGTGATCGTAGGGTTCGCCATATTTTTATATTGCTTTGCTGAGGGTTTCGAGGATGCCGTCTATTTCGGCGCGTGGCATCGTGGTCGGTTGCTCGGCACTCACGTCTTTGCTTCCAGCTTGATGGTTTTCATTCGCCCGCGCCGCTCGTACATCACCGTGGTGACGCCGCGATCGCGGAGCATGTTCAGCGCGGCCGTGTAGGTTGCGCGGTCGATCTTGCCGACGGCGCCGTGCACGTACGCGAACCAGTTGGTCAAGTGGGAGACCGAGATGATTCCGTCATACGGCCGGCGCTCCTCGTAGCCGCCAGGCGCGGAGTACACGCGGATGGACGAGACCTCGGGTTCCATATGCAGGTGGGTCATCGCGGGGTCCCCTGCTGTTACTGCTCGAACGCCAGCGATTCGGCGTAAGCGACTGCGGCCGGACTGGTATCGACCACGTCCGGGATTGTCTGCGCCAGCGCCGCATCGATCTCGATGACGTCGTTGGGTTGCCCGTACGCGCTGGCGGCCAGGACGCGGGCCTTGACCAGCTCACGCGGGGCGTCGGGCGCGCTCGCATCCGGCGCCAGATCCGTACTGGTGGTATCGACCACGTCCGGGATTGCCTGCGCCAGCGGCTCGCCATCTGCCAGCGCTTCGACCTGATCAGGCGCGGCGGGCGTGAGTGTCGGCAGATCCGAGTTCGTCGCCTCGGTGCCTGCGGGTTTTGCTTTTGCCATCAGTGTTCTCCGGTGTTGTGGCCAGCCGAGGCCGGCCACTGGTTACGATCAGGTCGCGCTGTTCTGGTAGTACTTCACGGCGCCGCCGACGTCGATCAGATTTGCACCCGAGCGGCAGAACGCCAAGAAGCCGACCTGGCCGTTCTCGGTGTACTTCGAGTCGGTCATACGGAACAGGGTGAAGTCCATGACGTCGCGGACCATATACTTCGAGAAATCACCGAACAGGACCGACTTAGCGTTCGCAGCCATCACCGGCATGTGCTGGTTGATGACGATCTCGCGACCCAACAGGCGATCGGGGGCGCCGCCCGCGTTGCCGGTCTCGTAGCCTGGCACGAAGATCGGGCGACCCTGGGGATCCTTCACTTTCCGCAGAATACGCAGCGTGTCATCGTTCATCATCCACTTACCGGCTGGGCGGTAATACGGGTCGACCGAGTGCTCCAGATCGACCAAGTCGTCATACGTGATGGTGACCGTCTGACCAGTTGCGCCGACCTTGCCCGCGCCTGCCGCCGGCACGAGTCCGCGAGGCTGTCCGGTGCCGGTGCCCAGGGTGTGGTGGCGATTCTGGATGCGGCCGAGACGCAGCTGAAGCAGATTCTGGATGTACGACTCGATGTTGAAGAACGAATCCTGGATCAGCTCGAATGGCAGTGCGATCGACTTCGACGAGTACTTGTACACGTCCAGCGATACCAGGCCAAAGCTGGTGTCTTGCTTGGTCACGGCAGCGTTTTGGCCGACGATCTCGCCCTCTTCCGAGGTGGCATCTGCGGTTGGGAACGGCAGCTGGGCGCCGGTTGCGGTCTGGAATTGAGTGGCCACGCTGCGCACAGCGAAGGCGGCTTTCATGGCTTGAATCAGCGTCGTACTGAATTCCGGAGCGACGGTATAGCCGCCCTCCGAACCGGTGGTAGTCGACATGGCTGCACGGATGTCCGGGCTCACGCGTGCGCGCATCGAGCGGCGCTGATCATCGCTCAGGGCAGACAGGCCGCCGGAGAGCATTGCGCGCAGCGCGGTGGTTTCTTCAGTCTGCGCGCCGCCGGGGCGAGTTGCAGCAGCCAATGCAATGGCATGCTGGCCTTCCGACGTCTCACCGGCCAGCTGGGCGATGCGGTTTTCGCGTGCGATCTCGATGTCGATCGCCTCGACTTCGGCCAGGAACGTGTCCAGCTGGCCAGCCTCGGCCGCCGGCATGCGCTGGTCAGTCGGGTACTTGTTGTTCAGGTCGTGGACTTTCTTGGCCACGGTGTCGCGTTGTGCGCGCAGGTCTGCGAGCTTGGTCATGTAAAACCTTTCGAAGGGGGTGGTCCGCTCTCGCGGCCGTTGGGCATAAAAAAAGCCACCCGGAGGTGGCTGGCTTAGTGGCGCGAGAGAGCGTCAGCTAACTTGGAGGCGGGCCATCGTGGCGATGCGCTGATGCTGGCGCGCGCGGTGCTCTTCGGTGGCGGCCGGATCGACTTGGCTGGGGTCGGGCTGCGCAGGCTTCGGCGCGTGCGCATATGCACTCATGTCCCACGACGATTCGACCTTCTTGCCTGCAGCGATGCGATCGACGAGGCCCGCAGCGACGGCTTCGTCGGCGGTGTACCAAGTTTCGGCGTCCATGGCGGCGCGCAGGTCTTCAACCGACATGCCGCTTTTCTTGGCGTACTGGCCGGCGAGCGAGGCGTCGATTTTCGAGAGCAGGCCCGCAGTCGACGTCATGTCGTTCGCGTTGCCCATCGCCCAGGTCCAGGCGTTGTGGATCATGTAGAAGCCACCGTCGGCGATCTCGACCTCGTCGGCCGCAGTGGCGATGACGGTGGCGGCGCTGGCCGCGTAGCCATCGATGTGCGCGATGACCTTGGCGCCAGTGTCACGGATGGCCTGACAGATGGCCTGGGCTGCGAACACGTCACCGCCCGGGCTGTTGATGCGCAGGTGGATCGTGCCGCCCTTGATGTCGCGGATCTGCGGCACCAGCGCCTCGGCCGAGACGCCACCCATCCAGTAGGCGGTCTCCTCGTCCGACACGATCGCGTCGTAGATGTAGATCTCGACCTCGTCGGCCTTGGCCACGATCTTGGATTGCGGTACGCGCTCAGGACGTTTCTTGTTGCTCGCCAAGAGCTTGGTCAGGCTTTTCGACACTGGTGCCTCCATTCATTTTCAGTTTTGTGTTTGGCGGCATGTTCTCCAGCCGGCGGACCTCGTCCGCGTCCATGAACGGCTGCTCGCCGGCGCGGCCGAGGGCGATGCGGTATGCGTCATACCGCGCCTTCAGATCGCCGCGCTCGAGCGCCGCGGTGATGTATTCGACGAAGTACCGCTCGCGCACCGGCCACAGCTTGGTATTCAGTTCCTGCTGAATCGGCGTCAGGTGCCGCTGCAGTGTGTATCGGACGAAGCCCATACCCTGCTGCGCCACACCGGTACCCCAGTTCGACACCGCACCTCCATGCCCGACCATCGTGGGCGGCACGCCGAAGATGCGGCAGATTTCCTCGACGGTGAAAAGGCGCGTGGCCAGGATCTCGGCATCCTTCGAGTTCACGCTCAACTGGGCCGGCGCCAGGCCGCCCGACAGGATCAGCGGGCCGCGCCCACCGTTCTGCGCGCGCGCGATCAGCGACGCCTTGAGCTGCTCCAGCTGCGCCTTGTCCAGCTTCGACGCAGTCTGCAGTGCGTAATCGAAATTGCCGCCGCCAGCGAGGAACCGGCCGGTGTACTCCTGGGCGGCAAGGGCGGTGCCGATCGCCTCGAGCGCCGCATACGTCAGCGGGCTCGGGCTGGTCAGCCCATCGAACCCCAGGCTTGGCAGGTGGATGATGTCGGCCCGGTCCAGCACATACGACGGCTTGTTGTCGGGGGTGATCCGGTACCGCACCACGTCGCCATCCTTGAACGGACAGACGGTGTGGCGCGGCAGCGGCCGCCAGCCCGAGACCTTGTTGCTGTAGAAATTCGGGCGGATCCATTCACCGAAGCCGTCGCCATGCGACAGCTTGGAAAGGATGATCGCCTCCCACGCGGCTGCCGACGTCCAGCCATCACTGGCCAGCTCGTTCAGCATCCACCAGTAGTCATGGTTCGCTGAGTCGCGATCGTTACCTTTGCGTTCGTAGATGCCGATCGGCAGCGTCGCAATGGCGCCGGCGATCAGCGCCATGCAGGCGTAGGCGGCCGACACTCGCATCCCAGTTTCGGCCGTCACTGCCGATCCGGACGACGACCGGTGCGCGGCGCCCAGCAGGTTGGCCAGCTCGCCCATCGACATGCTGCCGCTGGAGTTCTCGCCCAACGCCACGATGCCAACGCGCTCTGCAGCGCCTTCGCGACCGGCCATCCAGGAGTCGAGCACGCGCGATGTGTGCGGCGTCTTCTTCAGGTTCAACAATTGCCCGGTCATTAAAAGTCCAATACGTGAATTTCCGGCGCCGCCGCCCCGGCGGGGTTCAGCGCCATCAGCGATACCGCGCAGAACGCGGCCATCAGCGGGTCAATCTTGGCCTTGCCGCTGGCCTGCTTGGTGATCAGGATGGCGTTGCCCTTGTCTTCGATGCGCGCGTTGCCGACGCACCAGGCCATCATCGGGCGGCCAGCGTGCAGCAGCTCGCCGCCGGCGACCTTCCGCTCGGTGTCCTTGATAGCGCCGTTCAGTTTGTAGCCCTGTGAAATCGCGACGATCTGCGTCATGTCGATGGCGCGCTCTTCGGTGATCAGCTCGTCGACGATTGCGCCGATTCCGGCGGCGTCGACGCCGATGCCCTTCACTTCCGGCAGGAGGCCTGCGTCACGCACCTGGCAAATACGATCAGCCACAGCCATGACGTCATCGCCTGGGCGCTTCACGATGGTGAGGTCGCCCTGCTTCTGGAAGTCCAGCAGCCGCGGTGCAATCTCCTTGCGCCGCTCGAGCGCAATCTCGTGCACCCAGGCGTGACACCACAGCAGCCACTGCCCGGTTTCGCGGTCCCGGCCCAGCACGGCCAGGCCGAGCATGTCGTCCAGGCCGCCGCCGTCAATGCCAACCACAGCCACGTCGGATCGTTCGATGATCGATTCCAGGGTGATGGTCTTGTCGACTGCAGCCTCCCAGAAGTCAGCCCCGGCCCAGCGGTCTGATCGCAGGTTCAGGCCGATCTCGACGTTTGCATGCTTGGCCATGAAGCCGCGAAACGATTCGCCGCCCGCTAGATTCGCTTTGCTGAACTCGCGCTCGAGGAATGCCTGGTCGACCGAGAAGCCCATGTTCGGGTTCACCATCGCCATGTTTTCGAGCAGCAGGCAGTCGCCCGACACCACCATTTCAGGTGGATGCTCGAAGATGATCGGGACAAAGGCGGGGTCGACGATCTCGCCATCGCGCACCTTGCGCGCGTAGTCCAACTTCTGCTTGAACACGCCGGCCGGCGGCTCGTCCGACTGGGTTGTCAGCCAGATCACAAAGCCCTCGGGGCGCGACGCCAGGCCGCCCAGTGCCTCACGAAACATGTTCTCCGCGCTCGGCATTTTGCCGAACAGGTGCAACTCGTCGACCAGCGTACCGACGGCCTTCTTGCCGCCGACCGTGTTCTGGTCCGCCGCTAGCACCTTGAGGATCGCGTTGCTCTCCCGGTGCGTGATGGTTTTCACATGCGACTGAACGTGCATCAGGGCGTCAAGCTCGTCGTCCTTCTGCACCATGTCGCGCGCCGGCGTGTAGGCGTTGTTCGCCACCTCGACGGTCGGGGCCAGCACCGAGAATTCAGCCGACTGCCGCCAGTTCAGGATCAGTGCGGTCAGCATGATCCCTGCCGCGACGGTACTCTTGCTGTTCTTCTTCGGCAGCAGCACGAAGAATTCGACGATCAGGCGCCGGCCGCTATCGGCATCGTAGGCGCCGAAGATGCAGCGAACCAGGTCGAAGACCCACTCGGCGCAGGACTCGCCGAACGTCGGACTGCCTGGCGCGTCCACGATCTTGAGTTCCTTGAAGATCGCGAGGGCATGCTCGGCCTGCTCCGGAAATATCGGCGGGGGAATGATCGATTCGCCCGCGCGCAGTCGCACCGCCCAGTCAGGGCAGGCGGTTGTCCATTCGGGCATTTAGACCTTCTTTCCGCCAGCGGCGACCAGCTTCGGTGGAGCGGTTGGCGAGAACTTGCCGGCGCCGGCCGTCTTGGCCGCTTCATCCTTGAGGTCCTTCTTGCCGCCCTCGCCCAGCTTTTTGTGCTTGAACGGAAGCATCGCCTTGGCCGCGTCGATCCTCAGCCGTAGATCAGCCGCCGGCTCGTTCATGACCTTGGTTAGAAATTCAACGGGGTCAGCCGTTGGCGGAATGTCGAACGCTTCATCGGCCGGACCCGGCGCCGGCAGCACCCTGGCGCCGGCCATTGCGGGCGCCAGACGCCGCTGATCGAGGTAGGCTTTAACATCCGGGTCTTTAACATTTCGAGACCCGGCAGCTGATGCTGTTTTCTCACTAAAACCGGCACTGATTGCCGCTTCCTTATTGGAGAGCCCGGCCAAAACGGCATCGGCGAAGGCTCGCTTTTTGCCTGTTAAAGCCATTAACAATTTCCTCCAAGGGGGATTTTTTCTGCGCGTGCGGAACTAGTCGGTGTCTGACCGAAGGGGGTTCCAGACTTTGTTGCCCCCCCCTTACCCCTGGGCCAGGACAGCGGTGGCGCGCAGGCTGCCGCACAGCAGCGCGACCTTGATGCCAGGAGGCAGCGACGTGGCGAAGTTGGACTTGATCTGCTCGGCCTGCTCTTTAGTCAGGAACCGGTCGCAGGTGATGAGCAGCGTGTCGCCTGGCGCGATGACCAGCTTGGCAAGCGACAGGTCAATAGGACGAGCCACGCTGCCGGGCCTCACGAGCAGTCTTAGCATCGTGGCAAGGTACGCAAAGGGTTTCTTTATTGCTGTCATCATCACTGCCTCCAGCCCACAACGGCTTGATGTGGTCGACCGGATGGCCGATGGTTGTGCGGCCCTGCCGCTTGCACTCTTGGCACAGGCTGCAGTCGCGTGCGCGGATGCGCTTTCGATCCAGCACGCCGGCATAGCCGCGCTTGCGCTCGACCACGTTGGGTCGCTCGGTTAGGATAGGCAGGCGGGACGCGCTGGTTTGCAGCCGGGACTTGAGCGCAGAAAGCCTACCCATGCTGCGGATTCGCTAAAATTATCGATTTCATAACCATCCGATTCCATGGAACAATTTTTTAGCTTCATTACTTCAAACTCAGCGGCGCTCGCCATTCTCGGCGCAGTGGCGGCATCAGTGGGCACAGCCTTGTGGACAATGCTGCAATATGCGAGAGCACAGGCGCAGGAGAGAGAAAAGCGCGTCTTCGACACCTATCACAAGCTTGTTCACGAGCTTGTCCATGGCGATGCCAATGGCAACGTTTACATCGATCGGCAGTGCGCGATCGTCTATGAGTTACGCTTCTATCGTCGGTACCACCCAGTAACCCGTCGAATCTTAATTGGCCTTAAACAGGGTTGGTCCACGTCTCCCCTGTACTTGCCCCGCCTCGGCAAGGAGATTGACCTGACTGTAGCGAAGACGAAAGGTTGGCTCTGGGATCGAAACTAGGCACTTGGCACCAGGGCCGCAACCTCGTGCAGCAGCATGCCCGGCCGACCGTGACCCTTGGCCCGCAAGATCTCGAAGGCACGCTCAGCCTCGGCCAGGCGCTCGCAGATGCGATCCAAGGCCGCGCCATCAGTCACGTTCCAGACGATCGCTGGACGGTTGCCAGTGACAGCACGGATGATCGCGTGGCGGTAGCAGTCGACTGGCTGGCTCACGCTACTTCTCCCCAAAGCCCGGCACGTCGCGCTCGGTGGTCGTGAAGAGGCAATAGATCCAGTTGATGGCGAGGACCGCCACAAGAGTCCACATCACACCGAATGCCCAGCCAGGCGCGCCTGTGTAGTCGAGCAGCAGCCACAGCAGGATGGCAGTGCCGAGCGGCGAGCGTGCTCGCAGCGACGATGGCTTGATGGCGGTCTTGCGCTTCATTGGATACCTCAAAAAAAAACCGCCCCGGCGCATGAATGCGAGGGGCGGCGAAGATCCTGTTGGCACAGGACTGGAAAGGGGCAGACGGCGGGGCTCTCACCCGCGGCTTGCATCATAGACGATTAACGTTCGTCCATACAGCTGCATCTGCATTAATCGGTGGCCGTTACGTGGGCGAGACGGCGTGCCTCAGTACTATCTGCAAAGTAGACCGCAAATGCAAAAAGCCCGAACGTTTAACGGTTCGGGCTTTTTCTTCAGACGTGCGAAAGCACTAAAGGCTAAGGTGCTGTCGCGAGTTCCAGTTATCGGTGGCACTTGCGCGCACTTTACGAGGCCGGAAGAATGTAGGTGCTTAGTTTACACGAAAAAAGCTGTGCGTATACACAGCGATTTAGAACATTATTGCGCAGACATC
>Ga0308169_10005207_pt1 | contig 11940 bp, 14 predicted proteins | sample PhyBR1_2_FD_202139 | JGI IMG/M metagenome (GOLD analysis project Ga0308169, IMG submission 202139) | Phyllosphere microbial communities from UC Gill Tract Community Farm, Albany, California, United States - DLSLSB.R1 | ecosystem: Host-associated > Plants > Phyllosphere > Unclassified | place... | reverse complement strand
CCGGCCAACACCGAACAGGCACTCACTCTCTACCCCACCCGCAAACGTCTTCACCGCTCCGATACCCTCCTTCAGCCCCTTCTGCTTCTCCAGGACATCCTTCGGTATGACAAAGTCAGCCCAGCTCTGTCGCCTTTTCTGCTTCTCCTTCTTCGCCTCTGCAGAGTCACCAGACAAGGTTGAAGCGATAGTCGGAGACAACTCTGCTTTGCCCAGCGTCTTCGCCTTGTTCGCCTGGAATTGCGAACTCGGCGCCGATACACTACCGCCTCGTAAGTCTGAGCTGAACACTTCATCCGGCATATGCTGCGGCAGCGGCGGGATCTCCTTGCGAACGGGAGATCGATTAGGCTTCGAAGGCGAGCCAGCCACTGTTTCCAGCGGTTGAGAGCCACGCCGCTTGTCCGTCTCATTCGAGGAGCTCGACGAGTTTGTGCCAAACTTGAACCCGCCCGACAACCGGCGGCCGTGCTTCTTCGAGATCGATCCAAGTCGTCGCATCGTGTTCGACGTGAAGCTCGATAGTCGGGGCGACGAGGGTGCCGGGATCTCGGATGCCGTTGAGCGGTGAAACGACGAGCGGGATTCGGGCCGGGGATCTGCTCGCAATGACTCGGGTGTCTCACCGAATCCGCTCCGTCCTTCCGCATCCCAGCCTCGACTCACGGCACGAGGAGCAGGCATTGCGGATACCGGTCGCAGCTTGCGTCGACGGCGGGGCGTAGTGTCGATTCCTTCCTCCGTTTCGATATCCACTTCCTCATCGCCTTGGCGGCGCAGCGCAGCGCTATAAGAGGTCGAGTGTTGCAATGGCGCATCCAGAGGCCGCATTGGAGGAACCTCGTTGTATGGCGATCCGGGTGCAGGCGAAGGTAAGTGAAAGCCACGAGAGAACGAGCTGGATGTGTGAAGGACTAGGGGCGGTGCTTCCCGCTGGGGTGCTCTGAATACGGGGCCGGACCGGGTAGGGGAATTGCTGAACTTTGCAGCATATGCTGAAGGAGGTGTGCGGCTGGACCCGTCGCTGCGCTTCGACAGCGAGCTTGTAGACCGTCTTAGTATGGACGACAGAGCTGCCGCCGGCCCGGATCGATTCGAGGAAGAAGCCGATGTTCCGGACATTTGCGACAATACCGAGACGTCTGAGGTAGCCGAGGCGGCAGAGGTGGAGCGAAGATTGGTAGGTAGAGGAGGCACCGGCGGATGATGGGATTTGGCCTTGTCAGGTGAAGTGTTACCGACTGAAGAGCTCCGTCTGCGCCTAGGACCGCCTGGCTCCTCCGTTTCGTCTGATCGTCAACGCGAGACGCCTGGAGACTCATCGATCCTGTTCACCTCGTTTATCGCCTGCCGGCATGCCAGATAACCTCTTCCAGAAACTTGCTCTTCGCTCGCCGTCACGCATGGCCTCTTGGCTCGGGGAAAACGGTATGTTTGATACTCTCACTCCATCAGTCCTTCCTGTCTTTGATCTCCCTTTGCTCTTCCGTCGTCCAAGTCCAAGAGGCACAGGAGGCGGCGGCATTCTTTCGGAAGACGGGGATCGAGGAAGATGAGGGGAAGATCGGTTCGCGTATGTTGAAGATGAAAGTGACGAGGTCGAACGATCGGGCTGCGCCGTCGGAATGAAAGAAGCCGATGGATGCCGCTTGATGAGCTTCTGCCGGGTCGTCGTAGCTGCTGTAGCGCTCGAGCTTGATCTTGACAGTCCGCTCTCTGGTGATGTGGGGTGGTCGAAGTTTTGGCTGCGCGGCGAGAGGGCGGAAGGAAGAGGAAGACCGGCGGTGTGGGAAGGCGAATGACGCGGCGGACCGAGGTGTGGTGCCCGGCCGTCGAGTCTACCTTGGGTGAGGGGCTCAGTCTTTGCGCGAGTCGCCATGTGATGAGCCGCATGGGACGTCTGTGGCGGCGAATCATCCCAGGAAGATACAATGCTATCCGGGCTCGCTCGGCCTTGTTTGCTTTTGGCGGTGACCGTTGAAGGCCGCGTGCTGCTGGAAGACGCAGGCTTGAAGCTGCCATAGTCAAAGTCATCGTCCCAGTTCTCCACAGTCTTCTTCCTCGAGTGTCGAGACCCATTCACAATGGCTAAAGGGCTGACCCCATCGGCCATGTCGCGTCGTTGTCGTTGATCAGGGGTCGAAGGGGAACGCGCCGGGCCGAGGCCATGAGGGCGTCTCACAGTCGTAAGGTGGGGCGGGCCGATGTATCCAGGCTGCACGATGAGTGATGGGCCCTGCTGCAGTCTCCAGATGCGCGAATGTGCGATGTGCAGTGTTGTGGAATGCCGTTGCAAAGCAAAGAGAGGCAGAGCGTATTATGGTCCGGCGAGCACAACATCTGAAACGCGTCTCATCATCTCGCGGAGTTCACCACAAGTCTCCGCCTTCATCCAGAGGAACGGCCTGCCTACCCAACCCTCAGGCCCCATGCACACATGCATAGGAAATGCAGATGCTGACACGCTGTTACGCCAGAGACAGCAAGACTCTATGAGGGTGCAGAAGATAAGATCACCAGCGTCAAGACTTGGCTGCTGTGGCCGACGTGGGGACCTCGTGGGGTCCAAGGCGAGGTCGAGCAGGACCCTGACCTGGGCCGGTTCAGAGCTCTCATGACCTGAAGGAACGTTGGAATAGGACCATGACATGTTATGCGATATGATGTGCATACAACAAGAGTGGGGTGGTATGGTCTCGTTTCAAATCATTCATTAGATTTCGCTGAGAGTCAGCGAGGATCCCGCACAAACTGCACCCATCGGCCACTCACTCAGCTGGTGGTTTGCGCAAGTACCAATCGATCGCTCCCGAAAACGCTGCAAACGCAGCCCCGCCTCCCAATGTGCCCATGGGTCCCGAGTTGCGGGCAAGAACAGCGCCCGCGAGGAAACCAGCCGAAACGGCATTCGTAATATCATTCTTCGCCCGGTACTACAATCAGCTCCCTTGCACGGGTCTCGGGTTATCACCTCCACTCACACCCTCGATGCAGCATTCTATGCCCGAATACAGCGCGCCGACCTTGGCGAAGCCTTTACCGCTGCTAAGCATATTCCGCCCCATCTCCTTCATCACGAACATCGTTTGCGCCTTGGTTCCTTGGTTGGCGAGCTGCGATGAGGCTCGGGACAACGGATCCTCGTAGGCGAAAGTCGCCGACATGAGCGAGAAGAAACCACCGAGGGCAAAACCGGCTCCTCCGGACAGGACGACCTTGAACGGGCATGATTCGGGGACGTAGCCCATCCACTTTTGGTATTTAAGCGCCTGACGATATGCCTCTGCCTCCTCGGGCAGGGTGCCCGGAGGCAGCGGCTCCTGACCGGGAAGATATATGGGGGCGAGGAGGGGTACGGGGTTGGACATGGTGGATGGGAGTGACTTTGCTGAGCTGTTGGACGGTATGAAGTGGTAAATCCACACTTTTGTGGGAGAGCGGAAGCAAAATGGCCGACCAAGGGGGTGACCGAGCTGCACCGAGCTGCGGCCAACTCGGTTGGGTGGCGAAACGACCCGCCGTACAGAGAATGTGCCGAGCTCCAGAAATCTAGGCGAACCGCGCAGGCAGCGATGTGACCGTGCCACGGATGACTGAGGATGACCATCTCTGGCCACCTTTGACGGGACCTTCCAAGGCTAGATTGGCAGCCACGGACATCAGATATGCGCTGCTGAGACGGGGAGACGGGGAGGTTGGAAAAGGAAGCGAGCCTCCTTGTGGATGGGATTCCCTTTCGGCTAGCTCCGGGCGTCCTTATGCGGCTGACCGTCATATTTTGATCCACATTGGGCACCCCCCTCCCTCGCTTGTTGTTTCTCCCCCATCATACTGCACTCGGCTCACTTCGAACAATAAACGCCCACCTCCCAACCTCGACCCCCTCGTCGAGGCATGCCCCTGCCAGCCCTTCCAATCGAAGTCTTGTCTCAAATCGCTGCACTCGTTCCAGACGCGTATTATCCCGCAGCCGACGACGCCTCGTCTCGCAGCCCCACGCCACCCACCCATGTCCTCGATGCGCTCGACCCATATCCCGCCAAGGAGCACACCGCCCCCAACACCATCTCAGCCCTCTCGCGTTCGTCTCAGCAGCTGCTCGAAGCGAGTCGCCCGTGGTTGTGGGAGGATGTGGACGTACGCTCAGGAAGGGGTTGGCTGGCCATCGTAAACGCCCTTACCGAAGAAGTGGGCGACCAACCCGTCGTCGAGAGCTCGAACGCGATCGAAGGTTTACCACTCAAAGCTCTGGCCGACCTGCCGCTCCATGCTCACGCTTACCAACTCCCTGTCACCCCCATCAGCCCCGATCATGCGCCCGACGCGCTTCCCGCGATTGACGCGCACATCCCTTCCGCAGCGATGAATGCCGGGTACGGCTATTTCCACGCCAGCGCGCCTCATCAAGGCTACCCGGCACCGTACAGCGCCGGTCCGACCACCAATGCGCTTGGCGCGGCGGGATTAGGCTTCCCCATTGAAGGACCCCAGACACCCACCCTTCACAGCTATTCACCCCCACAGCCCCCGCACGCATCCCTCCTCCTTACTCCCCCGGGTTCGCGCGGAACCTCGCCCCATCCCGGTCTCACCCGCCAAGACACGATCCGAGCAGACTCACCTGCCGCGAGGACCGACTCGAGCGGGTCAGGCTCTTCGAGTCATCCCGGCCTGAGCCGTCACAACACTATCACCTCGTCATCCCCTCTCCCCAGCTCGCTCGCAAAAGCGCGCGCGGCCGCCATCGCCCGGCTCCGTGGCCGCTCGCGATCTCCTCGCCGCTCGGTCGGATTCGACACTGAGGGAATCTCAGCTGTTCTGGATCGATCACGCTCGGCAAGCGCGCATGGAGCGCCCAGGGATTTTAGCCCCGGGGGGAGCTGGCCGAGAAGGATACCGCTTGAAAGACGAAGGTCTAGCTTGTCGAGGGCTAGGACGTGGGCAGAGACGGGATACGACGAAGATGACGAGGAGGACGATGTCGTCTCGCCTTTGTCGCCGTCCAAGCTGCAGGCAGCGCTTACCCCGCCCAAAGCAAACATGGAGGAGATTGACGATTTCGACGACTTGCAGTCAAACTGCAACCCGGAGTTGCTCCCGCCCCCCGGACCATACATTCGCCACCTCAGCTTCAACAACTTTAGAACCATTGGAAGCAGGAGAACGCAGGACGAGGCGGTTAGGGGAAGGTTCGTCACTGCTGGACGGCTCGAGGGCGTGATCAAGGTGAGTCCGGTGATAGTACACACTCCCCCGCAGAAAGCTCATTAAGCAGAACTGCCCCAATCTGATCTCTCTCTGTATGACGGAATACGTCGACTCGTCCCTCTCCTTCCCCGTACTGGAAGATTTACTCTTCCGAGGGTACCGTAGGCCGCGTGGACCGCGCCGTATGTCGGTATCGCACGGCCTCACACGACAGCGCTCTCTCTCGGTCGACCCTAACCCGGCAATCTCTCCAATGACCACGACTTCCCAGCTCGATCCGCCTCGGCCCGACTACGTCCCATACGAGGATGAGAACGAAGACGAGAAGTGGATTCGGCGGGGCAAATTCACCGCCTTGCAAGCCCTGGACCTGACTGGTTGTGTCAGTCATGTCTTCACCAGTGCGATGAGGGAGTTTTGCCTCGACTACCTCGATCCTGAGCATGATGAGGCAGACGACGATGACCACCGGGGGCGTAGTCGGCATCGGCAATCGGATGTGCCTAGCTCCACGGAGGAAGACGACGATGCGGTTCCTGTGCGAGCGGCCAAGCCAAGATCCAAGCGGACTCCGCGCTTCTCGGCGATGCGCCGACTTTCGCTTCGCGCTTGCACCACTCTCGACCCGCCACTCCTGCATGATTTGGTGCTCGCCTTCCCAAACCTGACGCACTTGGACCTGTCTAACACACGGATCCCGACGTCGCTCATTATTGCACTCACGGAAGCTCCGCCCCGACACATGTGCTTACAATCTCTGAGCTTGGCCCGGTGTCCGCGAGTCGATCCGACAGCCCTTGTCAACCTGCTCGTGCTCTCGACGGCAACACGAGACCTCACCGAGCTCAATCTGTACATGAACCCGACGCAAGGCAACGCTATCACGACCTCTGATCTCGACCGGCTTCTCACCGCCCCGTGCATCAAATCGGGCCGATTGCGATACCTCGATCTCTCATCTGCTGGAATCACGCCATTCCATCTCCAACCCGGAGTCTTCCCTGCGCAGCCCCGCTTGCTCAGTCTCGGCCTGTCGCACATCCCCACATTGCCGCTTCAGCCCATTGCGGATTTCTTGCTCAATCAAGCGCCCAATGTCGAGATCCTCACGATCGCGGGAACCGCGTTCGACTCGAGCCTGAGCGGCCGAAAGTCGTCCATTCAGACCACGCTCGAGCTCCACGCATACTTGCTGAACCCCATCACCACGATCCCCTTCTCTCTCTCCTCGCTTTCGCTGAATCCGTCCGGGCCCGACCTGCGACCAGGCGCGACCCACCTCCGCGTCGTCGAGCTCAGCAGCCCCATCCGAAAATTGATCGCCGACGGAGGCAGTGGAGAGTGGAAGGTCGTCAAATCGAAAGGTGGGAGAGGGTGGTACGTCGATCTGTCTGCCGGGTGGATCGACAACCCTGAGGGCATCGTCGGACCGGACGGCACTCCCGCCAAGAAGTTTGTGCGGCATCTACCGGCGTCGCATCCCCGCAGACAGTGGCTATCCAGCCTTGCCTACGCGGGCGGACGAGTGAGGAGTGCGGTGGGGTGGCACTCGAGGAAGATGGAGGTTGTGCGTGGGATGGGCATGTTGGGGCGCGAGGAGGGTATGGCCGGCGTGGGAGGATTTGCGTTTGACGACTAATGATGATGAGATGTGCGATGTGGGGCTCCGGGGGGGAATACCAAGACAATCATATAATTGCCTCTTTCGGCACTTGTCCATGTATCACATGTCTTGGGATGCACTTCCTCACAACATACAACATACGTCGTTCTCACCGTTGCCGATTCGCGATATAAGCCCTGCGTTGATGGCGGCCTCGACTGATAGTCCTTCCAGCGACGAGAAGCGACATGGCTCAACAGACACAACGAACAAGGATGCAGCTGGCAAATCCGCCATGTGGAACAAGCTGAAGGGGATTGTTTGGCCGGAATGGGCGCAGGAAGGCGTCAAAAGCAAGAGGGCATGGAAAACGTTCGTGAGGTGCATGATTGCCGTGCTATGCACCACAGTCTTGCTCGTCGATGATAACTGTGAGACGACCTATCAAAGGCCGACCCTGTCGAGCTTGGGCTAACAAACAGCCCTGCAATTCATGGGTCAGGCGGGGTTCTTTGGTCTCATCGTAAGTCGGAGCGGGAGGCAGGCACTCTGCATCTTGGAGCTCACGATAGGTCTCGGTGATACTGCCGCCGTCGATGGCGTTGAGCATATTCCTGTTCGCCATGCTCACGCTGATCGTGGGCCTATGCTTTGGCTGGGCATGGGGCGTGGCAGCGATGGCCGCAGGGCTGAGAGCACGGGACCAGGTGTTGCTCCAGCAGCAGATTGCCACTACGCAGGCGGGGTGCGCGGTCCGAATCACTCTAGGGAATGACGCTGATGTCCAGCTTTGATCCCAACGCAAACATCGATGCGCAGTGTGAGTGGCGCATCTCGGTTGATGTCGTAGACTCGAGGCGCTTGATGGACCGGCGCAGAACGAAGGCTTGGCTGTGGGCAGTGCGGCTGATACACGCAGATCGGGTAGCCGTCTTCCATGGCAACTTCCTCGACCCCAAAACCTCGACGGTCTTTGGCGTGTTCCTCTTCGTCGGGTCGTACATGCTTGGCTTCCTCCGAGCGCACAAACCAAGACTGTCCGTGGAGTTATGGACACACTTTCGGGATAGGGCGCTGACAAGCAGCACACTCCTGTGTGTATTCGGCAGTATCATCATGGACTGTGCGTCTACGGTGCTTTTCTCGCCGTGCCAGCGGAGCTCACCCCAGTGATGTGCTCGTATGGTCCTCTCTTCCCCAACGCGCAGTACACCCTTGCGGCGAGTCGATCGCTCTTCATGTAGATCCCGACAGAAGCTCACCCGCAGCGGCTGCTGCTCATCCCCACTAGCTTTTACATCGCCATCTCCATCGGCTGCACGATCTTCATCTTCCCCCAATCCCTCAGCCATATCGTCATCACCGACCTGCTCAAGACGAACCTGAAACCGATCCAGTCTATCCTCAGGCTGCAAGACGACGTCCTTGCCGCGGCGCCATCAGATGCAGCACGGATCTCGGAGCTGGCTGGCAGAGCGAAAGGCTTGCGAGCGGCGCACGTGCAGGGTGTGAATGACCTGGAGGGACAGATCCCCATGCTTCAGCTCGAGATCACGCGGAGTCAGATCGGCGCTGGGGACTTGACAAAGGTTTTTGAGAAGGCGAAAGAGGTCGGCAGCCGGTCGTATGGCCTCGCGAGCTTTGTGGTGCGTGGTCGAATTTATCCAGCCCCATCAAACGCCGCTTACCACAGATGCTCTTGAACGAGAGCAACCAGTCAATCTCCCAGGTCGCAGAAGAGAATTCGTCGCATACAAACATGCGGGTCAAGAAACATTTTGACACAATGAAAAAGGACAGACATCCTGGCACACATCTTGATGAGCTCGTTCCGATCATTGCTTCATCGACCGCGGAGCTACGTCAGGCAGCAGCAACGGCCCTCGATGGCGCTGTCACCTGGATTGATACCGTCAACCACTCTCGTTGGAGCAAACCGCCTCCCAATGCCGCGGACATCACCGTCCGCGAGACTAACCTTGCCGGCCTGAAGGAGACGCTCGCCGAGTATCGCGCTACGAAACATTTCGAACTCCTCGATCCCTACCGACAGTTGTTCGACGAAGCAGGCAATGTCCGACCTGAATCCCACGCGGCCGTCCGTGCCTCGGCACCTACCATCTTCCGCTGCAACGTCTTCACTAGCAGTCTCATCTCGTTCTCGCTCATGCTAATTGAACTGCTCGAGCTATTGCTGTCGATCGAGCGGGCGAACCCCAAAGCGAAGATCCAGCTTCCTTCGGCGTTTGCAAAGATGCTCGTCAAAGCGGCGAACGATACATCGGCCGGTGGCAATCCGCTGGATCTAGGAAATGGCCAGAACGTCGATAAGGACAACTCGGCCAGCAGCACCGATACGCTCGTTGCGGGGCAAAAGGAGAAGAAGCGGAAGTCGACCAAGGCATACGGTGAGCACCGAGTGTGGGCCGTCCGTCTGGGCCCGATATTGACGCATAGCCCGCGATCCGGATGCGCAAGACCCGACCAACCTATTCCAACGCTTTGGCAGGAAGGTCGCCCGGTTGTGGAAAGGACTGACTTCGCCCGAGGGCCTCTTTGCGTTCAAATACGGAATCGTCAGCATCGCTCTCTGGGTGCCACAGGTCATTCCTTCGTCTGCGTACTTTGTCTACCACAACCGGTGAGTCGGTAGGCGAAGCCATTGCACCCTGCTGATACTCAGTGGTCTTTGGGCTCTGATTATGGTGGGCTTGGGCGCGTTCGATGTCTTCGATTGGCTGACGTGTAGGCACAAACGGGGCTTGGCATATTTGCAGGCGAACAGATCATTTTGTTCTTGATCAGAATAGTCAGTATCTTGCCGCTTTCAGACAAGGTCTGCAGACTAAGGAGTAGACTGGTACGACTGTTGGCCTTGTTGTCGGAATGGTTGTATGGTACATCGGAGCACCTGGTACCCAAAAGGGGAACCCGTATGGTGTGACAGCTGCACTGGTGTGTTTGCCTTCTGACGTACAATGAGCGGCAGTGCCGTCTGTCGTCGCTGACCCAAGCTCGTCTTCCTGGCGCCTTTCCTGTTCATGCGCATACTGGCGCCAATGCAGTCGACGCCGCTCTGGCTCATGGCCGGCGTGACGATCACGGTGAGCATCTGAATGCGTGGATCGCAACCTGTTACTGATCAGCAGTTTGTTGTAGGGTACTCTTGGGTCGATGAACACGTATACCAACTCGCGAATCAAGGATCTGGTGCAGGTCTGACGGGGAGAAGAGCCCTTCTTGTCATCATTGGTGGATCCCTCCGGAGAGCCAGGGCAAGGTGACGTGCTGATATTAGGCTTCACCGCGGCCTTCCTCGTCATGCTCATCCCCCGTCCGGAAACCGCCAAGCGGATAGTCAGGCGCAACATCGCCAAGAACATCGCGGCGACGAGCGAGCTGTATGCCCGCGTCCTCAGCGGCGTCGAGGAGGAAGCAGAGCTGGATGTGGAAGGCGGGGATGGGACAAGTCTGGGCAAGCTTGACATCGCTGCACGGGTGGACATGATCCGCAAACCGTTTATGAAGATCATGGTGGGTCCTCCGTCGCGCCATGGAACGGGGCATCCGGCTCACATCAGGGGCGCATGCAGAGTATACATACGCAGATGGCCTTCGCGTCGTGAGTGCTTCGCCGACGTCCCTGGGCATGCCAGCTGATCGGCAGAGTGGAACCAGGACTGCGGTATGTCGCGCCTCGCCGGAAACAGGAGGGCGGTCCGGATGCTGATTGCTAGAGGCCCTTGGCCGAAGAAGAAGTACGGGGCGCTGGTCGAAGCGCACGGCAACCTGTTGGGCGCCCTAGCGTTGCTTGCGTCAGCTTATGCCCGTCTGCAGCCGGTTTGGTGTCGACGTCTAGAGCGAAGCGACCATCTGCATCCGGCTTTCGTGAGTCGATTGCTATGTCACCGGAACACAAGTCGTGAGCCGAAGCTGATGCCAGGTCGCCGACTGCTTGTCGTTGTTCTCGCTGTTGCATCAGAGCATGCTCAACGGACAGCCTATGCCTCCTACGATGCCCATCTTCGAGAGGTTTGCGTATCACTCCATGAAGCGCGGAGACGCTTTGAGGCGGGGGGGGCTGGCTTGGGGATCGTCTTCGACTCGGCAAGGCGAAGGCTCGCCGGTTGTGGGTACAGCCGATGTCTCTGGACAGTCGACAGCCGGCTCTGACGGGGAAAGCGAAAAGGACATCATCGGGGGCCTCGAGGCGCACGAGGATGACCGGGCGCTGAGACTTTTGGACGGTCCTTTGACCTGGCAAATGTGTCATGTGAGCGTGCTTACAGGTTTGTGCCAGCTCGTTGCTGACAGCCGCAGGATGAACAGGTATCAATCTTCGCCACAGGAGTGGTTGCGCTCACTCATGTCGTCAACGGGTTAAACGAGATGCAGCGGATCATCATTGAGCTTGTTGGGGTAAGGGAGATGGGCCAATTCGAGCGGGCACAGGAGCGATGGGGCCGGTACGAGACGAGCGTATGATTGGGGAGTGTATGCGTATGTCTGCGCCTGTACATATGTACATACATGCATAGAGGTTGTTGTGCCCGAAAGGATGGCTGGCCATGACGGGAGTGGCCATAGTCGACGCGTCGGAGTTGCGGTCGTCGTCGTAATTGGAGTTGGTTGATTTTGGTCCCACGACCAGCACCCGAGCACGTCCATAACCCCCTCCCCCATTCGATGCCTGTCACCATCACCCTACCCATCCATCACTCCCGTGCACAGCTCCGCCTACGAGTCCTCTGCATCGAGCGCTGGCCGGCTCTGCTCGTTCATACCAGCAACGCGTCGAGGTAACCTCCCAATTCGGCTGGAACCGACCGTTCCTGGCTCGGACGCGTCCGTCATTCGCCCCGGGTTGCTCATCAGCGTTCAACCCTCGTCTCCTCAACCGTCACCTGGAGACGCCTTGTCCGCATTCGCCATAATCGCCTGCCGCAGTCACCCGATCTTGTCCACCTCCGATCCACGAGTCAGGTCGTACCGCTAGCTGGGGCACGTCCATTGGTCCGCCCGCGTCTGGCGTACCGCACGGCCCTCGGTCTCCATACCACAGCTCTTCCTCCTCTCCCACTGGCCCAGCAGTACTTCCTCAGACCTGGTCAAACTCTGATCACCAGTCT
>Ga0308169_10005204_pt1 | contig 11942 bp, 8 predicted proteins | sample PhyBR1_2_FD_202139 | JGI IMG/M metagenome (GOLD analysis project Ga0308169, IMG submission 202139) | Phyllosphere microbial communities from UC Gill Tract Community Farm, Albany, California, United States - DLSLSB.R1 | ecosystem: Host-associated > Plants > Phyllosphere > Unclassified | place... | reverse complement strand
GCGGGGGGGGGTGGTTTCCCGGGCCCCCCCCCCCGCCACTCCGGCATCGAGCATCCTGAGCTGAGAGACATGTTCCGCACCACGCCCGCATTGGAGCGTTCCCCCATGGCATCCACCGCCGTCCCGCGGCAGCGCAGCGCGGCGCAGCGCTGGCGGCGCCGTATCCCCGGCCTGATCATGGCCTCCCCCGCCGTCGCGGTCTTCCTCGCGATGTTCGTGATCCCGATGATCCTCGCCTGCGTGCTGAGCTTCACGAACTGGACCGGCTACAGCCTGAACTTCGACTTCGTCGGCTGGGACAACTACGCCAAGGCGTTCCGCAACCCGCGCTCCCTGAACGCCGCGATCTTCACCGGCGTCATCGCCGTGTTCGGCACCGTGCTCTGCAACGTCATCGGGCTCGCCATCGCCGCCCTGATCTCGGGGCCGGGACGTGCGAACACGCTGCTGCGCACGATCTTCTTCTACCCGTACGTGATCAGCGCGCTGATCATCGGCTTCATCTGGTCCGCGATGCTCGCGCCGCAGGGCGCCGTGAACGGGATGCTGCAGGGCATCGGCCTTCCGGAGCTGCCGTTCCTCACCGATCCGACCTTCGCGAAGGCGAGCATCATCTTCACGATCGTGTGGTCGCACTTCGGCTTCAACATGATCCTGTTCCTGGCCGGCATAAAGTCGGTGCCCACCGAGTACTACGAGGCCGCCACCGTGGACGGCGCCAGCCGCTGGCAGCAGTTCCGCTCGATCACCGTGCCGCTCATCGCCCCGGTCTTCACCGTGAACATCGTGCTGACCCTGGTCGGCCTGCTGAAGGCGTACGACGTGATCCTGGCCCTGACCGACGGCGGCCCCGCCGGATCCACGCAGACCATCGTCTACCAGATCCTGAAGGACTCCTTCGCGAACTCCGCGCTCGGCTTCGGCGCCGCCCAGTCGATCGTGCTCCTCATCGTGACGGCCGTGATCGGCCTCGGCGTGACGCTCGTGCGCCGCCGCGCAGACCAGAAGGCGACCGACTGATGGCCACCCCGCTGACCAAGACCCCGCTCACCAGGACCCCGCTGATGAAGCAGACCCGCAACCGCCCGTCCCTCCTGGCCGGCACAGCGCGGTGGATCGTCCTGGGCGTCTTCGCGATCACGATGCTGATCCCGATGTACACGATGGTGATCAACGCCTTCAAGCCGCAGAAGGAGATCATCGAGAACCCGCTGCTGATCACGCCGCAGAGCTTCACGTTCGACTTCCTGTGGGCTGCCGTCACCAGCAGCAGGTTCAACGTCATCGCCGCCTACGGCGTGACCCTGCTGTTCGTGGTGCTGGTCAACCTGTTCTGCATCCTGCTGTCCGCCCCGGTCGCCTACGTGATCGCCCGCGGCCGCTCGAAATGGCACCTCGGACTGCTGCTGCTGTTCGTGACCGGCCTGTTCATCCCCGGCCAGGTCACCCTGATCCCGGTGGTGTTCGTGCTCAGAGTGCTGGGGCTGATCAACACGATCCCCGGATTCATCCTGTTCGAGACGGCCGCCACCCTGCCGGTGTCGATCTTCCTGTTCTCGGCCTACCTGCGCACCGTCCCCCGCGACATCGACGAGGCCGCCTCCCTCGACGGCGCGGGCCCCATCCGCGCGTTCTGGACCTGCATCTTCCCGATCATGAAGCCCGTCATCGCCACGATGGTGGTGCTGAACTCGATCGGCGTGTGGAACGACTTCGTCAGCCCGCAGATCATCCTGGGGCCGAGCTCCGGCATCTACACGGTCACCACCGGCGTGTACGCCGCCGTCGGCCAGTTCTCCACCGACTACACGCAGGTGTTCCCGACGCTGCTGCTGGCCGTGCTCCCCGCGCTGATCTTCTTCATCGTCATGCAGCGGCACATCATCGGCGGCCTGGTCGCCGGGGCCACGAAGGGCTGACCATGGCAGACGCGCACCTCTCCTCCCCGCTGCGGACCATCCCCGCGTGGGCCGTGCTGCAGCGCCGGCTGTTCGACGAGATCGAGCAGGCGCGCCGGCTGTTCCGCGACCGGTACACGCTTCCCGACGGCCGCCTGCGCGGTGTCGCCGAGTTCGAGGACCGCGACGGGGTCGACGACCTGTACGAGCCGTTCTTCAACTGGCCGGCGTTCTACCTGCTCGGCGGGCCGGACGAGGTGCTCGCCGACAGCAAGCGAGCCTGGGAGGGCGTGACCGCGCAGCTGACCGAGGCCGGCATGCTCACCGACGAGTACGACAACGGCTACGACTGGTTCCACCAGGGCGAGTCCCTGCTCTTCTTCGCCGGCATCTGCGCCGCCGACCCCGCCGACGAGGCCTACGCCGCACGCGCACGCCGCTTCGCAGCGCTGTTCACCGACCCGGCGCGCGGCAACTACGACGCCGAGCACAACATCATCCGCGCCCCGCACAACGGCGCCCTCGGGGCCCGCCCGGGCCTGGACGACACGGTCGTGCCGTACACCGCCGATCGCGCCGAGATGCGTCCCTACGGCCTGCCGATCCAGGGCCTGCCCGGCATCGACACGTGGGACGACCTGTCCGACCCCGCGAACGCGCTGCGCATGTCCGAGGAGATGCACCGTCGCGCGAAGGGTGACGTCGCGGTGAACCTCGCGGCGACATCGCTGGCCGCCAACACCTGGCTGTACGACGGCGACGAGACCGCGAGCGCGTGGATCCGCCGCTACGTCGACGGCTGGCGCGAGCGTGCGGGCGCCGACGGCATCATGTTCGACAGCATCGGCCCCGACGGCGTCGCCGGCTCCCTGCAGGAGGGCCGCTGGTGGGGCGCGCACTACGGCTGGGCGTGGCCGCACGGGTTCCACTCGGTCGCCATGAGCACGCTCATCGGCGCGGTCAACCACGCCCTGATCACCCGCGACGACACCGCGCTCGACCTGGTGCGCACCATGCTCGACGCCGTCCTCGCCGAGGCGCGCCCCGGCTCCGCCGCGGGCAGCACGTACAGCCTGCGCGGCAGCTGGAATGCCCGCTACGGCGCGGCGGCCGAGGACGAGGGGATGCTGGTCCCCTACCGCTACGGTGCGGACGGCTGGTTCGACTTCGGGCCGCTGCAGCTGGACGTCCCGGTCTGGCTGTGGTGGTGGTCGCGCACGGATGCCGACCGGGCGCGCCTGGAGCGCGCGATCGCCGGCATCCCGGCATCCGCCGACCGCGTCGCCCCGTTCCGCGACAAGGAGGAGGCCGGGCACGAGGCCGGCTGGTACTCCTTCCTCGCCGGCGATCTGCCCGACTACCCGCAGCGGGCGCTGGAGATGGCGCTCGGCCAGGTGGCCCGGCGCACGGCCATGATGCTCGGCGACGCGCAGGACCCGGATGCCGCGCACCTGCACTTCTGGCAGCGCGTGAACCCGGTGGTCACCGAGGTGCTCACGCAGCTCGTCGGCGGCGCGCCGCAGGTGCTCTACAACGGCGGGCTCGGCCACACCGCGCTGCGCTACGAGGACGTCGACCGCGGCCGCCCCGGCCTCCCGCAGGACGTCGCCGCGCTCGTGCACCGGCTGGACGCCGACGGCATCGGCATCCGCCTGGTCAACACCTCCGTCACGCGCACCCGCACCGTTCGGCTGCGGGGCGGACGGTTCGGGCTCGACCGGATCGTCGCCGCCTCGGCGCGTTCTCGACCGTCTCCGTCGAGTGCGACGACGACCTGGTGGTCGTGCTCCCGCCGGCGCACGGCGCCGACCTCGACCTGACCATCGCGCGCGCGACCGGTTCGCCGCGCCATCTCACCCCTGCAGCACCCCGCACCACCGAAGGACACGCATGAGCGCCGAACTGATCCGCCCCGACTTCGCACTCCCGGTGCGAGGGCCCGCGTACACCCGGCCCGATGCGGCGCTCGTGGAGGACTTCTCGGCCCTGTCGTCGGCCACCGCCTGCGCCAAGCTGCACCAGCTCGGCATCCGCCGCACCTTCGTCGACGGCCCGACACCGCTGACCACCGGCAGCCGCGTGGTCGGCTCGGCGATCACCCTGCAGTTCATGCCGCAGCGCGAGGACATGGCCCTGCCGCAGGATGCCGCGGCCGGCGTGGAGCAGGAGTACGCCGAGCGGCACACGGCGCTCTGGCACGTGCTCGAGGCCGTGCAGCCCGGCGACGTGCTGGTCGTGCAGGCCTATGGGAGCCGGTTCTCCGGATGCCTGGGCGACATCCTCGTGCGGTACTTCATCCGCAAGGGCGGCGCGGGCATCGTCGTGGACGGGCGCATCCGCGACGCGGCGCGCATCCGCGAACTGGGCATTCCGGTCTGGTGCACGGGCACCACCCCGCACTACGCCTCGCAGTCCGAGCTCGCCCCCTGGGCGTACGACGTCCCGGTGGCGGTCGGCGGTGCCCTGTGCATGCCCGGCGACCTCGTCATCGCCGACGACGACGGCCCGGTCGTGGTGCCGCAGGCGATGGCCCCCCAGGTCGTGGCGTCGGCGCGGGATCATGAGGAGTGGGAGGTGTTCAGCCGGATGCGACTCGACGAGGGTGCGCGGCTGAGCGACTACTACCCGCTGACCCCCGACAGCCGTGAGGAGTACGAGGCATGGCGTTCCCTGCAGCCCTCCGCCCGCTGAGCGTCACCCCCGGTCTGCGGGACGACGCCGGCCTGGGCTGCGCGCCGATCGGCAACCTGTTCGCGCGGGTGCCCGATGCGGATGCCGTGGCGACCGTCGACGCCGCGCTGGCGCACGGGGTGCGGTATTTCGACACCGCACCCCTGTACGGCGACGGCGAGAGCGAGCGCAAGCTCGGCCTGGCACTGCGAGGGTTCCCGCGCGACGAGGTCGTGATCGCCACGAAGGTCGGCCGGCAACTGCTGGACGCCGAGGGCGCGCCTGTGACAGGCGGCGCGAGCGGGGCCTCATCGGTCGCCGACCTCAGCCGCGACGGCGTATGGCGCAGCCTGGAGGGCTCGCTGGCACGGCTGGGAACCGACCGCGTGGACGTGCTGCACCTGCACGACCCGCTGGACGTCGAGGCGGGCCTGGCCGGAGCCATGACCGCTCTGGCAGAGCTGCGCGAGCAGGGTGTGGTCCGCGCGATCAGCGTGGGCCTGGGCCGGCTCGAGCCGCTGGAGCGCTTCACCGCCGAAGCACCGCTGGACGTGATCATGGAGGCCGGGCGGTTGACACTGCTGGACCGCACCGCCGAGGAGCGGCTGATGGGCCTGGCCGCTTCGCGCGGCATCGGCGTGATCGCCGCCGGGGTGTTCAACTCCGGCATCCTCGCCGACCCGGACGCCGCGCCCTACTTCGAGTACCGGCAGGCGGATGACGCGCTGCTGGAGCGCGCGCGACGGTTGCAGGCGCTGTGCGGTGGGCAAGGCGTGAAGCTGGCGGATGCCGCCGTGCGCTTCCCGCTGCGGCGGGGAGCGGATGCCGTGGTCGTCGGCGCCCGCACGCCCGCCGAGGTCGACGCGTTCGTCGCGGGCCTCTCCGCGGAGGTTGCCGAGGAGCTCTGGCTCGCGCTCGAGAGCGCGTGACCATGCGCATCGTCGACGCCCACGTGCATCTGTGGGACGTCGATGCCTTCGCGATCCCGTGGTTCCGCGACGGGATGGGACTGCCACGGATCTCATCCGTCGCGGAGTACCGACATGCGGCCGGGCCCTGCGGTGTGGAGGGGGCGGTCGCCGTGCAGGTCGCCGACTCCGTCGAGGAGGCGCGCTGGCTGACGGCCGTGACGGCGGCGGATGCCGTGGTTCGTCGCGCCGTGCTCCAGTACGAGCCGGCCGCAGGGCATCCGCTCGGCGCCACCGCTTTCGAAGGCGCGGATCTCGCCGCGGTGCGCGCGGCCGTGCCGCAGCGCGCCGCCGACCTCTCGGACGTGGTCGGACTGGATGATCTGGCTGATGTCCTGGGGGCTTCCGGTCGCGTGCTGGAGCTGCTGCTGCGGCCCGAGCAGCTTGGCGGCGCCGCCGCGCTGGCATCCCGGCATCCGGACACGGCGATCGTGCTCTGCCACCTCGGGCTGGGCCACGGCGAACCCGACGCTGAATGGCTGGGCGGCCTGACGGCGTTCGCCGAGCGGCCGAACGCGCACGCCAAGTTCTCCGGCCTGCTGTCCCCGACGAGGACGGATGCCGAGCTCGCAGACCTCGCCGACACGGCGCTCCGGCTGTTCCGCGCCGACCGGCTGATGTTCGGCAGCGACTGGCCGATGTCGGCTCGCACGCATTCCTATGCCGACGTCGTCGCCGCCACCCGGCGGGCGCTCCCCCACCCCGACACCACCGAATTCTGGGCCGGCACCGTCACGCGCCTGTACGGCTGAGCGCCCGAGACGAAGGGGCGCCGTCAGGCGGGGTCGAGGAGGGTACCCGCGGCGTGGGCGCGGAACAGGTCGGACGCGGCCTGCGGATCGCCGGCCTCGAGCACGTCGAGCAGACCGCGGTGCCAGTCGGCGACCTCGTGCCAGTCGCCGGTGAACTTCGGGTCGCCGAGCACGTGCAGCGAGCGCAGGCTGGGCTCCAGCAGATCCCACATCTTGGGCAGGTAGACGTTCCCGGATGACTCGATCACGCCCCGGTGGAACGCGAAGTCCAGTTCGCGGAAACGGGCGAGATCGCCGGACTCGGCGGCCTCGTGCATCCCGGCGATGAGGTCGTCGAGCAGGCCGCGGCGCTCGGCGTCCAGCGCCCCGCACGCGAGCCGGCCGGCGAGCGCCTCCAGCTCCACGCGCGCGATCTTGGCCTGTGCGGCTTCCTCGGCCGAGTAGCTGGCGACGAAGTTGCCCTGGTGACGCACGTGAGAGACCAGCCCCTCGTGCGCGAGCCGCTTGAGCGCATCGCGCACCGGCGCCTGGCTGACCTGCAGCTGGCGCGCCAGCTGCGACTCGACCAGCTGCTCACCCGGGGCCAGCGAGGAGTCCTTGATCATCGCCTTGATCATGGCGTAGATCTGATCCGAGAGCAGTCCCCGCTGCAGGCCTGCTGCGCCCATCACGTCCGTCATAGCTTCCATTGTACTTTCATTATCGACTATCGCTAATGGCCCACGCGGTGCGCCAGGCCTCGGCGATCAGGCGCGAGGCCTCCGGGAACGGATGCACACCGTCAGGGGCCAGCTCAGCGGCATCCCGTCCCTCGGCCGCTGCGGTGAGCACCTCGTGCAGCGGTACCAACTGCGCTCCGAACTCGACGGCGAGCCGCCGGACGGCTCCGCGCTTCTCGTCGAGCTCCTTCAGCCAGCCCCGCTGCTCATCCCGCACCGGAAGCAGATACGGCTCCATCAGGATCAGCGCGGGGTCGAAGGCATCGACAGCGGATGCCAGCAGCCCCCGCAGCGTCTCCTCGAACCGGTCCGTGGGTGTCGGGTCGTCGCTGTCGAACCGTCGCCACACGTCGTTGATGCCGACGTAGACGCTGAGCACCTGCGGCGCGGTGGGCATCAGATCCGATGCCCACCGTGCCGCGAGATCCACGGCCCGGTCACCGGCGATGCCGAGGTTGAGCACCTCGGCACCGCCGGCCTGCAGCTCCGGCGCCAGCAGCGACACGTACCCGTCTCCGAGCGATCCGGGGTCGGTCCTGTCGCGTCCGGCATCCGTGATGGAGTCGCCGATGAAGCTCATCCGCATCGCGGCACGTCCACTTCCTCCTGCTTGAGCTTGGGGCGGACCGTGATGTTCAGCGTGGTCGTCGCGCCCAGGTAGGCGACGGTCAGCTTCTGCGCGTGATCCGGCTTGCTGCTGTCGAATCCGCTCACCATATCGGCAGTCACCTGATGCTGCGAGCTGCTGCCGTCACTCCAGGCGACATCCAGGAGCATCCCGGTGGTGTCGAGCGCCTCTCCGCGCAGATAGCGGGTCTTGGGTGCAGCATCCGCCGACCAGCAGATCCCGGTGACGGTGGCATCCTGCGTCTCCGCACTCACCGAGAAGGTGTTGGTCTTGCCGTAGTGGTACAGGTTGAAGAAGCCGTCGGCGCCGATGCGCAGGTTCGCCCTGGCGTCCCGCACGTTCCACACGGTCTTGCCGTCGACCCTCAGCACCACGCGGGTGCCGCCCTCCTCCGCCACGGCGCCGACCTCGATCTCGTGCGTGCTGCCGGGCGCGATCACCGTGTTGGGGATGACGTCGAGCATGGTCTGACCGGGGGTCCAGCTCTGGAACTCGAACGTGTCCTCCTTCACGATGAACAGGTAGCCGGTGTTGGAGTTCTGCCAGGCCGGGATGCCGGTCTGGTCCGAGCGCACCTGGAATCCGTACCAGCCGCCGTCGAACTTGCCGAAGTCCGCGCGGAACTTCAGCAGCGTCGACCCGAAGCGCTCGGCCTTGTAGCCGTACACGCCCTGCGCGGCGAGCTTCACGCCGTCCGCGTCGACGGTGATCCCGTCAGCGGTGCTCCAGTTCGCGGCATCCGTCAGCTGCCGGTCGAGCCGCACCGTCGGGTAGGCGGCGTCGGCCACGGTGACCTGCACGGATGCGGTGAGCGACGGGTCCGAGACGGAGGTCGCAGTCACGGTGGTCGTGCCGCCCCCGACCGCCGCGATGCGGCCGTCGTCCCCGACCGTCGCGATCGCGGGGTCGGCACTGGACCAGCTCACGCGGGTGTCACTCGCGTCCTCGGGCGCGGCCGTGGCCTTGACCGTGTGCCGCTCGCCGACGTTCAGCGCCAGCTTCTCGGCATCCAGGGCGATGCCGGTGACCGGCACCCCCGAGAGCGAGAACCCGATGTTGTCGAAGTCGAGCGAGGCGTAGCCCTCGACGTAGAAGCCCACTCGGCCCGCAGCCCCGGGCGCCGGATCCTTGCCCTCGAGCACGATCGCACCGTTCACGACGATCCGGATCGAGCCGTCCTGCACCGCGATGCGCACGTGCGAGGTCTTCCCGTTCGGGAGCGCCTGATCGGCCGGCAGCACCTTCTCGGCGACGGTCTTCCAGTTGCTGTCGAAGATGTCCCAGGTCGGCCCCGCGGCGGCGTTGCGGTAGCGGATGTACCCGCCTCCGTTCTGATTGCGGTTGTAGATGACCAGACCCGAGGTGGCGATGTCGCCGGCGGGCGGGGTGACGTCGAAGTCCAGCACGAACTCGGTGAAGTCGCGCGGGAGCAGGGAGTTCGCGCCCTTCACGATCCGGTACACCTTGTTGCCGGCGGCATCGACCTGGATGCTGCGGTTCGGGTCGGTCGGCCATCCGTTCGCACCCGACTGGAAGTCGGTGAAGTGCAGCACGCCGTCGCCCTCGGAGACGACGACCTCGATGGTCGCCTGCTTCGCGGGGTCGGACTTCGCGGTCGCCGTGATGGTCGTCGTTCCCGGGCCCATGCCGAGCACCAGGCCCTTGGCGTCCACCGTGGCCACGGCCGTGTCGGCCGAGGCGTAGGTCACGGCGGAGTCGGCCGCGTTCCACGGCAGCGGCACGGCGCGCACCCGCGCCTGGTCGCCGGCGTCGATGCGCAGCTGGTCGCTGTCGAAGGCGATGGCCTTCAGCGCCACGGCGTCCGGGGACTGCGACTGCCCGATGTGCCCGGACACGCCGATCTTGTCGAACGCGATCGCCTCGAACCCGGGGATCTTCGAGAAGACCTCGGAGTCGGCCTTGAGGGCGTAGTCGCCCTTGGCGGCGTCCACGAAGCCGGGGTCGGCGGTGGCGACCAGGTTGGTGCCGTAGTTCAGCAGGTTCTTGCCGTCCTTCGCACCCTGGTCGTTCAGCCCCGCGATGGGCTTGCGGTTGGGGTTCCACACCACGTTCTTCGCGAAGGTGCTGTGGTTCGGGTAGTAGTGGTCGTCCTCGAAGAAGTGACTCAGCTCGGGGTACTTCTCCAGGTACGGGGTGCCGACGAAGTCGTTGTTGTCGGCGAACACCTGCTTCCAGGCCGGCATGTAGTCGCGGTCGACCACGTTGCCCTCCTGGTTCCCCATCCACTGCTCGTAGTTGTCATACGGCACGTAGGCGTCGATGAAGACGTTGTTGCTGGCGTTGATGTAGTCGGCCGAGCCGCTCTTGATGGCGGAGTTGCCCATGTTCGCGAACACGTTCTTCTCGATGGTGAGGTCCCACGTGAAGTTGTCGGCGTAGATGCCCTCGACCCCTGCGATGCCCACGCCGATGTCATGGAAGTAGTTCTCGCGGAAGACGTGTCCGCGCTGCTGCGGGGTCTTGCCGGAGTTCATGTAGATCGCGCCGAGATCGTTGAACATCTTGCAGACGTCGTACACCTCGTTGCGCTCGAACAGGTGGTCGTTGCCGTAGACGATGATGCCCGGATGCGGGGCGTCGTGGATCTTGTTGTTCCTGGCGATGTTGCCGACCCCGTCGAACATCACACCCGGGTTGTAGGCCTTGTGGTAGTACGCGAAGTCGGCGATCTCGGAGTTCTCGACCCGGTTGCGTCCCGGCTCGAGCGTGGTCTTGTCACCGCCCTGCAGCACCACGCCGATGCCGCCGACGTGGGTGATCCGGGAGTCGGTGACGGCGTGGTCGCGGCCGCCGCGGTTCACGGGGATGCCGTCGTAGGTGTAGCGGCCGGGAGAGTTGATCAGGACGCCGCCGTCGGTGAAGTTGCGGATGTCGGCGTGCGACACCGTCACGTGCGAACCGCCGAGGATGACGGCGGCCGTGGCGCGCCCGTACTCCATCACGATGTCGTCGAAGGTGACGTACGAGGTGTCGTCGGTGCGCAGCATCGGCTCGCTGAGCGTGGTCACCGTCACGGCGCCCTCACCCGAGGTGAACGCCGCGTTGGGCATGAGGTACAGCTTTCCGGCGTCCCGGTCGATGTAGTACTCGCCCGGGGCGTCCAGCTCCTCCAGCAGGTTCTGCGCGAAGTGGAAGTCGGGGAACCAGCTCTTCATGATCCCGGACATCTCGCCGTAGCGCAGCGTGATGGTCTTGGCCGCCGTGTCGATCTTCTCGATCTTGTTGTACGACCACTCCCAGCTGTAGCCGAAGATGCCGTCCAGCCAGACGTCCTTCGCCTGGGTCCAGTACTTCGGGCGGTCGTAGCCGTAGGTGAACGTGCCGCCGCGGTCCTGCAGGTCGGCATCCTTGCGGGTGGGACCGGGATCGATGATGTCACCCATCTGCACGGTGGGGGTCGCGGCGTCGGCGTTGGGCCAGCGCGCCAGCGTCATGCCCTGACCTGCGATGTAGAGCTCCATCGGGGGCGTGGTGCTGACGTCGTTGGCCTTCCAGTAGCCGTGCCGGCTGAGCTGGCCGTAGTCGTTCAGACCGAGCGCCTTCAGATCGACCTCGAGAACCTTGTCACGTGCGGCGACGTCGACGATGCGGCCGGTGACCGCGCTGTCGGTCACCTTCGCGAAGTCCTCGCGCGGCAGCTCGCGGCCGCCCGTCAGGGTCGCCTGCTCGCCCGGGTAGGAGCGGTAGACGATCGGATGCTCGGCCGTGCCGGAGTCCTCCTTGCCGAGCGCGAACGAGGCGCTGCGGTCGTATTGCCCTTCGCGCAGGAACACGGTCATGCCCTCGGGCAGGCCCGCGCCCGCCTTGAGCTGGCGGATGCGATCACGCGCACCTTCGAGCGTGGCGAGTGGGGCGTCGATGGTTCCCGCGGCGGCGTCATCACCCCCTGGCGCCACGTAGAGGGCGGGCCCGTCGGCGGCGGATGCCGGGGTGGCGGTCAGCGCCGTCCCGATCACCGCCGCTATGGCGAATGCTGCCAGTGCACGCTTCATCGCGTCTCCGTCTGCTCGTGGTGAGAGTTGCTCTTCATGAGGGTTGCGTCGAGGGACTGCGCCTCGAGGCCGGCTGGAGGCCCGCCCGATCGCTGGGGCGATCGATCGAGAGCCTAGCTAATCGATAATCGCTAATCAAGCATCGATCTGGCGTGGGATCGCGCCCGTGACAGCTCGACACATTTTCTAACGTGTTTTAACACGTTCTCTCGTTACTCGATCGTGACGACGCGAGGTTGACGAAACGGGCGATCACCGGAAACACTGGAAACTCCGCGCCGCAACACCCGGATG
>Ga0308169_10005203_pt1 | contig 11942 bp, 12 predicted proteins | sample PhyBR1_2_FD_202139 | JGI IMG/M metagenome (GOLD analysis project Ga0308169, IMG submission 202139) | Phyllosphere microbial communities from UC Gill Tract Community Farm, Albany, California, United States - DLSLSB.R1 | ecosystem: Host-associated > Plants > Phyllosphere > Unclassified | place... | reverse complement strand
TCTGATAAACCTGACTTACGTATTCCTTTGAAACTGGTTGACGTTGCAGACATGATGCAAGACGTTGAGTTTAAAGTATTCGCAGGTCCAGCTAAAGATCCTAAAGGCCGTATCGTTGCGCTTCGCGTACCAGGTGCTGGTGCGCTGCCACGTAGCCAAATTGATGAATACACTAAATTCGTTGGCATCTACGGTGCAAAAGGCTTGGCTTACATTAAAGTCAACGAACTTGAAAAAGGTATTGAAGGTCTGCAATCTCCAATCGTTAAATTCATCGAGCCAATCGTGCTTGATTTGTTGAAACGTGTTGGCGCTGAAAATGGCGATATCGTATTCTTCGGTGCGGACAAAGCCAAAGTTGTCAATGATGCAATGGGTGCTTTACGTATTAAAGTCGGTCATGACATGAAGATGGCGACTTGCGAGTGGGCGCCACTTTGGGTTGTTGATTTCCCTATGTTTGAAGAAACAGATGATGGTAAATGGACTTCTGTGCACCACCCATTCACGCTGCCTAAATCAAGCGTTGAAGAAGTGAAGAACAATCCAGGTGCTGCACTTTCTGTTGCTTACGATATGGTATTGAACGGTACTGAAATTGGTGGTGGTTCACTGCGTATCTTTAACTTAGAAATGCAAAAAGCGATCTTCGAAGCGCTGGGTATTTCTGAAGAAGAAGCCGAAGAGAAATTCAGCTTCTTGTTAAATGCATTGAAATTCGGTGCGCCTCCTCATGGTGGCTTGGCATTCGGTCTTGACCGTTTGGTGATGTTGATGACAGGTTCATCTTCAATCCGTGACGTGATTGCATTCCCGAAAACCAAAACTGCTGAATGTCCATTAACTCAAGCACCTGCTCCAGTTGAAGGCAATCAATTACGTGATTTGGGTATCCGTTTACGCGAAAAACCTAAAGCTGAAACTAAACAAGAAGTTTAATGTTTTATTAGTTCAGTGATCAAAACCCTGCTTAGGCAGGGTTTTTTATTGTTTCAAAAATAGGATAGAAAATAATTAAAATTTGATAATTTTTGATAATAATTCACTAGATGCGATATGTTATCTTGTTTAAGAATTAAATCCTATGTGCATTATTACACTAATTTAATTCATTCTATCTTGTTAGTAAGATTCTTTTTTAATCATTTCTATCTTAGATTTTTAGACTCTTGTCAACATTCTAATTTAACCTAATACTTCAAGAGTCCTTTAAGAATTTATGTACTTTTTATTTAAAGTTCTAGCCTTACTACCTTTACGTATGCTGCAAAATCTAGCCTGCTTTGCAGCATGGCTACTCTGTAGAAGCAATTCGTCATTTAAACGTATAACTTGTATTAATCTAAAGTTGGCTTACCCAGAATTGACAGTAGTGCAAAGAGCAAAGTTGCTTCATGAAAGTATTCGAAGTCAATGTTTAAGTTATGTAGAATGTATTAAATGCTGGGGGATGTCACCTCAATACAGTTTAAAACTCTTAAATAAAATTCATGGTACAAACTATTTAACAGAAGCCTTGACCAATCAAAAAGGCGTTATTGTCGTCGTGCCACATTTTGGTAGCTGGGAACTATTAAATGCCTGGCTTTGTACACATACTCAACCCATGATTATGTATAAGCCAAATAAGATAAAAGGCATAAATCGCTATATTTTAGAATCACGTCAAAAGACTAACGCAATATTGGTTCCTGCCGATGAAACCGGTGTACGTTCTATTTTCAAATACTTAAAGCAAGGTGGTCTTACGGTAGTTCTTCCCGATCATTTACCTAAATCTTCGGGGGGTATTTATGCTCATTTTTTTCAGCAAAATACCCTATCCGCTACCATTGTTTCTAAATTAGCATATAAAACTCAGTGCAATGTAGTGGGCTTAAGCTGCACAAGAAATCCCGATACATCTAGTTTCGATATTCAATGTATTCCTCTATCAACGGAAATCTCATCAAAAGAGCTGCAAAAAAGTGTTGGATGCTTAAATCAAGAAATGGAGCTCATGATTGCGAAAATGCCAGAACAGTATATTTGGTCTTATAAACGCTTTAGAAATTGTTATGGAAATGTTAATCCCTATAGAGTTTAAATATTATCTTTCCCCTTCTCATCTCAAGTTAGGTGAACAGAACACCAAAATGGAATGAATTGAGATTGCTGGCTGCTAATGGCATAATAGCCCTGTTTTTCTATTATTGAGTCAAGCAAGCTATGGCTATGCGTCCCGCTGTTCGTAATCGTGGCATTATGTTGATTGTGTTTTCTGTTGTGCAGTGGCTATTTATGCGTTATATCCTAGCCAATGGCTTATTTAACATGCATACAAACGAACGCATTCTATATTTTTGTGTCAGCAGTTTAGGCGGAGCCTTACTTATTTTTGTGGGATTAATTTATATGGTATTGAGAGGAAATCCGGATAAGGAATAACTACGATATTTCTGAAAAAATTTCAAAGTACAAAAATAAATCTTTTTTAAGATATTTATTTTTAAAATTTTATAATATTTAAATTTAAAAGGCTATTGAATGGGATTAAGAAAATCTATAAGAAAAATATTTCGTCTAGTGTCATTAAATATAAGATATTATAAAAACATTAGATTAAAAAATTTAAATCCAGACAATTATGCAGATCCTATCATTTTAAATCCAATAGATGATTCACATGAAATTAATATACCTAAAATAATATGGATGTACTGGGACTCAGAAATCCCCCCTATTGTTCAAAAATGTTTTGATCAAATAAAAAAACTAAATCCAACCTATCAAATTAATGTTTTAAATATAAAAAATACTGCATCTTTTTGCGACCTGAATTTTACTGAATTTAATAATCTTACTCCTCAGCAAAAATCAGACTTAATAAGGTTCTATTTACTATATCATTATGGTGGTATATGGCTAGATGGCAGTATCATAACTTATTCTAATTTAGATTGGATTATTGATATTTGCAATAAAAACAGAACATCTGCATTTGGATATTACAGGGCAGAAAATGTTACTGTACCTGAATATCCCGTCATTGAAAATTGGCTTTTAGCTTCAGAAAAAGGAAATATTTTCTTCAAAAAATGGTTAGATGAATTAATTTATGCATTAAATTTAGGATCGAAGAATTATATTTTAGAAATAAAAAAAACCATTCCTAACTATTCCGATTATTTTCAAAAAATAGGAATACTTGAATACTTAATTGCATATGTTGTTTGTCAAAAAGTATTAAGAGAAACTAAAGCAAGTATTTCATTAATCAATTGTGATAAAAATGCTTTTCTTTATCAAAATATAGGTGCTAAATCTCATACTTACTTTATTGAATCACTTATATTAATGCGAAGGCCGGATATTATGCCAAAACTTATTAAGCTTATAGGATCAGATCGAGCACTTATTTCTCCTTATTTACTAAAACAAAAATTTAAAAAAGATTCTCTTATAGATTTTTAAATATGAAAAAACCGTATTACTTAAGATTGTATATCTAGAGTACCTTTATAAAATTATAATGGTAATAATTTTTTCTTCAAAACTGTTTACTTAAGAAAAAATATTTTTATTTTGGATATTTTTTGTATAAAAACTTTGCAATATTATATCGTAAAGGTGTACCAAAACGACTCATAGGTACATCTGAACTTTCAACTCTTTCCTGTTCAATTGAGCTAAGCTGTGAGTTCTGCTCCCCAGCAGCAATTATTGGATGATCAACAATTGCTGTCATCAAAATCGAGGCTGTTTCATTGAAATCAGTTAAATATCGCCAGTCATCTGCTGCTCGCACAGGACGATGATAATTAATCAATGTCTGCGCAATTTCCCGATCAACAATATAGGCAACGGCATAACAAATTCGCTGATAAAAATCTGGTGATACTTTTAAAATTTTCTGAGATAAAAACTCTTGATCTAAAATATCTCCACGAACTTTTTGACATTCTTTCATCCGAATGCCCCCTATACTGAACAAGGTATTTCTAGGTAACTTAAGCGAAGACAATGCTGTTGATAATTTTTCAATCGTTAAATCATTTGGAAAAATTGCATCATCTTCAATGACAAGAGCATATTCATCATCTGTAGCTAAAAAGGCTTTTAACGCTTCTAAATGAGACAAAGTACATCCCACCATGCTAGGTGATAATGGTTTAGACCGGCCTTTTACACCCAATTCAAAATATTGTTTAGCAGATAAATTCCCTCCCTTAATACCTACTTTGCAGAATTTAGTCTGCCCATCTTTAAAAAAAGGCTGGCTAAATAATTTATTTAAGCGAGGAGAATTATCTTCTTCAATACTGACGATGTAAGTTTTCATAAAATGTACCGCTTTTACCCTAATCGCATAATATCTAATGTAGAATTGGATAGATAGCCTTATATGTTTCCTTACTTATATGATGCGTACAATTTTAAAGAAGTGGTACAAATTTCAACAAAACCAACAACTCAAAAAGTTTAATTCTCATTGGTACATGCGCTTTGGCTGGCTTGATCACCCCTTAAAAAGCCAAGATCAGCTACATAATTTATTTGAAATCCATTCGCCCGGAAAATTCACTTTTGCAGACTGTTTTTATGTGCAGGAAAATGATCGTCATTTTATTTTCTTTGAAGAAGTTGATGATGTACACCCTGTAGGGTTTCTCTCAGTGCTGGAAATTTTCAAAGATGGACGCTATACAGAACCACAAACCATTTTAAAACTGGATTATCACTTGTCTTATCCATGCGTATTTAAAATCGAAAATGACTGGTACATGATTCCCGAAACCAGTGCCAATAAGACCATTGAGCTGTGGAAATGTACCGAGTTTCCTCTGAAATGGGAAAAACATTCCAATATTCTGGAAGGTATTGAAGCTGTCGATAGCACACCTTTTTACCATGAAGGCATGTGGTACCTGTTTAGCTCGACACGCAGAAACTGTAAAAAGTTTGGTGACCGTTTAGACCTGTTCTTTACTAAAGATATTCTTAATTCAGACTGGCAAGAGCATCCGCAAAACCCGGTGTGCAAAGGCCAGCAACAGTTCCGTATGGCAGGCAAACCTTTTATTTACAATGACAAACTGGTTCGACCAAGCCAGGATTCACTCAAACGCTATGGCGGCAATATTGAGCTAAAAGAAATTATTCAACTTAGCCCGACGGTTTATCAAGAACACCTTTTAGAAGTGGTATTGCCAAACTGGAACAATGAGGACGATGGCTGCCACACTATTAATGCAGAAAATAACTTTGTGGTGCTGGATGCAATTCGTTTATCCGCTAAGCAATAGCTAACTCTTTAGCAAATGCTCATAAATATTGAGCGTTTGCTGTGTCATTGCAGCAACAGTCAACTCCGCTTTGGCTTGAGCAAATAAGGGCAGAAAATCCTGCTGAGCATTGCCATTCAACGCATTCTGAATGGCCTGCTGTAATCCTTGTACATCGCCAATTTCAGCCAAATATGCTTCAGGCAGCCATTCAATTACGCCATTCACTTTCGTTGCAGCCATGACTTTATCTGCCTGTAAGGCTTCTACCATCACCAAAGGAAATCCTTCACGGTCTGATGAAAGCACCACGACATCGGCCAACTGAATCAAGTCACGTGCATCGGTTCGAAAGCCTAAAAATGCGACCTGATTTTGCATATTCAATTCAGCAACTTGCTGTTCAAGTGCCGGGCGTAATGAACCATCACCGATGATATACACATTGGCATCTACACACTGCATGGCCTGAATCAAGAGTGCAATATTTTTAACTGGCTCTAAACGGCCAATACACATCACATTTTTTTTGCCCGCACCCAAGGCAGGAAAATTCTTATCAATATCTGCTTTCAATGCCTGCTTTTGTGCATCTGTCAGACTGGGTTGTGCATATACCCCATTATAAACCACATGGGCTTTCGACTCAGGAATCCCTTGTGTTAATGCCTGACTCACGGCAATGACTGCTTCTCCCACCAAATAAGCAGATTTATTCTTTTTGGTGCCGTGAACAGTCGTCACCACTTTAACATTGGCTAAAAATGGTCGAATCCGGGAAATCAGCTCCGCTGCCTTACCTGCCTGGGCATGCACAATGTCCGGCTGAATTTGATTGATCAAGTTTTTCAGCTGCCAGAGTAAGAAAATATTCCAGCGACTACGAGCAAAATCAAGCGCATGAAAATGTACATGTTGATTAAACTTTTCTGCATAACATGGATGCGCAATCATATGCACTTCATGCTGCAATGACATTTCATTGACCAGATTAAATGTGTGCTGCTCTAAACCACCGACACCGCCACTGGTCGCCAAAACCTGAACAATCTTCATGGCTTGTCCTGTTTATTCTTGGACGCATTTTGATACTGTTCAAACAACTTGGCCTCTTTTAAAAAAGCATAAAACGCATTAATCATGCTGTTCACAAAACCACGCCAGCCATTCAAAAAACTCCGGCGGATGAAATATGATTTCAAGAAAGTCACCGGCATAACTAAGCTCAACTTTAACAAGCTTGGATTTTTGCCTTTTTGAAATTTCTCGGCAGCTTTCAAATTGGAATACTGATTGTTTTTTTCCACTTTGACAAAAATGCTGGATTCACCGTAATGGTAAATATCGCCTTGCGCACGAACACTCTGACCATCGACAAGCACATTTTCATGGACCTCATTTTCCAGGTCATAATGCCCTTTACTTTTGCGGAAAAAGCGTACTTTGGCATGCTTTTTCGTGTGCTTGCTGTTCGGCACACCCAAAAATACGTCATTAATTGGCGTGATTAAGGCATCAATCTGATTGGCCTGAATGGTCTGTTCAATTTCATTTTTTAACTCGGATGACAGAACTTCATCGCCATCCAGGTTCAGTACCCAATCATTTTTACACTGCGCCAAGGCCAGACTTTTTTGTCCGGCATAACCCTGCCAGTTTTGGTGCGAAATGCGCACATTCGGAAATGACTGGGCAATCGCATACGTATCATCCGTACTGCCAGAATCCAAAATAATCACTTCAGAAAAATCACGCACACTGTATAAGGTATCTTGAAGCCATGCGCCGCAATTTAAAGTGACGATATAAACACTACATGGAATACTCATAATTTATAACGTCCTTTGGCTAAGGCAATACGCATTTGTAAGGCATTCATCGCCCCGTGTGTGCTGACACGAGGAATATTAAATTGATTTTCCGCTGTATAGGCTTCGATTTTTTTGCGGGTAGACACTGCATTTTTAAAACCAATTTCTTTGGCCATTTGCTGATGCTTTTCATTAAAACGGCCAAAGGGATAAGCAAAACTTGGGCAACGTCCAACCAGTGCTTCAACATCCTGTTTTGAGGCCTGCATTTCTGCAAAAGCCTGTTCATCGGACAGTTTCAGCAAATTAACATGATGCTGGGTATGCGCGCCAAACTCAATCACGCCTGAATCAGACATTTCACAAATCTGTTCAGGGCTGAGTTTTTCAATACCTTCGATTTGGGTTGCCAGGAAAATGGTCGCCTTGGCATGGTATTTTTTCAGCAAGGGATAGGCATACTGGTAATTATCTAAGAATCCATCATCAAAGGATAATGCTACGATATTTTTTTGCCCCTGAAACTGATCCAGTTCCGAAACAAAACAGAATGTAGACTTCTTTTTAGTTAGATATTGCAGCAGTTGCTCAAACTTGGCGGGGGGCATATTCATGCCTGAAGCTTCTACATGTGGCGTGACTTGATGCAGCATGACTATTCTTGGCAAACTGGCGCTACGAAATGGCAGCCAAAAGGTATAATTTCCCAGTAGATATAATACTGCCACAAAGACGACTAAACCCAATACCACATACAATAACCACATTATGCGTATACCTCATGTGACCATTCATAAGCTTCGGACAATGGCTGATCAAACGTCACTTCAAGCATAAACTGGCTAATGCGTTTAGCATTAAAACTGTTGCGTGTTTTATTCCAACCCGCTTCCGCTATACGCTTCGCCTCAACTGGATGTTCTGCATAAAATTTAATTTTTTCAGCCAAATCAAACTGATCATCAAAATAAATCACTTCTTGATCAGAATATAATTTATCGAAGCCTGGAATTCGTGGACTAAATGTTAATAAGCCATTGCCTGTGAGCTGCACAATCCGGTCTGAACTATATAAGGTGACATCATTTTTACGTGAATAATTCAGTCCCATACGTGATTCAGACAATACTTTATAATAGCCTTTCCCATACACGCCCGGCTGTTCAAAACAGCCATAATACTGATATTGAATATGATTATTCTTTAAAGTGTCAGCCAAATCTTTAAGGAATTTTTCACGTTCCGGCTCTTTATACACCACGCCACAGAAAATAAATTCCTTATCAATATTACTTGATTCAAACTGTTTTAATTGTTCTACATTACGATGTCCCACATTGGGCATATAAGCCACTTTTAAATGCGGCTGCTTGAGTTTTTTCAGATATTCACCACCCGTGGTACAGAAAATGGCATCCAGATAGGGTGAAAATTCACGTACAAAACCGAGTTTCTGTTCCAGATACAGGGGGTCAACGTACCAGAAAGCTATTTTGGTTTGAGGATAACGCTGCTTGATTTCTTTGAGCACATTTGGACTCATCAAGTCACTATGTCCCACCAAAACCAAGTCCGGCTCAATATTATCCACAATTTTTAGAATTTCTTTATTGGCCCAGTTCGCACCGAGTTTTTTGGTTTTGAACACTGTTCCCATACGCGCCATATCGCGAAAACTGAAATCATAAACAAAATGACCATTTTCAATTAATCCCGCTGAAATTTTGCGGTCTGTACAGTAAAAATGCGCGCCTTGTTTATTAAAGCCAAAATTCGCAATATGTAAAATTTTCATGAAGAAACAACTCTATTTTTTCAATAATATATCAGCAACTCGGGTTGCTTCATTCAGTTTTAAATTCAATAGATTGTGATGTGGTTTATCTGACGATGTCGATAAAAGCTGATCCAACAATGTGGTAATTCTATCAGATTTCAAACGGTCTATCGCAATTATCCCTACCTTACAACCGGCTGTTAAAGCCTCGAAAATCATGGAAACACTGTCTTCCGTGACCCAAACTGCTTCGGCTTGTTGCATCTGCTCAAAGATCCAGCCTTGCGGCGTATCTTCCACCGGGAAAATCTGTAGCTGACTGACATAAGGCTGAGCTGATAAATGTCCAAGAAATTCTTTGGGAGTACGACGTGAAGTGGTTAAAATAATTTCAGCTTGTGGATGGTGCTGCACAATATTCTGAATCACCTCTAACACCTTCTTTTCATTCCACTGATGACGTTTGGATGAGCCACCTAAAGCAACCAAAATCCGATTGGCTTGATGGCGCTGTTCATTGACAATCGGGTTTAAAGCCCCTTGAGTGGTAATCACATGTCTAGATTCAGGTACGCCATCATGTTCAGGAATGATGGTATGGTCAAACCAGGTAAACGGAAAATTCGGCTTCATTAAAATAACCGTTTTCGCCTGTGGATATACTTTCCCCAGCAGCAAGACCCGTGATTGGGTATGACTGCCCACGCCAAAAATATAATCCGGCTTTTTTTCAAACAGTGCCAATTGATGACTCAACATGCCTTTTAACAGCGTGAAAATTGGCAATTGCTGAATGGAGATTTCCTGAAAGGTCACTTCGATATTGCTTATGCGTTGCATGGCTTTATATAAACCGACTGCTTGCGAACGGTGTCCTGCTTTACCATCACTGACGTAGACAATATGCATAGAGAAAAATCCTCATAGATGCTGCTTGAATGGACTGCCAATTAGCCTGCTTTCTGCTGAAAAACCGTATCGTATGAACTAGTGATGTGACCAATATCTAATGCTTGATAGCCCAGGTCGGAAAAACGTTTGGCTAAAACCGTTCCAGTAGGACCTAAAGCAATCAAAATCAAACAGCTTTGCTTAGCAGTATTTTGCACCTCCGCAATAATCCGCTCTGCATCAGCAAACGCATTCGTCGCTTTTGAATAAATTATTTGACGGGCTGAAACATTATCAAACAGCGTATGCTCTAAATTTAGTTTAGAACCCTCACCTGTAATTAAAACAGTTTTACGATTCTGCCAAATTGATTTCCATGCCGGCACTGCCTGTTCGGGATACATGATGAAAAAATCTGGACGTGTCACCATAGAATGTCCGTATGAATGTTCAAAGCTCAGTTTTTGTTTTAAGTCTTTCCAACGTACATACCAAAATTTTAGCCACCAATTGACTTCATCATCATTACAAGCTTTCAATATGGTCGGCAAACAGACTAACAATTTTTCATCTTGGTTTTTTAAAATATTTTCAAGTTCCAATGCGAGTTCAGGATGACATTTCTGGAAATCAATATCATCGCCATCCATTAAAGTGATTTCGCCATCGCCAAAACGTGCTAGTGATTTTCCTTGCGCAACCAACTGTAAAGTTTCTGGCATGGAATACAGTAATTTTTCTTCAAAATATTGCAAATCTGACTGATTTTCAGAAAGCCAGCGCTTTTTATCAAGTTTATACATTCTTTTTTTCATGCGTAGTTTAAATCTACGCATAGCCGACTCAAATGTCATTCAGCACCTGTACAATATCTATTAAATACAAAAAAGGCGAAACTTTCGTTCCGCCTTCTCATCTTAACCGATCAACTTATTTTACGTAAGTTAACCAGTGTGCATATTTAGGATCTTTACCCTGAACTGCATCAAAGAACGCTTTCTGGATTTGTGTCGTAATTGGACCACGACAGCCTTCACCAATGATACGGTCATCATATTCGCGAATTGGCGTCACTTCAGCAGCAGTACCCGTGAAGAATGCTTCATCACCAATATAGAATTCGTCACGGGTGATGCGACGTTCGACCACTTCATAACCCAAGTCTTTAGCAATGGTAATGATGGTTTGACGGGTAATACCATCTAAAGCACCGCCAGCGATATCAGGGGTATGCAATACGCCATCTTTCACCAAGAATACGTTTTCGCCAGAACCTTGGCATACATAACCTTGCGGGTCCATCAACATCGCTTCGTCATAACCCGAATGTGCCACTTCCTGATGCGCAAGAATCGACAAGGTATAGTTACCAGACGCTTTTGCTTTACACATGGTCACGTTTGGATGGTGATGGGTAAATGATGAAGTTTTCACGCGAATACCTTTCGCCATGGCTTCTTCACCCAGGTAAGCACCCCAGCCCCATGCCGCTACAGTCGCATGAATCGTATTATTGGTTGCAGCAATACCGAGTTTTTCTGAACCGATAAAGATAATTGGACGCAAATAGCATGAAGCTAATTTATTTTCACGTACTACATCAATTTGAGCCTGCTCAAGTGCTGCCTGATCAAATGGAACTTTCATTTGATAAATTTTTGCAGAGTTAAGCAAACGTTTTGTATGATCTTGGAGACGGAAAATCGCGGTACCATTTGGTGTTTCATAAGCACGGACACCCTCAAAGACACCCATACTGTAGTGTAATGTATGAGTTAGGACGTGGATTTTCGCCTCACGCCAGTCAACCATTTGTCCATCTTGCCAAATAAAACCATCACGATCAGCCAAGTTCATGGCACACACTCCAAATTTTTATACACAGTCATTTCTATCCAACGCAAAAGTTGCAGTTGGATCAATTAATCTTTGCCATAACTTGCAAACGACCTCTCGGGTATCGTGCCAGTCGTCAGCTGCAACTTGCATGGATTGATTTGCAAGGGCTAAACGGTGGCTCTCGGCTCGTTCACTGAGATAAGCTTGAATCAATGCTGTCGCATCGGCGCTGGATAAGCGATCCGTTTTTGCGGCATCCTCAAGGATTCGTACGTTGTCGGAGTAATGGGCGAGATCAGGATTCGACCCACTCCATGCTAATACCGCATACTGTGCCATAAATTCGATATCAACGATACC
>Ga0308169_10005202_pt1 | contig 11944 bp, 24 predicted proteins | sample PhyBR1_2_FD_202139 | JGI IMG/M metagenome (GOLD analysis project Ga0308169, IMG submission 202139) | Phyllosphere microbial communities from UC Gill Tract Community Farm, Albany, California, United States - DLSLSB.R1 | ecosystem: Host-associated > Plants > Phyllosphere > Unclassified | place... | reverse complement strand
ACGTCATCGGCCAGGTCGATGGCGTTATACCGGTGGATGTCCTTCGATATGGTGCGGTAGAGCACCATTCCGACCATGAAGACGAGGAAGCCGACAATCACGAGCGAGTTGATCAGCGAGAACCAGTGGATCTTGGGGTCGAAGACATGCAAGTATGCGTCCCATCGCAGGCCCCACGGTATCGTCGATTCGAGGAACGAAACCGAGTAGGTGTAATAGAATGTGTTGTCGGCGGATTCAGACAGCTGCAGGGGTTGCGAGGCGAAGCAGTCGGGCTGGCTCGTTCCGGGGACCATCGAGTTGACCGTCCGTGGGTAGACCATGACGCCGACGACGCGGAAGTTCTTGGCGTCACGAGCATGGTACTGCACATAAATGTCGTAGTGGTTGTTCAGAGCCGGCTGCATAGCGTACGACTCGAGCGTTTCGTCGTCGCCGAGGTTGAATCCCTGGGCATCGAGGAACACCTCTCCCGTCTTGCTGTCCTTTCGCATCTCGCTCGAGGGCAGTCCGTCGACGATGAAGTTGAGCCCGTAGTCCTCTTTGATCCGGTCGTTGATGAACACGGCGTCCTCCTTGGGCACCGTACTCCGGCAGAGCGTGTTACACGTGCTGTTCTGCAGCATCTTGATGTCGTAAGGGCTCGACAGGATACGGTCGCCGAAAAGAATCGATCCCAGCGACTCGGGCTGCTTCACCGGTCCGCCTTCGGGCTCGCAGAAGTGAAAGCGAGGGTCGTAGTAGTCGTGCGAGATCAGCGAGTGGAGCTTCGAGTTGAGCATCGGCGTGAGCGTGTTGACGAAGACATCAATCTTGTCTCCAGGGTGGTAGTCCCGTGGTGCGGTTCCGGGTAGGTAGAAGGCGGACGCGGGGAGAGCCAAGAGGGAGAGGACGGGAAGGAGGGTTTGGCCGAACATGATGTGGAAGCGAGCTCAGACTCGCTATGTTTGTCGGCGGAGGGGGACGAAGTGGAGACGCGCAGATGGACCGGCCTGCGCCTTTGGCGTGTGTTCAGGTCGGACAGAAGAGCTGGTTTGAAGTCGTTAAATCGAGCAAGAAGAATAAGAGATGCGCAGTGACGCAGCAATGCTCTCACCAGCCATCATCACCTCACACGCGCCGTTCCCCCTTAGCGACCAGTCCGACTTATTTTGGTCCCGCCCTTCCACGTTTTACCCACGCGATCGGCCATCGGCCTTCCCCGTCTCCTCGTCGGGTGGCGTCGCAGATGAGTAAGAGATAAAAGCAGCGGTGAGGGTCAGTCGGTTGCATTCGCTCTAGCGTTCTCCGAGTGGAGACATTCAGAGGTGGTCCGGAGGGGTCTATGGACGCTTGCTCTCCCGGCCAGACGACCTGGCAGGCGCATGCAAATGCGCTCTTTGGAAGTGACACAAAACATGGTCCCAAACAAGAATCGTATTACGTAATAAGCTCCCGGCGATCCGGATAAGGTTGGTTGACTGGACTTTACGATCGCGACTTTTCACCCCAGACCCCGGTCCAATTCGCACAACCTCAAACCCACTCACCCCCCCGGTCATACCTTGCCGTGCGCCTTAGAGACCGTTCGAACATACATAGACAAACCTTGGCACCATGCCGCCCCGTCGCTCGGCGCGTAACAGCCTCCCGACTCCCGCCCAGAGCTCCAAGGCCGACTCCACCGCCTCCGGCTCTCCCCCGGTCAAGGTCGCTGGTGGAGGAAAAAAGGTCAAGATCGAAGCAGGGTTGATGACTCCTGCTAGCATGACATCGGGGACCTTTGAAGACGGCGAGGATGTCGAGCTTGACTTCGGAGGCCTGGCGCCCAATGGTACAGAATTGGAGAACGGGTTGGAAGCGGTGGCGACGAGTAGCAAACGTGAACGTAGGTGGTTTGCTCGGCCAGCATTATGGGGACTGACGCGCTTACCAGCAGAGATAGATAGTACCGACATAGTCAAGTTCGAGCTGAACGGGGAGAGCACGGTGACAACCATGCGGACAGCGCGTCGTGCCGAGTAGGAGATCAAAATTGGCGACGGAGAAGACGGATAGCCTTGACAACCTGACGCTGGAGGGTGAAACGAAGGGCCAGCTCAATGGCGCTAAAGACGAACGACTTGATGCAGATGTGAGCACTGCTCGGCTTGCCGCTCGGTCAATTCGCTCACAAACAGGAGCACGACCCCCTTACATTGGCATCTGAGGGGGAAGATCAAGACGGCACCAGCGCTGCGACGAAGACGGACGCCAAAAATCCTGCTCGGAGGGTGCTCAGCCGAGCGAGCAACAACGGAGGTCGACCAACCCATCAACCCTTCAACGTTGGCAAGCACTCGACCGTTCGCAAAGAATCGGCAGCCGGGCTCGAGCTCGACTCGGACGACTCAGCCTTCTCCGACTCGCCTGAGCCCGTCAAACCAGCCAAAGGCAAAGCCAAGGGCAAGGGCAAGGCAGCGCCAAAAGGACGAAAGCGGGCTAGAACCGCGACCGAGAGTGAATACTCCGACCCAGCCGATGACGATTTCGCCATGGACAGCGATGAGGAGGAGAAGCAACTGGCCAAGGCTTTAGGGGAGTCGGTCAAGCAGGAAGTGGATGTCACGCTTTCGAACTCAAGTCGCGACAAGACGGCAACAGGTCGTGGGCGAGGGAAGGCTGTCGGCCAGACCGTCGGGGGAAGGAAGAACACTTTAGCACTTCGAGCGGCCGCTGCGCGCGCTGCCGAAAGTGAGTTGCTATAAGATATGAAATGAATCCTACTAACGTCAGGCCGCATCAATGGGGGAGCAGGACTGGACACGCCCATGTCGATCGACTCAGATTCGACTGTTCCACCTTTCGGTGATGCCTCACCTCTTCCTGGTCCATCGAGCCGAAACACTCCTCGCGCATCTCGAACGTCTGGCATCTCTACGCCGTTCACCGAGCTAGACTTCTCCGACGACTCGGGCGAGGATTCGGACTTCAGCTCAGACCTCTCGGACGACTCGGCGCCGAAGCGCAAGGGCAAGGGTAAGGGTGGGAAGAAGTACGGTGCGGGCAGGCGACTGGACACCGGCGATGTCGATCTTGGGATGCTTGATCCGGGCATTCTCGATGACCAGGATGTGGAGACCCGCTACATGACTATCCAGAAGATGGCGGAGGAGAAGAGGAAGGCGAGAAAGGCCGAAGAGCTGGAGATGGAGCCAGTCAAAAAGGAAGAGAGAAGGCTTAAGAAGGAGCTGGGTCGGAAGTTGACAAATGGCGAGAGAAACTTGATTAGGCTCAAGCGAGTGAGTAGCTGCGTGGAATTGGGCATTGATGCTGACCCCAGCACCACCCGGAGCTGGAGGATGTCTGGGGCGACCTGAAGAGTAACATCGTCCCCGTCAAGCCGGTTCCGATGGAGGCACACCCCTCGCTCAAGCTTACACTTTTGCCATTCCAGAAGGAATCGCTGTACTGGATGAAGAAGCAGGAGGAGGGTCAGTGGAAGGGTGGGATGCTGGCTGATGAAATGGGAATGGGCAAGACGTGAGTGTTGACACTGTGTAGACTGCCTGGCTTACCGGCAGGATCCAGACGATCGCGCTGCTGCTGTCTGAGCCTCGACGAAAGCCGTCGCTCGTTGTCGCGCCCGTCGTTGCGCTCATGCAGTGGAAGCACGAGATCGAAACGCATGCGACGGGCTTCAAGGTCTGCCTTTGGCACGGTCAGGGACGGATGAAAGCGGCCGAGCTGAAGAAGTACGATGTGGTGAGTTGAACCTTCTGGCCTGGGCTTGCCCGGCTCACGTTCTCAGGTTCTGTCGTCATACGGCACTCTCGAGGCGGCCTTCAGACGTCAGCAGCGAGGCTTCAAGCGGGGCGACGTTTTCATCAAGGAGAAGTCGCCCATGCACGAGTTCCAGTGGTTCCGGTGAGCAGTGTTCGGTGCCCTCGCAATCTAGCTGACATCATAGGGTTATTCTTGACGAGGCGCATAATATCAAAGAGCGATCAACAAACGCGGCCAAGGCGGCTTTCGCCCTCGACGCGCAATACAAGTGGTGTCTGTCCGGAACGCCGCTGCAGAACCGAGTCGGAGAGCTGTACTCGCTCGTTAGGTTCTTGGGCGCCGATCCGTTCTCGTAAGCGGCTTTCTGATTTCGTATGGTCGTACTGAAGCCAGGCACTACTTCTGCAAAAAGTGCGACTGCAAGAGTCTACACTGGGCGTTCAAGGACAAGCGACATTGCGATCAGTGTGGTCATACACCGATGAACCACGTTTGCTTCTGGGTGCGTCACTTTCAAGCTTTAGCCGGATCTCGCTTACCCGCAGAACACCGAGATCCTCACGCCGATCGCCAAATACGGTATCGAACAGGGCAACCCAGGTCACACAGCTTTCAAGAAGCTCAAAATCCTGCTGGACAGGATGATGCTGCGACGGACCAAGCTGGAGCGAGCGGATGACCTGGGCTTACCGCCGAGGACCATCGTCGTTCGAAGGGATTACTTCTCACCGGCGGAGAAAGAACTCTACATGAGCTTGTTCTCGGATGCGAAGAGGACTTTCGCGACATACGTGGATGCCGGAACAGTCTTGAACAGTGCGTGCAGCACACCAAATGAGCCATTGCTAAACAGCTAGACTACTCGAACATCTTCTCGCTCATCACAAGGAGTGAGCCAACGCGAGCGCATTTGTTCGGAGTGAGCTGACGAAAGTGCGACAAATGGCCTGTCATCCGGACCTCGTCTTACGCTCCAAGACATCGGTGTTGGTCCAGAACCAGGCAGCAGGCACGGTGTGCCGTCTGTGTAATGACCAGGCCGAAGATGCCATCATCTCGCAGTGCAAGCACTTGTTCGACAGGGAGTGCATTAGGCAGTACCTTGACATCCAGTCTGCACGGGGCAAGGCTGTGAGCTGGGCTTGATGTCTGCGTGATCTAGCTGACGCGCAGCCCGAATGTCCCGTGTGTCATATCGAGATCTCGATTGACTTGGAAGCGGAGGCGGTGGACATGGACGAGCAGGCGGATAAGCGAGTGGGCAAGGCTAAGCAGGGAATCCTGTCGAGGTTAAATCTCGAGGTGAGTGGCACATGGTGCGTGCCGTTATGTCAGCTGAGGTGTAGAACTGGCGATCCAGCTCGAAACTCGAGGCTTTGGTGGAAGAGTTGGAGAAACTGCGGAACAAGGATTGCACGACCAAGTCGCTGGTCTTGTAAGCTAGGAACTGCTTGATATCACCGTCGCTCATGCGCAGCTCCCAATTCGTCTCGTTCCTCGACCTGATTGCCTTCAGGCTGCAGCGTGCGGGCTTCAATGTGAGTCACCAATCGTTCATATGGCTGCTTCGGACACTGATGTTAGATCTGCCGACTGGAAGGTGGAATGACTCCTCAGCAACGAGACGCTACGATTCAGCACTTCAGTGAGCACTGATGCTCTGATCATGGGTCAATGCAGCTGACAAGCAGTGAAAAACTCCGAAGTCACCGTCTTCCTCATCTCGCTCAAGGCTGGAGGAGTTGCGCTCAATTTGACTGAGGCGTCCATGGTCTTCATGATGGACTCATGGGTGCGTACCATTTAGACTGCCCCTCAAAGGCGCCGAGCTGACATGCAGTGGAACCCGTCGGTTGAGTACCAGGCGATGGACCGTATCCACCGACTCGGCCAGAAACGTCCAGTGAAGGTCGTCAAGCTCGTCGTGGAGGACTCGATCGAGGATCAGATCGTTCAACTGCAGGCGAAGAAATTGGCGATGACGGAGGCGGCGTTGAGCACCGATCCTGACTCAGCGCTGGGCAAATTGACCGTGGAGGACGTGAGTGAAAGCGGCATGACGAAGACGATCGGGTGCTGACGAATAGCTTGGGTTCTTGTTCAAGATGTAACGCACGGCGCTCGTAAACGAGCCTGCATCCCGTAGGCTGAACCATGGACTACAGACACGCGTTGTAAACAGAACCGCGCTAAGCAGTGCGAATGAACGAAACCAATGTACCTTTATGAACTCGATACATATCATACCAATATAGACCGGTATTTATGCACATGTTCTCCGCGGCGGTCGTAGCGCATCCACGGAACATCACTGCTCCGTGCGTTCACGCGCCTGCCTCGTCTGCTGACTCGTTTGGCCCGCCACGCCCTCGCATTCCGAAGCCGCTGGCTTCCGGTCGCGTGTTCGCGCATCCACGCACTCTGCATGCAGCATGAACCGCCTTGGCCATGACCTCTGCCATGGATCATGGCGGAGTGTCGCGAAGCGAAACGCGTCGCCGCTCTCAACCGGTCGATGGTCCGGGCAGAGCAAACAGGTCGTTCGATCGTCCGGTAGTGGTCTGTCATCGCGCGTCCGCGTTTCGCTCGCGATGAGTAGGAGCCCTTGTTGCTCCTCGAGCAGACCTGCCTCCCAGTGCTCCCGGTTGATACTGATGAAGCTGAGATTCTCGATGCTGGGGCTCGGGCGCCCGTAGAAAGTTTCTCTCTCTGAGATCAGCGCGGTCGACGTCGGAATGTCCGCGTGATCGTTCGGGTCTATCCTGCCAGAGCTCACCAATGTACAGATGAGAGAAGCACGGATGCACGTGGATGCGATAGAAGTAACCATCCGTCTCGGGAGGTTTCCAAGGGATGGATGACTCCGATGGGACTGCTGTGATCGCCGTGAGACATATCGAGCACGTCAGCGGCCCGTCGAACTTGTTCTTGCGTACGTCCAGGAAGCCATTGAGAGGCATCGTCGAGGCAGACTGGAAACGGAGCCAGTGGGTGGCAACGATATCGATGTCCGGATTGGTCGCGTCTTGTGCACTGCAGTCTGGGCCAGTCAGCTGCTCGAAGAGCTGGCCCCTTGGCTTGACCTCGTCGTCTCGTTGCTGACCCTCGGACCCGAGCATATCGTCTCGCTCGTCCCTGCCTTTTGCCTCGCTGTTCAGACGAGTGAGCCAATCGACTTCGGCGAATTGAGAAGCGAAGGCGCTGCATTCGACATCTGCCCCGATCCACGAGTTGGGTCGGCTAGTACGTGTCATCGTGTGCAACTGTAGGACGATGAGGGTGTCGAGGAGGGGAGGGGGTTTGCTGCGACTGCTGGGGAGTGATGACTCAGTCCAAATATGTTCTGTGGGCGCCAGTAAACAGGTTGGGCTTGCCAGCGCTCCACCTGCGCTCTGGTGGTTCTTGGAAGCCCCTCTCGAACAGCTGAGATCTCATGAGCCTCGGAAGGCTCAGGGAGGAGGAAGAAAGGACCAGATCTACCAGGCGAGACAAGCGAGCTTTGGAGGATCCTTCATCGAGAGCAGGCCTTCTTCGTGCGACGGAGCTCACGACAGTCCCCCTTCGCTTTCGGAGCGAGAGGCATGGAGCAGTACATCGTGTGGAGTCATGTCCTTCGGAAACGCCGAGAGAGAGAAGATAGGCGAAGAAGTCATCACGAACCCTTCGCAGCCGAGAAGCTGGAGCCCAGCCCCCCATGTGGAACGCGATCGCTGACGGTTCAAGCCATCTCGAGGCCCGGCAGCACCTCCATAACTCACGCAAGGTCTAGGTGTCGGGTCAATCATGCGCCCTGAGAACGCGCCACGGCAACACCGAGCGGGTGAATTCAGCCACTCGAGGTGCCGCCACTCGAGGCCCTAATTGCGAGGTTGAGCCACCTTTGAGTTTGACGGTCTGTCTGCATGGCGGCCAGAGGGTCCGTCGGATCCACGTTACTGCCGTTCTCGGAGGTAGGGCACGAGCGAGGGTAGTGTACACCTGGTTTTGGACGCACGACGGCCTGTTCCGGACGAGGTCATCGAGGTGGCAAGGGTCAAGGACCACATGCACTGTCTTCCTGACTTATGTCGACAAAGGAAGACGAAGCAAACAAGAAAGGGACGCTTGTCAATCAGCTACGCTCTGACGACAGTGCACTGAGTGAAAGTCATGCGCCCCGCATGGAGGGCTGACAAGTCGAGCAGAGCCTTGCAACAGGGCCGCTCCCCCCCGCCACGGGTGGCGAATGTGGTGGGTCCATTTCAGGCACCAAAATCCAACTTGATCTGCTGGTTTCATAACTTCATCCTATCTCGTGGACGATATGGACCGATAAACACCACCTCGGACGCTCAACATGGCCGATGACTCAGGCTCGATCCCGGCCGATACCCCTCTTGCCGGCTCACAAGCCGCGCCCGAGCTTGAGCAGCAAATACTGCTCATATTGGTCGGTCTACCGGGGAGCAGCAAGTCGACCTTCTCGAACGCTCTCGTCATCTCTTCGCTGGAGCCGGAGTGGTCCCAGGCTCGACCAACGACTGCAGAGTCGAAGCGGTCTGCCGTCCGACGTCGATGGACGAGGGTCTCGCAGGATGAAGCGCCATCGCGGCGGAGACAGGAGTGCGAGCGGCAGGTGATCGACGCGCTGCAGCGGGGCGAGAACGTCGTGGTTGACCGGGTCAACTTCGATCCCAGGTGAGTGTTCCTCCTCACGTCTATGCCCCATCCACCTCCCAAACATCGCGACAATGTCCACTGACAACAGCCAACGAGCGCATTTCATCGCTTTAGCGGAATCCGCCATCCCTCGACCGAGGATCTACGCCCTCACGCTGAACGTCTCCCTCTCAACCCTGCAGGCCCGCCTGACGGAACGGCTCTCTCACCCGACCATACCCGACGCGGAAACCGGTATCCGGGTCCTGAACCAGATGACAGCGACATGGGATCCACCACGACCAGATCGCGCGGAGGGGTTCGATAGGGTGTACACTCTGCCCGAGATCTGCCAGCCTGCCGGCGGCGTCTGGACGGATGAGCTGCTGGGAGCGGTGCTGGACGATATCGAGGTCAAAGGCAAAGAGGAACGTGGGCCAAGATACGTCAGTACCAGCGCGGCCGGTCGTGGGCGCGGGGGATATAACGCGCGGGGACGGGGATACGGCACCGTCGACCACCGAGGCGGAGGGCGTGGAGGCTCATGGGGTCAAGAGCCTTATCGGCCGAGATACGATGCTGGACCGGGCGGTGGTCGGGGAGGACATGGGTATGGCTACCACCCACGTCCGTATCCGCCGCCAAGTCGCGGTGCTTACCGGCCGCAACACGCCTACGCTCCGAACCCGTATCGCCCGCCAGCTGCGTTTGGATACCCTCCGACTGGTAATAGACCCGCCGCCCGACCGCCGTTCACCAACGCGTACGGCCCACCGCCATCCATGCATCCCTCGACGACGTCATGGAGGAGACAACCCGATTCAGCGGACTTCCCCTGATGCTCCCATATGCTCGGCAATGGTTGATCTGTCCGATACTAGACCCATACAATACGCATAGCTTGCCTTGTGTACACCTATCCTTCCTGCCCATGATATGTGCCGTTGTATATGCATCAGGGCCATCTCGCTCCTGTTATCCCCACCAGTGTTCATGCCGACACATCAATTCATGAAGCTCGTCAAGGTCGTCGCTCTAAGATGCTACAAGGTTTAGGTATAAGGATTGCGGGGTGTATGTTTCGCTATCAAGCCCATGTGTCAATGCACACTGGTCCCTAGGCCGAGCCATCGGTCATCAGTGCCGATGGTTCCGAAGTAGTCGGTTCGCCGCTCGAGACGTCCACGCGATCGAGCGTCACTTTCGGATTCGCATCTAGAGCTCGATTGCCAGATCGCGCGGCGACCACTTCGACTGTGCCTGAGGGGACATTGACGCCGTTGTGTCATTGCTATCCGCCTTCGACTCAGACACGGCCTTGTCGGATTGCGCCGACTCGACAGGGTGTTCCATCGCTTCGACCTTCTCTGATGCCTGGACCCTCTCCCACGCTTTGTTGTGTTCTGCTGTCTTGGCTCTCGTCGCCTCGCTGGGCTTTTCCTCTGCCGGTAACCAATTGTGTGCCTGCTCTGTCAACGGCGACACCTCATTCTCCGGCTCCTCGGACCCCTTGCCGTCCTGCGCGTTCTCAGCTGCCTGCTGAGCGAGCGCTCCCCCAGCTTCCCTTTCGCCCTGACCAGCCAAGTGCGCTCCTCCAGACCTGCCAAGCACCTCCTCCTTGACACAAACGAACCGCCCGCTCGCATCCTGCTTCAGGACCCACTCCACATTCTCCCCTTTGACTTTCGGTTCCAAGTCGCCCGGCGGCTGGGCTTCTCTCTCTCCATAAGTCTTCCCCTCCAACAGAACCGCCTTCGGGTTCGACATCCACTCTTCGAAGATGACCACGCCGCGTCTAGAGCCCATCCATTGATACCGCCTCGTGTGTTTCGGATGAGGCGTTCGCGCGTTCGGCTCGATGACAACACCGGGCTTCTGCGACAAGGCGATCAAGATACGTGACACGTTCGTGGCGTCCTGCAGGTCAGCTTGTATAATGCAAATTGACGAGTCAGCTCACATCGATTCCGGAATGTTGCCGGCCTTCGAACGGCCCGAGGCCGAGCACTTCGAGTTGGCCGGGTATGGGGAAGTAGAATCCGGGACCCTTGTACTTTGTTTCCCTATGAGCCTTCGACATCGTCTTGTGTGTGTAGATGATCCTCGTTGGCGATGTCGGGGCCTGTGCACGGGACGCATCTCGCGAAACATCGGACGCCGAAGTCGATAAGACGTCGGCCGAATCGTCGGTTCTGGGAGTCGCTTCACCGTCAGACGATGGAGATGACTTGGCCGCTTGCTCGTCCTGCCACAGCTCGGACATGACAGTCTGCACCGCCTGCTTGATGTTGAGGTACTGGCCGAACAGGTAAGGGGGGTAGGGAGGGTTCGTCGGGGAGATGAATAACTGTTTGGGGACCTGGATATCAGCGATTGGAAAGTATACGGCTTGACTTGCTTACAAAGTCTCTGTATGGAGTAGAGGAAAGAAGCGTTAGCTCCATGCCTGTAGTGTGGACAGCATGGTCCTCTCACCTGAGGTCCCATGGCTGCATGTCAGCTGAAGACGCCGGAAAGTACCTGGCAGCTTACCCCGTCAGTCACCCATAAGGCATTCCTCAGCCTCCCGTCCTCGTCGCGCAACTCGTGCTTGTCCAGCCACTGTTCCAGCAGTTTCAGCATCTCCGGGAACTTGGGCGACTGGTCGACAGTTTCCTGTCGTCAGCTTTGACCCACGATGTTACCGGCACCTGTACCTGTGTAATGCCTGTTAGGGCGATACAGAACTCGGTCAATTTCGGTTGCCAAGTGGGCTGGACATAGGAATGGAATGTATCCACATGCTCTAATCTTCGCCCTCCCGGCGCGGAAGGGTCTTCGACCCATTGGACCAGGACGACCGGAAACTCCTGCCCGTCAGCTACTGCCACCGTATCCAGAGCAGCTGCGCACGATGATTTCATTCGGCCAGTCGTATTCCCTGCCGCCGCGACAGGTAGCCTCCACATCGAAGCACAAGAAGCTTTCCCATGTGTCTTGCGCGGACCGTAAACGAGCCTCGTACGCCGTCAGGACGTCGTCTTCAGGCGCTGGAGTCGCGGTCCGTTCTCGCTCGGAACGAGCATCGTCAGCCGAGTAAAACGCCTTGAGCAGACGTCTCACGTTAGCTCTCGGACGAATTGAGGGACGAGAGCACAAACTTGTACAGCGACTCCTTCTTGCCCTTGATGTCGAGACCAAGGGCGCTTAGCGCTTTACGCAGGTCTTCGACGTTTGTCCTCTTCGTCGGCTTGATGCGGTCGGCCGAGCGCAGTGCGGTCTGATCCACACTGTCCTCATCGTCGGCCGTCGACTCGCTCGAAGCTGGAGTCGCGACCGCGGTCGGTGCACTTTGGACGGATGTTGCGCCCTCGATAGTTGCCGACGGCGAGGCGTTGGGCGAGCCTGATATAGCCGACGAGCCCGACTCGAGGCCTTCCGCCGACGCCATAGCTCAGTCCGACCGTCTCGTGGTCCTTCTTGCCGGGATGATACTTTGCACAAGACACCTAGACGCTAGATATAGAGGAAGCGAGCTGGGACACAAGGAGGAGACGGTGAAATGTATGGGTGATGTCAAACG
>Ga0308169_10005200_pt1 | contig 11947 bp, 16 predicted proteins | sample PhyBR1_2_FD_202139 | JGI IMG/M metagenome (GOLD analysis project Ga0308169, IMG submission 202139) | Phyllosphere microbial communities from UC Gill Tract Community Farm, Albany, California, United States - DLSLSB.R1 | ecosystem: Host-associated > Plants > Phyllosphere > Unclassified | place... | reverse complement strand
GCTCGCACCACCTTTCTTGTGCTTCATCTCGCTTGATCGACGGAGTTGCCGGTGTACCCTCCCGCTGTATACGATTCGGCGGGTGGAGAGGTGTGTGAACCACAGACGTTGATCGAGGTCAACGCTGATGGCAGGTTGAACTCGAGAGCGGGAGTGTTCGCTTTATCGCTGGCTACATGGCACGGCATGCGTATCGTGAGCTACATAGATCGGTTGCACGAGTGGCAGCTCACGGCAGATCCTGCAACTGACATCACTACTTCCCACCGCCGAGCACTTCTCCATCTTGCTCCGCGACGCCCTCAAGTCGCAGGTAGGTCGCAGACAGGGTCTTGCTGGGATCGTGCTGATCCCCAGCTGCAATCAATGAAGGCGCTCAAGACGTTCCTCCCCTCCTTGTACTCCGAATACCTCCTCACCGCTCCCACAGTTGGACCGGCCCAACCGAATCAGGATAACCTTCTTCTCGGCTCGGAGCTCGGCGAGAAGCCCGCCCACACAGAAGCAGAGGGTGACCTGCGCGGTCCTGGCGGAGAGGGGCGCGGGACGTATGATCGGGGACTGGGAGAGACCTTTGGCTTCCCTGGAGACGCACGAAAGATGCGCGAGCGGAGCAAGATGAAGCTGTGGAGAGAGTACTTCCTGGTTCACGGCAGAAATCTGACTTGTGCGTTGCCAGGGCAACATCGGTAAGCTGACGGCAGTGCTGCGATATCCCCCGTTCCAGCGGCTACTGCAGGTCGGTCTGCCGAGCAGACTCCGAGGAGAACTGTGGGAAGTCATGTCCGGCTCGGTGTACCTCCGGTTCGCCAATCCTGAGACATACAAGCTGCTCTTGAGCACGAATGAGGGAAGGTCGAGCCAGTCAACGGATGAGATCGAGAAGGATCTGAATCGGAGTCTGCCGGAGTACAAGGCGTATCAGACGGAAGAGGGACTGGCGAAGTTGCGGAGAGTGCTGGTCGCGTACAGTTTTAGAAATCCGGAGCTTGGGTAGGCGGCTGCTCTTCCGGTCCGTATCTCTCAACTGACGATAGTTATTGTCAAGCACTCAATATCGTGAGTTGAAGGGATTGAAGCGCTCGATGAGCTGACGGACAGGTCGTTGCGGGTTTGCTCATGTGAGTGCGAAGAATACTATGATTACGGCTGACGAAAGCTACATGTCGGAGGAGCAGGCTTTCTGGCTTCTTGAAGTACTGTGCGACCGCATCTTGCCGGGATACTACAGCCCGTCGATGGAGGGGACGTTGCTGGATCAACGGGTGTTCGAATCACTGGTACAACGATGCCTGCCGATGATCAAGGAGCACTTCGCCTCTGTCGACGTGCAGCTTTCGGTCGCCTCGCTGCCGTGAGTCGAGCGTGATATAAGCTTCTGGTTCCTGACAGCAGATGGTTCTTGAGTCTGTACATCAACTCCATGCCCCTCATCTTTGCGTTCCGGATCGTGGACTGCGTTCTCGCTATGGGCGTCAAAGTCCTCTTCCAGATTGGTCTTGGTGAGCTGGCAATGACGTGTAGTATCGTGAGCTTACGACAGCTGTGCTCAAGATCAACGGAGAAGCCCTGCTCGAGGTCACTGACGACGGCATGTTCATCTCGCTCATGCGCAACTACTTCGCCACGATTGGCGACTCGGCGCACCCGAACCACCCTGACCCACGCGTTCGAGCCATAACGAACTTCCAGGAACTGCTCGTCGTCGCCTTCCGCGAGTTCAACGTGATTGGCGATGACACCATCCAGGCGGAACGTAAACGCCTACGAGCGATTATCTCCGATGAGATCGAGAAGTTCTCGAAGCGCGCTGCGGTCCGCAACCTCAAAGCGGTGGGGTCTTTCAACAAGGAGCAGGTCGGCATCATATACGACCACTACTTCGCGGCGGTGTGCTCGCCCGAGGCGAGTGGGGCCGGGTCGGGCGAGGCCACCCCGAAACCTGGCGACCAGTTTGCGCCGCCACGGATACAGGTCGATGCGCAGGGGCGGGTCGAGACGAGGATAGACCTGAAAACGTTCAAGGTGTTCTTGTCCGAGATCGTGACGTGGGGAAGGGAGGACACGGTCACGACGAATGCGTTCATGCAGCGCACGCAGAGGAGGGTAGCAGATCATGAGCTGATTGACCGGTCAGTGACGTGCGGCGTAGGGATGTCGGAGACTTATGGGCAGGTTGTTCTACAGCTGGGATACGCAGCACGTGGGGACGCTGTCGCTGCAGGATGTCGTGATTGGTCTGGACCGGGTCATGTCAGCCGGGCTGATGGAGTCGATCGAGTGGTTCTTCAACCTGGTCAGTGGAGATGTTGCCGGTTCACCTCGAGCTGACTGGCAGCACGATAAGGATCATGATGGCTTTTTGACCAAAGACGAGGTCATCCGGTTATCGGAGTCATTGCTGGTGAGCTGAGCTAAGAGGCCGGTGGCCGTCGGAGAGCTCAGGCGCAGTTCATTTTCCGAAACGAACCTGGAGATGTCTACCTCGCGGCGGTGTCAAAGTTTATCCTAAACGCGTACGACTTTGGCGACGCTACGTCACCGCACACAAACCCGCCTATCAACGGGGATGGAGACACCGCCACACATGCGCGGGAGAGGTCCAACTCTGTCGCGACCCCGCATAACCAGCCGTACCTGAGTGAGCTGCTTCGTCCGGGCTCGAGTGCCGAGCTCACGTCGCAGACCTCGCGACATTCCGGATGGTCATCCTCGCCGACGAACTACTGGAGGGGTTCTTCGGCCACGACTTGGCGGCGTCATTCCAGCTTGAGAAAGTCGAGGACGAGGATTACCACCAGTCACACCAGAAGCAAGAGGGTCTTCTCGGAGGGCTGATGAACCTCGTCGTGACCAACGAGTGAGCTACGCGCCATTCTATCCCTTCGTACAAGCTAACTTGCAGGAACAAGAATCGGTTCAACCGCCTCGCTGATGGATTCGGCGCGGCTCTGGGCAAACATGCCGAGTGGCGTAAACCTGCCTTGGCCAAGACGATGCCGAGCCAGCAGGCCACGACCGACCTGGGCACGCGCGAGTCCCTCCTCACGCCCTCGGGCAGCGGTACGAACGCAGATGCAAGCAGCCGAAACCGCGCGGCCTCGCAGTCGTCGATGAAGTCCACGTCGTCATCCATCAACACACCCGAGGGCCAGAACCTCGCGGAGGTGGAGAGACGGTACCGCGAAGAGAGCGAGATGGTCAAGCAGGCCCAGGCGGCTGTCAACCAGCGGCCTAACTTTGCCATCGACGCGATAGGCGATAGCGATGGAGAGGACGATGAGGATGATGCCGTGGGCGCGGGCGCCGCGGGCGGAGAGGATGATGCGGTCATGGATGAGGTGGAGGCTTTCTTGAAGGCCCATGGGGAGGACGATGGGGGCGTGAAGGGGGAGCAGAAGAAGCTTGCTGAGGGTGAGTGTAGCTACGGGTTGGCCGGGGGTTGATGAGGTCGGGCCGAGCTGATGATAGATCTTCTGAAGGCTGAGCCGGTGAAATAGTTTGGGCCGAGGAAGGCGGGTGGGGTCCCGGCAACTGCGCGGATATCTAGAATGGCCGCGAATGCACGGCAGGCGGCTCTCAAACAAGGTGGCGAGCACTCGGACGCGCTCAGGCAGAGCCTCACGTATACCTCAAGGGATGGTGGAGGCCGGGATCATATTACGAATGCATCGTTGTACGCGGTATCGCGACCACTCGCGGGTCGGGGCCCCCAGATCGCTGTTGGCGAGTGAGGGCAGCATAGATCTGCCCCTCAGTCCTGGTCGAAGGCGAAATGACGCAGCATCGAGAGGTGCCGGCGATGAGAAGCGGTGGGCGGAGGAGGGCCCGGACTCACTGCACTCGTTCATCTCGCCGACAGGGCAACAGACATCCGCCCCTCCTTCTCCGAACACTGAGATCCAGTCTCGCAAACTGGGTATCTGAATGCCATGAGATACGATTGCTCACCGAGACACCAACCCGGATATATAGTTGAGCAGCCAGTGGCGAGAAAATCATCATCATCAGCGAGAGGGTAGACCAGCACCGGTTGATCCTTGTGGTCCCATGTCCGCAGACCTTCGGCATCGACGTTGTCGGACAGAGGCCGGTAGGAGCGTGGTGTGACGGCGAGCGCCCCTGTAGTTGCTGGAAGACTCAGGAGGGGCAAGACGGAGTGCATGAGTGGTGAGTGGCGTGAGTGGCGTGAGTGGCGTGAGTGGCGTGAGTGGCGCGAGTGGCGCGAGTGGCGAATGATCGTCGAGTGGCGGGACCAGAGTGTGGTGGTCGTGTCGTGTTGATGACGGCGAGCGGACGACAGCGCCCTTTGAGGGGCGCATCTGCAGGTCTGCGAGTAAGTGGGTTACGGGTGCGGTAGTGTGGTGAGAGGAAAGAGCGACTTCACGGGGGATACAACTTGGTTGACGGGCGGCGTACTGACTTATCATCCGTGCGATGGCAGGGCCACTCGGTGAAAGGATCGCTTGCTCTGCTCCACTCTGCAGCACGGCGCCGAGTGACCGTGCGGCGGGTCAAGTATACGTTGAGACCGTGCCCTTTGCAGGGCGGCGGAAGTCAGCGATGGTCATACCCCTCGACGCAGGGAGGACAGGGATCCACAAGGACGAGGGCCATTCCCGGCGTCGGTACACGGTTGGTGCGATTGCATGTGCACACACGAACCCACACCAGGGGAGGTCCAGCGGCAGCCTGACAGGCGGACGCACACCAAATAGCCCATGCATCAGCTCAAATCCAGTATCAAATCACTCGAGTCCCATCGTCATGTGCGGCCCAGCCGTACATACAAAGAACCCTCGTGCCCGGCGTTTCGCAGGGAATTCATCCATCATCACGCCACGTCACAAACATACACAAGCCGCAGAGGGGTACCGCACATTCAGGAATATAAAGCTGCGTCGAGGAAGTAAGATCGGAAGGGGTCACGGGAGGTCACCGGGGATCGTTAAAAATGCTTGATAGTCGTTATATCGTTCGTTATACGCCAAGCGACATAGATGGTTGCGGTTCTGGTATTATAGGTTATTCGGATATCGTTGTCGTCTGAGATCGTGCGGGGGTGTGCGATTGCAGGGTCGGCGCCTCTGGTCCGAACGCTCTGGACGGGCTCGGTGTGGAAGGGTCAATCCCAAGACCAGTGAAACGCGGAGGCACGCCGCCGCCTAAACGCAACATCCCCTGGCCTTTCCCTTGACGTGGTTCTTCCCGTCCGTATCGACGAGCATGACGCTGTCCTTTCTCCGTAGCGTCCGTTCCCGCTCAATCTTCTCCCGTTTTTGCACAAGCAACGCCGAAATACTCTTGAACAGCGCTTCGACACCTGCAATCAGCCCATTTGCGCATCACACCTGAAACCCGGACTCACCTTCGCCTGTCAACGCGCTGACCTCGCCCACCCTCATCCCCTCCACCTCCGCCCCCCATGCCTCCTCAGCCTCATCACTGCCACTCCCATCCGCCGAGCCGTAAAGCCTCGAATCGCGTCCGAGGCTTCCACCTCGCGCCCGGCTTTTGACGTTCCCGCCAAACTGACTTGCGCTGGCACCCGCAAGTCCCATGCCGCCCGCAGATGATCCCACCCCCGACGACGACGCAGGCGTGGCGGTCCCACTCGCATGACTCCCACTCAACAGCTCGCCCGACTGCTTCTTCTTGACGCCCGCGCCGAACTCGCCGAGGGCTTGCTCCGCACCAGGTCCTTCGCCCATTCGCCAGGATCTCGAGCTCCAGTCCTCGCTCTTTCGGCGCTGTTCCATCCGGTCCAACATCGGGCTGCTCTCGGTACGCGCGCGAGGCGCGAAACCGTCCGTCCCCGACGAACCGAACGACTGCGCGCGGGCGCCACTCGTCGAGCCGGATGCAGCGCTCGAGCCCAGCTTGGGCGACTTGGGATAGTCTTCAGCTAGACGAGCAAGGCTCGACGCCGCGCCGAAAGACGGTGAGCGGTTGTAGACGCCCCCATACCCCAGGACTTCCGATATACCGGAGATGGAGAAACGATTCGACGAGCCATGTCGCGAGGGCGAGGCAGGGGTTATGGACGGCTTGACGGGTTCCGTGAACGTCACAGACGTGGGCAGGGTGGGCGATTGAAGAGCTGGGAACGAGATCTTGCGCGATCGAGGTGAGACTGACAGCTCTTCGTTGTCCGGCTTGATCGTCGTGATCTTGATGGCTGCCGGACGACCATCTTTCGACGCATCGCTTCGTTTCATCGCGGACGGTCGGGCCGGGCCAACTTGAGGTGAAGGCGGGAACGCCTTCATCTGACTCTTGGTGCGCGTCAGAGCGGTCGTGCTCGCGTCAGGTTCGGACGCCTGTCGCGGTGGGGGCACGGACGGATCTGGCAGGGTGAGCGCCGTCAGCGCCGTGTGCGAGTGCGATCTGGTCGGCGTTGGACTGGACAGGATCGACGTTGTGGCGGTGTGGGTTGGCGTCTCTCGCGAGGCGAGCGAGGACGACCGGAATAGGCTGCGGGACGGCGGGGACAGCATGAGTGGGGGCGACGGGGGCGGGGGCGGTGGCGGGTTGAGCCAGGCGCGTATAGCGTTATGCGCCTCTTGCGGCCTGCCATCAGCATTGAAACCCGCCAGGAACGCATTTCAACGCACTTGACAACCCTTTGCGCGGCCAAATCCACCTTGCTCCCCACAATGTAAATCACCGTCTCCTTCGGCACCGTCTTCCCCAGCTCTTCCAACCAGCTCCGGACATCTTCAAAGCTCCCTCGGTCGCTCACATCGTACACCAGCACACACACATGCGCGCCCCGGTAATAGATCGGCGCCATAGACCGGAACCGCTCTTGCCCTGCCGTGTCCCAGATCTGGAGCTTGACGCGCACGCCATCATGGACCAGCTTGCGCGTATGCAACGACGAGCCGATAGTAGCGGCTGCGGGGTGCGGCGAGAATATCCTGGTCGTATAGCGCAGAATCAAGCTCGTCTTGCCTACGCCCTGCGAGCCAAGTAGTACCACTTTCGCTTCCAGCCCGTCGGGCCCGCCGAGGTCGGGCGCCCCAGTATCGGAGGTCGAGCGGATCAGGTTGATGTGGTCCGGTACGGGCGACGTCAGTGACCGGGGTAAACCAGGCGAAGGTGTCCTGCCGGTCACGTAACTCTGTTTGCCCATCGCACGGGCCTTGGCGCGCGTATCGACCGCTCGAGATTCGGCGCTCTTCGACTCTCCCATCCGGATCGACGAGGGGTGCATCGCTGTCTGACTTCGCCGCAACGGTCTTGCCGGAGGTCCCATGAGTCCCATTGATTTGGTCCGCTCTTTCACTGCCGCTGCGGCGGCTGCACGCCTTGACGACACCGAAGTTGGGCTCGGCTCGAGCAGATTCTCCACCGCAAGCGCAGGTGCTCTCCTCGGCGCTTCCTCGGACGGCCTCGCCGGATCCGTTCGAAGAGTATAGTCGTACTGTTCGTCCGCAGGAGGCGCGAGCTTGATCATCGCGTCCGGGAAGATGATCTTGGTGTTCGGTGGGGACGGGTCAGGCGTGGGCGGCAGAGTCGGCGGGCGAGTCTCGATGAGTATTTCGGATGGCGAAACCTGGCCGGACACGGGCTCAGCGGGTGTACCGGGAGATGTATTGCTCGGTGTCAGGCCTGGCAGACCCAGAATACCAGGCTTCGGTGCTGGCGGAAGCGGTATCGAGCCCAACACCTCTGTCGGTCGAGGTGGACTGACCGATTGCTTGGGAGAGACCGACACCGCAGATCCCGGTCCAGGTCCCAGCGCCGAGAACGAATGGGTCGTCATCGGGAAGGGGGACGTATGGCGATGCTGGAAGACGGGAAAGGGGACTAGCGTCCGAACGGGCTCGAGGTTCGGCGAAGGCGATGTCGGACGATCATGCGTGGACGATGAGGCGATGGCCGGAGATGGCGAGGACGACGACGATGATGATGTGGTGTAGATGTCCGAGTCGGAGAAAGGCTGATGATTGAGAGAAGGAGGGGTCACGACGATGCTCATCGTGCGCGCGGGGGCCTTCGGCGGCGTCGAGGTCGAATGGAGATGGCGTGGAAGGGACTGTTTCGGGCAGGCGGTAGTCTGCGGACGGACGCTCGACTCGAGCGCCTAATCTCAGGGCGACGAGGGGCTTGGAGATGGAGGAGGGGTTGAATGATGGCGACCGTGCAATCGGATCGTCGCGGACGTAGATCCCGCGTTGGACGCCACAACAGATGGCCGAGCGCTCGAGCTTGACTGCGCCAGGCAGTGTCAAGAAGCTCGAGGACGGAGACGGGATGGACGGGATGGCGGTGATGGACAGCGGCGGCGACGTCGAGTTGGGCGACAGATGACCGGTGAAGATGTTTGAGTAGCGCTTGATGAGAGCGGGAAAGCGAATAACCGGAGGACGAAGGTGGGGGATGTCGAAAGATGGCTGCACAAAGGATCAGCGCTCGTTCATCCCTTGAGCGGTCGGCCACACCGAAGGATCAGCGTCGAGCAGCGTCTAGCATGAAAAAGCTGCCGTGCTCGACCACAAGGACGTAGGGACGGTTAGAGAGATGGCGGTCGGATGGCATGTGGGACGTATGCGAGCTTACCCTTTAGGACGGTGATGGCACAGATGGCACAGCTATGTGATACAACTTTCCCCTGAAGCCCCTTCCGGTTGTCCGTTCCTGGCGACCTGTCCTTGCGACTCACTCCTAGCGGAACGACTGCTGCCCGGGCGTAGACATACACGCTGGCCTGGGTTGATGCTGGTGATTGACCGCGTGTTGCGGCGATAGGCAGGGAGGCGTCAAGGCCGGGAGAAACAAACAAAGAAATTGATGAGGGGGTTGGGCGGGTGATGAATCGATCGTTGCGAGTACCCTGACGCCTCTTCCCGCCGTGTGACGGTCTGTCACCGGCGACAACGACCCTCTCGCTAGAGATCAGCCGAGGGCGAACCGGCCGTGCAGCTCAGTGTTGACTCGTGTCGATGGTCAAGGCCGAAACAATAGCAATAGCAACGGAAGGCGGTGCCGCGTCGTCGACTATGTTGAAGCCCGTCGGCGTTGATCACCGTTGGCGATCTCCGTCGATGTCGGCTTTGCTGCGTCGGGCAAGACACAAAGTGGGGAAAAGAACGGTACGATGCGATCGTCGTGCACGATGAGGAGTCCCGATCGGCGGCGTGTATGTTTGTATGACCCGCTTGTCGCCGAGGCCGATGCGTCGTGGATAAACTCGAAGCTCTCAACTTTGTTGTTGTTTTGGTGTGATTGGCGCCAACGCGTCTGTTGCTCCGTCTCTTGGCGGCGTCTGTCGCGGGCGTGCGGTCTGTCTTCTAGTCTACAACGGGTATGAGCAAAGAGATGAACGAGGGGGTAGAGTAGAGATAGCACGGAGAAGGATACAAGTGAGGCGGCAGAAGAGGACCAGAGAAAGAGGACTGCGACTGTGAGTTGACAAGGACGGGACGGTCCAGTGCGGCCAGGGCTTCCTTGCACTCTCCTGCCTCGACATGTCAAATCTCAGGAAACCATCCGGGTTCCTGGTCGGCTTGTTTGCGACGTCGCTTTACGTTATTCACCCAGCTTTATGGGAACTCCCCGACCACCAGTGCTGGTCCGCCCATCCAAGACCCCGAAGGGCGCGCAGAGCTCGACGTAGGAGCAAGGAGACGCTGTGTGGCAAGCGGACAGTCGCACCTCGTTGCTCTGACCGGGTGCCAACACTGAGAGAGGATGGCCATTACGGAACTGCGGGCTCGCGCGCGGCCCCGTCACATGCGCCCAATGGATGAGACGGAGGGTGTGAATACGCTCGGCGCAGGCCGTTTCAGAACCAATCTTGTTTCACCTCGCATCACACGCAGACAGAGCGACGCGCATCGCAAAGCCAGCTGAGGACATCTCATATCCGTTCAACATTGCGGTGAATCCGCAATTCTGAATGTATGGACTTGGCCTGCTACCCCTATACTAGCTCACTGATCTCTTTCATGCTCTGTATGCAATGCATGGATGGTCCCTCGTCATGTTCATACCTCAGCTGGAAATCACCAGGCCCTCCCGAAGTATAGCTCCAATGCGTGGCGAGCGATGTTGAAGCCGAGCAGACTCAACAGCCAACTGACATTCAGCGCTAAACGGCGGACGATCTGGTGCTACTCACCCGACGATGATGGGCAATATGGGCGAGATCAGAAGCTCGCTCCGCGCCACGAATGGCAGAGCGTTGTAGCCCAGGTACATGACATACCAGTACTGGATACCGGCGATGAGGAAGAGCGTGCTGTCCGTGAGCTGACCATGTCGCTCGCGTGACGCGTAACGGCTCGCTGCAGAAGAGACGAGAAGAGGAGGATAGGCGACAATCACTTACTTGCCGAAGAACAGGCAGACCCAGTTATTCCGCACAACAACCGCCGCCAGGGGTAACAGCGCCCCATATAGCGTCAAGAATGGAGGGAAGAACGAGTTGACTGCGACGTCGAATGCGTAGGCGAATTCCACGCGGTTTTCTATTGCCGACGATGAGGATGGCGAGAGCAGCAAGCGGTTGGAGATGAAGTATAGCAAGGCGGCGACCAGCAAGCACGTGAGGAGGAAATCGCCTGCGGTTCAGCACACAACTTAGCGTCTTACACTGATACCAAGTAGCCAGGACATACGGAATATCATGCGGAGGATGATGTATATTGTGCCGCCCACAGACTGCTTGTATACGAGGGACCAAGCCAGTCCCGCCACTGCTGTCAGCTTGACACAAGGGTCCATATGAGTCGGTACGTACCTGCCAAGCTAGCCGATATGAGCACGACCATAGCTGGGCTGAAAGTCAGCGGGCAAACTCGGCCTGCGGCACCCTTGCCCATCTCGGCTCACTCGTCCCTTGCCCACACATTTTTCGTTTGTTTACTGCTCGTCAGCTCCATCAGATGAGAATTCAATCCACGCGAGACCCACTGGTGATATGTCTGCTTGTACACCCGTCTCGGCGCGACGACCAGATATGTCAACTGCCAGAAGGCCAGCTCGAAGTCCTAGGCTTAGCTGTGCCCTTCCTACAACGTCCTCGCTCCTCGCCGAGGCCGCTGATCGCAGAGGCTATCCCTGCGATAGTTTCACGGGCCAACATGTGCTCTTCTTGCCCCCCTCGGCCCAACCTACGCCGCTCCCGCGCCCGCAGCTCATGCACGCCGCGCGATGGCCCTCAACTCACCATCGACTTGAACTTCAACAACCGCCTCAGCATGACCGGCACGCCTCGCTCACTCCTCGGCATCATCCCTCCTCCATAGTCATACCGCCCGCCGTTGGGATACGCATGGGCCGCATGCGACGAGCCCGCAACTGACGATGCCGAGCTGCTGATTGGGAGGATCGGAGTTGACATTGTTTTCGGGCGGAGTCGGATGGACAGCGTGGAGATTGGATTGAGCGACGGCGACGGTCAGGTCGCTGGTCGCCGGCTGATCTATGCGTGGATGAGCAGTGAAGCTGCGTTGGCGAGCGACAGTGTACAGTGAGGGTCAAGAGGGGGATGGGTGACTAGGTGGGCAAGCCGGCGGTGGGTGAGGGGGTGGATTTACACGTCATGGCGGGATCAGATTGATCGACGCTTCCGTCACCGCACTCGCACGCGCACCGGTCAGCGATCATCCATCCCATCCACTTGGGCAGTAGCCATCCACACCATAAGCATATCTCATCACATCCATCACACATACAATCGCCAGCAGCCACGCAACAAACCACCATCGACAGCAGCACTCTCATACCTCCATCCGGATCTCAGTTTATACCGCGTCCCCACTCGCCAACATGGCGGCCGTAGCCACCCAGCAGCCGTCCAAGACGCCCAACCCAAAGGGGGCGTCTAGCGGGACGATCAAGGTCAGCTCAGCGTCCCTTCTGCTCCTGCATGTTCGAGCTAACGATTCAGACGTACTACCAGAACAAGATCGAGGCGGCCGAGCTCGAGATCACGAAG
>Ga0308169_10005199_pt1 | contig 11947 bp, 13 predicted proteins | sample PhyBR1_2_FD_202139 | JGI IMG/M metagenome (GOLD analysis project Ga0308169, IMG submission 202139) | Phyllosphere microbial communities from UC Gill Tract Community Farm, Albany, California, United States - DLSLSB.R1 | ecosystem: Host-associated > Plants > Phyllosphere > Unclassified | place... | reverse complement strand
ACTTCGGTGTTTACAGTGTCGGTTTCGGAGCAGTTCTCGCTATAATAATTCGAATTCGGAAACGTATCTTTTGGTTATGGAGGGTAGACGCTGGTCTCGTTCGACCACACGCAACGATCCCTTGGACGCTGTTATCAATCTTCACTACCGCATGTGAGTCATCGTCATGTGATCGAGGAGTGAGCTTTGCTGACGAACGTTTCGGAGCAGTCCTCGAACTCATGATCTCGAGAAGATTGTTGCTCATGGAACAAAGACCAACGTGTAATACAGGCTACATCATCCTCTTAGCATGGGTTAGTAGCTTATCCTTTACTCGGAGCATTGACCTCAGCTGATCTTCGAACATTCACCCAAATTGCACGCATCCCTCGTTTCGACTGAATCCTCGCTCTCTTCTTCCCCTCGCTCTCCCTCCTCGCTTCCCCTCACCACTCTCACACGACTCGTGGACCTTCAAACCTGTAGTGCTTCGTCTGGTTGACAGGGTACGCGGCGATCCACTCGATCGCAACTAGTCTCGTCGTTCATCTCAAGTCATCCGGTCGAAATGTACGGGCCTGGACGATAGGCACGAACGTTATCGGCTTGGGCTTCCCCATCATCTTCCTCTCAGTCGCTCTCACGATCAGTGTCATCGGAGGAAAGATCTATTCGGACGCCTTACACAATTACAACACTCTTCAAACAAGCTACAGATCCCTCGCATCGACTTGGGTTGTCGAGGATGGGTTCAACTTGGGTTTGATCATCCCCGAGATCCCAGTCATCAACGATCTCACTTCGCAACTCTCGAAAGTCGGAACGATTCGACTCGCGTATTACATCCTCTTCGCTCTCGGTAGTGGGATCTGTTTATTAGGCTATATGGTCATAGGCAGCTACTATATTCGCGTGCTGAAGAAATCGCTTCATCTATCGAGGATTGAAACGGGAACTCACCTCAACGATGGACAAATACGCCTCAAGAAGACCTTGAATGTGAGAAACTACCTCCGACTCTCATCCTCGAACTGATACTGACAACAAGCAACAGAACTTGATCATGATCATGGCCTCTCTGACCTTGCTTGAGGCATCGAATTTCGCGTATACTTTCTACGGGTGTTTCTCGGGTGCGGCGAAGAGCACCGTTCAATCGACGACGATCTCCTTAGCTCCCCTCTACATGTTTGCCTGCATCGGAATCCCAACGACTTTCCTTCTCGCTCGAGGAGCTTGGAATGCTCAACCTCGAATGGAGGACGGGAAGGGAACCGCTAAGGGGAAGAGCGAGGAGCCGAGGAGTCGGGCAGGGAAGCTGATCAAGCGATGGAGAAGTCCTTTCAAACGATTGAATAGTGATGTCGAGGCGGGAGGAATGGGAGGTACGACGAAAGGAGGAGGTATGGGAGCTGCGAGTGATGGAGGGACACCGGCGGCGGAGAATGTTAGAGTTACGATCGAGTACAAGGTCGAGGTTGAGGAGGATAGAGTGTCGGATGAAGAGGGGAAGGGAGATTATGCTTCAGAGAAAGTCGAGGGGAGTGTATAGTTTCTGCCCATGTTCACTGTAGCTCAGTTCTGTCAATACCTTCTCGAGCTAGTCTCAGGACCGTCAGTCGAAGCGAGCTGTTCTCGAAGCGAGCGAGAAACGAAGGGAAACAACTCGAGTGAAATTGAGCAGAAACAGCAGAGCGGATGGGAACAATTCGGGGCCATAATCGGGACTTTCACAATGCCTAGGGTCTGCGCAGAGAGTTAGGAAGTAGAAGCGAGTGAATGGTAGGAAGGGAAGCGAGGGGAGAGACTTCTCGTCCTCTCCCACAACCACTTGCTCCGGAATCAGCATCAGAACTAGATGAATCAGATCCAACAGATCCAGCGGATCAACCAGCAAGAGCTAGATTCAGGTGCAACCGCTTCATGGCATGATCAAGTTAGTACAGAGTCTCCCTCATCTCCCACCCTTTGCTCGCTACTCTAGCTGACGTGCGTGTCATCTCACAGTACAAAGAATCAGCCTACATCAACGTAGGAGGTTTACCATTCAATCTGACAGAAGGAGATGTCATCGCAATCTTTTCCCAGTGAGTTCCCCTCCCTCTTCCCTCCTACAAATCTTGCTGACGTTCCCTCGCGACAGATATGGAGAGATAGTAGACATCAACATGCCACGAGACAAAGCTACTGGAAAAGTCCGAGGATTCGCATGGATTATGTACTATGATCAACGATCAACGATTCTAGCGGTCGACAACTTGAATGGAGCGACTATTCTCGGAAGAATGATCAGGGTCGATCACACGCTCAATTACAAACAGATGGAAGAGGATAAAGAGACGGGAAAATTGAAAGAAAGGGAGAATCAGTCGTTAGTCGAGGTCTCTCCCCCTCCCCTTCTGCCGCTCAGCGTGAAGCAGGGAACGTTCGCTGAGATCTATGTGCTGACTCTGTTTGAATTCGATAGATTCGCGGCAGATCCTCGAAACTTCATCAAAGATACAGAAGAATCAGATGCAGAATCCGAAATCTCCCTACCTCCAAACTTCGACCCGGAAGACCCTATGGCCGAGTACATCCTCTCTCAACATAGAGAAGCCAAGCAAAAGAAGCGGAAACGTATAACCGATGGAGGAGGAGGGGATGAGAGTAAGGAAGAGAAGAAGAGACGGAAAGAAGAGAGGCGACTGAAGCGGGAGGAGAGGGAGAGACGGAAAGGAGGATCGAGTGGGAGGAGGGAGATCGAGGTCAAGTCGGGCAGAAGCGATAGGAGGGATGAGAGGGACGAGTATGATAGGAGAGGGAATGGGAGAGATGAGAGAAGGAGGGATTCGAGATCACCCCCTCCTCGGAGAAGAGATGGTGACTACGAGCGTGGGCCGAGTAGAAGGAAAGACGACGACCGTGATCGTGACCGGGACTCGGCGAGAAGGAGAGACGACGACCGGGATTATCGAAGAAGTGGTGGACGAAGGGAGGAACAGGATGATCGTCGACCGAGGGATTCGAGAGGAGGAGGGGGGAGCGCATTCTCAGATTTAGAGAAGTGGGCTAGGGGATGAATGACTGTAGGAGAGGCCACACAATGAAAGTGAACCTACTTTCGAGAAGAACGAAGGAATAGTTCGAGACAACGACATTCAGAATTTGAAACCGCTCAGTCGGCCACCGACGAGATAAGGAGAGACGATTGCGTCTAGCTCGGATCAGCCACGCTCAGTATAGGCTTCCTCTTTGCGAAGTGAGGATGAAAGAAAATTCTGATTTCTCGACTTTTCGAATTTTCGGTTTCTCTTCTCACACTGCGGCTGAATCCTCTCGCTATTCGACAAGCTTGTGTGCCCGTCTATCTGTAGGCTATCGGCTAGATTCTTCGGGCTAAATTGGCCAACCTCCACTTGACCACTTCGAAAGTTTCTCATCTTTTATTGGCTTCTGCTCACTCGTCTCGACTCATAGACAGCATTACTTCGGTCGGATTGTAGCGTGAGCTCTCTCGCTCTCCCTGCGCGAGTCTTGTGTGCTTCCTTCCTTTGTTTCGCTGACTTCTTTCTCCTCCTTCCGGTCCGCTCCCTCTCGCATCAAACAGTCTCGCCGACACCAAATTCTCCACCATGACGAGCTCTACATCAGTCTACCCGTCCAACCTCTCCCGAGCCGAGCACATCGGTTCCCTCAAGCGACCCGTCGCACTTCTACAAGCGAGAGAGCAGTTCGACGCTGGCAAACTCAGTCAAGAAGAGCTGACGAAGATCGAAGATGAAGCTATCAAAGAGGAAGTCCAGAAACAGTTGGATCTCGGTATCAAAGCTGTTACCGACGGAGAGTTCCGACGTCACATGTTTGTCGAATCCCATTTCGCTCTCGTCTGCTCGAGCCGAAGTACTGACCTTACTCGCTTTCTTCTGTCCAGGTTCTTCGACGGCTTCCACAACAATCTTGACGGAATGGAGGTTATCCCGAACCCTACTCGAGACTTGTTCAAATTGTGAGTTTCGCAACGAATCGGATTAGTACCCTTGCGCAAGCTCATTCGCCTTGTTGCTCAGCTACGTACCCGACGTCAAGGGGTTCTTTGAGTCCCACGCCGAGAAACCTGCCGCGACAATGGTTTGCAAATCGAAACTAGTTCGCAAGAAGCCTATGTACAAACCTGAATTCGCCTATACTGCTTCCCTCGTCAAACCTGAACAAGTCAAGTCGATCAAGGTAAGAGTCCACTCTTCGATGCACCGAGTACGAGTGTTGACAGCGCACCCCATATGTGCAGCTTACCCTCGCCGCTCCTCAATGGTTTCACCTTCGACATGGAGAACATTCTTACCCTAAATCAGTCTATTCAAACGATTCAGAATATTTCGCCGATATCGCCAAAGCGTATCGAGAGGAACTGCAAGATCTGTATGAAGCTGGATGCAGGAATGTCCAATTCGACGACCCTCTTCTCGCTTATTTCGTGAGTTTCGTCCAGCATCCTCCTTTCGTTCGTTTGCCGACTCTGATGCTCTCTTTCCATACTCGATTGTAGTGCTCGGAAGATATGCTGGCAGGAATGAAAGCTGAGGGGGTCGACTCTGAATCGATCTTTGATTCCTACATCAAGCTTTACAACGACTGCATCCGAGATTGCCCGGAAGACATGACTGTCGGAGTTCACCTGTGTCGCGGAAACTTCAAGGATGGAATGCACTTCAGTGAGGGAGGTTACGATAGGATCAGTCGAAAACTGTTCAACGAATTGAACTGCTCTGTCTTTTACCTCGAGTATGATACCGAGCGAGCTGGAGGATTCGAGGTGAGCTCCTTCTGCCTCCTCTAACATTTTACTTCACTCACAGACGCTCGATCTGGAACCCAGCCTCTCTCGGATCTTCCTTCGGAAAAATCTGTCGTCCTCGGATTAATCTCTTCGAAACTTCCCGAACTTGAATCAGAAGACTACCTCATCGATCGAATCTATCAAGCTGCTGATCAAGTTGCGAAAGGAGTGCCGGGACAAACGAGGGAGCAAGCTTTAGACCGACTCGCTCTGAGTCTCCAATGCGGTTTCTCTTCGCATTCAATCGGAAATCGAGTCTCATATGAGGAGGTGAGCTACTTTCCTTCCTCTCCCGCGATGTGAATGCGTAGACTGATCTCGCTCGCTCATTGTAGGTCAAGGCGAAGCTAGCTCTCACTGTCAGAGTCGCAGAAAAGGTTTGGGGCAAGTCGAACTAGGTAAGTTATCGTAAATTCATCCTCACCCTTATCCTCGCATCTGCAATTGCATCGTACATAGCATCGTTCTGCAGTTTACATCTCGCTAGTCCGAAGCTTGACAAACTCGGAAAACGTTAGACTTTAGCGAGCTTCGACGCATCATGATCTCCTCACAGCTCTCCCTTGAGGTGAATGAGAATGAGACAATGATATCTATTCTTACAGTCGAGGGAAACGAGAGTAGCTAAGTAATACTCAAGGTTTACGCCTAGTCTCTGTCGTCGATCTCCTCGCACTCTGCTCCCCGACTCCAGCAGCAGTCGCAGTCGCAGTAGAAGATGTCCGCCTCGTTCCCGGTGAGCTAGCTGACGATAATCCTTGAGAAGCTTTGCCGAACCCTCGCAATCCCAATACCCGTCGAACGTCGTTGGTGAAGCGGAGAGAGTCGAGCATTGGTAAGAGATCGAGGAGACATTCGTCGTTTGGGTCATTGATCCATCCTTCGATTGGAATTCCGTTAGCTGTAGACAGAAAAACGCGCTCAGAGTTAGCCTCAGAAGCACCGAATGTGAGAGAGGTAGCGAGAAACTCACCTTGATTGATAGCGTAACTAACAGGCGAGTTATCGACCAAACAAACCTTCGCCAAATCTTGATCGACGACCGTCAAATCCTTGACATATGTCCCATTCTTCGCCAAACAATGAGATCTGAACAACCTTCCTCCGATGAGACCTCCTCTCCCATCCCCTCCATCTAACCAATCGATTACTGGATCGGCGTATTCGGGGAGTGAAGCGGTAAAGATGATGACAGTATACCAAGACGAGACCTGTATACGAGTCCAATGAGTCTCAGGCAGTTCATGAGGGGCGAAAGAGAAGAGAAAATGAGTTCGCTCACCTTTCGCAAAAAGAAATCGACCCAAGGTCTCTTGTAAACAGTATACATGGTACTCCTTCCATCTAGCACGACTTCGACCATAGTAGTCTTGAGCCCCTTTGGAACGTTCCTTCCTCTCCCGTGAGTCGTAGGTCTCGACGTAGAATGGATCAAAGTTTCGTCTAGGTCGAGGACGAGGGTTTTCGGAGTCAATCGAGGAGCTCGAACTTGTCGAGGGAGGGAAGATGCGTAGGGTGAAGTCGGGGCGGAAGGAGATGGAGGGACCGAGCCGGAAGGAGTCGAGGAAACGGAGAGGCTGACGATGGTTGCGTTGAGGTGTTGTTGACGAGATGGGGATTTCTCGGGATCTTCGGTGGAGAGAGGTGCGAGTAAAGAGTTGAATCGAGGTCGAGGTGGATGGGAGAGGCCGAAGAGCGATAGGAAACGTCGAATGAGGAGATAGATCGAAGCAGTAAATCGAAATGGCCAAGTTCTTGCAAGTCGGGCAATGAAGGGCCAGGTCGGTCGGTCGTCGACGAGAGTGACAGATTTCGAGGGGACCTGGTCGTGGAAAGGTAGAGTGTCGCTGACTCCCGTCGTGTCCGATTTCTTCTCGTCAAACGAATCTGCATCGAGTGATTCGAACCTCGCCGAATCATCGGCTCTCGACTTCCCTTTCCTACTCCCTTTCCTACTCGGTGGGAGTATACCAATCCTAGGAGGTTCCCCCCTCCTCTCACTCGTAAACACCGCCTCGATTTGTTCAGAGATTCCTGCTCCACCATCCCCTGTATCTCCCAATCGCGTTCTCCCTCGTTCCCCATGCTCACCATCTGTGTCCAACACGTCTGCTGCCGAGTGGTCTGATTGTTTCTCTAAATCTTGTTCATCCGATTCGTTCGAAGTGCCGACTGCGGAATCTGAAATCGAGGGTAGTTCGAGTGGAATCGGTAATTCTGATGTACTCGCTCGAGGTGAAGGAGGTGGGGATGGCCGTAAAGTTGAGAGGAAATAGGAGAGAGTGTTCATTCGAAAGACTGGGCGAAAGGTTGGGGGAAATAGGAGAGAGGAGAAGTTTCAGGAGAAACGGGAGGGGTCAGATTGGAGAGGAGGGGGGTACGAGACGGTCGGCGCTGTATATGAAAATTGTATAGGTATAAATTCAGGCTTGTACAGCTTCACGAGGCATGGACTGGATTGGACAGATTGCCGAGAAGATGACGGAAGTTGGAAAAGAAGAGGGCGAGCAGCTATCTCCGACAAGATCAGGCGATGTAGAGTAGATTCTTGAGGCTATTTTACTGATCGGTGTAGGTCTGTGAGATCGAAGGAGAGTCCGAGAGGATGAGAGAGGAGGGAGCAAGAAAGTGGTGGGGAGAAAGAGGAGAGGAGATTGGGATTTCAGTCGATTGGTGGAGGGCGAGCGTTTGAATAGTGGTCGAATATAGACGAGCGGGTGAGGAGAGCGATTCGGAAAAGTGAGGGAATGAGAGGGGAGAAGAAGGAGAACGTTTCGCAACTTTTGGTTGGCCCCAACCGAAATTTCGCACAAGGTCAGATTGATCACCTGAGCTCGTCGTATCGAAGATGGTCACATCTTTGAGAATAGACGAGAGTGTGTCGTCCTCGCCTCCCGAATCAATGACTCTCGAAAAAGTTTGCGTGCGAAGCGAAAGCGAAAGAGCTTGCTTGAGCTGCCACTCGCCATTCTGTGCTGTCTCAATCTGCGATCGTAGATTCGGAGTGAGAGTACACGACGGTACTGGGGCTCGGAATTGGGTGCTGCTGAGCGATAGATCAAAGAAAGCTGAACGAGAAGTTTCGAAAGAAATCAGATTCAATGTGCGATACAGTCGACGTGAAAGAGGGAAGTAACAACAGTCCAGAAGAAGGAAGGGAAAAGATACGTGGGGTGAAGTAAGGCTATATAGCGAGAGAGGGATAGATACGGGATTGGCGAAGAGAGAACGGTTTCGCAAGAGAATGAAGAGGGGGTTGAACTTGGTGATGGCCTGCAGATTCACGGCGGCGACGCTCGGTGTGATGCGCTGGATTGGAAGGATGATATGTAGTCCCTATAAGCAGGCGGATCGGGTCGATCGTGGGCACCTCATCGAAACCGTGTCCTGCTCCGCCGGCGTCGAAAGTTGGCATAGTCGAGTCTTCTTTATTTTCCGGCTCAGGGCAGATTTCATCCTGGCGCTGCAATACGTTCAGCATCGCTAATTGATGGTTGTCGGAGGCAAAACCTTGCGAGAGGTGCTGATTTGTGTTTTCGGGCGAAGGGGATCGTTCTCCGTCGGTATGGTACCCAGGATAGTTTGCGAGATGGTCGAAGTCTGGAGGGATAGAACATGGCGAGTAGTTGCGAGCTTGAGGGCGAAATGGTGAGGAGCCTCGTCGAGGTGTCCCTGCGAAATGCCGAGTTTCTGCGTATTCGTCGTCGTCTGAACCGGGAGCGTCGTCTTCTGAGTCGGTATCGTTGTGCTGCGAGTTCGAGTCATAGTCAGGAATAGTACAGACGAGAGGAAACTAAGGTGACGGCGAACGAACAGTCTGTCGAACAGCCTTCTTCCGAGCTAGTGTCCCTTGCTTATCCTGCCTCGTAACCTTGTTTTTCTTGCAGAAAATTCTCTGATGCTCTTCAAGCCTCCAGCTATCAGGCAAACACCGTCAACAAAATGACACCCTGAAAGTTCGTTTGTTGCGAGATACGAGACGACGTACCGCTGATTGTGAGCAAACGCACTGTTGGTACACTGATCACAGGGATAAGCCAAATGTCTTCCAGAATGAACGGCGTCGACGTGTCTTTGCATACTCTGAACAGATAGACCCGGAGTTAATTCTCCCGTCGAAACTTCGTGTAAAGTGCAATGGCGAGCTTACGTCGTTTCGTACCATCTTTCGACAGTGTTGGCACTCTCGCTTCTGATGCCCATATAGGGACTCCGATGGATGACTGTTTGGCATACTCCTGGATAAGTCGCGCATTAGCAACTTGTACGCAGTCCGATATTTGGGTGTTGAGGGAAAGCTTACGACAATCTACTGAGTGTGAGTCAGACTCTGCGTAGGAAGTGGAGTAATAAGAGAGTAGAGAGCAAGACGAACAACGCTGCGCTGAGACGCACCTCGGGTTTAGACCGGGTTTAGACTTCGAACGATTCGTACGCAGACACCTCACCGATAGCCGAGCACTCCCGTCGAAGGAGCTGAGGAGTAGCATTTTCCTTGAGCGAGCGACGAACGAGAAGTTGGAACGAGCTCGGAGAGAAACAAAGCTTCCCGACTAGTTGCCGCAGGGGTTAACACGAACTTCGACGGTATTCATCTGATCCTCCGTCCGACCAAGCATTCGAGAGCTTTCTAAACGAGCTTCACGAGCCGCGATCCCGAAAGACAAAAGGTGATTCGAATTCTCCCTTCGGACACTGCTGGGTTTGCGAAGTCAAAGAGGTTCGACTGCAGGAAGCGCAGTATCTCACTGTGTTTCCCACAATGTCCATTAGCGTAAGGAAGCAAAGGAGGAGAACGAGAGCAACGCACGACAAGGTTCTACCACTTTCCCTTGCGAATATCACGTCTACTCTCCCTGTTCCTCCTTCTCCTCCTTTCCTGCGATCTCTTCCTTCCCATTCTCACCCTTCTCCGCACTCTCATTCCCCTTCATTCTCCCGACCCACCCCTTGACCAACTCCCTCAATCCCCCTTCACCATTCCTCTCCAATCCCTCCACTTCTTCCTTCTGAATCCCAAAGATCTCTCCCATCTCGAAATAATTCTTCGCTTTGTTCATCTTGAGTTTGTAATCCCTGTTCCTATCTTTCCCAGGTGGGGTAGGACCCGAATGGAGGTTGATAGCGTTCAATACGTATTTCGTGTTACTAAAATGATTCTTTGTTGTGATTGCCTACTTACCAATTACATCAGCTCAACCCTCTACATACAAGAATAGGAGAGGGAAAAGAGATACTCACGATTCTAAGTAATTTTGGAATCACTTCTGAAATGGGATCGAGTAACCCTTCACGCCTGAAACAACTAAGGTTCGATTCGGCCGCTCTCGCAATCATTACACTCTCAACCCCAGTCTCCTTACAAACCTCTCTGAAATTCCCCCACCCAGCGTCTTCAGGTGATCCTCCCAAAACGTCTCCGTTACAAACTATAGGGATTGAGGTAGAGTTCTCGAGTTGAGTGATGAGGTTGTGGAGGCGGTGATGGAGGGCGGGTTCGGTGGATCGCATGATTTGAGTACGGCAGTGGACGGTGAGACAGGAGATACCGGTCGAGAGGATTTTTTCGACTAGGGGAAGAGTCGGTTCGGATGATGAGAGAGGGAGAGTCGGAGGAGTGAGAGTGGAATCGGAGGGAGGAGTGGAAGATAACGAAGAAGTTGAACTGGAGGTGGAGGGTTCAGTAGAGGTAGCAGTCGAGGGATTAGAGGGTGCTGAAGAGGAGGAAGGGGGATCAAGAGGGAGTAGTCGGATTTTCGCATCGATGGGTAGATCCGTCGATTCCACTAACGCGGTCAAGATCTATTCACGGCAAGCCAATCATGAGTCTCGCTCGAAGTCCAAAGCGAGAAGAAAGAGTAGAGAGAGTTCTAACGTACAGCGCATAATCTCTCCGGATCTTTGAGTAAAGCAGCTCCCATTCCACCCTGCAAACTAAAGCTCTTGGGACATCCACAATTCAATCCAACTCCACCTACATCTCCTTCGATAATTTTCATAGCCTGTACCGCTAGATTCGGATCGGCACTTCCCAATTGAAAGATTAGACGAGATTTTTCCAATGGGTGACAGTCGAAAATGGATCGATTGTTCTTGGTGAATGAAATGACACCAGATACGGCTGAGTCACAAAGAGGGTTAATGGGGAGGCAGAGGAGAGAGAGGGAGAGGGAGAATTTTACGGTCTACGACTCGAGTTGAACCAATGATTGCTTTATCTACTATTTCTGGACCCCATACTAATTTCGCTCCATACTCCAAAGCTACATCCGGACTATCAGCTTGCACTCGAGCCTGGAGACAGAGGGTGAAAGCGTACCTAGTAATCTGGTTGGAAGAGTACCGATTCGAACCATTGGAGCTAAATGCATTCCCTTTTCATATGGTAATGACTTTCTCGGATTAGTGGAATTCGGGTTGAGTCGTTGTCGTTTTGATTGAGGTTGTTCAGAGAGTGAGGTTGAGTGAGAGTGAGAGTGAGAGTGAGGAGAGGGAGGAGGAGAAGGAGAACGAGGGCGAGTGATTGAGGACATGGCTCTGGTAGTAAATGGGTAGGCGCTGTAGCACTTCAAGCAAGATAGCAAGGGGCGTAGTTGCATGAAAAGAGAGAACGAGAGCGAAGTTCCGACTTGATGAGATTTTTCAGTTTCGAAAAGTAAGAGGGAGACTTGCTACCACTCACTCCAATTAGCTGCTCAGGCTCACCTACACCTCCTAGTGAACCACAAAGGACATTAAAGTACCCAGTACAGCTCTCCATCTAGATCACAACACTTTTCAAACTACCTCATCCTTCTTTCGATACTACTCTCAACCATGCCTCCCAAGAAGCAACAAAAGCAAGGTGGTCCAGCAAAAGTAAAGCCAGATCTCGTACGCTCTTTCTCTCCTCTTCTCCTCACCATCCACACACACCCTCACTAACCCTCATGACGTTTGAAAATAAGTCATTCGGTTTGAAGAACAAGAACAAATCTGCCAAAGTTCAACGACACGTACAAGAGTTGAACCAACAAGCGAATTTGCGAGGAGTGACGAAAGAAGAACAGGAGAAGAAGAAGGAGAGGGAGAAATTGGCAGAGAGGAAGAGGTTGGAAATGGCAAAGAAGGAGGAATTGTCACAGTTGATGGCTCCTACCGATATCA